>Ga0265797_10002465_pt1 | contig 31070 bp, 27 predicted proteins | sample P2T30metagenome_FD_192433 | JGI IMG/M metagenome (GOLD analysis project Ga0265797, IMG submission 192433) | Plant litter microbial communities from East Loma Ridge, Irvine, California - P2 T30 | ecosystem: Environmental > Terrestrial > Plant litter > Unclassified | place: USA: California... | reverse complement strand
ACAAGAGATACGGTGAGGGTGTTAAGTCGGTCGAGAAACGCACCTCGATAGTGGAAGTAGACTTGCCCAGCCTGCTCAACGAAAATGAGGAGAACTGGGCATGATACAAGACAACTTCACCAACACGGAACTTCGCCTTACACCCCCTGCCTCAAGTCATGTATCAGCCCTTTGCGTTCTTTGTCCACATTGTTATCCAACATTGTGTAAACCAACAGCAGATCATCGATTGCGTTTACGAGGGAAGCGGACCAGCTAGCCTTAGTGACATCTAGCAGCATCAGGTTCTTAAGTAGAAGCAGAGGATAAGGGAAAAGAAGGAGCTAAAGAAGACTGAAAGAGGAGAATTGAGCAAGTGTGGAAGTCCAGTGAGGGGATAGCTAATGCATACTATGGGAAGTGAACTATGTACACTTTTGGCAGGCTAACTGACCGTGGATCGAATCTATATGAGGTATATAGCGTACGAGGAATTGCGAGGAACTTCTCAGGTAATTGGAAAGTTTCTTGAAGTAAGCAGAATTGAGACACTCGTGAGGAAGTAGATTGAGACCATAGTAACTCGACTATGTGACTCGCACGCAATTCTACCTATCATGTATTACGATTGGCGAACTGGTTTCAAGCCAGCGCTCGCAGCAATTATTAAGGACGTGCAAAAGGTGAGGCAGTTGCTTAATGCATTTCTACTTTAAATGGACGCGCGTTAGGTGTTGTCACATGTGGGAGCTTTTGGCGGTCTGTGGATCCCGCCCGGACGCCCCCCACCAGAGAACGCATCATCACCGTGGTGTGATCTTTCCCCTCCAAAACGTGAAGCATGATGCCCGGCTGTTTCGCACTAATAGCATATGATAAGCATTGATGACCTCCTTGGCACAGAAGCTTAGCAACGATCTCACGCTAGGACGGGGACGGCGTGATCGAGACCGCGGTGGGCCTGTCGACTCGCCAATGGCTAAACATGAATAGCATCTGGCGCCAGACTTGTCAGCCCTGCAGCAAACTCACTGACGCTTTGTGGTTCTCCTCACCACAACAATTGTTTCGCAAGCTTCATAGCGCGTGCTCTAGCCGGTTTTACCTAGGGCAAGCTTCGACAGACCGTCGGAGCGATACTGGGAGACAGGCTCGCATGGGATTAGGCCGAGTAGGCGGACGAAAAGAAGTGTGCAACGCAACAACAGCCTAGCGACCCAGCATCGGGGATCCGCATAGGTTGATCCGCGTATGGTGTGCATCGTGTAGTGTGAGCACGGTGCCTCCCTCCGCGGGTAACTTTCTTGTATAGCTGGCGACGACCCCAAGCATTGCTGGCCTAGCTCTTCCGCACACGACTTGTCTTCACTCTTCAAGCTGCATCTGAACATCAATCTTCAGAGGCTGTTGAGGATACTCGACATTTCCCACATACAAAGGGTCTCCACTCTACGTCGCTCCATCGTGTCGCAGACCCCGTGTTCCCTTGACGACTTGGCAGCCAAGAGCATTGCGGCTCTTGAACAAGCCTTCTGCGCAACCCAAGATGTACGTAACTGCTGATCCGTCATTCAATCCGTCCATTCCTTCGCGCCCCACAGGCTCCCCGACTGCTGTCCGCCGTGCGTCCGTCAAGTTAGCATCCATGGGGCGGCGCCGTGCACGATGGCTTGTCTTTGCTCACGCTAGAGAGCACTGCCACCATCACCATCGTCGTTCCCCGCGTGGGACCGCGAGAAGGCCCCATATTGCCACTATTACGCAGAGCCGTCCGCAATGCTGACCAAGGGTGCGCGCTATCCAGTTGCTTCCTATCGCCGTTGTCTAGTTGCACCACCACAGCCCCCCGTCCATCTGAGACAGTTGCGCGTCGCCGTTGCGTGCGCCAGCCCTGAAGCGACCGCCCGAGAACCACAACATCATACGCCGGACACCTGACCGCGTCCTTCATCGTCCCCGTTGCGCCTACCGCCGTGCCTAATCACGCCAGCTCGTTTCTGCGATTCACCCGTCGCCAGCCAGCCAGCCAGTCGCGCGTGCTTCCCGATACCGGTACCTACACCTCACACCCCTGCGCAATAGCCCTTCTCGGCCCTTCCAGCGGCGAGCTCGGTTTGGCGCCTCTGTATAGTCGCGAGGGCTCCCCCAGACAGTTGTCGATATCGCGGGTAGCCGCATGATGTGCGTGGTACACGGAGTATGACTTCCAGCCAGACACGTACACCCGCCACTCCGTCCTCTCCAGTGTCGAGCAGATCGTTTCTATCTCGGCTCAAATCGCCCTTGACCTCCAAGACTCGCTATTACACCGAGTTTTATATCCAGTCTGACGACCCGCATCGGCATTACACTCCAGGAGATATCATCAGCGGAACTGTCATTATCAAGATTGTCAAACCCCTGAGAATCACTCATTTGGTCGTCTCCCTACATGGCTATGCCCAGGTGTTCAAGAACCCAAATACCCCGGGGGACGCGTACAAAAACTATTGTTCAACAGTCGGCTCTGGGAGAGGAAAGAAGGCAGGCAGTTACTTTGGCAATGGGTTCGTTTCGCTGTTCGAGGACGAGGTTGTGCTTTGCGGCGAGGGGAGACTGTCCGAGGGCGTGTACCACTTCAATTTCGAACTCGAGTTTCCGTCCAAAGGCTTGCCCAGCAGCATCGACGTAAGCAATAATCCAGTGCTGTAATTGACCAACACGCTGACAATAAGGTACAGTTTGAGCGCGGAACTATTTCCTATATGCTCAACGCTACCTTGACCCGCCCCACTACCATGTCTCCGACCGCGTCATGCGATACGAAGGTTTACCTTACCGAATCAGTCGACATCGCACCCGTACCGCCGCTAAAGCCCCGTGTCATCTCATTGGAACCTATATCTAGACGAACGCGTGCTAGGTCAACGCGGAAACGGCCAACCGAGGAAGCATCACACACACCTTCTACTTCAGAACCTCAGCCAGTAGGGTCTTCTTTGGAAGCAACAAATACCATCGAGGAGACAGAGGGCCCACGAAGCCCCTCACCTAGCGACGTGAGCTATGAGAGTCAGAGGAGTAGCGGGAACGCTTCTGGCACTGAGTATGGCATTCGCTCAGTCAACACAGCTACAGATGGATCGGGCTCACAGAATGGAAGCCGGACGACCCTGAAAGGAAAGACGATTACAGCTACAATCGACGTACTCAAGGGAGGCTTTCTTAGAGGCGACCAAATACCGATTAAAGTGACCGTAAACCATACAAAGCACATACGGAGCCTGAAAGGCATTATCATCACGCTGTATCGTCAAGCGAGAGTTGATATGCATCCTGCACTACCTGTTGTACCCAACAGCAAAGGTGACAAGACCAAATCCGAAGATTACTATCCAAAGTCAAGAACTGGATTGGGGGGCTTGTCGCTCTCATCGGCTGGATCTAGTCATTTGTTTCGCAAAGATCTATGCCAATCGTTCGCACCGCTCTTCGTCGATCCTAGGACGTTAATGGCCGAAGTGAAGTGTACAGTGCGTGTGCCCGATGAGGCATTTCCCACAATATCAAATGTTCCGGGCGCAATGATATCCTTCAAATACTACGTCGAAGTAGTCGTGGATATACAGGGCAAATTGACAGGCCTCGACCGAATGGTATCTAATGCTGGACTTGTCAACCTACCTTCAGCAGCTGGTGGTACCTCGGCTATGGCACGCGACGATGCTACTGGCAGCATGTTCTCGACCTGGGGCGGCAATTTTGTGGATACCGATCAGATTCGCCGCGAAAAGGGCATCGTTTCTGCTTTGTTCGAAGTTGTTATTGGTACCAGGGATAGCGATAGAAATGGCAAGAAGAAACAAACTCAAGAACAAATGGTCGACAACAACGGCGCCTACGGGGGGCACATGGAGCCGAACGCTGAACATGGCTACGATCAGTACTATTACGAGCAAGACGAGAACGGACAGTATTACGATTACAACTACGATCCAACGTATTATGAAGTTCCTGGGTACGAACAACATAGTACAAGCGGAGCTGCATCCTTCCCGGTACCTGCAGCTGTTCCCGAGGAAGAACAAGGAATGTCAGAGAAAGAGCGATTACGAAGAGCAGAGGAGCGTTTATTGCCTTCTCAGCCGCCTGATACTGCCGGACCATCTGCGCCTTCAGGAACGGTCCAATACGGTATACCAGCGTCGGCGCCATTGTTACCGGAAGACGACGATCCAAACCCCCCTTATGTCGCAGCATCTTCGTCTTCTTCCACTCCGGCGCATCCCCCACCCCCATTCCGTGCTGCCTCATCGCCATTATTATCGTCGCGCACAACTCCGGCACCGCTTTTGCAGCGTCGTGTTACGAACATTACGGACGATGAGACAAGAACCATAAGGACTGAATCCTCGCATACTATACATCCAAATCGCCTAGAACCATCCACTAGCGAAGATAACAACGACCAGTCGAAACCACTACCGCCGCTACCACCGCAGTCACCCAGCACAGTACAAGGGTCGGCGCCTGAGTACGTCGCTAGCTCATCATCACATGTCGAACCAACCGACGACAAGCAAGAGATGACACGGCGGAGACTGGAAATGGAAAGAAGCGCGCCTCCTACGGATCATGATGAAGATGGGGAACCATCGCACGCTCCTTCAGCACCGCCGCTAGACAGAATGCAAAGCTTACAGTTGGCACCTTCGGCACCTATGCTGAACGACGACGACGAAGATCTGGTAGGTGCTGTGCGTCCAGGCCGAAGTACGCAAGGTACGCTACAGGACCACAGACGGGAAAGCGAAGCCTTGCCGGAGTACCGGAGGTGACATGCATGATGTTGGCGTTTATGGTGTTTGGGCAGTGCCTGCATAGACTTGAGCGTTGCGCGTAGCCTGAGTCTACCTGGATGATATGGTAATCTTTTTCAAAGCGCAAGATGATTGGAATGTGTTGGGTGGTTTGTTATTATGATACCTGGAATCGAATTATATTATCTTCATATCTGGTGTCTACTTTACTAGCACATTTTATTGTTGTTTTGCAGTGACTTTGCCCTCAACGCTTCGAATGGAAAACCAAATCCTGTAAAGGAGTGCTGTTCTTGCAAGAAGGTTGCATGCCCTTGGTGTTCCTAGACGTATCAGGGTCACTTCATTTCTCTCAGTCGGCGATCAATGACCGCCTCCAGATCACGAGAGTGCGCATCGTAGATCTTTTGCAAGCTTGCCAACTGCTTCCTCATAGCGGTTTCAATGGCAGCCTTTTGGTCCAAGAATTCTTGGAGGCGTTTGAGCTGCGCTTGGTGGGCTGTTGTACTGAGGTATTGTTAACCTGCGGGGTTGCACCATCTCTTTAATACTGCGTGACCCACGTCTCTCTTACATGTGTGTCAAAGACGGTGTTTATGGAATCTTCGACGCTTTGGTAATGGTTGTTGTAAGCTCTACCTACGTTGTTCTTTGACGCGTCGTACCGCTTGCGTTGCTGTGCGCAGAATTAGCATGTTGCTTCTCAAAGCCTCCTAATCAGGCGTGCTATGCCACTGGTAGGAATGTAGAGACGGTGGTATGTAGTTGATGATTCCATCTAACATACGTCGTCTACCATTTTCGCCATCAGGTGGTCCAGCGGGCCATCGGAGGTGTTCTGCGATGCTTCCGTCTCTTCGTGTGTTGCATTCATATCGCGACCCACACCATTGGCTTCTGCAGAGTTTTCGAGCTCCTCTGTTTCATCGGTAATCTGTCTTCGAGACTGCTGTGCACTCCGGCGAATGGTGGCCATGGAGGCGGTCATGGAAGTGGATTTCTCGGGTGCGCGCGTCGGAGCCATGGGTGCTGGTGGTGAGTGCTGAAATTTAGTAGCGTAGATCAAGACTGCGATCGATTGACTCGTTATCGAAGCATTATTCCTTGCTTCAGCTCAAGTGGTGAGAGCTTGCCAGTTAGAGAGCAATGGTTGAAGCCTTGGAGATGGGGGAGATGGCTTCCCCACATAGCGCCAAGATTCCGCGCTAGCGGGCATCCACAAATTTTTGGTCGTGTTTGCGGACTCCCGCCTTTCCCTTCGACAATCGCAGCCTCGTCCAGTCTGTTCAGTATTTACCATGGGTCTCGCAGCGCCGAAGAAGTATGTCTGCCAGTTTGGCTTCGGCCGACCTCCACGAAACTAACGCAAGACCAGCCGAACGAAGATCTCCAACGATCCCCAGAACACTAACTGGGCAAACAACACCTCGCGCTTCGGCCATCGCATATTGACCTCGCAAGGATGGCAGCCCGGAAACTCTCTCGGTGCGACGGATGCCTCCCATGCTGCTCATTATACCGCCGCCTCGCAATCGCATATTCGCGTGTTTCTCAAAGACGATAATCTTGGCTTGGGCGCAAAGCGAGGGAGTGAGCGCGCTGAAAACTTTGGTCTTGCAGGACTAGAGAGCATTCTTGGGCGTCTGAATGGCAATGAGGCCGAGGTCAAGAAGGAAGAAGAAAGGCGAGAGGAGATTGAGAAAAGGGCGTTCGTGTACCGCAAGTACGGCATGATGAATTTTGTTAGCGGCGGCTTTTTGGTGGGCGACAAGATCACGAAGAGCTCCGATATCAAGAAGGAGGTGGAGATCAAGTCTGAGATCAAGTCTGAGCCAGAGAGCGACGACGGCGCATTGGATAAGAAAGATAAGAAGAGGAAGCGCGATGACCGCACCGACGACGAGCTCAAGGTGAAGCGCAAGAAGAAGAGCGAGGACTTGCGCGACGAAGCAGAGAAGGGAAGCGACAAGTCGAAATCGAAGAAAGACAAGAAGGACAAGAAAGACAAGAAGGACAAGAAAGATAAGAAGAAGGACAAGTCGAAGAAGTCAAAGCGCGCGTCCTCATCAGATGCGGAATCCTCCACTGACGATGTCGCTGCTCCGGCATCTGACCCCGAACCGCTTACGGACAAAGAGCAACGGAAAGCTGAGAAGAAAGCACGCAAGGAGGAGAAGAAAGCGAAGAAGGCTCTGAAGAAAGCAGCCAAGAAAGCAGCGAAAAAGGACAGCTCGGACGACTCCAGCTCTGAAAGCGAGGAAGACGAGAGCACGCCGACAACGATCTCGTCGGTTCCTCTGTCAAAAACATCCACACCGGTACCTGCTGGTCTATCATACACTCCAAGAGGCATGCATGCTGTTAGGCAGAAATGGATCCGTCAGAAGAAGGCTGCGACTATGGATGCACAAGCCATGAAAGAGGTATGTCTACATTTTCCAATTGTTACTTGATCTCTGCTAATACGTTTGTAGATTTTTATGATCAAAACACCATCATAGATTCCTTCCATCCGAACTGTACATGCATAGCGAGGAGTTATTGGATTTGGTTGTTGGGCAGGCACTTGCTAGAATCATATTTACAATCTGGAGATCATTATACGGGTCATACGAATACCTGCCACCGACGACAAGTTTAGGCTATAGTCTTGATGCTTGTGCCTCGATTGCGTTGCCTGTTGTGGCTGTGCCTCGCGTCAATGTCGGATTCCGACGATTTGTCGGACCCCGACGGCTACGTCGTGCTATCGTGCTCCTTGCGGTTTACAGTTAACATGATGTGAAAGTTCCCCGCATCTAAACTATCAGTCTCTAGTGCCATGCCACTGGGCCGCTTTTTCAGCTTACTGCGGCTGCGAAGGACGAGTGCGGAAGGGCAAGGGGTCGCCTTGATATTGTTGTTCGCGTGACTGTGTCGAAGAATGCGAAGCAACTGCAGCCCACGACTGCGCCAACGTCCAGCACTACGTCGTGTTACGCAGTACAGACGTAATGCGAGATGGTGACGGCAGTGCATGTCTTGGAAATGTCCGCGCAGCCATAGGGCGGTTCTAGAAAACAGGGATGTAAGATTAACCCCGACAGTTCCTGCATGGTGGAGCTGATCAACTAGTCCGCCGTAGACTTAGCCCATGTATAATGACCTCGCCCAAGTTTGGTACATGGCCCGACCGTTGAGCACGACGCCTCCTTTGCCATTGGCAGTTCCCTAATCCTTCCACTCACGTTCTCTTGTTGCTTTCACTTTTCTTCTTTTCTCAGCCATGGCGGCAAATAGCAGCATGCGTAGGAATACTGTTGTCGCGCCACGTAAGACAACTCTTTCCAAAAGGCCCAAATCATGGCTAACCCAAACGCAGCGAGCCTTCACCCGCGCACGTCGTCGCATTCCACTCAAACACCCGAACCCTCGCCCACAGACTCGATGCCCGCGCAATTGGGCTCTAATATGCCTTCCATCTCCACCACAAAGCCGAATGGCGCTCCGGCATTGCTCAGGAAGCAGTCGTCGCCTATGATGCCTCCTTTCATGGTTTCCGCACCAGGCAAGGTCATCGTCTACGGAGAACACGCGGTAGTACATGGCAAGGTAGGTTCGATACGACAACCATGGCAAGATGGATGCTGATGTTCTCTAGGCTGCTATCGCCGCCGCCATATCGCTCCGATCCTATCTCCACGTCTCGTTTCTCTCCAAATCGAATCGGACCGTTAAGCTGCGCTTCCCCGACATACAGATGGAGCATACCTGGAACATCGACGACCTGCCCTGGGACAGCTTCTCTAAATCAGGCAAGAAGAAGTACTACTACGACCTCGTCACGTCTCTGGATCCCGACCTTATGGCCGCCATACAACCCTTTATCGATGAAGTCTCGCCAAAAGCCCCCGAGTCGATACGCAAGATCCACCATGCCTCTGCATGTTCTTTCCTATACCTCTTCCTTTCTCTCGCATCCCGCAAAGTGCCCCCGTGTGTTTATACTTTACGATCTACAATTCCCATTGGTGCAGGCCTGGGCAGCAGCGCCAGTATATCCGTCTGTTTGAGTACGGCAATGCTTCTGCAGATACGTGCACTCAGCGGACCCCATCAGGATCAGCCGCCACAAGAATGCGAGCTCAACATTGAGCGCATAAACCGATGGGCGTTCGTCGGCGAGATGTGCATACACGGAAATCCCTCAGGCGTCGACAATACCGTCTCCTCAGGTGGTAAAGCAGTCTTGTTCCAGCGAAGGGATTACGACAAGCCACCTCTAGTCATACCGCTGCATAGCTTTCCTGAGCTTCCACTGCTGCTTGTCAACACACGACAATCTCGCAGCACGGCCACCGAAGTCGCCAAGGTCGCCAACCTACGCAACGTGCACCCCGCCCTCACAGAGAACATCCTCAATGCCATCGGCTTAGTGACCGAATCTGCACACAAACTACTCACATCACCAGACTTCGACGCAACCTCCCCCGACGCACTCAAACACCTCGGCGAACTCGTCACGATAAACCATGGTCTACTCGTCTCATTAGGCGTCTCACATCCCAAACTCGAGCGTATCCGCGAAATCATCGACCACACTGGTATCGGGTGGACAAAGCTCACAGGCGCGGGAGGCGGAGGATGCGCCATTACTATCCTCAAGCCCCAGCCCCCAGCGCTGACCAACGGCCACGCAAATGGTCTACACCACGATATCTCATCTGACGAATCTGACACGTCTGATGAAGCGGATATCGACTGTGGCGCATCCATAATATCTAATGGTACAAAGCTGAAATACAAGATTCTTGACTCCCTCGAGGTAAAGCTGGAGAATGAAGGCTTTGAGAAGTTTGAAACGACGCTTGCTGGTGACGGCGTGGGTGTGCTTTGGCCTGCAGTACTACACAATGGCAATGAAGAGGAAGGTGGGGAGGAGATTGACCAAGAAAAGTTTCTTCGGGCTGAGGGCACTATCGGCATTGAAAGACTGGTCGGAGTGTCGAGTTCGAGACGGAAGGGTGTTCGAGAAGTCAGAGAAGGGTGGAAATTCTGGAGGCCCTGGGAGGTTCCTGAGCGGTAAATCTGGATCTCTTCTCTTAATCAACCTTTTTGCTGATGATGTGTTGTGGCAACGTTCAAGCAGGTCTTAGGTTTCGTCTTCTGTTCATACTTCCTTGTTTGTTTTGCTGCATGTGGGGGATCTATTATGTTTTAAGCCTCAAGGAGGCGTGAAAGGAAGGGTTATAGGATTAATGTCTTGCACATATGAGATGGCTAATACGATCCGGCTGCAAGGTGCCTGCGGTTGAACTACGATACGCCACAGCTCGGTTTAACAATAAAAGACTTGCAACATAGTGAGAAAGAGTGAATGTGGCGCACCCTATGTGATTGGGCAGCGAATTTTTAGGTAGATCGGAAGCGAGCCACGCGCGATGGTGAGCCCAACCATTGTTTCGCGCCTCAGTCAACTTTAGACCATTTCTTTCTTCCACATCACTCGACTATAAAACCCTGCCCTACTGTCAGGACCCTTGGATACATCAGCCTAGACTACGCACAAACCCCGTCTCTTTATAAACGATTGCAACCATGGCACCAGGAAAGTGGGGTACGTCATGTTCGATGCCACTGCGCGCGCTTCAAGATGGAATCGTGAAGGCTTGGGACTAACGTATGTTGCAGACGACGAAGAAGAAGGCAGCTCTCCTCCTACCTCGCCACAGGTAGCGCCTATCGCCCGCCGCAGCAAATTTGACGACGAAGAAGAAGATGACGATGTGCGTCAGCCCACTATGCCCCGCGCTTGCACGATTCAAGCCCCGCCATACAAGGCTACATGTGCTGACTATGGACACAACAGGTACTAGATTCATGGGACGCTGCGGAGGACTCAGAAGTCGAGCGCGAGAAGGCAAAGAAGGCCGCCGAGGCAAAGGCAAAGGCAGACGCAGAAGCAAAGGCAAACCACAAGTCCAAGGCGCAGCGGATCGAGGAGCACAGGCAGGCAGCACTACGCCGGCGGCAGATGGAAGAGGATGGTGAATCTGAAGAGGAAGAGACCGAGGCCGAGCGCCGCGAACGAATGCGCCAGGCAGAGCTTGACGCCTCGCGCGCCCAAGCCGAGGAACTCTTTGGCGACTTGAGCGTCAGCAACAAGACCCGTGCTGGCAAGGCCATCACCGTCACCGACGAGAGCAACCCGGGCAATGCCATCGACCTGTCCTCACTCTCCATCTTCAATCCCAACACAAAAGACCAGTTCACCAAGCTCCGAGAGACACTCACACCTCTGATTGCTGCCAACTCTAAGAAGGGACAATACTCGCTTTTCCTGCAGGAGTTTACCAAGCAGATCGCCAAGGACCTGCCGAGTGAGCAGATCAAGAAGATTGCATCCGGCTTGACCACACTGAGCAACGAGAAGATGAAGGAGGAAAAGGCTGCTGAGAAGGGAGGAAAGAAGACAAAGGCGGCAAAGACCAAGACTACGCTCAACGCGAGCAGAGACGTTGGTGTCAGGGCAGACACGAGGGCATATGATGATGAGGACTTTGGAGAGTGAGTCATGTCGGATTCCGTAGGAGTCCTAGAGGTACTAACATATGTACAGTGACGATTTCATGTGAGGCACGACGACGCTTTATATTCACACGCCTTCCCCCGTCGCAATCTCCTCTCGAGTGCGAGACGATCACATCCTACCGAACCATCCGGTAGTCTGGAGTCGCGGATGGCGTTTTTCGGGAATGAAAAGTCAGCATGCGTCTATGGCAGTCTGCGCTTGGCCTGTCTATCTCACAATCGAATTTCGAGACGAAGCGGCATGGGTTTGACACATAGGCGGTGCATCATAGATAGATACCAGTAGATGTCTGATTCACACAATCGAGCATGATATTACGTTCAAGGTCTAGATTACGTTCAAGTTACAACGCAAAATCGATAGTGGACCGTATTGAGCAAGTGAGTTGATGCCGGCCAATGCCGCGTCGCCAACCTCCGACGCATCGCAACGCGGGGCAACATGTGTTGATGGAACGTCATCCCGCAAAAAAATTAAAGCCGCAGGTCGGTCGCGGTAACCAGATTTACTGCACCAATCGTGGTCTTGTTGTTTGCACGGCCTCTATGCTATTGACATGCACTTTTAGGTATCAAGTTTTTGAGGGTTCCACAGCCTTTGGCGCATCACACGTGTAGCCCGTACCCCTCCTTGAGTCACTAAGTCGAGACGCGCCTCAATCTTGTACACTACAAAACGACACACATACCCACACATCCAAGCCTGCATATCTGCTCTGACGCTGTCCGCGCATTTAGCCACCTCCACGGCAGCGACCTTGTGCCCAATTGCAATTGCCGAAGTGGACCTCGTGCCTAGCCTGTCGCAGAATTCCCCATTCAAAGCCTTGTTGAAGGGTGCACAGCGCGCGTTCGCATTCTACAAGCCCCAGCAATTGCGTGCTTGATTCAGAAGGATGGATCTCGTCAACTCGTACGTTCCGCTTGTCTCCTTTCTCCATTCTTTTCCCTACTTCTGATAAGCCTCTTCTACCACAATGGGTTACACCAATGGCGCAAGTGATAATGAGCGAATCGCGCAAAGAGCGCGCCAGGGCAGCAGGAGTCTTCCGTTCATGACTGACCTCTTGGGCAACAGCTTGAACGACCGCCTGCTCTTTGCGGTGCCTAAGAGTACGTCGTCGACACACTACTGGCAGAGGTCATAGATTGACAAACATCACAGAGGGCCGCCTCCACCAAGCATGTCTTGACCTCCTCCACGGCTCCGACATCCAGTTCCACCGACACTCGCGTCTCGATATCGCACTCGTCAAGAACCACCCGCTCGCTCTTGTGTTTCTGCCTGCCGCTGATATCCCAACTTTCGTAGGAGAGGGTCGCGTAGACTTGGGCATAACAGGGCGCGACCAAGTAGCAGAACATGAGTGCGTCGCACCGCCTACTGCTACCAGCGGTGTAGAGGAGGTCCTAGATCTCGATTTCGGAAAGTGCAGTCTACAGGTACAAGTTCCTGCAAAGGGTGACCTGGCAAAGCCGGAAGACTTGATCGGCAAGAACGTTGTTACAAGCTTCACCAACTTGGCTGAGCAGTATTTCCGGAAACTAGAGGCCGAACAGGCCGGAAACACAAACGGAGAGGCCAATGGTGATGCCAAACTCAAGACAGTCATCAAGTACGTTGGTGGCAGTGTCGAGGCGGCGTGCGCATTGGGCGTCGCAGACGGTATCGTCGATTTGGTGGAATCGGGTGAGACAATGCGCGCAGCTGGTCTCAAGGCCATCTCTACAGTCGTCTCATCAAGTGCTATCCTCATCAAGTCGAAGCACCCATCAGACCCCAAGCTGGTAGAGCTGATCACAGCTCGGATAAAGGGTGTTATCAGTAAGTAGCATCAGATCTCTCGCGTGGTACGGCGTGGCTAACTTCTTCATAGCTGCACAAAAGTACGTCCTGTGCACCTACAACATCGACCGATCGAAGCTCGATATCGCACGCAAGATTACTCCCGGACGCCGCGCTCCCACCGTCAACGCGTTGGAAGAGGATGGCTGGGTGGCTGTTCAGGCTATGGTGTTGAGGAAAGATATCGCTATTGCTATGGACAAGTTGACAGAGGTTGGGGCTACCGACTTGATCGTAACCAAGATCGAGAATTCGAGAACAGGAGATTAAAGCGATCTCTTTGCTAAGGCTTATGGCTATTAGAACATGGCACGCGTTTATTTCACGATGCTCGGTGTGATAGATAGGAATTAAAATAGATTGATTCCATCGAAGCAAATGATGAGCCTGGTTCTTGGACTCATAAATATGAACAATGGGCTCACAGGCTTTCCACCACCTAGAGATGTCAGCTCACAAGAAGATCATTGGTTTTGGCTTTCAGTCTTGTGTATGTGACCCAAATTCAGGTTGGTCAAGCTCATTGTATTGTGAACTAGACGGCTGCGCTGTCTAGCGCTAAGGTTGGAGTTTACCCTTTATTCCGACGCTAAGGCCCATATCCACAGAAACGAACATGTCCGGCCGGCTGAAATCGTCCGTCAAATGCTTGACAACAAGGAATGTCCACGCCAGCCTGCGCGAAACGCTGCGTTTCAATTTGTATTTGCTACATAAAGCGCATAAACGCAAGTCTTTTCATCAAGCATTCTTGGTCCAACGGTAGGATAATTGCCTTCCAAGCAATTGGCCCGGGTTCGACTCCCGGAGGATGCATAACATCCTTCTCCACAATTGCGAGATCTTTCTTTTTGTCGCTGGTCGTGATGTAGGACGATGGCACGCCACAGATGAAGCACGTGATGACCAATCTTTTTGGGCAAGCCAGAACCACACCATCTGGGGCTACTCGCATCACACATTCGTCCTCCATGTAATTACCAGAGCAAAAGGTAAGGAGCTTTCGTGAGGAGTCGAGAAGGTCACTGCCGCACTCGGGCGTGACTGGAATGTTTACATCTGGGTACAGCCATTAGAGTAGGCATGCCTTGTATGTACGGCTCACGATATTTTGTCTATGCAGTATAAAGTACAACAGAATGGAAGGAGACAGGTTTCGTGTGCCATTACTTGTCTCAAAATCGGTGGTGAATTGTCGTCTAGTAGAAGGTCAAACCAAGACCAAAAGATTGTGGTACCATTACCACCATCAACTTTCAATGGAACAAGCAATGAGCTTGGTCGCGTCCCAGGCTTGTTGAGCCGACAGCCCAGCTGGTGTCCAGTTTACAATTCGATTAGTCCCCATCAAGCCAATACCATCCATAGAGCAGGAGTATTGTTGTATAGCAGATGATCTTGAACTGTAGCTGTGGTATTGATATTCCGGGTATTATACTAGACTAGGAAAGCCGATTGCAAAGAAACTCGAATGGTAGCCCAGAAGATCAAAAGCACCATCACTAAACCGACATTTCGTAGAAGTTGTAATGATTTGATTGTGACAAACTAATTACAATCTCGATATTACTGACCCACGTAGAGAGCGAATACTGCAATCACCACAGGTACAAAACAGAGCAAACAATCCTACAATAACCCGTCATAAACTCCATTGCTATGCCACGCTCGCTGATCGAAAAGAGGGAAGTCGTAATTCGTCGTCGTTCGGTTATGCCAGGTCAATCTACTCGATGCTGATCTTTCGAGGCTGAGGAGCCTGGGCTTTGGGAACGAGGATGCTCAAGATACCGTTCTTGAGGCTAGCCTTGACGCTGTCTTGATCGACACGAGCAGGGAAGGCAAAGGATCGGTGGAACTCTCCGACTGAACGCTCGCTGACCCAATACTTTGCCTTGTTCTCATCATGCTTGGAGACGTCCTTGTGCTCGGACTGCTTGGCGACCTTGTTGTTGGTTTCGCTGGGGTCGTCTTCAACGGTGGGCTGGTGGCCGAGCTTCTTCTGCTGAGAGGATTCGCCGTTTTCGATGAAACCCTGAGGACGTTGGCCTTCCTCGCGGACGTGCTCGTGGCGACCAGAGATGGTCAGCGTGTTGTTGTCGGTCCATTCGATGTTGATGTCCTTTTGCTCGACACCGGGAAGTTCGCCGTGAAGCTCGTAACCCTCTTTCGTTTCTTTCACATCGAATTTGGGAGTGAAGGATCTGATGTTGTTGAATTCCCGGTCGATATTGCGGAAGGCTTGCCTATCATACTCGTCGAAGAGACGGAAGATAGGAGCGAATTCCTGAGTGAATCGTGGGAAGAGAGACATCGTCGCTGGTGTAGTGGTAAAGTGTCGAGTAGTTGTAATCGTAGGCTTGGTGATGCGGTTGAGTTGTTGAGGAGCTCGTCGGATAGTTGAGCGAAGTGATTGCATAGAAGACTTGTTGATCTTTGTTGTTCTGATGATGAACTACAGGAGCTGCCTCGAAGGCTATATATAATCGAGGGACATGGTTCTCGAATCATCGCAGAGTGCGGAGAACATTGGTGTTGCGTAAACCAAGATGTTGCAAGAAGCTTCGGAGATGGCTCGGGGAGTTTCTAGAGCTTTCGAACACGATGTTTGCCGTCATGTCTTCGTATGCGATCAGAAGACATCGTGAGATGAGAAGCTTCCAGTAATTGGAGGAAGTAGCCGTAATGGCATGTGCCCGGAAGATCATGCTTCGAGAGGGGGCAAGCACCAACTAGAAAGTTCAGAGTAATGGCTCAGAGCAGGTCACGTGATGGTGATGCTCGAAGTTTCCAGCGCGGAAGCAACATGTGATGCAAGAGTTGTCCAAGGAACATGTCACTACCCCGCGATGGCGGAACGAGCTGCATGGTGCTGGTCTGATGAACTGTATTGATGTGTCGTTGGCTCGCCGCCCAGCAATGCGCCGCTTCGACGTGCAAACTTCGATCTGGCATTCTCCCGCTACCTGTGGATGTCTCGGATACCTGGCTCAGACCATGTTTCCAATTGATTTCTTCCTCTTCTAAGTAAGTACTCGATGGTGCCAAAATCCTTTTTACCGACGTCTCTATGCTTGTGAAACTCAGATCTACGTATCATCATCAGCCGCCACACCAGCATGTTGCTCTATTGAGCTTGCCGTACCTTGCAAAATCTCGGAAATGTGACTGCGTCTCCTACAGCTGTATGAGTAGGTTGTCAAGTTGGAGGCATCTGAATAGCATACCGTTGGCTTCTGCTTCACAGCTCTTAAGCATTGTCGGTAGAGCGACAATACGTCCTTCTGAAGTCCTGATAATCGTACCATCTCGCCTGGAATCGGATGCTCCGAGTGATTGAATATTCCACACTACGTAAAGCTGCGAATGATAGCGACCTTCGAATGCAGTACAAGTGTTGGCGAACCCAGCCCTAGCCGAAGAGTAAACACTTCAAACCCGAAGTGGCTAGCGCGATAGACTAAGAATCCCTATGATGTTAGCATCGCGTGCGCGAATCGTAATATACCCAAGCAAACACAACAACGCATTCTAGCTGCCTTCATACCTCGCGAAGTTTCGTGCACGGAGACGGGGTATGGAGCGCCAGCCTCCACAACTAAACAACTACATACATAGCTGCAAATACATCCCGAACGCACGTTATGCGCATGCGTCACGTAAACGAGGACCGCGCGGCAGATAGCAGATGACACGCAAATTTCATGGAACAGTCCGCCTGGATCGAAGAATCATCGCAATAAGAATTTCAGTGATATATAGGAAGCTCAAACTACAGATCACCACCAACCTTCCGTACCTGTTACATTCCATGTAAGATAGCCGTCTAGAGACAATCAGGGTGCGCTGATGCTCTCAAGTGGGTTGAGTTTGACCTTGATATCATGCGGCCATACAAACCATTGTTTGTGAAGATCCCATTCTTTGCTCGGGTCTTCAAGCTCAATCTGCCGGAACGTCAGCTCTCGTGTATCATGTTGGGGGTGGGCAATGCATACCTTATATCTACCGAACACCGTCGCAACTACTTTGTACACTTCAACCAGAGCTAATGGCCTGCCAATACATATCCTATTTCCGCCTCCGAATGACAAGTCCGCATCTTTCATCTTCTTGATCCTGGCCTCGTAAGCGCCAATCTCTTCTTGTTCGCCTTGCAGCCAGCGCTCCGGCCGGAATTCATGGGTTTTTGCGCCGAAGATGCTCTCCTTGTAATGAACGACCCATGGATTCACACCGACAATTGTTCCAGGCGGTAATGTCTCTCCATTAGGTAACGCGAGACCAGTTGCAGGTACCACGCGCTCGAGAATATGGCCAACAACGGGATGCATACGGAGGCCCTCTTTGATGCATGCATCGAGGTAAGGTAGGTGCTCGATTGTGGTATAAGGTGCGGGGTACGAGAGATTTGCAGCAACGAGTTCCTCGACGAGGCGCGCTTTCGAGGCTGGTGACTTGAGGATGTGGTAGAAAATAGCCTTTATCACAATGGCGAGGGTGTCGGCACCACCGAGAATCTGTAGGAGCAGAATCAGTCATGTTCTTATCGTAACATAGCTATGGGACACTCACGTTGATGATCATATATCCGATGACCTCATTATCAGTAACAAGTTCTGGAAACTCCTTTTTTGCCTCGAGAAAGCCATTGAGGAAGTCTTTCTTCCCATCGCCAAGTTCAGGTTTCTGCATGCGTTCCATAAAGCGCTCCACGGAGAAACCGGCAGCGACAGAGAAGTCATCGAACTTGTATAGCGAGCGTGGCCAACTGGGGTTCTTTCCAAGCCATTTGTCGAGAGAGGGAATTTGACCAACCTAGATGGGGTCAGTAGAGATTCACATACTGTAGAAGTTGTGACGACTTGTCAAGCACATACTACTGAGAAGTAGCGCATCACACGTTCAGCGGTCCCAAGCATATCGCCAACATCCGTACCCTGTTCCATGAAGCCAATGCGCTTGCTCCAAGTCATATCGCCCAGAAAATCCCAAGCAAAGAATGAGATCCAGTCAGCGATATCGCATGTCTTGTCCTTGTTAGCACCTTCCACGAAGCGAGCGTCAAGTTGAGTGCATAGTGTACGCAGATCGTCGTCCATAATGCTTTCGATTTGAAGAGCATTTTGAAGACTGTACAACTTTTGAACAGGCTTGACACCTTTGGAATGGAACTCGTTGCTGCGTGTGCTGAAGATGTTCTGGATGATGTGACCGTCTTGAAGGGCATCGTTAATGGTCTGACGTGATCAGTATGATGCATAGGTATCAGTGACTGCTTGAAACTTACGTAGTAATCGCTCTGTTGTAATGTTAGCGACCATCATACACAACATTGTCACTGTACATGCTCACCTTCAAGTACGTTCCACGGGTGTTGTAAATGGTCTTGATCAGACTAGCATCAGCAACACTAACGGTGTTGGGACCAAGACGAACGATGTCGCCATGTTGTTCGTGGAGTCGCCTCTGTGTCTCGATGTGAGTTTGTCCATAGTGATTCAGGAAACGCCAGATATCGGAGAATTTGGCTAAGAAGGGACCAGGTATAGTCTTGAGTGGTGATTGTAGATAAGCCAGAACATATCGAGTAATGAGAAGTATTGCTCCAAGGCCGATTGCCTTCGCAAGTAACCCCATCAATGCCATCGTGTCACCTTGCTATGTGCATGCAATGTGATTCATGAAAAGAAAAGAAGAATATAAGTGGGAGGGGTAACGAACAAGGTAATGTAAGTGACAACCTTGGAAGGTCTTGACCTACCATGCAGGCCGTCCACTTTATGGGGACTGTTGCTAACTACCCGCATGTTCAAACTTGCATCTGATAGATGGGGAGGTGGAGCTAGAATCCAGCCGCTCCCGTTTGGGGACCGTGGTGCGCTGAAGCCGAACGAGACTTGCCAGGGTACGGCAGGGCGCCGCTTGTGTACGTCTATGGAGCAGACCTCGGGACTGCTTTTGTCCGCCACCCCTTTATCGCAATAACACGCATAACGATTGGTTGTAGCAGCCATGGTGAGTATCGGGGAAGCGGATTTGCGTGCTAGTAGGGGACTGACAGCGGGATGTGTGGAGTGTCACTGTACTAACGGAGACTAAAAATGCAGGCTGCTGCCGAGTTGGAGGAGATGAAAGGAAAAAGAAGTTCGTTCAAACTGCAGGTTCGAGCGTATTAAAGCTTTGCAAAGCGTACACCACTACACCATGAAGATCTTGATGGTGCCTGCATGAGCAATATGGACTGGCACGCGTACCATAGTCCTGGAAAACAATCTCGAAGGATCATCTTCCTTCACTCCTTTCCGCACACGATGCTGGTCAGACCGAAATTGATCCGTCGGATGTCAAAACGCTACTAAGGGTCGTTTAACCGAAGAGAGCTTAGCTAGTACTCGACCCCAGCGATTGCTAGCGCGGGCAACGGCCCGCCACGGAAAGGCCAAAACGTTTTTGTACCACCTTACCTGCATGTCATGGGATTGTTGAAGAAAGAATGAATTATTGAGATGCGATCTTGAAGCCGCTTGCGTAGCACGAACTGTCCAAGGTTTCGCGATGGGCCAGACTAACGCACAGCACAGGCTGCCCGAGGCGGGATTTTACGAGATAGGCCCTCCACCCACGGGACAAGGGACAACCGGCAGCGGCACACTGTGAGTATCGTGTATTGATTGGGCCTGAATATCACTAGTGTTGCTGCCGAACGGTGAAGGAACGCGCCCCTGCTCCCGGGGCCGCGTCGACGTTCCAGCTGGGACAGCATTCGTCGGGGCAGGGAGCTGACCGTCAGCGAATCAGACGGAGCGGGCCTAGCTACGACGAAGCCCGTTGGACTGCGGAGCCTGTTAAGTCCAACTCGAGAAGAAAAAGCAATTACCCAATCCTTCGCGCTCTGCAAGCTGCAAGATCCACGATATCACGGCGCGGCATATGCGAATGGAGCAACTATCCCGGCAGTGTTGAAAGCAATTTTACTCTCAACGAATCCACTGGATGTTCCTATCTACTAGTTTGCAGAGAGGGGGAAATAAGGGACGGAGTGGGATCACCGTAAAGCAACAACAACCCACCAACATCAATGTGTTACGGCCATGAAAGTGGCATGCTTTTTCGGTGGCTTGGCATGAGTGTGTCCCCACTCGCAGTGCCTCTTTGCAGGACACTTAGAGCGACAAAGATGGCAACAAAGCTTTGACACTATGCCCCGTTCGATTGTCCATGCAGGTCCCGAACACTAGCTGATCGTTTTCGCTTGGAAGGTCGGGCCCGTTCAGTTTCCCATAGGTGTGAGAGATGTGCATTGGTCTGCTCGAGCCTCGGACGCGCTGCAGGTATGTTTGTTCTTTAGCATGGGTGTCTCAATTCGTGGGCGTAAACAAGGCTGTGAGTACGTCAGTTCACTGACACTCCTTGCCGCCACTCGAGTTCCTCATCTAGAGGATAAAGCAGTCGATATCAAGGATACGCTGCTCATCCAAACCCCATCCTTCCCCTGGTAGCACATATCCAGCTCTTTCGTACTTGTCTTTTGATTCGGCGACACCTCTGCCAGCGATATCCTCCCCGGGGAACAGCAGAGCAGAAAGCGAAGAAAAAAGCGTCTTCACTACGACCTTAGCTCTATCAGCCGCCGAGATGGGCAAGCCAGCAGACTTTGCGAACATACTCAATGGAGTGATGTGGGCTCAGGTGGTTCTTGGTACTTTTCTTGTTGCATTGCGAATGTACACGAGACAGTACATTGTCAGAAACGTCGGATGGGACGACGTGTTGATGTTGGTCAATCTGGTAAGTTACGTTGCTTACTCCCAGACAACAAAAGCACCTCTTCACAAACAATCATCTCAACATTCATCGTAAGCTTTTATGACTGACTTTTTAAGGCTACCTTTATTGGCTATGTCGGCTGTATATCGGTCGGTATTACCTACGGTGTTGGTAAACAGACAGCGGATATCGTTCGTCTTGACCTCAACTACTCCAAGTCTATCATGTGGGAAGCCATCGGCCAAGGCATATGCATCATGGGCATAGCTGCTTCCAAAGGCTCAGTAGCGCTCTTCCTCTTGCGCATCGTTCTCAAGAGATGGCATATCGCTATCCTCTGGTTCTGTATAGTCAGCACAACAGTGCTTTGCATCATTACGACAACCCTGTTATACACACAGTGTGTACCTTCGGCATTCTTGTGGGACCAAACAATCAAGGGTGGCTACTGCTGGCTCAACTTCACCGAGGTCGGCCTGACCATGGGTGCTTGGTCTGCAAGCATGGACTTTGTTCTTGCTCTCCTTCGTACGTAACTCTGCTACGCAATGATTTCGAGGACGACACTGATTCAAACTAGCCTGGCATATCATCATGGGACTAAATATGAAGCGTAAAGACAAGATCGCAATCGCATCTGGTCTTTCACTCGGCATCTTCGCGGGCGCGTGCTCCGTTGTCCGGACTATCGAACTACAATCTCTGTCGTCCATGGAGAACTACGTATACGACACCGCTAGCATGCTTTTATGGTCCTCTACCGAAGTATTTCTCACAATTGTTTGCGCCTGTGTACCAGTCCTCCGTCCGCTTTACGTCCGCATCAGATACGGTACCCGTGGCGACTCTTCAGGCCAAAACTCATATCCACTCAAAGACTACTCCAAGTCTAAGAGTAGTCGCGGTATGGATGGAAGCAGAAGGTCAGAGAAGATATACATGGGCCCTGGAGAGAGCGTGTTACAGACAACTGTTCGCATGGGCAGTGATACAGCGAGCGAGGAAACGATACTTCGGGAGAGTCACGCCAACAACGCATGGAACAATGAGCCAAGGACAAAAGATCCCAACGATATCACGATCACTACTACGGTCAGTACGAGGGACGATTATGTATAATTATAACAGGACAAATAGCACACATCAATGCTTGTTTGGAAACACTTATCTGGAGCAACACCTAACGTGACGCGTGCCATCTATCGAATTCTTGATTGTTGGTACAAAACCAGCAACAAAACGCATGGACAGAGATTCTGCTACTTAAACAAGCCACGAAAGCTCGCGATAAAGCTATATACCGCTAGCTCTACCGTGGATCAACTTTGTGTCAAGAGGTCTACTTGACATGAGCGACGACAGCACATCTTTCATTTCCAAGGTTGTCAAGACGGCCTTTATTAGAGCACTATGTGCTACCAACGACAAAAATAGTCAGTATATTCTCTGACCTCATAGAGCTATGTAGACAGTGACACAAACACACGACGAACTCCTTGGTAGAATAGCGAACGCTTGATACATGTTGTGCGTGAGCGTTTCTTCTGCTCGGGGAGGAGTCCTAGGGAGAGTATCTCCCCGCACCACCTTCTCAACAGAGGAGAATTGAACGACAGACTAGTGTCTCTGGCCCCTGCCTCCGGAAGGCGATGTCTGTTCCCTTTTTCTTTAGTACTGCAGCTGTGCCTCATCGGTTCACGGCCCCACAATTTTGCCCTGCGGAAGCTTGCAAGGGTCTTGCCGTAGCCGCAGCCGTCGCAACACTCCTCTGTAGATCGCACTCTCCCCCTCTTTGATTTTACTTTTTGAGCACTTTTTTTTCTGCAAATCTACAAGGCGTGCTGCAGCAAAATCCGCAAACAGTATGTTCCCCACCAGCTCATCGCGTTCCCCGCTCGGGAGGAGTGAGATCCGTTCCCACCTCGGGTCGGGTCATCACCCTCCAAGGCCCTCGAAGAGCTTTTAGATAAGGATCGTTGTGGCTTACCACAAAGCTGCATGACTGTGGAGAGCGACCTCCATTTTGCTTATGTGATACTCCGACCTTCTTCTAAGTGATCAGCAGCACTGTCTAGTCGGAAACTCTCGGACACAATTTAGCATGAAGCTTGAGCGTGTGCGTTGCGTCGATTTCCTCCTCACAAATGTACAGTCGCCCTGATCTAGTGTGTTTGGAGACGCGAATTGATTGACCAAGATGTAGAGGAAGAGATGGAAGATATGCAGTTGTTGTTTGCTCGCATTCGACTGTGAGCGATGCGCTTGAGTGGTAAATAACGACGAGGCAAAAAATGTTCACGACAATGAGAAAACAGTCCCAAGATCTGTTGCCACCAAAGCGACTGAGAAAACATGTAACAGTTTGACAATACAACAGGTCGATATATAAAGATAAGATTCCTTCTCAACAGAACACACTCTTCGATAGTTACGTGGACACCTCCTAAACATCGAGATAGCTAAAATCCCTTAGAGAGTACAGGAGTTTGTGTAACGCACAAGTTTAGCCGCATCTTCGTTCTTCCCAACAGTCCGATTGAGTTGCGACCAAGGTCCGGGAGAGACCGGTCCCACGTCCTTCACACTACGATCCTCTCTGTCCGTCAAGGCTCGAGAGCAATGCGATGGTGTGTAGCTCACTGGACACCGCCCGTGCTGTTCCGGATGGCGGCTTGGGTCATGTTCTTCCTGTGTTTCGGGCTCAACAGTAGTTGATATAGATAGTCGGCGGAGGTCTATCGCTCTATCAGCATGTCTCAGGATAGGTTTCGGCAAAGCTTCGCTCAAACGAAAAAATTGTAAGTGAACTTACTGTTGACTGATCTTTGACGTTGGAACTCCTTGTACTCATGTGACGGAAGATACGCGCCACATCCTGTTGGAGTACATGCGCGGGATGTGGGTGATTCATCTGCAGCGCTACTTCCTGGTTCAGTTCTTGCTCGAGGGTAGGTGTCCAGGGATATTGGTGTGGAAACAGGGTCGCTATGCATGGCTTCGCTGTCGGTGAGCTCGAGCCTACTAGGCCAAGGCTCATGCTTTGAGAGATCAAGATGAGCACCCATGCAGCCCAGCTCTGTCAGATCAAGCCGTTTATCTGGGACTGGTGACTGTCTTCTAGCTCGAATATCGCAACGGAATTGGTCCTCGCGGGCTTGGATGCGGTCTGGGCGAATATCCGATTCCCCATTACTAGACACCATTCTGTCCACATGTGGTGAGACGATGCAGGACGTGAGATTCGCAGGTAAAGAGGCTGAGAGTAAGACGAAGGAATGGTGGTAAGAGTACCAGGCAAAGCGACAAGATGATGGACCAGGGTGTCTACTGCAGCTGAGATGATATTGCTTGCGAAGATTGCCAGCACTACGAAGTGTTTGTAGAAACATCGACAAGACTGATCAGACATGGGTATATATACGACTTAAGAAGCGGCTATATAATGTGCTGGCGGCTCGCACATGCTTTTGCGTGGTGGGTGAATCTCTAATCGTGCTTCCGACACTCACTCATGCAGGTCAAGTTCCCACAGGAACATGAACAACGAACGTTCCATCAAACCAGAGAATTCGGAGAGACCGTGAAACAGTGTGAGCCAGGATTCAGGAGTAGGTCTATCCTCCGAAACGTCTTTCTTCGCCGACGACCTTACCGTATGCGACGAACGGTAGCCCTGCAGCAAGGCGCTAGTACTCGTTCGCTCCTGGGAATAAGGCTTCAACGGCAGCGCCGGACTGACACGACAGCATTCTCGAAGCTTTTGACACAGGAGCCGTGCGCGTTGAAGCGTCACTGCCGTGAGCCGTTTGCTTCGGCTCGCTCTAACCTATTAGGCTCGTGGTCAGCCCATGTCAGGGCTCATGTGGTCTGCGACGTAGACGGATAGGATCAGGATGCCTGTATTCTATCCGCCGCCAGTATCACACGGGTATACCGATGCCTTCGCAAAGTCTGGGGGCCAAGACATCGTGTTTGGATCCTGAAGCCTACATCCATCCAAAAACGTGTGAACTACCGGCAAGAATCGATGAAAGCTTTCACCGCTTGTCCTTGAGTTTGTTACCGGGTTCATACGCTAACTACAAACGTTCGGAGAGACTGTCGATCCATTATTATCATGGTGTGCATAGAATTAACACGATGGTGGTACAGTTCGTGCACCCTGCCGTCCCAGTCCATTGGAGTGGGTGGTGGCTGCATAAGCGGAAGACACATGCATCATGACAAGACATGGTCGAGAATTACTGGCCGAATAATCCGTACAAGTTAAGATCTCTATGGGTCACCAGTAGCAGGGCATGAGCCGATGCCTAGTTCGCGATATTGCGACACCCAAACCAACAAAAGGAGCGCACGACCTTTCTATTCGCGTCCATTTGAGGTACTGAAGTGGAGGTAGAATCGCGAAAGGCTACGGATGCGGTGCAATGATACCCAATCGTTTCCAGCGTCAACTCATGAGATGTCAGACGAAGTAGCGGTAAGCTTCTCCAGTTGACGTTGGTGCTCACCGGAAGCAAGGCGTCTGACCACTGAACAATATGGGGGAGACATAGTTCCTGCTATTCCAAGTACCGAACTTGGATTCTTCTATGGCGTTGCGGTGTGCCGAAAGTTATTCTACCAACGACTATTCGGACGTGTTGCACAATTCGGGCAATGGCCTACCAGGGTAGTAAACAAGCCTTAAGACTTGGCTGCATGCGGCGTGAACCGAGTTCGTGCCACAATAACCGCGCCTGTCACAAGGATAGACTCGGTAACCACCCGTACGTCTCAGGCTAAGGCATATCTAATCTTATCAGCAACGCCGGGTCAGAGACGACTGTCTACCAGATGGGTGTGCTACGACCTAATGAGCTTGAACACGGGTTTGCTTCTACACACTGTCTCTCTCTTCCAGCACCCTAAACAAGAAGAAGACTCGTCCGAAGTCCTTGTCATCTAGGAGATCAGACCTTATAGAGTAGCTGCGCTGTGTTCGTGCTAAACACTATCCACTGGGCGAAGGCAATATCATCCATTTAACTTACCTAAAACTATCCACTAGGACCATGATATCAATGCGGGGTCGGACACGCCGACCTTGTCAGCCTTGCCGGCACGTCATTGTACAGGGTTCCTCCCGCTGCCTGTTTGGGGAATGGGAAGAACGCGAACAGCGACCACAGTGGAGAAGGGGTTGTGGTATGAATTAGATCGGCAACGGCGAGTCCGAAGCTTGACGCCAGGTGATGCGCTATCACAACTGCGGCGCATAGTGCTCCAAAAAGCTAAACGGTGTGTTCACGACGTATTTGTGATGAGAGAACACAACGCACCACTGCGGTGAAAGATGGCGGGGGCCAGGGTAAACGGGGCCAGTGTCGGACCTAAACACGGGGCAGCTAGATATGAACTTCTGGAGTCGTTGGAAGTCGAGATTGATGTTTCTACCGAGAGGTAATTCTGCAGCGGCATGACGTCAGCATTACTGTTGTAAACACGGACAATCATCAAGTGCAAGAACAACTATATACTGTCTTCTCTCTGATACGTTTAGGAACTAAACAGTAAAGTGCAAGTAATGTATGATCATGCCGGAAGAGATAGAAATGACAATGCTTACTTATGACTCTTGCATTCTATGCATAGCTGCTTTTCCAGTCTCCTACCCACCTCTTCGCGATAAGTCTCGTCCAAAGTTTTCGAAGTAAGCGTTGAGTGTGTTCGCTCGGTCCATTGTCGCTATACTGTTTGTGAACATCCATACACCAACAACCAAACATCACAACCCTGGACGGGGTACGCATTCCTTTGGACTCGTTACATTCCAGCGCCATATCACTTTTCGACACCGTGCAGAATCCTCTAGCGACACCAAGTTCACTTCTGTGGCTCAATCAATTGAGACAACGAGCTCTTTCCGACGTGCTTTTGCTCTACGTGCTTTTGCTTTTCGACGCGCTCTCTGTTGAGCACGATTGTGCTTCTCGATAAGCTTCAACGTGTGATCGATTTTCAACTCCTGAGGGAAAGTGACAGGGTTGCGCCAGTAGTCCATAGGAGACCCTATGGAGAAGTGAAGCCAGGACTCATCCGCCACGCTTCCACAGACACACATCGTATCGAGTGACACTGTACCATTCTTCATAAATGCGCGGTGTGTTAGCCCGCAGCCTGGACACAGCTGGCCGATACGCAGTTCGCCGTTTGGATGCCGGGATAGGTCTTTGACGCCAATCTGGAGGATATCGGAGCATGCAAATCTTTTGGAAAAGACAAGGCCACATGCTCGACACGTCAGATGTTTGAAGGGGTGAGCTCCGCGGAAGTGAATCAAGGTGTTTTCGGTGCCGCATTTGCATAAGAACGCTCCGTCCGCAACATTCATACCGTGGTTTCGGCGTGTGATGTTCGGGGTTTCCTGGTCGTACCAGAGACTATCATCTGGGATCCCTTCAGCACGACGTGCTTCCCTCAAGTCCTTCTCCAGTCGAACAGCAGATTTGGGCTTGTTCGCAATGCGGAGAAGCAATCGGATGGTGTTGACGACGTGTACTAGCATTTTTGTGTTGGTGGATTGTATATTGGACGATTATTTCGTTTGATTGTTGTCGTCTGTGTTGGTTTGGGGGCCAGTTTAGTGGATATATGATGATTTGTTGGCTGATAGGAGGTTGGGCGAGTCAGAGGGAAAAGCAAGTTATGTGCAGAAAGTAAGTATTGTAGCAAGTTAAAGTGTACCATTATGTAGAGTCAAAATTCAGTATTTTCAGCTAGGCCTCTTCTAATGAGACATTGGCCCATACTATCAGGATGTCGTATAAGGTATTAATCATCATTTGCGCCCTGGCATGAGCACCTGTAGTATCACTCAGAAGCAGACATACGGGCTAAAATAGAAACGAGGTGTTAGACCCTTGGATAAGGCTGGTCCAACAAGTGGACGCTAATTGGATAAGTTTTCTGGTACACCAAGCTACCCCTAACCCCTAGGGTCCATGTCTACAGTATTTATTTTTTCTTCTGATGTTTTCACTAAACACTAGAGAACAAATAAACAGTCCTGTTACATTGCAGTCCCCAGGTCACCCGTTTACTGGTGCGCAGGCATGGTTGTAGACTAATAAGAATAGCTTTCCGTAAATAAAGTGTTGCGGTTTGCCTATGCTTGGGGCTGCCGCGCGCTCACAACGTATTAAAACTTGATCTCAACGATATCACTTAGTGCCTCCGTGGTGAATGAGATAGCATTAGCTAATGCGTAACACCACAAGGTGTTGGTACTGTTCAGCGTCCTTTTATTCATCTTCTAAATAACCATTGAAGACATGCGTGGACGACACCATTCTCATTTTGTGTCTTACAGACTATCCGTCTCCACTCTTGTCGAGACCTTGTCTTTCTTCAGTCCGGTAACAGTCTCCACGTGATCCGTCCCCAATACCGCCGCCTTTATAAACAAACTCGCTGCAAAACTCAAGAAAGCAAACACCGTGTAGGTGATCCACATGTTGCGCATCGCATACGCGAAGGCTTGTTTCGCGGCAAGCTCCCATGCTGGATTTTCGAAGGTAGCAGGAAGCATAACATTGGCCATCGCACTATCGCCATCAAGCTGACTCAAGAGGTTCTGTGGCAACCCGGCGTCTCGGAGAAACGAAGCGCGGTTGTTCATCGAATTTTGGAAGATGGTGCCACCGATTATGGTCGAAATTGAGACGCCGATATTGCGGATAAAAGATAGAGTTGCAGTAGCACTTGCAACATCATGCTGTTCAACCTGACTTTGGATAGCAATCATAGGCGCTTCGAATAGGATACCGGATCCTAAGCCACCAACTATAACAAGGCCGACTGCTTTAGCTGTCGATGTGTAGGCATCGAAGGAGATAAATAGGCCAAAGCCAACGGTGAGGAGAAAGGTACCGACCCAGATTATCTCGCGAAAATGTCCCGTCTTATGCATTATGAAGCCACAGAAGACTCCCGCGATTGCGCCTGTGACGATGAAAGGGAGAAGAAGCAGTCCAGATCGTAAGGGCGAAGCTTCGAGGACGGCTTGGAAAAACAGTGGTAGATAATACTCTCCTGCAATGAAGACGAAGCCGTGGAAGAAGACAACGAGGAAAGCGGCGATGTTTGTCCTTCGACGGAATAACGTCATGGGAATCAAAGGATATTTCGCCACTTTGGCCTCGCTGTAAATGAATGCAAGGATCATGGCTCCACCCACTACGAGTAGTGCAATGACTTTAGCAGAGCTCCATGGAAATAGGACGCCACCGAAATCCAGACCCAAGAGAATCATGAGTGTAAATCCGAGGAAGGTGAAGATTCCGAGCCAATCTATGGCTTTGATGCCATCGAAGAAAGAGGTGTGTTCGTGCTTGATGTCCAGGAAGAGAAGAATAAGCAAAGCGGCGAATCCGCTGATGGGTAAGTTGATGTAGACTTTGAATCGTAAAGACTAGATGTCAGCGTAGATTCATGAAGCTCGATGTGATGGTAAATCACTTACAGCACCATCTCCATGTCACCAGGCTAGCGAAGATACCTCCCAGAACGGGTCCGATACCGCCGGCTAATGCCCAGATGCCTTCCGTAAAGCCCTACGCACGAAGTGTTAGCCGAATCCATCAGCCCAACATGATGCAACAAGCGGCTTACCATTAGCAAACTCCTCTGCCTCAGGCTAAACAGATCGCTGATACAAACATGAACTAAAAGAATGAGTCCACCACCCGCCGTCCCCTGGAAAGCCCGCCCGATGATCAATTCCTGCATCGTCTTCGCCGTTGCACAAACAGCTGAACTAGCGAAGAAGATAGCAAGCGCTGCCAACATGATTGGTTTTCGACCCCAGATGTCAGACAACTTGGCCCAGATAGGGCCAGACGCGGCGTTGGCAAGTAGATACGCGCCTCCAATCCAGGTGTAGCCAGCGGCACTGTTAAGATCGCTGGATATGGTCGGCAGGGCTGTGGCGACGATTGTTGCATCAAGGGCGGAGACGAAGAGCGAGAGCTAAATAGAGTGGATTAGCGAGAAGTTTATTGTGAAGATTCTGAATATGTTTCATCGAAATGATACGATGAGAAGTGAAAAGCTCAGACGTACAAAAAGCGCCGTGACGATAGCGATCATCCTGAACCTACTCCGCTTCCCGTTCCATGCTGCTCCAACTTGCAGTTCATCTTCTGTCCCGCATTGTCCCTTCTGCGTCATTTCCACCTCCTCTTTCCCCATCACGGTTGATTGTGGGGACCTTTCTATATCGATACTGGATTCTTGAGGCATGATTTCAACGAATTACGGTATCCCAACAGGCCTTAGCGAGTGCAAGAACAATACCAATGAGAAATGAATGGGTTAGTTATAGATAAACATGACTACAACTTAGAGGTCTGGATATGTACTGGAGAGAAGTAGGAGTTATCTAATGAAGAAAGGCTCAATGGCTGGAGGCTTGAAGCCCTTTTTTTCCTGCGCGTCACCGCCAACGCCTTCCGCCAATCGGACCCCCATGTGGGGCCAAACTAGACACAACTACTTTCCTATCCGGGCTAGAACGAGCGCCCTTATGTATGCTCTATGCCTACATGCATGCCTTATGTAGCTGAGTGGAATCCGGGGGAGATGCGAGACGTCCTGGTAGGTTGTTGTAAGAAGGTCGATCGGTATTGTTTATTCGGCGTACATACATGCTGAGTCATACCAAAACTCAACTACTTGGATCATGACTGGCATGATTGGAATGATTGTATGGTCTGGGCCGCAGTGGTATGCATATGCCAAGAGACGGAGTATGCGACGTGGTATTCGTGTGTTGCTTTTTCGTTTTCGCCTCAGGCCAAGAGAAAATGTCTTGGTAGCATGCAATGCACCGCCACTATATCCCTCTGGCATGTTATTTGTACATGGAACCTGGCAACTTTATGTCTGTAGCACGATAATATTCTTAATGTCCCGTCGCTGTAAATGATGGCCATGATTGACCCAAAATAAAGCCTGGATAATACCTCCACGACAATGATATTACTCTATAAAACTCAAGCTTTCTAATCGTTCCTCGAACCCCCACTTTAATAAGGAATTCCATTAGTAATAAGTTGGAACCGATC
>Ga0265797_10002464_pt1 | contig 31072 bp, 19 predicted proteins | sample P2T30metagenome_FD_192433 | JGI IMG/M metagenome (GOLD analysis project Ga0265797, IMG submission 192433) | Plant litter microbial communities from East Loma Ridge, Irvine, California - P2 T30 | ecosystem: Environmental > Terrestrial > Plant litter > Unclassified | place: USA: California... | reverse complement strand
AATGATTGAGACATCGATTGGGTCGCGGAATGACAACAGCACTCCTCGTGAGGCTGGCAGTATGAACAAGTCCATTGATCCTAACATCATTCTACTTCGAAGGTCCCTCTCACCAATTTATGTACAGCTCGTCTGAACATGCGATGTTTGGTCTCGCTATGTGTGTTGTTGTTGTTGTTGTACGCTCGCGGCAAGATCCGCCAGTCTCGAAGTCCGTGCTTCTGAGACTCCTCAATTACAGATGTCTCTATAGCTGACTTCTGCTATTACCTTCCTCATTTGTCCCAGCGGTACGTCTCACTTTTCATGCGGTTCTCACCGACATGTCTTGCCGAATCGCTCGATCGAGAGCACTCGGCCGTTTGAAAATGCAAAGGATGGCAGATCAGTCGCCTCACCTCTCGACGACGTGTACGCGATGTCAACCCACGAGCGTAAGCGCCCACAGCAGCGCACAATGATGAAAAGCAGCAAGAGGTATACAGAAAGCATGAAGCTACCGAATCTCTGGCTGTAGGCTCATCACCAATCCTTGTTCAATCCTCAATGCTGCATCAGACGAAGGGGCATGTGGATCCATCTTCACGGTAAACGCGGCGCCAGCCTCGTCTCTTATACCTCTCTCGCTTTTATTATCAGAATCTTACCGTTCTCACCGTCTTCAATCTTACCGCTCGCGTTCCTACTGGCTCTGGGCCGTTCAGCTGATGTCTATCAACGCCAACATTGGATTCTACCATTACCGTTCGATCAACACCGCGTTCACCCTCCCTAACGTCTGCCTCCTGAGCTCCTTTCCACAGAATCACTGATGTGGGCGTGAAGGCCGCTCATGAGTATATATCGTGCCGGTCGCCTGCAATTTCAATCATGTCTGGGACATCTTTGATGACAACGGACAACCGGAAATGGAGGGATTGACAGCAGAGCAGGCAGCTCAGCAAGCTCAATGGGGCCCGGATATCGGGCCACCTGGCCCAGTGAGCTACATCATGAATGTCATCCAGTCTCAACAGGCCAAAGACGATGAATCAGCAATCCCTTCCGACACAGAGCCCACTACAAGCGGCCCAGACGATTCGCCATCACAACAGGCGCCCGAGGAAAACCAACAACCAACATCTACACCCACACTATCATTCAACAGTGTCTCATCAGACTCCACTAATTTGCCTTCCACCATCGAGACATCGACTTCCATTCTTTCGACATCGACATCACAAGAAACATCTTCTTCAGCAACATCAGACATCCCCTCATTCACTTCAGACCCTGCAACTAACACCGACGATCAACCTCTGTTTTCTTTGAGCATCCCTACAACGTCCAGCACTTCGACATCTGCCTCTGCAGAATCCACCTATGTCTTGTCATACGAGCCAATCAGTGGCTCCATTTCATATGCACCAACATCATCCTCGAGCTTCGTCACCAGCGCAAGCGCAACTTCAACCCCAAGCCATACCCTAGCAGCTGACGTCGGATCCCACACAGAGGGTTCGACATCATCGTCAGACATGATCCACATGTCCAACTCCCGCAAGCAAGCCATCGTCGGCGGCCTAGCCGGTGCCATCGGTGTTCTAGTGATCCTCGGCCTCCTCCTTTGCTTCTGCCTGCGTCGCCGTCAAAAGCGCGCAGACGATGATGATGATGAAGACGAAGAAGAAGGCCTCAAGAAGCCCGTCAAGAAACCCATGACGCTCGGCACCAAAGCCAGTACCGTGCGTCTATGGACCACCCTAGGCCGCGACACCTCACGCTCAACCCCCGAGATCTCCAGACCCAAGACTGCTGCAACGATGGACGGCAGTCTCGCTTCGGAGCAATGGACTCACCCTTCCGCCCGCAAGGAAGCCATGCGCGGGTCGCTCGAACCCGCTCCGCTCAATGTAGTCAACTCCACCACCGCGAACCACGCCCTCACGCACCCTTCTGCTACGTCCGGCACGCCGCCGCAGGAGAACGAAGAGCAAGAGGGCAAGCCCGGCTTCATCCGCAAACAGCGCTCGGCCCTGGCAACTCTCCTGCAAGACGGCCCGCGCACCAACTCGCGCAACGCCGTCCGCCGCGGTCCAATCTCCTACCCCAAACCCGTCGCCGGCGACCCAGTCTACTCGTCCAAAGCGAAAGTCGAAGACAGCAGGCTATCGACGACGACAGAGGGAGACGAAACCGCAGGCCAGGAGGCAGGGGAAGGCGAAACGCAGTCCGTCGGCTCGCTGCCCTCGGACACCAGCTCCCTGATGGTCGTGCAACAGCCGCCCGCAGACCCTTTCTTCGCATCCACAACCATGCTGTCCACGATGGAAGAAGTCGCACCTCCGATGCAAGACTCGCCTGCCAAACAGCAGCAGCAGCAGGCGCCAGAGCTAAGCCGCAGCATCAGCCACTTTGGCAAAAACGCCAACCCCTTCCGCACGCAAATCGTGCCGTCGGTCGCCCTGCCGCCGCGCATCTTCAGCTACAGCAACCCGAACTTCCGCGCCTCGGACGCCGCGAGGATCGCTGCTTTGAACAACAGCGAGAAGAGCAACCACGCCCGCAAGAGCAGCATGGGTAGCTCGTACTCGCGCCGACAGACCGCCGGCACGACCATCTTGCCCTCGAAGCGGTCGAGCGACCAGTTTGATCTGATGGTCAGCCCGGAAAACCAAATGCCGCCTGCGTCTGGCATCCTGGCCAAGACGGCTGAGTTTGAGCAGAGGGAAGAGGAGAAGAAGAAGTTGCAGCAGCAGAACCAGCGCGAAGAGACCCCTGCCGAGAGCTCGTCTCCGGCAGGCTCGTCTCCGAATTGGTATGTGTATGAGGGGACGTAGTAGTAGTGGGAGAGGGGGGGAGTTTGATCTTTCGCGACGGCTAGACCGGTGGCGCGAAAGCAGTGGAGGAGGAGGAAGGAAGGAAGGAAGGAAGGAAGACGAAGACCCGAGTTACCCGACACTGGGCACCGACACTAACACCAACACCATCATTACCCATTTTCCTTTTTTGTTGAAGACGACTTTACGACGCAATATACCCTTTTTGCCTTGCTGCTAAAGGCTGACAGCGTTGCTGTTGAGAGAGAGAGAGAGAGAGAGAGGGAGAAGAAAAAACTTATATATATACAACCCGCGGTGACCTCTACCGCGCAACGAGGGCGAACGATATCTGGTAATATCTAGTCTTTAGTTACCATAGTGTATATTTTCCTTGTGTGGTTATGTAGGAATACAATTCTTATTCGAGCTTCCAACTTCAGGTTTCCCTCATGGTTGTTACGTTACATACATTCAAGCTTGTTCATCTTTTCTCGGGGCCAGTGTTTAGCAAAGGAGCGATGGTGTTTGTAAATCTGTTGATCGCAAGCTTTGATGAAGACTCGATGTGAAGCTTCTTCAAGCCGAAAAGACCAGCGGGCACATCTGTCAGCAAGTTTCGGGAGGAGAGTACGTGATGTGAAAGAAGAAGTAAAATGACGCGCCGCGTCCAGCCGTGATGCCTTGTTGTCGATGTGTATGTCATACGATGCGAAAAGGCTGCCTGATGGTTTCGACATGAAACCAAAGTCAATTGCCGCCCCAATGTGGAGTTGGATTGTGTTTGCAGCTAGTCACAGCCTTCTAGAGCTGACGAGAGAAGTGGCATTCTCCATCGCTTGCGTGCTGATGGGGTTTCCGTGCCAGCGCATTCATGCGAAAAGTTTAAGCTTCGAGTCCGAGCCGCAATTGCATGTTGAATGCAAGTTGGCATGGGCTGTATCATAGTGCCGTGAGTGCATCTCGTTGGAATCATGCGATTGTGAGATGACAGGCGCAGGATGCGAAGGCTAGACTGATAGTGTTCGTCGATCTTTCCGGAAAGCAGCTGCCGGGTGAAGGGTGTGCTGCAGGCTTCGATGGCGTGGTGCAAGCAAGCAAGCAGGCTGTGAGGTACTATGTACAGTAGCTCATCTGGAAGACAACAGCAGTAATAATAATGTTTCGATTGTGTCCATCGATGCACATCCAGATATCATCATCATTGATGTCAGTTGAAGAGGTGTAGCATTTGCCTTGATCGATTAGTCTTCAGTGTGTAAATAAGGGCTTCGAACAAGCGGCGGGAGAGCGACAATGGAGCAGGCCACCTTCTTTTACTCGCAGATTCGCAGACAGCTATGCCTGCGGCATGTGAGAATGAGCAGCAACCCAGACCTTGCAGCATTGCAGGACGGACTGCAATGCACAGACAGACGGTTTAATCCATGGACCGAGGTGTGCATGGCAGACAGACGCAATCTCTGCAGAGTGCCAAAAGTGGGCTGGCGATTGATGGCTTTCCTTTCTGGCTCGAGTGCGAGATTTATTGATGAGGTACAGCAGCACGGGCAGGTACAGGTACAGAAGGGAGGAGTACTGCCACTGAGGTGTTGAGATTCCAACACTGAAGCTGCAGGCCTTGGCGTTCACATGTCACTCGCGTCTCGTTTGTGTTCCCAACGTCCTCCATCTCCCCTCCCAGTACGACGTCAATGCCTGGGGTGCGTCGACGGCTGAGGGCGAATAGGGAAACGAGCTGTGAAGCGTGCCGAGGGCGATACCCTGACAATGTGCTCCCAGCGAGGCGATTTGTGAAGGGGTTAGGCGTTGTACGGGCAGACACAAGGATGCGGTTGACTGCTGCGTCGTACTCGCACTGCCATTTGTGACTTCTTACAACCTTTCAAGGCCTAGGCAAAAACGCCGGCTTGTGCTCTGCCGTCTGCCGGCCCGTGGTAGCCTTTCCATAGTCTTCCTCTAGTCTGAGCCTCAGACCTGGACTCCTGGCAGTCCCGACTCTCCATACAGGTACAGTCCACATTATGCGCAACAAGCGAGGCAATCTTCCGAGGTACCGTCATCGCTTCATGTCTCCTTATCACGAGTTTACCGGCTCGCGTGGAACAGCAACGACGACGACGACGATGCAGTCCCTGTCTCTGGTTTGCTGTAGGCAACCGAGGGGAGGCGACACAGCACAACAATACTGTGCTCTTGATGTTCCTATTCGTCCCGCGGTGTCTTGTTATCGCACAGCGCACAACGAGCCACAACCGCTGGGCCCGCACGCGCCACGCATGACGATGCAGCGTCTGACATGTGATAGCACGTGAAGAGCATGTGCGCCTGCTGCTGCTGCTGCTGCTGGCTGCAACTGCAATGCACATGCAGCTCAACGTGTGTGTAGCTTGGTACAAGTTTATGAAGGAGGGTACTGCAAGGCAAGGCAGACAGACAGACAGACAGACAGACAGACAGACAGGATATACCTCACCTCTCTGCTGCTCTCGTCTCACTCCCCACTCCATTTCACCCACCCAATCCCGTGATACACTCACCCGGTAGCACTGCAAGCACTCAAGCAAAGCGAAACGATCAATCGGCACTGGAAAACCCGCATTGAGATGTGAGTGACTATTCCCAACGCGACTGCCCTCATTGAATTGTTGGAAGGAAGGCAAGCAGGAACGTCACCTTCCATTCCAAGGCAAGCAGGCACTGGATGCCTTTCTTTGCGGCTGCCCGTCTGCTCAAACACCACACCTACCTGACCTACTTCCACAACATACAACCTCGCACTACACACACCTCAACACCTGACTGACACACTCCCCTCAGACCGACACACCCACCCAACAAACATTCAACCACTCCTCAATCACCCACACCAGCACCACCCATCCGCCCACCATGCCTCACTCCACCGGCAACGCTGTCGTTAATGGCTCCAGCTCGCCCTCCTCCAAGACCCTCTCCAAAATCTCCTCCTACCCCGCCGTCGCCAGCGGCATCGACCACTTCAAGGCCAATCCGCTCGGCAAGAAGTCCATCGACGTCGTCAACGGCACCTATGCCCGCTTCGGCAAGCCCGTCGAGAACATGCTCGAGACACCCTACTCGTACGCCAAGCCGTACGTGAACAAGGCCGACGAGCTGGGCGAGAAGGCCCTCGAGACCGTCGACAGCAAGTTCCCCATCGTCAACGAGGAGCCCGGCACCATCTACGAGACCGGCAAGAGCTGGGTCTTCTGGCCCTACACCTACGCCATGGATGCGTGGACCGGTAAGTCTTGATCGTTCCAAACGTCCCTCACTCAACCTGTTCTCGAACATCGACTAACCAACCCCGCCCTCACAGACGAGCTCACCAAGACCCGCAAGACCCGCCAGAACTCGTCGCCCATCTTCGTGTACATCGCCGCCCTGATCTCTTTCGCCATGCGCGTCATCTCCGACTTCCTGACCGCCGTGGCCGACTTCACCCGCCCGCGCTACGAGGCCACCCGCAACACGACCCAGGAGTACATCGACAACGCCGGCGCCAAAGCCGGAGAGGTGAAGAAGTACGCCGAGGACCGCTACGCCGAGGCGCGCAAGTCGGGCGAGGAGAAGTACTACGAGGCCCGTAAGAAGGCGCAGGAAGTCGAGGGCCAGGCCAAAGACGCCGGCGAGCAGGCCAAGAATCAGGCCGAGGAGACGGGCGAGCAAGCCAAGAGCCAGGCCAAAGAGACCGGCGAGCAGGCCAAGTCGCAGGCCAAGGAGACCAAGGAGCAGGCCAAGGACCAGGCTAACAAGGCGAAGAAGTGAAGGGCCAAGGTCGTCACTCTCGAACGTTGGGGTTGGAGGCCTGGGAACATTGAGGCTGGCGGGTGCGGAGTGGCTGTTACTGTTGATGATGAGCCTGGCCAGTCAGTCAGTGAGTGACAGCGAGGATGGGGAGGCATGTCTCTTTCGCGTGTCGATGGAGCAACCTATGCCTATGGTCGGTTTCCTAACGCAAAAGACTCTTTTTTTCTGTTTGTTTGATTCTTCCTTTTGTGGCGGCGTGCAGTATACCACTCGTGTAGACATACCATACCATACGACGATAGCGGTTTCGATGAGTTTAAAACTAAGAAAAGCAGAAACACATCTTTGATAGACAAACGGACTTGCGTGATTAGAAAAACGTTATTTTCTTTTCCGCTCTCAGGCTTCCGAGTGAGATTTCTATACTACAGTCAGCTTTCCTGCTGTGATGTATCATATGAGTAGCCCTCTCCCGTTCATTTCATCCGTTGCTCGACGTCTTTCGCCACCGAATTTCATTCACTGCACAATCACACTACTCCAACAAGCTCGCCTGGTTGGTGTACAGCACGTCCACCACGCTGCCGAGCTTGTCGATGGTGTTGAGCGCGGCATCGTAGCCCTTGTCCCTCTCCGTCTCCTCAAACACAATCAACACGCCAGTACCCTGATCCAGCACGCCGATGATGACCTTGTCGAGGATCATCTGGCTGAGCTTGCGCTCGACTTGCGCCAGGTCCAGCCCGACCATCTCCGCCACGTGCGAGATCTCGACGCGCGAGAAGGGCTCGATGACTTTGATCAGGTTCTGCTCCAGCATCGAGTCGTACAGCCGGCGCAAGTGCGACGCGATGAAGCGGTCGCCGCCCAGCTCGACGCGGTAAGCGTGCAGCGCATTCTCATACTCTTCCAGACTGCGGTTCGTGTGGGCGCGGGCCACCGCTTTCATGGCGTCCAGGTTCTTGCCGGCGTATTTGAGGGCGTGCTTGGAGGTCATGAGCGTGTTGACGTCGTCGCCCAGGTTCAGCATGACCTTGCACAGCAGCATGTACTGCAGGGCCGAGGTGGCCTTGAGGGTCTCGTCCTGCGACGTGTAGCCCTCCATGGCCTCGATGAAGTAGGAAAAGGCCGTGTTGAAGTCGCCGTCCTCGGCGTGCAGCTGGCCGGACTGCATGTCCAGGTTGGCCTGCAGGAGGGGCGGGCAGTAGACGCTCGCGGCGCTGGTGCGGGCCGCGGTGAGGGCGGCGCGGCCTTTGGGCACGTTGCCGAGGGCGTGGTAGACTTTGCTCTCCAGCAGCTGGACCTCGACCAGCACGAGCTTGTCGTCGAGTCGTTTGAGCTCTTTGAGCAGGTTGTTGATGAGTGTGAGGGAGTCGTAGTATGCTTGCTTCTCCATGTACAAACCGACGAGGCGCACCTCGAGGTTCTGGCGCAGGAAGCCCTGGCGCTGTGAGACGGCCCAGTCGATGCATGACTTGGTGACGGATGTTTGGATCTCGTTGGTGTTGGGGATTGGGCGGAAGAGGTCGAGTAGCTGGCGGACTGCGCATGTTTTGTTAGTTTCGGTTGTCCAAGAACCGCTCATCCTCCACATGATCTTCATCACTCACTCAGTTTGCTCGTCTTGGCCCTTGCGAATGTTGTGAGCACCTCCCTCGTCTGCTGTATCAGGTTCGCCAGGTCTTGTGTCCGCTTGTGATCTCTGTAAAGCTCTCCCAACCCCAGAAGTGCAGTCTCGAACTCGCGCACAGCCTTATCGCTGGTTCCGGGAGGTTGTGACAGGATTTCCTTGTAAATGGCTTCTGCTTTGGCGGGCGAGTCTTTGGAGAGCTTCTTGGCCTCTTCGATGCGCTTTCCGGCGTCTTCTTGGGCCATGGTCGCGGTTGTTGGCTGAGTCGATGTGTAATTGAGGAGCTCCCAGTCAGTAGTTCGAGGGCGATGGGTTGGATGGGGTTGTCTTGTGCGGTGTGTGGGCTGTGATGGTGTTGCGGTGTTGGTGAGCTGATGACGGCGTCGCGAGAGGCGTTTGGGAATCGCCAGCCGGACCGAGCTCAAGCAAGCCGCAAGTGACACCGACTTCGACTTTCCCTGGAATGGTCATTGCCGTTGCCGACGAAGATGGCTCCGTCGTCTTTCAATACATCTTCACTGGTCATCCTCGTTCATCAATCAACTCGTTGAGTACCTAGGTAGGTAATCAGGTGAGTCTGTTGGCGCAACATGTGATTCTACTTCTCACATGCGCGCATCTGATCTTCATTTGGCGCGTCAAAGCGCGCTTGCTTCAACCTCAACTTCACCTTCCAACCTTCCAACCTTCAAGTTAACGTCACCTTTCCTGACTTACAGTATCTTCATGAAATGTCTTCATATACTACGCAGCTCAGATAACCTTCCGATACATCATTAGTCCGCGCAAACTCTAACTGTAGTTCTGCGAACTTCATGCGAACCAACATTGACGTCCTGCGCTCAATGGAACGCGCAATCACGGCCGACTGCTTCTACTGCTGATCACCATTTCGCGGTTCCACCGACATCTCAGATATCACAACGCAGTATCTGCGACAATGGCGTCGGCGCCCTCTTCAGATCACATCATCTACATATCCTCGACTTCAACAAGTCCTACGCCCGAACCAGCGACGGCACCTTCTGAAGAGCGCATTTCTTCCAGTCCTGACACAATCAGACTAGCGCCTAGAACAACAGACGTCGGAGCTTCGCCAGCCAAGAAGAGGAAGATCAGTAGTGATTCAGGATTGTACACTCCGAAGAGTACCAAAGGCAACCCTCCCCGGAAGCAGACATTGGGAACCCATTCTGGGCGCAAGTTCAGTCATGTGCAAGTTCCGCGAGCCAGCCTACCTTCCGTGGCGTACACTGGTGGGCATCTGGACAAGGAGGCAGTGTCAGAATGTCAAGCATTTTGGGAACTAGGTAAGCTTCCTGAGGTCGACGGAAGCCGATATGTCGAGCTTGATAACTTCACAATTTACCGGCCTGCCACGACCAAGCGAAGCATGGAGATGTGTTCACTAGACAAGCTCAACGCAGCCAAAGGAGTGGATCAGCTCGTTTTCAGCGGGATACTGTCAACAACAACAACAACAACAGCGTCTACATCATGCTATGTACACGGAATCGCCTTCAGCACGCTCGCAATCGAGGGCTACGGCGATACGGATTGCACCAATCTGGCAGGCAAGATATGCATACAATCGCGAGAGGCACAGTTGCAACCTGCGTGGTACCGGCTAGGCAAGCCTTCTAACGAATACAAGCGGTTCCACGAGGATTTCGTGTGGCTTGCGACCTTTGCAAAATACTTCGCGGACTTTCTGCTTGAGGAAAAGGAAGTCACCCTCCACCTCTTCCGATCAGACTTTCTTCCATGGCTCGTACAGCAGTATGGAGACACGGAAGACTTTCAGTCCTGGCATCGACAGTGCAACTTTCAGCAAGATTTCAGGACTTCAGTAGCTGCGTGGGTCAATTACCTACACAAAGAATGCTATAGCATCGATGATAATGACTCAGAGCTCCTTCGACATCCAATCTGGAGCGAAATCGGCCCAGTGTTGAACGCCATCGGAAGCCAGCCAACTGATGAGAGCGACGCGACAGTTGTCACGCCTTTCGTCCGTCGATGCTTCGATAACATGTATTTTGCTTCGCATCTCCAGACGAAGGAACCCTGTGACGCAGTTCTGGCTACAATTATGCGCCGCAAGCAGGAGCTTTGCCTAACGCCGTGGAATGCCGCCACTGCACCCCAGCCTTCCCTAGTCCGTGAAAGCAGCGAAGCTCTCAGTATACATGTGCGGCAGGGCGATGTAGTGTGTGTAAACCCTAATGCCGAAGATCAATGGAAGCGTTCAAAAGCAAAGGCGTAGTATGCCTACGTGCAAAGCGTTCACCAGAACAGCAAAGGACAGGTCAAGCTAGATGTACTCTGGCTATACGAACCGTCGGACACCACTCTTGGCAATGCCTACTACCCGTTCGAAAATGAGCTGTTTCTGTCCGACAACTGCAGTTGCGGCCATCAAGCAATCCCACTAGAGGCTGTCGTCGCAAAGGTGGAAGTTTCATGGTTTGTTCATGACCCTCACGCTGTGAACGGCTACTTTGCCAGATTCAAGTTCCAGACAATCGAAGACGAAGACGGTTATGGCTTTGTGACATTGACTTCCGCGGACTTTAGCTGCCAGAGTCACCTCTCCGACTTTGACTCCTGTCAGGCCTACTACAAAGTCGGCCAGACTGTCCTAGTACGCCCCCCTGGATACCAAAGACAGCTTACTGCAGCCCATGCGCATCATGCGCTTCGATGCAAATAAGCAAAGAATCCTGCTTCGACGATACATTCGAAGCTCGCTTCGAGACGCTCCACCCAACGAACTCCTTGCATCGAGCCAAGAGGTCGAACTGCGAGCTTCGCGGATAGTGCGAGTATGCAAGATCCGCACATTTTTCTCCAGAAAACAAGTGTGCCTACCTTATGATCGTAGCGGACAAGGTGACTTCTTCTACATTCTGGAGTCGCAAGAGTCGTACTCTTCTCTACGGACACCACCTGAATCAGGCGATGAAGCAGGGACTGCAGCAGCTCTTGAAGCGCTACTACCGCCGCCCACTCATCCTCTGATCGGCCTCGACCTCTTCTGTGGCGGTGGCAATTTCGGAAGAGGGCTCGAAGAAGGCGGCGCTGTGAAGATGGGTTACGCGGTGGACTGGAATACCGAGGCACTGCACTCCTACCGTGCCAATACCGAAGCCCCAGACGATGTACAGTATTTCCTGGGATCTGTCAACAAACTGCTTAGGAAAGCGCTGCGCGGCTCTATGGACCCTAGAGTAGCGCCTGTCGGACTGATAGGCTTCATCTCGGGTGGGAGCCCGTGTCCCGGGTTCTCTACAATGCAGTCAAACAAACAGAGCGAGCAATCACTGAGTTTTGCTTCGATGGTTGCATCTATTGTGGCCTACGTCGACACCTATAATCCACAGTACTTCATCCTCGAGAATGTCGTGCCTATGACCTATAAGATAATGGTCAACGGACAAGAGCAGAATGTATTTTCACAGATACTTGCATCTTTAGTTGCCCTTGGATATCAGGTCCAGCAATTCCTCGGAGAGTCCTGGTCGCTCGGCAGCTCGCAGCAACGTTCGCGCGTGTTCATCGTGGCGAGTGCGCCAGGAACGGTGCCTTTGTTTCACCCGCCTAGCACACACGGGCATCCGGCTGGTAAAGAAGTGAAAAGGAGTCTAGGCAAGACCACCAACGGCCTCGCCTTCGGCATTCGAAGATACGAAGATACGCCTTTTCCCTACGTGTCCGCCCAGGCTGCCACTCAGGACCTGCCGGATGTCGGAGACTCCTTAACACAAATCTGCCCGCAATTTCCAGATCACCGGACCTCTGCAGACCAGAGCTGGGTGACTCGCCAGCGGTTGATACAAATACCAGTCCGTCCACACGGGATGGGCTTAGTACAAGCTGTTAGAGGCGGGATCATCAAGCCCGGGTCAGAAGCATACGAGTGGTTAGCGAGATGCAAGCCTGGCAGCGTCCGTGCCAATCCGAACAGCCGATCCTACACTAGGATCAGACCCGATGGCTTGTTTCCGACAGTACTAACTAACCTGCATCTGCAGTGTGGTATAAATGGCGTAGTGCTACATTGGGAACAGCACCGCAGCATCACAATCATGGAAACACGTCGGGCTCAAGGCTTCCTTGATCACGAGGTGATCGTTGGCACTCCTGCCCAACAGTTGAAGATTGTGGGCAACAGCGTCGATCGCAAAGTCGCATTCGCAATGGGACTAGTCATCAAGGAGTCTTGGGATTTTACGGTCCAGTCTAGGTACAATATCCTGCACGGCAATGAGATGGATGTTGACAAGGAGTCGCCGCAAGTCAAATTCGACGACGACGAACACGACGAGAACAACAACGCGGGTTTCGAAGATACCATTGACAGCACACCCGAGCGACTACTGGAGACCACCCTTGAGTTGAGAGAGAAGAAATCAGCAGGCTTGAAGGCCGTAATACGAACGTTGCAAAGCAAGCGACTCGAAAGGGAGCCCAGCGACGATCGGGAGCTAGGTAATGGTCTCAGGTGGTCTGGCGTAACACACGCGGATACGGTAGCCGTCAGACGGCGCGTTTCTGAGTTGGAACAGGCTCTGCATTTGAACTACATGTAGCAACGCTTGGAAACAGTGGAAAGACCGGCGGAGTTGGATGAAAAGTGAAGAACAACAGACATCACTTCACTAGCGCAATACACACAACATGAACAATTACGTATTACTAGCAATGAATCAATGAGTCCAACCCAATACCTTACTACCATTTTGAGCAAGCATGGCCTTGACATTCATCGCTGGGATCATCGGCCCCGACGGCTGTGGCGCTCATGATGTGGCGGTGCATAAGTGGATTTTTGGTGCACCCTTGACGTCGAGAAACAAATGTACAATAACGATGATGATGCGCTGCGACACCAACATCGACCATCCCGCCGCCCTCGCGATTGAAGTCGCACACCAGCGATGAGAGCCTCTCATGGCTTACCCGCACCATCGGCATCGCTGTTGCGCTTCCTGCGATGCCAACTAAGTGTACAGTCGCCGACTCCTTGCGCTTCGTCCAAATCGAACGCCATCTCAAGCCGTCAATGTCGAACCTTTGCCAGTACCACCGGGCGCCCAGCTCTGCACTCATACACCAACTATGCCGCATCAACACTGACCGTCCGCGCGCCCACATCGAAGCCCTCGTCCCAGCGGCCCAGCGCAAACACCAAACCCTGCGCGATTTCACCACAACCCCACCGATCACTTTCAACAACACCAGTCCTCCGCGAAGCCTTCTGGCGACGACTGAGGAAGGCTCCGCGCGCGACGACCGCCGAGCGATTCCGGGACAATGGCCTACTCCCCTTCCAGGACCTCTTGGACGATCCCAGCGGCGTAGGAGGCAGGAACATCAAGCCCAGCACAGAGCTGAAGCTGCGCTGCACCGAGTTTGACGAGAGCGGCAATGTCGTGCTGGTCAACGGCGAGTTCAGGAAACAAGAGTTGATCGCGAAGTACTCGCTCATGCCGCGCGATTTGAGGAAGATTGACAGCTCCGTGCTGCCGCATATACTGGTCCGGCCGAGTGCGATCATGATAAACTTGCTGCATATCAGATGTCTGATCAAGCACGACAGAGTGTTGGTGTTTGACGTTTACGGCAGCACCGACTCGTTTGCGCAGAGCTTGTTCATGTACGATCTGGAAGGGAAGCTGAGGCAGAAGCAGACTTCTTCAACGGCCGGCGGCGCGCTGCCTTATGAGTTCCGCGCGCTCGAAGCTGTTCTTATCTCGGTCACGGCTGGTCTGGAGAGCGAGTTCGAGGGCGTTCGGGATCCCGTCATCAAAGTTCTGAGAGAGCTGGAGGAGGACATCGACAGAGACAAGCTCCGCCACTTGCTCATCTACTCGAAGAAACTCGGCACGTTTGAGCAGAAGGCCCGTCTATTGCGAGATGCAATCGAAGACCTCCTCGAAGCCGACGACGATCTCGCAGCAATGTACCTGACCGAGAAAGCCTCGGGCACCGAGCGCGAAGAAGACAACCACGAAGAAGTCGAGCTCATCCTAGAATCCTACCACAAATTCGCAGACGAAATCGTCCAGGTCAGCTCCAACTTGGTGTCGTCGATCAAGAACACCGAGGAAATCATCCGCGCGATCCTCGACGCGAACCGCAACAGTCTGATGTTGCTGGACCTCAAATTCTCCATCCTGACGCTTGGGACCACGGTTGGAATGTTCATCGCCGCCCTTTACGGCATGAATCTCGAGAACTTCATCGAGGAGACCAACTACGGCTTCTTCGGGATCTCCGGGCTCTGCGCAGCTCTCACGGTCGCCTCTAGCATCTGGGGCCTGCGTCGCTTGCGCAAGGTCCAGCGTGTCAGCATGTGGGGCGAGAGTGGCTCTGTCAGACAAGCCAGAGCTCTCGGTCGCCAGCCAGGCAGAGGAAGCTGGAGAGAGATCGATGCCGCTCCGAGTGGCGAGAGAGGAGACTCTAGGGGAGGGCTTGGAGAGGCCGTGGCTGGGATCAAGGACAGAGAGGCGATCAAGACCTGGAAGCGTGAACAGGCCGATCGCTTAAACGAGATGAAGGCCGCGAGGCAAAAAGTGTAAGATTACGTTGTAATGTCCAGAGTAGACGCGGCTCTTTTCTCGACTCAGCTCTTTTTAATTGCTCTTTTTTTGTTTTTGGGAAGCGAGGCGTTCTGGAAGGTGACGATATTCTCTCTCCCTGTACCTGTACATGTACATACATACAACATCACATATACACACACACATCATATAGACGTGCGGACATCTGCTCGGGAGCCCTCAAGTGGCGAACTGGGCGACTCGTCTCTCTCTGTCAGTAGATCAATAGAAAACATCCCCCTTCATCAACATCCTCGCCGTCCGATGCAGCAGCGCACTCTCCACCCTCCCCTCCCTGAACACACTCCCAACATCTACCGTCCCACTCGCATGAGCAACCCGGATACTCTCCCTCCCCTCTGCACCCCTCGCGACCTCCGCGGCCAACGTCCCCGGAATCCGACAGATAGCCCCGAGATTCAGCGCCAGAGTTAGCGGGACGGCTTTGTGCGCTTGCTGCATCGACAGAGCCCGACAGCTGATATGTACCCCTCTCTCGACTTCTCCGTCCGCGGGAGGCGACAGCATCACTATCTTAGGCACGCTCTGCACATTCGGATCCAGGCCCATGGCTGCCGTGCCTGCTCGGCGGATTTCTTCGAGGTGCGAGAGGAGGGCGGTGTTGGCTGCTAGCTCGTCGGAGGTTATGGTGCCTGGAATTCCGAGGTCGGAGGCGAGGATGAAGACGCCTGGGTTCGCTATGTCTGATAATGTGGCACGGATTTTGTTGCCGTCGGGGAGGACGAGGGTGTCGACGGGGTTTCCGGTGGGTAAGGCGTGGCCTGTTTTGGCTCCGCTGGGGTCTAGGAAGGAGAGGGTGATTTTGGAGCCGGAGCCGCCGACGCCGTCGATGCTGTAGTCGCCGCTGGGGTTGAAGCTCGCGCGGTCGGGGGTGAGGGCGAAGGTGTTGAGGATTTCTTTCGAGGTGTTGGTGTTGAACATGCGGACTGTTATCTCGTCTTCTTCTTGGCCTTGGGAAGCACTCTGTTTGGCTTTGACAAGGCCTTCGTTGTAGGCCCAGGGCCCGACGGCCGAGGACATGTTGCCGCAGTTGCCCGCTATGTCGAGGTGGCCGTCTTTGATTCCAACTTGCACAAACGTATAGTCGACGTCTACGCCTGGGCGGGAGGACTTTTCGATTACGCAGATCTTGCTTGTCGATGATATGCCGGATCCCATACCGTTGAGTTGTCGGCCGAAGGAGTCGGGTGATCCCATTGCTCTAGATAAGATGGGCTGCCATCTTGAGACTCCTGGCGGCAAGTCTGATTTGTGGATGAGGAGACCATTTGATGTCCCGCCACGAGCAAAAGTGGCTGGAAAGCTTGCGGTCATGTTATTTTTGTTGTTGCTGTAAGAGATCTTTCTTTTTTGAGAGCTGTAGAACGTTGATAGTGTTGAAAGCCTTGTGAGAGTAGGCTGACTCCTATACTCTGGTAGCAATACTTGACGAGCTATCGAATGCATGACAAGTAGGGATATGGACAATCTATTGTATAGCAGAGTGAGGTATAGAGCGCTGGCAAGTCAGTAAGCAAAGTGAACAACAAGGACTGCTGAAGTGACCGATGACATTGACAGCATGCACACTATAACCGGGATATGTCGGGATCACAAAAGTCGAATGGCCGATGTTGTTGTGTTGTCCGAGTCGGTAACGGCGCGGGGTGCGATTCGACTGTGTCTTGTGGCCTTCGTTCACATCTTTAATTCATTCAACGAGTTGGCACGGGTGTGGGCAGGGGGCTTTCGGCCATTGTTGACATGGAACCAAATATTAATATGGGTATCAGTCGCATTTGTAAGCGACACATGAAGAATAAGATCGAGTCCAATCGAATGTGACGTAACCATGAGACATCACAAGCTTGAAGGTAAGTACATATCAAATACCTCAGTATGCACAGCAGGTGATCCATCACAACTCACTACAATTCCAAAATAACCACCAACACAACACATCAACAACGCAAACATGGCCTCCACAATGAAAGCTCTCGTCTCAGCCGAAGGGAAGAAAGCCGAAGTTCAAACCGACATCCCCATTCCGCAACCCCGTGAAGGAGAGATCATCGTCAAAGTCTTGACTGTCGCTCAGAACCCAACAGACTGGAAGGCCGTAGCAATGGTCCCTCCCGGCAGGGTCATTGGATGTGACTTTGCCGGCGAGGTCTACGACAACAACCGCAGCCACTGGAAGAACGGCCAGCGAGTGGCCGGTTTCGTCCAGGGCACAGCAGTCGACCCTCCCCGTGGAGCTTTCGCGGAATACCTTGCGATTGAAGCCAGCTTGGTGTTCCCTGTCCCGGAGTCTGTCTCGAACCAGGATGCTGCGGTCCTTCCTCTGCCAATCGCCACTGCTATCCAGGCCATGTTCCAGCGCCTGAACATGCCCGAGCCTTCGAAGCCCGCGAAGTCTACATTCCCCTTCCTTGTCAACGGCGGCACCAGCAGTGTAGGCAAATACGCCATCCAGCTCGGCAAGCTGTCCGGCGCCTACGTGATCGCCACCGGCTCAAAGAAGAACCACGAGCTCCTCCTCTCCCTCGGCGCAGACGCCGTGGTCGACTACAACGACGCCGACTGGCCCGAGCAAGTCCGCCAAAAGTCCCACGACGGCCTTGAGCACGCCCTTGACTGCATCGCCGAGAAGGGCACGCCCGAAGCCATCGCCAAAGCCCTCTCCCCGACTAAGGGCGGCCACATCGTCACTCTGCTGCCCATCAGCGACGACGTCAAGTCCACCATCCAGGGCATCAACAGCAAGGCCAAGATCGAGAGCACGATCGTCTACACCGTCTTCCAGCGCCCTCTGCCCTACAAGGCGTTTGACAACTGCGGCGAAGAGACCCCCGAGGACAAGGCACTGTGGGAGAAGTACCTGCAAATGATCCCGGGCTACCTCGAGAAGGGCTCGATCAAGCCCAACCGCGTGAAGCCCATGGGCACGATCGAGGACATCAACACTGGATTCAAGCTGCAGCAGGAGGGCAAGGTCAGCGCTGAGAAGTTGGTCTACAACATTGTGTAAATAGAGAAGCGTCGACGCACAAGTAACGAAGTCATGAAACATGATTAGAACACCTCTCTGATGTGAACGATCCTTGAAACGAGTGCGAGGTGAGAACATGCCGTCTCCAAGTCGCCTTCTCAGCCGACTTACATCACCGGCTCCAGCAATTGACTTGTTACATAGAGCTCGTCCTTTCAAGCAGTGACTTCGTGCCGAGAAGAGTATGTTGTTGTAAAATGAAGGACTTTAGTGAGGTGTAGTACATAATGATCTTTGAACCCCAAGTAAAAGCACATTAAAGCAAAAGCCCGTTCATTCCAACCCAGCGCGAAAAAAGGTGTACGAAGTGCAAGAGTCGCCCCTTCAGTTCGTTGGTTTTTTTCCCGACGCTGCGGCTCAAGAGATGAATGTTGAAGCCATCTCCGTGACGCCTACGCTAAATTTCAATCGTTGACTCATCGTTTTCCCATCTTGTCAAGAGAGAGTCGTCTCTCTGTCCCGTCCCCATTAAAGCAAAACGCGCGCAAAATTGGTATCTTTTTGTCTCAGAGCCCACCCAAGATCTATGTTGAATAACGCTTCACATGCCCAGGGTGAGCGCGCCGTAGATCGCATTGACGCTCATGCAATCGTGTATGTTAGTACTTTTCGTCTTTTATCCATCCATCTCAAACCAAACGCCGAGGCAATGCCAAAGAAATTATCGATGTCGTGACTTGCTCAAGCCATTTAGAACTTGAGGGTCTTGGGCTTCTCCCAGGTGAAGTTGGGGTTGGAGAAGTGGCCGTTCTTGGCGGTCTCGCGGTAGATGGGGTTGATAAGGTCGAGCTCCTTGACAATGACACCGGGGCGCATGTCGAAGTTGGCCTTGATGATCTCGACGAGCTCCTGGGAGCTCTTGTCGGAGGTGCCGTAGGTCTCGACGAAGATGGAGAGGGGCTCAGCGACACCAATGGCGTAGGAGAACTGGACAAGGGCACGACGGGCGAGCTTGGCGTGGACGAGCGACTTGGCGACCCAGCGGGCGAGGTAAGCAGCAGAGCGGTCGACCTTGCTGTAGTCCTTGCCGGAGAAGGCACCACCACCGTGAGCACCCCAGCCACCGTAGGTGTCAACGATGATCTTGCGGCCAGTGAGACCAGCGTCACCCTGAGGACCACCAATGACGAAGTAGCCGGAAGGTTGGATCTGTGTTGCTCACGTTAGCTGGCATTCATTACTCATTGTGTTGCAACGTGGCGTCACTTACGTGGTAGATGGTCTTGTCGTCGAGGTACTTGGCGGGGATGACCTTCTGAATGATCTTCTCCTTGATCTCCTTGCGGAGGTTCTCGAGCGAAATGTCGGGAGCGTGCTGGGCGGAGACGACAACGGTGTCGACGCGGAGAGGGATGACCGCGCCGTTGTCGTGTGCGTACTCAACGGTGACCTGGGTCTTGGTGTCGGGCCTGAGCCAAGGGATGGAGCCGTCGTTGCGGGCGTCGGTCATGGCCTTGTTAAGCTGGTGGGCGAGCTGGATGGTGAGGGGGAGGTACTCGGGGGTCTCGTCGGTGGCATATCCGAACATGATACCCTGGTCACCGGCACCGAGCTTCTCGAGAGCCTCATCGTAGTGAAGACCCTGGGCAATGTCGGGGCTCTGCTCCTCAATGGCAACGAGGACGTTGCAGGTCTTGTAGTCGAAGCCCTTCTCGGAAGAGTCGTAGCCAATGTCCTTGATGGCGTCGCGGACAACCTTCTGGTAGTCGACCTTGGTCTTGGTGGTGATCTCACCGAAGATCATGACCATGCCGGTCTTGGTGGCACACTCGCAAGCGACCTTGGAGAGGGGGTCCTCCTTGAGGCAGGCATCGAGGACGGCGTCGGAGACCTGGTCGGCGATCTTGTCGGGGTGGCCCTGGCCGACGGACTCGGAGGTGAAACTGCGAGGTCGTGTGTTAGTCGTCGTGTCCAAATTCGCGCGTCCTGAAGTCGTGTGGGAAAAAAAAGTCGACTCACAGGAAAGTCTCGCCCTGGGCGGCGGCGCCGTTTGTGTGGACCATTTTGGCGAGGGTGTGTGGATTTGGTAGAGCGGAGGGTGTGAGATTGGGAGGATGTGAAGTGTAGAGAGAGCGCGAAGGGGGAGGAGGAGGATGGGTGGGTGGGTGGAAGTGAAGTGGAAGGACAAACAATACCAAAGACCAAAGGCGGCCCTGAGTGAACAGCCCACTTTGCCCACCAGCCCACTCGGGGCCACTCTCAGGAACTGCCGACTACTGAGAAAAAATCCACTCGTCAGCCTCGCCGGCCAATCACGCCATCCGCTCCCCTCACTCGATGTCTCCGGCGGATCTCGGGCGTTGAGATTACATTGGGACTGGTGCTGTTTATCTTTGATTGTCCGTCTCTACACGGGAAACATCACTGAAGCCAATGGGAAACATTATCTGCCCGACCGTGCGGGTCACCGGAGCGTGGGATGCTTGTGCTACTTTACAAGCGTTCGCACGCAATTCTTTCGCTTCCTACACTGTCATTTGCTGGCTCTGCAAGGTCCAGTAACATCACTTACCGAGTTGCCGTGGAGTGAGAGTCAGTACAATCGTAAGACTTCCCCAAGACCGATGTCTTCATCTCCGCCTTACATCAATTGCATTTGTGCGCGATGATGTTGTATAGGTACAAGTCGCGGGTGTTGCTAGACAGCATTGATCAAAAGGTTGACCGGCTACCCTTCTCTCTCAACCATTTGTCACAATGTCAGAGTCACTCCTATAAACCCGCCGATATCCCCAAAGGATATCTCGGTATAAACCCATGTCATGTCTCCGCAATCGCTTGCGGAGATGTACCACACCATGCACGCTCAGAGGCGGAGGCCTTGAACGAGTCTCTCCGACTCGAATCGCTCAACCTTTGAATTTTTTGGCCTTTGAGACGACAGCGAGTCGACATAAAACAAGCTTCGGGAGTCTGGACATCTCAGAGGTCAATGCATCAAATATCTAATCTTTCCGGTCATTTGTATTGTACAATTGACAACATCCATGAGATCGTCAAATGCACGTGGGTACTGCGAACTCTAGCGTTCATGTAGGTCCAAGGTCGTTTAGAACGAACGACCCCCACGTCAGTTGCCCTGCTGTGCTCTTCCCTCCTCCGAGCATGTGCACAGCTGTCTTCTTCTATCGTGTCGGCTGTAGCAGTAGCAGCCGCAGAGAGCTCCGACTATGACGAGTAACGATTTCTCGAACAGCGCAAGAAATATGCCCCTCTAGATCTGTCCACCTGTCTACGTCAACAGTGATATGCGTGTCCTTCCGTGTCTAGCCCAGTCCCTAATTATCCGCCTTCATGTTCGCCAGAATGCCCTCACCAACGCCCTCAGGGCTGGGCTTCTCAGCGCATACATCCGGCTGGAAGCCAAACTGTTCCATCAAGTACTGCTTTGTGGTAGGCCCGATGGAAGCAATCCTCGTCCTCATCGGCGCCGACGTAGCCTGTCTCCTCGCTTCGCTGAATTTGCCGTTTGACGTTTCCAACCACCCAAGGCCCATGAGCATCGCCTCGCAGCCCTGCGGCGAGAAAACCACCACCCACTGCTCCTTGACCCCCGCCTTCTTCGCTTCCCGGACCAGCAGCGTGAAATCCTCTTCGAACGTCGCCATCTCCCCAGTCTCGTAGACGACCAGTTCCACGACTGGCGTGCGCTCCGCAGGCGACAAGTCCTCGGATGCCAGAGTCTTGGGGATGATATCCCTCCTCTGCTCGCCGACCGGGAACAAAAGCGGTAGCCGTACGCCGTTCAGATGCGTGACTTCTTTGGGTAAGCTCTTTTGGTGCTCCAATATAAACTTGGCCAGAGCCTCGCCATTCCCAGTCTCCTCTCCAATGACAGGACAAGGCAGGTCCATCGCTCTGACGCCGTTCGCTGTCGCAGGCCCAACAACATAGATTGGCATCTGGGGATCGAACAGCATGGCTTTCTTGCTCGGGTCGAGCTTTGCCACCATGATCGTGAAAGCATCCACTGCCCGTTGCGATGTAAAGATCAGGCCGCCGTACCGTTTGGCCGGGTTGTGAGTGGCTATTTGGCGTGCGGTCGCCGGGCTGCCGCCGGCAAAAGCGAAGCGTTCGGCTGAGAGTCGTAGTTTCTTGAGGGCATCGTCACGAAAGACGTGTTCCAGAACGGGCACGAAGATTGGTTTGAAGATCCCGTCTTCCAGGCTGGTAAAGTGTGTTTCGTAGCCATCTGAAGGTGCCGAGATGGTTTTGAGGAGGTATACTGGTATTTGGTCGAGCTTAAGGTCGCTCAGGGCAGATGTGACGACGTCCATTTTGTTTGTTCTCCTTCACACTTAGTTTCTTCTCGCTTCTTTGGGCCCTCAAAGCTGCTAACGAACTGTTGAATGCATACACTTTCGTCCGATCATAAAGTGATTGCAGTGCCCCTCGCCGCACAGATCGATGGTTGGCTTTCAGGGACAAGGGACTCGATTTGAGAAGCCGCGGTCCCCTTGGTCGCGCTCGCTCGACGCGTGAGGTCATCGAAACGCGACTGGAATCGATGAGTTGAAGCATTCGATCACTCTTTCTTTGTCGCAACGAATATTTTCACCTAATTTACCTGTACTCGCGAAATGGTCGCAAAGAAGCAAGATCAAGGTCTCAGCGACTATGAGCTCGCACGGCAAGAGAAGATCGCGAAAAACCAAGCTCTACTCAAGCAGCTACAACTCGATGCCCAGCAGGCAGGAATAGGAGGGAAGGCAAAACCTACATCGACTACTGCAACAAAACGCAAGAGACCGGTAGAGAAGAAGATCAAAGAGGAAGTTGCTCCGCGCAGATCGTCAAGACGACTGCAAGGCATTGTCGCAGATTCGGAGGTCGCAAGACAAAAGCAAGAAGAGGAGGCCGTTGCGTTCCAGGAACACCAGAGGGCGAAGCGCATGAGAGTGAGCGATGACATCAACCTCGACGATGCGATTGTCAATGGCCGGACATGGAATCGCGCGGGCAACTGGCTCACTGCGGTCGGACCGGCGAACCCTGGCGAGCGCACATTCGATGTGCAGGATGTCAAGGACACAACAGATAAGGAGTTGCGCGAAGTGAGGGAGCGTATGAGTAGCTTGCAGTTGTGGGAGGGCGCAGAACCCAGCAGGATCAAGATCACCCCAGAGCGGATATACAGTCTCGGCTTGCATCCAACGAAAGACAAGGCGCTGGTGTTTGCTGGCGACAAACTCGGCAGTCTTGGATTGTTCGATGGATCTCAAACATCGCCGGATGAAATCAAGCAGGAAGCAGACGATGCCGACGAGGACGGAGACGAGGACTTCGAGCCAGCAATCACGACCTTCAAAATCCACACCCGAACGATCAGCGCCTTCCAATTCGCACCCCACGACCAGAATGCCTTATTCTCCGCCTCCTACGACAGCTCAATCCGCAAACTCGACCTCGCCGAAGGCAAAGCAATCGAAGTCTACGCCCCCGAAGACAAAGACGCCGACGAACCCATCTCAGGCGTCGAAGTCAGCCGCCTGGACCCAAATATGCTCCACTTTGCGACTCTCAACGGCCAATTCGGCATCAAGGACATGCGGACGCCCGCCCACCAGTGCGTCGAGCTCTTCCAACTGAGCGAGAAGAAGATCGGCGGCTTCTCGCTGCACCCAGCCCAACCCCATCTCGTAGCGACCGCTTCCCTCGACCGGACGATGAAACTCTTCGACCTGCGAAAGCTCTCCGGCAAGGGCGCGAGCCGCATGCCCTCGTTGATCGGAGAGCACGGCAGCAGTCTCAGTGTGAGCCACGCGGCTTTCAACGCCGCCGGCCAGGTTGCCACGGCTTCGTACGACGACACGGTCAAAATCTACGACTTCTCGTCGCTGACGGACACGAAGCCTGGCAAGCAATTGACCGAGGCCGAGATGGAGCCTAGTGCTGTCATCCCGCATAACAACCAGACGGGTCGCTGGGTCACTATCCTGCGTGCGCAGTGGCAGATGCAGCCTCAGGACGGGATCCAGAGATTCGTCATTGGTAATATGAACAGGTTTGTAGATGTGTTTACGAGCAAAGGTCAGCAGCTGGCACAGTTGGGAGGCGAAGGCATCACGGCTGTTCCGGCCGTGGCGAAGTTTCACGATTCGATGGATTGGATTGCTGCTGGTACCGCGAGCGGTAAGCTTTGTCTTTGGCAGTAGTCATGTATTGTTGATCTTGCTAGTGGTGAATTGGATTACTCTGCATTGCATGGTTTGGGAAAAGATACGTTACAATCGATCACACAGCACTGAGACTGTACTCCATTATCCATGTTACAAATCGGTCAAGGCCAGTGAGATAGGTAGCGATAGTCTTTTTGGAAGCTAACGCCACCTGGCAGCATCTCACCGAATCAAACCTGCGCAGGTGGTAGCATTGGTTGCTTTCAAGGTATATCACAAGTTGTTCTAGATCACCTGAACGCCATTGCTGCCAGTTCGTAATAGCGGGCACCGCAAGAGAAAACACACAAGTGGAAACTACGCAATAGAAAACTTCATTCACTCAACGTTTGAAGGGCGGAAATCGTATTAATGCTCTCTAGTAGACATCTAATTATCATCGTCGTCTCTGAAGACTCCCAACAAAAGCTCCTCCTCGATCATCATCATAGCGCAGACATCGAAACGTCGCGCTTAGTTGTACTGCCAGGCACCGGCGTCGGTGGCGTTGCTGGCAAGAGCGCTGAAGCCAAGGCACTCGTCGTCGAACTCGAGGCCCTCAAGGGCAGCGTAGACCTTCCAGGCGCCCTCCTCCTCCTCGCAGGGGCAGGCAAGGAAACCGCCGTTCTCGTTGCTGAGGACGCCGAAGCCGTTGCCGGCAGCGGTGGACCAGCCGGTGACGATGGAGCCCTCGGGCTTGGCCACGCTGTGGGCGATGGTGTACTTGACGGCACCGGTGGTGGGCTCGATGTAGACCTCCTGGCCACCGGGGACAACGACGCCCATGGCGAGGGTGTTGTCACCGCCGGCGAAGGTGGTGAAGTCGCCAGACGGGCAGCCGCCGAGCTCCTCGATGTTCTCGGGGCAGTAGGCCGAGGTGGCCTTGTTGAGCCAGATGGATTGGCCGGAGGCGGTGAGGGTCTGGTAGTGGATGGGAGAGGCAGAGCGGGCAGCAGTCAGGCCGAAGTACTGGGCAGAGGCGGCAGAGAGGAGGCCGGTGAAGGCGGCGAGAGTGGAGGTGGTCTTCATGTTGGAGGATGTGTTGGTTGTTTGGATTGGTTTGGCTTGGGATTGAAGAGGATCGGTAGTGTTGTTGATTGTGGGTTGGTGGCTGAATGAAGGAGCATTAAACAGACAGAAGGAATCGATCTACTTATACCATTTTGCCCTCTTGCTCGTGTTGGCTCTTGCACTTTCTCGAAGTGACGTTAATCTGGCAGTGGCAGTAGCACAGAGGGAAGCAGCTACCATCCCTCCACATCGGAGGTTAGCGACGGAGTCGTGCAAGCGCAAAGGGCTGTGACAACCAGGAAGCAGATCTCTCGTATTTTTTTTTAGTATAGTGGTAGTGTTTATCCATGCTTTGACAGGTCAGGTTGCTGCTTTAAAAAGGATATGACGGTGGTCGTGCCGCCAGCCGAAGTCAATGGTGATGCTAACGGCGAGCAGGCGAAGAGCCGAATGGATGAAGCGTCGGTGAAGATTCGGCACGATCTGATTGACCGCTGCTAGTTGGACGGAGAATCATCTTCATGGAGTTGTCAATCACAGTAGCGTGCACAAACTACTGATGGATGCTGGTGGACGTGGTCACGTCGCAGGCGGGGTGTGCAGGAGTGCTGCAGAGAATCCTTGTCGAAATGTCGGCCGCCGGCTACTCTCAGCTCACAAAACTGCTATGCACAGCCGATTCCGGTTCGCGTAAGTGTGTAATTGTGCGGGCAGTGCTATATTTGGCAATCCCCAGTGGCAAAGAATGGTGTTGTGCTGATCCTTTCTCTTTACAAGTAGCCGGCTGCAGACTACCCTGTCTTGGCAACATGCTCCGACTCGACCACATCTGCCGTACGGAGGAGTCGATGTAGGCGTGGTAGGATTCTCGAGTGACATCCGTCGTGTTTAGTCCTGGAGGTTGCTCGCTCTCTTGGTGGTACAAAAACGTGAGATGCTGTTGATTACGGGAGGACGAAACCGGATTTCAGCACGACCTCACATCAGCTGCTTTGGTACCACGAGAACATGCCACTGTTAGTGGAATACTCTCAAGATGCGAAAGTGTAACAGTAATATCTCGCCTGAGCATGGGTTAACATGAGGTGGGATCGGCCGGTTGAAGTAGTGTATTCAAAGCTTCCTGTCCTAATCAACTATGCTTTCCAAAGAGCGCGTGCATGAATCGGGTCACAGCTAGTTGTATTAGCGTGCTTGTCGGTGTTGGTATTCGCTCTCTGCTGCTAAACATCCGGTTGATGCATACTTTCAACAGGACAGATGCCTTCGTTCGTATGATGCAACATGCATCGAATACGAGCTCGATCACGCGAAGATAATCGTCTCCTGCGTCAACCGATGGAGTGTTGATGTTTCTGGCAAGTATCTTAAATGCGCAGGGGTAGCCTACGCTCATTTCGAGGCTCGAGGCGTGTTCCCACTTTGTGCTCGAGCGACAGGTCGGCGAAATTGGGTCACGAGACTGCCACCAAGCAGCTAGCCGAGATGCTGTGCTTGAAACAACCGACAGCAGGTAATCTCGTCGGTCTGACTACTGGAATTCACAAGGATCAATGAGGATGTGGTCGCATTAGTCGAGGAAATAATCTCAACCCATCACCGCTTTCTTTCAAGTTCAACAGTGAAGCTCCGAAGGACGCAGGAGTAGATACATGTAGGTAGTAGTCGTGAATAATGCAGGGCGACAAAAGGATCGCGGTTGCGGGCAGCTTCGGCTAATGACTGCCTAAGCGGGTTCTGCCGTGCCGACACGTGCCCGCTGCCGAAAGCGGCACCGCTGCGCTATCTTCTTCATCGCCGCCTCCAGCTGTCTCTGCTCATACAGACCTCCACCACACCGACGACATCCACTTTCATCACGACCATCAACCTCGCGCGTGACAAACACACTTGCCACTCTAAGATACTGGTCCTGTAAGTCACGGCATCACCGGGGACCGCATTCGAAGCGCGCGACAAGGACGAGACTTAGGAGAAGGCGCAGGAAGCACGTGCAAAGAGAAAGACACGAAGAAGACGGGGACAACACAGGCTTGTGGAAGCAGTAGTTTGCCGCGCATACTAATCCGCAGACTGTCCTATTGTCACAGACAGAGACTTCTGAATTGAAAAGACAAGCCTTGTTTCTTGCAGGCTGTGAGACTACCGTGCGCTTTTGGCTGCCTCAATACAAAGGATTCAGAGCTCTCGCTGTACATTACTTGCTCTTCACCTGTATACTATCATCCCTGCTTGCACTGAGGACTTCTGACCCGCGCGCATCCTGAAAACGCATACTGCGCCAACATCACACCACATCCGCCCTAGCAGCTGAATCAGGACATCTTGGAAGATTTTAGGCAGACTGGTTCACCGGTGTACACGCGCGCCTTCACGAGCGTTCAGCTTATCACACAACAATGTCTTCCTCTATTTTCTTCAAGTTCAAGTCACAGAAAGAGCCCTCTCAAATCACTTTTGATGGCACTAGCTTGTCTGTTTTTGAAGTGAAGCGCGATATCATCGCCCTCTCGAAGCTCGGCGACGGCACCGACTTTGATCTTGAGATCAACACCTCCGACACAAACGAACGTGAGTACATGTTGTGCTGATCATAAGACGAAGCAAAGCTGACAAGCGAATTTAGGCTATGACGATGACACTGTTCAAATCCCACGTTCAACAACGGTCATTGCCCGTCGCTTGCCCGCCACCAAGCCTGGTGCAGGCAGAGCCGCACGATATGTTTCTGGAAAGATGCCTGTGAACGCCAAGAACCAACACCGTGTTGAGGCGACTCGCGCCGACTCCAGCAAGGCAGCACCTGCTGCAATCAGCGCCGCGACGAGTGGCAAGCCCATGACTGAGGAGGAGAAGCTACAGGCTATGTTCAACGAGAACAAGGCGTCGTGGGCTGCCGACTCCGCCGATATTGCTGCGTAAGTTGAAATTCACCACACTGCTTTCTTCCTGTAATCTAACATCATCTTAGCAAGGGTGTCAACAACCGCCCATTTTTCCCGAAGCAGGCGGCAGTCCCCGACAAGCCGCCACCTCCCGGCTACATCTGCCACCGTTGTGGCGAGAAAGGCCACTGGATTCAAGCATGTCCTACCAACACCGATCCAAACTACGATGGTCGCCCTAAGTTCAGGCGGACCACTGGCATTCCTCGCTCATTCCTCAAGGTCATCGAGAAGCCAGAGGCTGTGGACGAGAATGGCAAGGTCGATGTCTCACAACTGCCGGCCGGCGCCATGTACACGGCAAATGGCGAGTGGGTGATCGCAAGGCCTGATGAAGCGTCGTGGGACAAGTTCCAGCAGACACACAAAGTAGCGGCCGATCAGGCTAAGGAACTCGAAGCCGACATGGAGGTCATGCGTGCTCGTGGACTTGAATGCTCGATAGATCATAAGATGTTCTCTGACCCTGTCAAGACACCTTGCTGCGGACAGATTTACTGCCGTACTTGCATTGAGAATGCATTGATCGACTCTGACTTTATGTGCCCGAATTGTGGAGAGCAGTGTCTACTTGAAAGCCTTGAGTCTGATGCTGAGACACAGAACAAAGTGAAGGCCTTCCAGGAAGAGATGAAGTCTGAGAAGCGCAAGAAGCAAACCGAAGAGGCAAACAAGAAAAGCCCGTCTGTTGCGCCCGATTCACCTGCCAAATCTCCCAAGCCTTCCGATTCCCGCCCTGGTTCTGCGGATGGCTCAGCCAATGGATCTAACAACGGCAAGAAGCGTCCTGCTGAGGAGGAACTTGAGAACACTCACAAGCCGTCCGGTCCTAGCGAGATGAAGCAGCCCGGCTCCAAAGAGGCCACTCCGGTCCAGCCCAACCAGCCCAATGCAGCCGCTAACAAAGGCGCCCAAAACACAGCACCCGTCATGCCTATGGCAAACAATTTGCAGGACTTTGCCATGCAGATGAACATGATGGCAGGTATGCCTGGAATGCCTGGGATGCCCGGTGGTGGCATGATGAACCCGATGATGATGGGCATGAACCCAATGATGATGGGTGGCCCCGGTGCAGGAGGAATGAACCCGATGATGAACCCAATGATGGGGATGGGAATGGGCGGTATGAATGGAAACATGAATGGCCACATGAACGGAAACATGAACGGAGGGTTTGGCTACGGGCCGCAGGGCCAGCAGGGTTTCGGCGGACAGAACGGTGGTGGTCCTCCTGCAGGCCCACGAGCTTGGCAGCAGCAACAACAGCACCACCAACAGCAGTGGGGCATGAACAACGGCATGAGAAACCAGAACGGTGCGCCTCAAGGTCCTGCTGCTGATGGTGGCGCCTATTTCCGACAGCCTGTGAACCCGGGCAGAGCGCAGAACCGTGGACGCGGCCAGCGCAGCGTTGACTACAAGCAGCTGGGCCAGTAAAAGAATTTACGGACCACGGTCTGGTCATACATGATGCGTGGTTGTATCAAGCAATCGTTTTAGCGACGGCGTTGGGTGCCCGGAACGGGTCGGCTGGGTTCGATTTTTGTGCATGCGGAATCCAAGGTGTTTGTACATAGACATGCATGGTTTCGGCTTCAGATGGGAGATTACGAAATAAGTCCCCTACTCTTACTTACTTACATGTACTCCAATGGCAACTAAATTTCCTTTGAGATCGATTTCCGTCTACATGGTCCTGACTGACGTACATTGACATGTCACCCGAGAGAAACTCCCTGCACGGGAGCCCGTGCCTTCATGAAAGGCCGGCCATTCACTTACATCCTTCTTATAATTCCGCCTCTCAAGACAACAGCGCCACACATCAGATGCTTTCTCTCGCACAATTTGATCCTGAACTCCCTCCGCTACGTCGTTCGAGCTCGACTCTACGCATGACAATCTCATTGTCGACGATTGCAGTCATTGCTTGCTATTGTCGGATTGGGTTGCGGCCACGGGCCGCGTGCGACTCTTGACCTCACTTCACACACCTGGGGAAGCGCTCAACTTTGCACAACATGTCTTTGATTTCAATAGCTGCAGTTACTGCTTGCTATTGTGGCTCGGCACGGGTCGCGGCCACAAGTGAACGACGCGTCGTGACACATGTGAAAGGCGCAAACTCTTTTGATGTCTATCCGCTCCCGTGACAGTGAACCTATTGTCAGTCCGACAATAGTAAGTTGCACAATACGACTCACCAGGGAAGGTAGCAGCTTTTCAACATTCTCTGCTGCGATTACACATCCATGGATCAAGTACAACAACACATTCCACTACGACTATCTTTTGATCTATGCAACAAGATGTCACCCACCCTCGCCAGCACCGATAACCTCGCGCACTCGCAAACATCCTCACCACTTTCGCCTTGGGCGATGGAAAGTCCTGACATGCCTGGCGCATCAGAGCAGTCCGAGGAACCCACACAAGAGCTTGTCGAGGACGAGCAGGAGCATGTTCTTCCGCCCGAGACGCCACTCGTTGAGCAAGCCACCGAGTGCAGCACACCCAAAGCAGAAGGCTTCCTTGAGATGCACACCATAGGCACGTTCTCCACTCCAGTCACATCTTCAGACCTACCAAGCACAGCGACACCCAGGTCCTCGATCTCACCAGAGCCCGAAGTCGCTCAGCACGGAGCAGGCTTGGACAGATCCAAGAGACCTCATGCGATGATGGCTGGTCCATCACCGTTTGAGAATCGCAAAGTCGCAAAGCTAAGCGAGTCGCTTTCGGACGAGCAAGATGCCACGCACTCTCTCCTCGCGGCCTCACACAATGGCCAGACGTCAAAGACAGATACGAAAGCTCACATGGCCTCTGTTGAACCAGAGGAAGAAGACGAGGAAGAGATGCCGACGAAAAAGAGGAATCGGAGAAAGGCAGGAGTGCTGGGAGACGACAGGTCACAGATCGACTGGGTCGAGCCGGACGATGAGGAAGAGGGAGAGATTTCCATGGAAGAGAGGGTGGCGAAAGATGCAGAAGTGACGAGAAGCGCATTCGATACTACGGCTTTATCCGGATCGTCTTTCGACTCCGTCGGCTCTGCTGAATCAGATGGCGAAGACGAGGAGGAGATGCCGACGAAGA
>Ga0265797_10002463_pt1 | contig 31078 bp, 33 predicted proteins | sample P2T30metagenome_FD_192433 | JGI IMG/M metagenome (GOLD analysis project Ga0265797, IMG submission 192433) | Plant litter microbial communities from East Loma Ridge, Irvine, California - P2 T30 | ecosystem: Environmental > Terrestrial > Plant litter > Unclassified | place: USA: California... | reverse complement strand
CTTGGGTGACAACGGCGTTATCGAAATGATTACGTCGAGACCGCGACTGCGCTGCGAAGCCGCTCTCTGGGCTCTGGCAGCCTTGCACTTCAAGAATATTCTCAACTACACCGTCCAAGTCATCCCCGAGCGATCCATCCCGCCAGTCATGGACATATGGATATACTCAAGCAGAAGCTGCTGCGCTGCGTACAAAGTCAAGGGATTTGGATCGGCATGCCTATCCGACCGCGCCGCAGGTTCACGGCATGGCGACAGATGGATGTCAGTAGCAATGCCAGCGTGCATGCGGGGGGAACTTGCTGATGTTTTCTTCAAACATGCCCAGAAGGAGTGCCTGAAACGCCTCAAATCGTTGATTGTGGAACGTCGGAAGAGGAAGAAGCGAAGTACTTAGGGATCACTCGACTTTCCTCGCTCCCGACAGCGACAGCGCAGTTGATCAGTATTCCGTTCCAATGAATAAACAATATTGCTCCCTGTGACGTTAAATCCACAAGTGCCTTTGGAAGCTGATGACATCCCACAAGTATGAGGTGGTGATTTGAGAGAGACCACCAGCCACTCAAACTGGACCTCGGCACACCGTCTCCACCACACAACCTTTGCATCTTCCCATGCCCACCAACACCTTACTACCCCGTCTAACCCATCACATATGTCCTACCTCCTCCACGGTAGCACAGCGCATACAGGTATGGGCTGGGTCGACCGCATCCCGCGCGCCGGCAAACTCTATATCGGCGGCCTATACGCACTCTACCAAACAGACCTCATTCGCGCAGCAGGCATAACACACGTGCTGTCCGTCATAGACTACGACCCCAAGATCCAAGAAAGATTTGCGGATCTCAAGTTGAAGCATTTACACATCTACGCGAATGACCATCCAAATGAGGATTTACTACAGCATTTCGACCAATCAGTCAAGTACATCGACGAAGCGATCCAAGAAGTACACGACGATCCAAGGAAGGGCCTGGGCTCCGATGTATCAGAACAGCAGAAGTCGGGCGGCGGTGTCTTCGTGCACTGCGCAATGGGCAAATCGCGCTCCGCAACGCTCGTGGTCGCATACCTGATGTGGAAGTACGGCCTGGGGGCCACGGCGGCGCTGGAGCAGGTGTGCGAGGGACGGCCGGTGTGCGATCCGAATCCGGGGTTTAAAGAGCAGTTGGAGGTGTGGGGTCGCATGTGTACGTGTAAAGGTGAGGCGGACAGTAGGAGGATCTATGAGGAATGGGAGAAGGGGAGGTTCAGGGGAGAGTATTGGGAGTGGGACGAGAGGAGGGGTGGGGCTAAACTATGAGGTTGTCCCACAACCGACCGACGCTTCGTTCTCCAGGGACAGCTTCCACCAAATGTTCTCTACATTATCATACTCCGACTATCTTCTACGCCTTCCACGGCTTCCCGACCCCATACCCATGCCCATACGACGGCTTCCCCCTCGGCCTCCAACACCCAAGCCACTGATCCAACGCCCTCATGAAATAACCCCGACTAATCGCCCCATCCGGCACCGTCACGCCCGTCGTCCTAAAATCATAACAATGCTGCGCATTCTTCAACACATACCCAAACAGCTCGTTCCTGCTCTGCCCCTGCCCGCACTTCGGCGGGTTCTGGAATAGCTTCACGCCCTTGGGTGCAAAGGGCTCACCGGACGCTGGTGACAGCGTGCGCCAGGGGTCGAACTCGCCGTTGGACCAGTAAGTGTTTGAGGGGCGGATGGACCAGCCGCCGAAGACACGATTTGTGCGCTCGACGTCGGGCCATGCGGGGAAGATGGAGCGTGGGGCGTTGGGGAATTGGCGGTCGCAGATGTCTTTCCAGTGTTTGAGGGAGTTGTATTTGGAGAGGAGTTGTTGGGGGCCGAGGTTTACGGATTGGAAGTATCCTGTTCAGGACTGTTAGTACAAACAATATCCCTCAGATGTGAGGGGAGAAATGACTTACCCCACTGCGTGCAATACTGCCACGTCCAGCTGATCATCGCCGGATCCGTGAACTGACGGTTCAAATCGCAGTTCCCAGACACATTCTCTTTCCCACTGCATTCCGTCTCGAGATAGTTGTTCACGTTCTGCGGCCACCACGGGTAGCTCGCCCACCGCTCAGCAATCCACTTCCCGCCCTTTGATTTCGCGAGCCCGTCGCCGCCAGCAATGGCAGGCTTCAAGCCATCCGTGTCGGTCTCGAGCCAGTCGCAGAAACGCCTCAAGCCTGTAGTTCCGCCTTCGACGCCGTAGGATTGCCATGTAGCGAAGATAGTCGCAAGCGCGTCGGAAAAGGTCTCGTGGCTGTTCTTCTCTGCTCCTTTGCCTAGGAAGGTGATTTTTAGTTCTGCAGCCGCGGTCTGGTTGGTGTCGAATACCCGATCGATGTAGCGTACAGCAGCTTGGATGTCGCGCGAGCAGTTGCCGAAGCCGTATTTGTTCAGGCCACGCCAGACGGGGTCGAAGTAGAAGGATTGGTCGACTGACGCCTGTACTGGCGCCGAGGACGCGTACGATGCGTATATTGTATCGGGGTACATGTTGCGCATGAATGCTGCGCGCATACCAGGATAGGAGCCTCCAACGAAGACCCAGGGCGTCTTGTCGGGAGTCAGTGTGTAGTTGATGTTCTTCCTGCTGAATTGCTTTGCGAATCGGTCCACATCTGCGAGAGATTGTTCCGTCGTCAGAAAGCGGAAGTCCTCGGCGGGAGTGTTTAAGTCGATGGGAGTAGGCGTAGAATTTCCGTAGAAGCGGTGCTCCCAGACGATGCCAATACCATTGTATTTGTCGACCATTTGCTTGAAGAAGCTCGTCTCGTTTCGCAGCCGGGTGAGGGCACCAGTGCTCGCATTCGCTTCGCCGACATCGTAAATGAATACTGGCGAGCCTGGCTTGTACGCAGATGTAGAAACCCAGTACCGGTTGAAGAAAGTCCCATGGTATGCGGAGTTCTGACCCTTTTGATGTGCGAAGTTGTCGATTGGAAGTTCGACGTATTCCTCCTTGATATCTTCCAGTGGTGCTGCTATTGATGCGGCATTTGAAGAGTCCGCTGAGATGGCTTTGATGCTGACTAACTCTTCCTCGTCTGCAGACGGGTTTCCCATCGCTGAACCGTCCGGGTTCATTCCCATTTCTGCGAGGAGGTCGAATTTGCGAGCAAATGCGTTGTTCATGGCCGCTGTGCCTTGGAGCAAAGCGAGCCCGAGCGCCGCAAATGTTGCCGAAGATCGCATCTTGACTGACTTGTTAATGCTGTTCAAGCGAAAGGTCTAGAAAAGAGGTGCAAAAGGACACCAGTTTTGTCGAAAATCGGCTCTCGACCACAGTGTCGATCTCTTCGGCTTCAAGTCCGACTCCTCAAAAGTGCAAACCGACGACACATCTAGCACTCGCACCCGCGCGACACCATTATATACTCCTTCCACGCCTATCCATTTTTCTACCCTGTTCCCAGCTTTTCTCAAGACCAAGCCAATCTGCAGCGATCGCCGTTCGTGTCTGCATAGTGCCACCCAAAGCTTATCTACAAATGTCCAGTAGAAGAAGGTACGGGACAAGCAACCCATCGAAGCTTGATCCGCTGCTACGCGAATGGAAGGTGACTGCCAAGACTCCAGACGCCTTCCTATCCGGGGTTGGCTGCGTCTCGCTAGGTCTTTAATCTGACATGCAGGTCTTGTGAGCCGGTAAAAGGCGGCAGAGGTAATTTAGTGTGCCGGGTATGGGGTAGAGAAAACGGTTTGGACATGTGGCGATGTGGCGGGAATAGTAGCAATTGCAATTCTGTGCACAAGATGCGTGACCTGGCGATTGGGAATTGGTGTAACGATAAAATGCGGCATGCGTTGTGGTGGTCTTCTGTCACCATGCAAATTGCTAGTGTGTTGTAGCACCTCGAAGTTGCACCGCTTTGCTGATTTTCATCGCGCATTGTGGAAATGTGTTCCCCATCATTCAGTGCGATCCAAACATAGCATCCGATCCGTCTTTTGCCCCTTGAACGTGTCTTTCATTTGTGCATATTACCCCACTTACAAGAGATTCGAGCATGGATATTTGGCTTTGTCATATGGTCTTTCCGATTTACCCTAGACAACATCCGCGGGGCGCAGCTTCTTACCCATGAGTACTGCGATGGACGACTAAGTTCAGCTACTTTCACGCTTCCAGACTTTTGATGCAACATATTTCCTCTCTTGTCGACGTCTCCACGTAATTGCTTTCGGTAGAAGTATTTGTGTAGTTTGACGAGGTTGGGAAGGAAGCCCGTTTGGTGCTACGCCTACGGTGCACTGGCTCTGTAAACAGTCTGGCCTTCCACAAAACTTAGAAGGTTACTGAAGTTGCCTCACTCCTGCAGTTGAGAAGATGTATGGTTTGCTTGAATTACTGTAGATTAGATGGTCTACTGCTACTCTCATCGCCGACTCAGATGCCCATGGCTGTTCGCAGGATCCGGGTACGCCATGTCGGGCCATTGCATATGACTAGGACCGTCTAGAGAAGCATGAACGTTGTTTCCTGCATCCTGGGATCCTCCATCTCGGCACAGTGACATTAGTGTTGTTGCTGTATTTAGGTATTCGCCTGGCTGGCCAAGCCCTTGCGGCTGCATATACGTCCGGGTCCATTGGCGCCAATCCTGCGCTGTGTAGCCATTGCCTGGGTATACCTGCTGGCTGCTTTGCGAGTGCGTTGGCGCATAAGGATAGGTATTATTTGGCTGTGCCGCATTGCTTGGTACTGCTACCAGAGCCGCAGCGTGATTCGGCGTCATGGTAGAATCGCCAGTTCCATATGCAGATTGATTCTCGAACGCATTGCTGGTCTGTTGAGGTATGGAGATCGAGGCCCCAGTACTGTAAGAATGGGAAGCACCTCCGGTCATAGCGTATACGGTGGATGGCGATGCCGCTGCAGGATCAAGTGACCCACTGATTGATGTGCTGTATGGCTCTCGATAGCCTCCGTTGTCGTATGCGGAAGCGCCACTCATGGCTCGTTGTGGGGATTGAAGGGCAGCATGTGCAAGAGATACACTAGTACGTTTCACGATGCTGTCATTGATAGTGTCGAGTGACTGCTCAGCGATGTTGGCAACTGCTTCTTTCAATCGGCCGCCGGATCCTTGAATATGTCAGTATAACTAACGGCGGGCGCATTGACATGTTCAATGCCTGTAATGGCGAAAATGGCTTACCAAGAAAGCTGTCGCATTCTCCTAAGACGGCGACCCACGTCTGCATATCGTCCTTTAGCTTCGAGACTGCGGCAGGCGAAAGCTCGTCTTTGCGCGTCGTGGATATGAACAGTGTTGTGAACATCGCAGCGATGTATACTACCGCGTTGATCCAGGGAATGTCCAAGCAGCTCTTGAGCATCAATGTGTTGCAATTCTGCAGCATTCTCTGAGAGGCATCGAGACACTTCTGCAAGTTTGATTCCATCAGAGCAGGATCTGTCGAGCGACATACGGCTGGATGGTGTAGGAGAAGCTCGTAAGCACGGTACCAGTACTCGAGGTATAAGCTGAAGATTTGATCGTCCTGTGATGCGTTGACTGGGTCGCGCAGTTCGTACGGTAGATCTTCCTTCCATTGCCGTATGCCAGCTTCCAGATATTTCAGCCTCTCAAGGTAGGCACTCGGTGAGTAACGGACAGAGTAGATCAATTTGTACAGATCAACTTCCAACACCGTGTACCGTGCGATCTGTATGCCCACCTGAAATGAGCATCGGTGAAACGAGTCGAACTTACCTTCTTCGTCCGGCAAGGAATCATCCATTGGCTCAGGAAATTCGACGTCGATGTCCTCGTTGCTAATGGGCATCGGTCTGCCAAGTTTGCCATTCAAGTTCACCTGTAGTGCGTTCAAGGTCCAGAATACACGCTTCCTCATTTCGATCTCAAGTTTCGTAAGGGTTTTGGTGCCATCAGGCCAGTTCTTGACTGAGCGGTGCAGACCAAGCTCCAGCGCGAAGAGATACGTCATGGATGTCATCATCCAAGCTGCGCCTGGTTTTGGAAAGTTGCGAAGATGATTGCAGATCATTGCCAGCGCTTGCACGCCTTCCAGCTTGTGAGCTCCTGCAAGCAGCTCCTTGTAGAAACTGAGCGCGTATCGGTAGTGCTTGTGAGACTCCTCCAGCACTGCACTCGATGCGCTATTCCGGGTTCCAATTTGGTACTGAATAGTCGCAAGCATCAAATGTACAGTGACTGTTTCGGGAGCACTGGGTCTGAAATTTGGATCGTTCCCGATCTTCCAAATCAGATTCATGAGCGTCGGCTTGTGGAGAAGCATGGTGTAAGGGTTCAATGACCGCAAATACCACATAGCGTATTCTTTCAACGCATGATATGGCGGCAACAAAACGGGTTCGATGTGCTCTCCACCGAGCGCAATTTTGACCAGAGTCCCATAGGACATGACAGAGTTCTCGTACTCGGCTTCTGACGGCATATAGTCCGTGATGTCGATGGATTGGCCAAACACGGACAGGGAAGTCCCTCTGATGTGACTCAGCGAAGTATCTCCAGTGCCTACACCGAGGTAGTTGTCGCCAATCGAGCCATGCTTGAATTGCGGCAGCGGCCGGTACTCGGTGGTTTCTGGAGCCCCGGCCGGCGCAAAGCCAGCTATGGGAGTGATGCTCGTTCTTCGATGCGGGTCTATCCAGCCCTGGCCGTCCTGCGATCGGCTTGACGGCCAAGTAGGCGTGGGTGGTTGTAGGCTGTTGTAGGCGGGGAACACGCGTGGCTCTACATTGTTCTCTTTCAGCTGTTCGTTCAGCTCTGTAATCTGCCTGCGCAGGTACTGGTTCTCGGATTCAATAGCCTCAGCATGGCCCCGTACCGTTGCCCTGCCGGTTATGCGGTCGGTCGTCTGGCAGCTGGGATGAGCGCAACCACATTAGTGCCTTTTTCGAATGCGATTGAAACGTGGAGATTGACGTACAGTGTCTTGTTTTGCTCACACGGTGTGCAGCCTTCTGGCCGTCCATCGCAGCGAATCTTCCTGATCTTGCATCTGTCACAGGCTTGTCCAGTTCGCTTCGAATCTAGCAGTCTGTGGACGTCAGCACATCTCTGAGAGGCATGTCCACACGTCACTCACTTCCGCTTGACCGAGACGCTGAAATCTGCGGCCTGCTGCTCGACTCGCTGGGTTTTGTTAAAGGGCTGGAGTTCGTCCTCAGAGGCCCTCTTCATAGGTGGAGGCATTGTCGCGATTCGCGACGGAGCTTGCCGTCGCAAACCGGGTATGATTGCGTGGCGCTCCTAGCTTCAACGCGGTCGCGAAATCCACATGACGTCCGTGGAATCCAGCAGGCGCAGAGATGTGTACGACGCGACAAGTGGTGCAATGTCTCGAGGAAGTGGTGAAGAGACGCCGTGAATGAGCTGGGGCTGGAAATGCTCAAAAGGAAAGGCAAGAGCGACGCTGGTGGTCGGCGATTCGCTGCCGGGGCACGTCTATTGGCCGACGCGTGCCATGAGATTGAACCGCACTGTGACAGCGGTAGTGGCGCATGGCTGTCCCTGACATGTTTCGACCGGTACTCGGCCAGAGACTGGAGATCGATGGAAAATCTAGACACATCATTCGTGCTTTCTCTCCGATCTCGTGAACGGATCGCTAGTGCGGAGCCCTCTAGCTCGACGCAGACAGCCCAACCCATGGCCCCCTCCAAACCTTACAGGCACTCCCCTCGTTACTCGGCAAATACAACCATCAACAGCAGCTCACTCAATCTTGCGCCAACCTAAACACCACGGCACATACACACAAAACCATTGGGACATCCCAAGCATACACATCACTGATCATCAGCGTCATCTGCTGCGGCCAGACTCGCAAACCTTGACCGCCAAAAAGCAAGCATTTCTTGCTCCAATTTCACCCAAGATTTGATTCACCTCTCGGCGTTCTTCCGAGGAACACCACCACACCAAATCTAGAGAACGACCACGGCTAGCGCGGCCGATCTCCACGAGAGCCACATGCACATGGCTCTGGTTCGGACTTTCTGCCTGCCGCACTATGAGCAATACCACGTGCATGTCGCGCTGTTCAAAGATGTCAAGAATGCTAGCTTCTTGAGGAGCCAGTTATTGGAAGCCAATCCGGACTTCGACTATGCGTTTCTAGATGCTGAGACGGTACGTAGAACTTGCTGTGCCGCCTCATCTTTTGGAGTTTCAACACCTGCATGTTCTTGTTTGGTGTTTGCTGATTTTGCGTGCTTCGCGAGTTTCGCTATAAATCGTTCTCCATGTTCACATTATCGAGCTTGAAAGGTCATAATGTGTGGCGTTTCTGCTTCGACAACTCAGGCATTCATTTCATCTTGCACATTCATGCCACTCTTTCATTGTCAATACTCTTCCATTTGCAATGCAAGACTATATCGATCCTCCATTGCCAATACTCACTCACCCCACCTACCAAATGCCTCGAATTCCCATCCTCCCACTAACGTCCTACCCCATAGATTCTCTCCCCATCCCACCTTCTAACCGCGACATTCCTCTCCCTCCACGCCATCTTAACCTCCCGCCAAAAGACCCGCACCCCCCACTCCGAGCTCGTCTTCCGCCTCTCCCCAACCAACAACATCGGCGACTCCTACAAGAAATTCGGCCTCGGAGAAAATACAACAAAACTCATCGCCATCAAGCTACCACTCTCCAGTAAACAGGCTGACTCAATGACGCCGAATGAGGACAAGGTCTGGATCGATGATGGGAGCGTTACGAATGAGAGTGTGAGTGAGCATTTGGGACGGGTGGTGGAGGCGGAGAGCGTGCAGTTGGGTGAGGGGGGTGAGGAACTGGGGACGTGGTGTGATGTGCAGAGGGTGCGGAAGATGTATAAGCTTGGGGATAGGAAGAAGGGGGTGGTAATGAATGGGGATAGTGGGGTGGATGAGCGGAAGGAGATGGAAGCTGTGATCTTGGGCCTGATGGCGCTGAAGGGGTCGTAGAGACGGCACATGACACGTAGCACCTGGGAGAACATACACAGATTCTAGATGATGAAAATGGACCTCTTCCAACCAACTATGCTACATCGGTCCACTCTTCGCCGCAATCGCATCCTTTAGACGTCAGGGGTAATCTATCGGTCGAGGTACTCAGGCTTGAGGAAATCAGACATGTTCTTGGGCTTGGGGTGGAGGTTGACGGGGTGGTGGTCGTCGTGGCCGTGGCCGTGCGCATCATCTGCCGGGCCAACGTAGTGCATCTTGTAGGTGGATCCGCACTCCATGCAGCGCGACTGGGGCTCCTCGCGGGTGAGGGTGATCCAGAGCACATTGTGCGAGTCAGCAGGGAAGCCGGTGCAGCCTACGTACTGCTCGTTACCAGCAGAGTTGACGGTGATGGGGTCCTCTGGGGTGCCTGTGTGCAGTCAGAATCGTGCCTCCGTATTCCTACTACAGAAATGTGACGCACCGAGACGGCTGGCGTCCAATGGCCTCATGTCGAAGATGTCAACGCCCTGCATCTTTCCGAGAAGTTCGAGACGCTCGAGACCGGTGGCTTGCTCGGCTTCCGTGGGAACGGTACCGGGCTGCGCACCGGGGCCGAACAGATCAGCCTCGGTTTTGATCTCTGCGGACATTTAGTCAGTGACTGATCCTGCACGCGATGGTGATTGCCCGTTGTTGTTCGGCATCGCGGCTTCCTTTCGTGGGTGTGAGCATACCATCGATCTTCTTGTAGCCTTCGAGAATGCTAGGAGGGTTGCTTGCTGGAGTAGCCGGTGCGACTGGCTTCTCGGGGGTGGAGTCCTTTGCTTCGCCTGCATGCGTGTCAATGGCTTCTCTTGCGATGGCCGGAGAACCTACGGCGGACAAAAGTGGTGGTGAAGGTGCGTTGAGCGAGGGCGCGGGGGGCCACTCGCCTTGCCGCGGCGACAGCAGAGCGCTGGAGAAACATGGCGCGAGCAATTGGGGTGGGAAGAGGCGGGGAGCGTGGGTGGTGAGCTTTGTGGTGCCTTGACGTTGTGCTCGGATGATGGAGTTGAAGCTTCTTGGCGTTTAGTCAGCCACTCAGTTTCAACGTTGCAGTCCAAATCGAAGCATCACCGCTTCCGAGACTTGTTCCTGAATGTCGATGCTCGATGGCCGCGCATTAAACCTGATCTAGGCTACTTTAGACTTGACCACTCACTTTCGGAGGTGAAGCTGTCATACTGCATCCACATGATGGTGTAGAGCACTCTCCGCCCGCCCGTCGGGCATAGCTATCACCTTCGTCTCTCAGGTCAAACTCCTTGGCCTCTCGCCTCGACACTCTATAGACTCCACTTCCACATACTAATCCGCATTCAAAATGTCCTTCAAGCCAGCGCTTGTGATAGTCGATGTGCAAGAAGACTTCTGCCCTCCAGTAAGCCGTTCGAATCACACTCACACTACTAGATACTCACACCCATAGAACGGAGCACTTGCCGTCACCGGCGGTCGCGACATAGTACCCACGATCAACGAACTTCTGGCTCTACCGTTCAAACTCAAGGTCGCGACCAAGGATTTCCACCCACAAGACCACATCTCGTTTGCGTCGAACCACTCGCCGCCAAACAACAAGCCGTTCGAGTCGACAACCACAATCAAGAACCCACACAACCCAGAAGAAACTCAGGAGACGCGATTATGGCCCGACCACTGCGTGCAAGGCACCAAGGGCGCGGAGCTGCTGCCAGAACTGGACGTGAGCAAGGTCGATCACATCGTAGAGAAGGGCCATGACAAGCGCGTGGAGATGTATTCTGCGTTTGCGGATCCGTTCAAGAGCCCGAGCGTCGCTCAGAGTGACCTGGCAAAAACATTGCGGGGAGCAGGCATCACGGATGTGTTTGTGGTTGGGCTGGCAGCGGATTACTGTGTTATGCACACTGCGATTGACTCGCAGGAGGAGGGCTTTAAGACGTGGGTGCTGGGAGATGCGACAAAGGCGGTTGACCCGTCTTCGCTGGATCAAGTTCACGAGGCGTACGAGAAGGCTGGCGTATCGGTCATCACGAAGGACGATGCACACGTCAAGAAGGTCAGGGAATTGTCTTAGGCAACACAACACTTCTGCCGCGGAGGTCCTACCCATAGCGTCGTAGTAAATCTCTGAAAAGCATGCATATACCAGCTACATGTGTTCACTTGGATTGCTCACTTTGTCCGTCTCTCCCTAGGTCCGCTAGCTCTTGGATATGACGATGGGTTGTGTTCCTGGGACTGCCGAGTGGTCCGCCGCACCTGGGCAGACCAGCGCAACGCGGGGCAACGAACAGCACCGTCGATCATTTATATCCTTGAACTTCACAGCCCACCAAGCGACGTCGGAACATCACCTGAGCAGACAGTATTTTTAGAAGAACCATCACATCGCTCGTCTTCTCTGTCTCTTGAAAGCTGCTCGCATGTGAAAGCGCAGCGCCTGCAGCAGTCAGACGCTCTAGTGTAGCATTTCGTCATCGCCCGGCGGTTTACTCGCGTCGCCGACAGCCCTGTTTACCTACCCCAAGCACCACGCCGGTCACTCGCTGCCTAACAGAACGAGCCATTTTGGCCTATACCTCCGCCCCTTCACTGACGCCCTCCTACACCCTCGGCTACCACATTCACGATGCCACACATTCCTGGAGTTCACAAGCGCAGAACCTCGCTGACCAGTGCGTAAATCCTTGCGCTCCGAGTCTGCCGTAACATGCCCAGCATTCACGAGTCACAGAAGTGCTGACTGTTACCTGTGAACATGTAGGCAGCAGAGGTTCTTCTATGGACGAGACACGGCACTATGGTGACGAGACCTCCAAAGAAGACGAGACAGTCATGGACGCGGATCAGGGCAACAGTATGAAACCACCAACTTGAAATGCGCGAGTGGACTGGCTGATAATGTACCTACCAGTGCTCACCCACATCATATCACAACTGCGACCTGGCGCCGACTTGAGCCGTGTGACCCTACCTACCTTCATCCTTGAGCCGCGATCTATGCTGGAGCGTATAACGAAGTGGGTAGAAACAATCTACAATTGGGAGCAGCAGGGTACTGACAGGGGTATAGCTTCATGGCGCATCCCGAGACCATGCTGCCAATTACCAAGACTGAAGACCCAGTACAGCGATTCGTAGCCGTCACCAAGTTCTACCTCAGTGGCTGGCACATCAAACCTCCGTACGCTTTTTTGACACCATCAAAATGCCCACAAGCACCAGCTGATGTTTGAGTAGGGGCGTGAAGAAGCCGTTGAATCCCATTCTCGGCGAGGTTTTCACTGGATACTGGGACTATCCCGATGGCACCAAAGGATACTACATCTCTGAGCAGACGTCGCACCACCCACCTAAGTCGAGCTACTTCTTCGTGGCGCCAGAGCACGACATTCGCATAGACGGCTGCTTGAAGCCGAGGAGCAAGTTTTTGGGCAACTCGGCAGCCAGTCTAATGGAGGGCATTGCAGTGTTGCGACTGCTCAACACTGGCGAGCGATAGTGAGTGGGTAGTCCTGACAGAATCGACTTCAACTGACAGACCCAGCTTCGTCACCCAGCCGAACATGTACGCCCGCGGTATCCTCTTCGGCACGATGAAGTACGAACTCGGGGATCACGCATACATAAGATGTCCCGAGACAGGCATGGTGGCTGACCTTGAGTTCAAGACTCGAGGCTACTTCAGCGGAACGTACAATGCCATAGGTGGCTTCATCAAGGATGCGCATGGCAAGCAACTCTATGAGCTGTCTGGTCTCTGGAATGAAGAGATGTATATCAAGGATTTGACAGTGGGTACAACCTGTTTCTTAGAGAATGTAGTCGCTGACGCATCGCAGACTGGCAAGAAAGAACTTCTTTTCGATGCTTCACACGCCAAGCACAGCCCTCCCCTCGCGCGACCACTCGAAGAGCAAGGCGAACGGGAGTCGCAGAAATTATGGCACGATACGACAGAGGCTGTCAAGCGGAGAGATCAAGAAGTCGCGACAGATGCAAAAGCGAAGATCGAAGACATGCAGCGCGAAGAAGCGGCCAAGCGCAATAGCGAAGGAGTCGATTGGCACCCGCAACTTTTCCGAAGAGTTCAGGGAGGTCACGGTCAACCCGAAGAAGGCGAAGAAGATCTCGAGTGGATCATCAACGCCAAAGTGTAAGTTGTTCGCTCCAATTTAATTGGAAATATGTTGCATACTAACAACCTCAGTGACGGCAAAACTCCTGAAGAGGTCGTCAAGCAGGTCCTACAGATCTACGCCATCCTGCCTGGCCAGAAGCCCGATAAACAGTTCAATATTCCCGAGCGAACAAATACTCAACAAAGTGCGCAACCCTCGGAAGCCCCCCAACAACAACCCTCAACTCACCAGTCCCCACAGCCACCTCTACCTCAACTCCAACCTAAAGTCACCCCCGCACCTCCGCCCCAGGACATCCCACATCTTCAACAAGGCGTCGGCAATCTCAATCTCGACGGTCCCGCTGCACACGAACAAGTCGATCGCTCGCTTTCTCGACGCAGTGGTCAGATCGATCCTTCAAACCCACCCGTTGTGCCTACGCCTTCGCGAACAGCCCAAACTCAAACGCAGCCCAGCGACAATTTATCTGCAGACTCGCAAGCAAAGTTCGCTTCCGAATTGCCGCCGAGCACGTTGCTGCATTCGAATCCCAAACAGGAAGCTAGGCGGGACGATCTCTTGCGGAGGAAGGACAGTGAGACGGAGGAGACGGAGGAATTTCATGATGCGCAATCGTAGGTGACGTTGTGATGCGAGTTTTGTGTTTTTGCGGACATTACAAGAGTTGTGTATGTTCTGGTGTGATGTTTGGTATCCTAGCTTACGATTCCTGGTGTCAATAGGCATTTCGAAATTCAACATGAGAAAGTAAAAGTGAAAGCGGATGGGAACAGTGCGGGTTGCGGGTGTTGCTCGATGTGCGTTGTGCTGTGAAGCTGGCTGGAATACTGCTACTTCACCCTTGCTTTTCTGTGGGATCGGAATTCCGGTCGGCTGAGTGGATTGGATGTACTTGCGAGTTCGAAACTTGGATCCATCATAGAACGTCAGTGAGACAATGCATCCATGTCGAATGTGGTCTAGGTATGTAAGTTAGCACTAGAAATAATAGTGCCTTCTTAACTCCGCTCCGATCAGAGCCAACCTCGCAACTCGTCGTCTTGCACCGTCTATCAACTAAATCACTGCAAACTCATCTGGTCCAGTGCGCTAGAGTATGCAGCCTGAACTCCGCTCCAACGTCCAAGCTGCAGATTCGTATTCGAGCCCAAATGGTGGTAGTCGCTTAGCAAAGGCCTAGGCTGCCTAGCTACCGTGTGCGAGATCCTTCGCGTTGAAGCACCCATGACTCGCAGGGGCATACATAGGTGATGACCTAGAGCGAGAGCAAACATTCGAGTTCCCTTCACCGCCGATCTTGCGTCTCCTCTGCACGATATCTCTACTGTCATCCTTAAGTTTGAACATCCGAGATGGGTTCCTCCGACTGCTTTTGTGCACTTTGCAGCGGGCCTCTGGGCATTTACCACATCAACGTCGGGTCGAAGAGAGCTAAGGACTTGGATAGAAGGAGGAAGAGACTTGCGGGAGAGGAAACACTGGAGGAAGAAGACGAAGATGTGGAGATGAACGATGCACGAAGTGGGGACGGTGCAGAGGGAAATGAGGTAGGCAGCAACGATGGAGAAGAGGTGGATGACGCGCCTTTTGATACCGACGAGGAAAACATCGCAACCATTGAGGAAGAATTGGGCAGCGACGAAGACGGTGATGAGGAGGAGCAAGAGTGGGAAGACGAGGAATCAGATCATGGATCTAACTCCGTGCACAACTCTTCCGCGGGTGAGGATGGAGTGGCATCTGACCAGCACAACAATTCCGGCAGCGAGAACGGTGGGGCCATGGACGACGAGGACGACGACTTTTCCGATGGATGGTCTCAAGCCTCCGATCTCAGCCTCCCAGACGCCTACGAAATGCATCACGGCTGCAGAGACGAAAAAGACAATATGTACAAGTACTACGAGGAGAACTCGTACGATCCTACCATAGTCAAGCGCGAAGATGTACGGTGGATAGATCGATGTAGGGCGCTAGGCTTGAATCGCGAGCTGAAGGGTAAGAAGCGCGCCTTCATTAGTGGCAGAGGCCGCTACAGCGACCTCTTCACCTTCGACGTCAACAAGTCGAGTTCTGATCCCCGCGACCCTAATTCCAGCGAACATCCGGCGTATCACAGCTGGGAGCCGGAGGAGCAGACTGCGGCCTTCCCCTTTCATGAGGAGTGCTACAAATTGCTGACCAGGTGTATGGGGTATGCAAGCAGGAAGGAAGTGGATAAGGATGCGCTATATGAGGCAAGTGGGCTGTATCCGAGCTGCGTGTGAAATAGACACCGACTGATTGTCTGCAGATCATGAAACAGAATACACCAGAGATGGCGAAGAGTCTGAATCTAGACTACGGAGATATAAAAGGCGCAGACCAGTTTTGGGAGAGCTATTCTGGACAAGAATGGTCTGTCGCGAATCCCGGACCGAAGCCAGGCATTGAAGAAGTCGTGAAGAGCATGCTGCCTGCGTCGCTCTTCAGTCCGTCCGCAAACCCGGCGTTGGAGCTCTCGGACAAGGTGAAGTATGATCCTCTGACGGTGCTTCCGTACGATGTTCTCCACAGTATTTTCGAAAACCTCTCATTGAAGGACACGCTGTCACTGGTCAACTCATCTTTGCATGTCTTCGATTCGACGCGCCAGTCAACGTTCTGGCGTCAAATGATCCGGTTCCACATTGTGTCTTTCTTCTACGAGCTCGATGGCATGCTCAAGAAAACCACTTTTCCCGATACGTTCGACTGGAAAGGTGCATTTCAGTGGCTCGATAAGATCACGAAGCCGACTCTCACCATGGAAGGCCCAATGATGGCAATCGCGAACCGCCGTCGCATTTGGAACGTGTGTGAGCAAGTCTCTTCGCTCTACTATGAGAAGTTGAATGCGGAAGTACGCAGTGAGCCGTCCGCTGCTGAGGCTGCTTCCATCCTCAATGCTGCACAGTCATTCCATATACCCCTCACCCTGTGGCCGCCACCCGCAGCTAACGACACTAGTACTATCACCACGCAGTTCATACGCTCGTGGTCTGAAATTGGGTACCTTGCGTGTGACATTGAGACGTACTGGTCAGAGCAGCACTGTGAGTATGGTACACTGGTCGGCATGAGCATCGACTTTGGGTCTGGCCCACGCCTTTTCGGTAAGGCGGAAGGCGTCCAAGGACTGAGTCTCCATCTCAAGGCTGGGGACTGGATCAAGGGGATCCAGGTGTTCGTCTGGCCTACATATCAGGACCATACACGAAGCGGTATCAGAACCATCAAGAACAGGGATGATTCAGTAGCGGTGAACGAAGGGTATATCAACGGAATGACAGTAAGTTTGTTGCGGTTGTTAACGCGTGATCATGGAAGTAACGCTTTGCAGATATGCCTAACCTCTGGGGCAGAAAGAGTCGCCAAGGCAGCAGTAGCATCGAGCGACAAGGCGCACAGAATGCTCTCGGTGCTGCCGGGTATGCACTTTGTCGGCTTGAAAGCAGAAACCACATCGGTAAGTATTCCTTCGACCAAGCCCCAAAACATTGGCAACACTAACACAATAATACAGAACGGCACCATCTCACGCCTCGGGCTCCTGCAAGCACCACAACCCTCTCCGAATCCATTCACACCACCAACATACGCGCCCAAACAGCTCGTCCTATGGGCCCCCGAAGCAAACATCTACTCAGAGACCACGCGGAAGACCTACCCAATATACGCTGCGCCGGATATCCACATACATACCTTCCCATCCCATGACCCTCCAGCCTTTGTCCACGTCGACATGCTTCCCTACCAATTGCACCTCTGGGCAGAGCACAACAACCACAAGTACCTACAACGCATCATGACCTTCGAAATCGCGGACGAGAACGGCAAAGCGAGTATTCTGGGTCTAACGCACAAGACGACGCATGCCTACGGGGGGCAAGATACTATGGGCAACGCTGGCCCTGTTCCCGCGCAGATGGGCGAGCGATGGAAGAAAGCTAAGAGCACAAACGAGTTGGAACTGTGGAAGAGAGGCCCGCAGACATGGGATGAGAATTATACGAAGCACTTCGATATTGACGGGCCGGGTGGCGAAGTTGTACGTGAGGTGCATGTTACCAGCAATCGTAGGGGTTTCAAGCTCGTCACGAATTGGGGGCGTGAAGGACTGTTTGGCGAGACGGAGGGGGTAAATAGTTGGGAAGTGCGCAAGGCGAGGAAGGGCAAGGTGGTGGTGGGGTTGACGGCTTGTTTTGGGCATTTGGGTGGGTGGAGTGAGGGTGCGCAGGCTTGGAGTCATTTTGGCTTGTGGGACTTGGGTGTTGTTGTTGCGGTGATGGAGGAGATGGGGAAGGAGTAGACTCTCGGTTTATGTGGGAAGAGACTTGTTGTATTTTGTGTGGGACTGACTTACGAAGATGATGAAGTCTTTAGAGAGTCTACCCAGCCTTGGGATGGCCCAAACCCTAGATCTACGCCGTGTTGGTGTTTGTAAGCCGATCGCTAGAACGCCTGTGCAATGCCTGACCTGTGTCAACGCTCACATGCCACCCCAGCTTGTTCCACTTGCTCCAACACCCGTACTTCCCAAATTAGAGCTCAGTCGCCTAAAGCCTACGCCCATGCCGATGGGCACAGACGACTTTCTCCGTATGACGTTCCCCTGCCTACCTTGCGAGTGACTCCTTGCAGAACCCATTGCATTCGAACTTCTTCTACGCCCCAACGCATTTTCATGTCCATCATCCGTCTCATCGTCCGACAGCATAGCAGTGCTTGTTCGTGTACTCGTGTGACTCAACAAGTTTGCTGGCTCGCCGAACTCTGATTCAGACTGTGCTGCATCGTCGTTGATGTCGTTGTCCTCGTATGGTACAACGCTCTCTTCGTCTGCCTCGGTATCGTCCCCGAACCCTTTGCCCTCTACAAGCCAGAACGTCGGGATCGATGTTGCCAGCGCGATTACGGTCAGCGTCCAAAATGGCACAATGACATACCCCCGCTTGACGCCCCAACTGAACAGTCCGCCACCGATCGCCGGGCCAAAAGCACGGCCGATCGCCGAGACGGAGGTCGCGATACCGTTGATTGTCCCAAGAACGCGCAGACTTGATGCGCTGTTTGTAAGCATAATGGTCGAGGTCGGAAAAGCAAACGTGCCTCCAAGTCCTCGCACCATCAACAAGAGCACCATAACCACCTGCTTTGTCATCGGATCCGGGATCAGAGTGATGAAGGGTGTGACGAAGAACACGGCTGGAAAGATGAGGAAGGCGATGCGGAGGCAACGAAGCACGCCGAGGTAGCGTGCGATGGGCGGGAAGAGAACGAATTGCCAGATGGTAGAGAAGACAGCAAAGACCGTAAAAATCGCCCCAATTCTCCGGGAGTCGATGCCAAAGCCACCTGCAAACTTCAGTGGAAGCTTCACATTTGGGTCGTCGAGCGATTGTGGAGGGTGATGCATGAAGACCGGCAGTAACTATGATTTGTTAGCAGATATATGGACTGCAGGAAGGAAGTACATACTTGATCGTATGCGAGCGTGTAAAGAGCGAGGAAGGCATATACAAGCAGGTTGAGTGTCGTCTGGTAGGTCAGGACATCCTTCATCTTGGGTGCCTCTTCAATGACCTTGGATAAAGGCTGCTCTGTTTCGTCATGAAGGACTTTACGTTGACCTAGCAATGGCTCATGCTCGTCATCATGGAGCTTGTCATTATCTGCGAATCCTAAAGGCTTGCGAACAAATGCAACAATTTTTGCGCCGGTACGCAATCCCAGATCTTGTTCATTTTTTTTGCTCTCGAGGGTCTCATGCAGAAACAGCCAGCCAACTGAAATGCCTACGGCAAAGAAGGCGGCCGCAGCAATGTTTGGCAAGGCATACGGGAAGCGTTCGAAGAATCGGTCGCCACGAGGTTTGCGAGGGTCTACTTGGAAAGGATTTGACAGCGCGCCGCCTAGTGTAGGGCCAATCCTGCAGAATTGTAGGTAGGAAGTCAGTGGTTATCTCACATTCAATTTGTACATGTAAATTCTTACATGGCACCGACGGTCCACACTAGAGGCATCACAGAGAACGCCCGAGGCTGAAGCTCTTTCCAAGGACATAGCTCTGCTACAGTGGTCCGTAGGATGCCAACATTCCCATTGCCTGCGCCTTCCAACGCACGGGCTACCAGCGCCATGGGGAGGCTCGTAGAGAAACCCCACAACAGCATTGTCCATAGTGTATTGATCAAGCCCACCAGTATCATCGGTTTCCGCCCGTACTTGTCTGAGGCGGCGCCCCATAGCATACCGGTAAAGGCTTGCGCTATCGAGAAGACGGACGAAGATATGCCTGCCCACCAAGCGACATCGTCAACGGGTACGCCGAACGACTCCATCATCTCGGGGACATATGGGTACACGGACGTGAGGGCTATGGGTTCGGCGAAGCGACATATTGCTGTGGTACCGTTAGTAGGCTGCTGATGTGCTGTGAGAGGAATCCTTACAAAGAATTATCAGTTGCCTGACTGGCAATTTGTGTTCGGTCATGATGATAGCTGCGGAGGGAGATACATAGTATGATCCCGCGCCAGAAGACGAAGAAATAGAAGGAATACCGAAGTGAGAGGAGTCATGGCTCGACGTTTGAATCGAGGCACGTTTGCTGATGTAGAACGACCCACCCCGCAATGGTTGCTAGCGGCTCAAGGTCATGCGCCATCGTAGATGCATGTAACGACCTTCCCATCAGCGACTTACTCGCGCATTTACTCCTATTCCGAACTCCGATTGTCGTTGTTGAGACTCGTGATGATGGTGAGTGCTGGCATGTGTCGACAGCGCGTCGAAGCAAATCGCGCTATTCTTGGGCCATGGCGGCGGCTGGTGGCACCAACGACACGGACAGCACTCGGAGGCACAACCTTCTCAGCACCACTAACATTCTGCCAGTCGGACTGACTGGCATATGTTCAGGAGTTGATCAGCAGTCATATGTGGTACATCTGCGCGCTTGTACTACGTGTTCTTTCTGCCATACCGTCGAGCCCTGGAAATTCAGCGAATACCGTCAACTCGGCCATTGCCACTACCTACAACGAGCCATGCGTCCATCATCAATCACATGTCTTGATTGCGAAAGGAGCCAAGTGAGTATTCGTCGACTCCTCCCCAGCACCTTGATTCCTCGTCTTTTCCCACTCAGCAAACGCCTCTGCCTCACCACCCGCACTCTTGTTCTTCCCATTCATCACTTTCTCCGACAAGAACGCCCTCATTGCCTCGAACTGCCCTGGCAGTAGATCCTGCCCGTCTTTACTCACTACAACAAAGCTGCCCGTCGCACCGTAGCTCCCAGGAGAGCGGCCATGAGGGCCCAACAGCCAGCCGGAATGATTCATCACCGTTGCCTCGCCGTTCACGTATGTCCCGAGCCAGGAGATTGGCGCAGGAACAGCGCGCGCGACGCACGGAATACCAAGTGGGTCTGTCAGCGGCATGGCGGTGGCTTTGATGCCTGCGATATTGCTGGGCGAGCGCTCTCGGAAACTGATGTGGTGTTTTTCTGGCACGAGCTGCGGCTCGTGGTCGAGGTAGAAGGACCCTTGGACCTCTACGGCTTCGATGTGAGATTTGTGAGGCATCCTGTCTAGTTCGCCGAGACAATACGCGCGCACGCCGCGGATACCGGTATTCATGGCGTTTGTCTCGTACGGCATGTATGTGACTGTAGATGATGTGGCGCAGGTCAATGGTGGTCAGATCTTGAGTGCGAAAGTGCGCGTCTTGACCTAGCACGACGAGAGGGCCCTTGCACCATTGCGAGAGCTCTTTGTCAATGCACTTGAGGCTTTAGTTCGGTTCGCCATATGCTTCGAGCGTTCCGTCGGCGCGAGTGCGTGTGCGCGATGCCAAAAGCATGTAATCTTCAAGAGGGTGCCAGAGACGATGGTTCTGCCCGGCGAGGTAATGGCCGTTAACGTCTACGAATTCAGCGGGAAGGCTGGTGAGGTCGCGGTGTAGCCATTCGAAGCGAGGCTGCGATCCATGCTCTGGGAAGACTATGGCTCGGAAGTGCATGGATGATGGTCGGCTCTCGTCTTTGAAGAGAGCGACGCTGCTACAGAGGGTCTTGTGAATTTTCCAATCAGCACGCTGGCACTTCTTTGAGCAGTATTTGATCTGTCGACATTGGGTGCAGTCTAGCAAGTCATTGCGGAAAGCGTAGCAGACTACACAGAATGGTTTTGCGGGTCCTGGGGCTTGATCTGCCATCAGGTTGGATTGTATTGCAGGAATTTTCGATACAGTCTGGGGTCATGTTTCATTTTAAGGCCATCTTCAATTGCTTGTTTGCCGCATGTACATTCGAGCGGCCGGGAACACGACAAAGAGTTGTTGCACACAACCAAGTCTCGCAACGAACTTTCTCAAACACAGTCTAATAAACGACGGATGTGAAGTCATGGATGGTAGAACTCTTCAGAAGAAGAAAAGCGACGAGCTCTCTTCCGATGGTCCGTCCTCCCCACATTCGACAAAAACCATGGTCAAATCCTATAATGGTGGCTCATATGTTGGCTACCAGGATTTTTCGCAGGTGCTCTGCAAGAGTCTCTTTCTCGGTAAGTACATGATGCTACGATCTCAATGTCCTTGTATAAATCTCATTTTTTTTATAAGCATAATAAGGGGCACTTCGATCATGAAGAACTGGTGAAGAAGGGGCGATGTATGGTGATGGTCGCCTTGGCTGCGTTGAGCCTAGCGCGCCATTCTCGGTTAGACTGTGTACTGATTTCCTTGTTCGTCGCTGCTGACCTCGAGATTAAACATGTGGCGCCGCTCGTACACAATACCATCGGCGTCCCCGTCTCCTGCTTGTATCTTTTTTAATCAACAGAAGAGGATGCATGTTGGGCCAGTTTGCTCAAAATCTTTCCGTGTCCTCTTTGCTAGGCAGCCGGATTGGTTCTGATTCTTCTTGAGGACTGCGACAAGACGTGGTCATCGTCGGAATGACGCAAACAGGGAAGTGTGATACATGTAGACAGCGAAAAGTCAAGGTACGAAGGATTAAAGGCAGTAGCATAGCATTTGTCGATCTGCGTGCCGTACTATGCAAGCCTGCGGAGAGGTCGCTAATCAGCTACAGTGTGATGAAGAAAAGCCAAAATGTGGCGCTTGTCGCAAAAAAGACCGGCCATGTCTATATTCCTACGGGAAAGCTTCTGCGTTTGTGGTGCAGGATCCGAACCTTCTGACTAAACACGGAAAGTCGAAAGTTGCGCCCGTTGTATATTCGCTCGATCATTCAAGAGAAGATTCTGTTTCATCCGCCTCCACTCCTTCCGACTTGCACATCACCACGGAGCGAGAAGCTGGAGTTGGTCAAGGCGTATTCCAAACTCTGGCACCGACATCCAGAAGAACGATTGGCTCATCGAAAAAAGCGGCATCCTACCAACGGCGAAAGCTTGAAATGTATCTACAGCAACTTCACGCGGAGTCCGCGATGTCGGCTTTGAAGCCTATGTCATCAGAGACCGCGCTCATATCTCGTTACATCAATATGCTCGGTCCATGGGCTGCAGAAAAGCAGCCGCTGTCTATCCTTGGCACCTGGATTCAGTCCATACCTTCACGCGTCGGTCACAACGCGATGATGGACCTCGCTGTAGAGTTTTTGATCAATAGTTACGACGTTTATTTTGACGATACGCATACAAAGAGGAGCCTGGCGCGAGCAAGCAAGGAAAAAGCTCTGAAAGAGCTCCAACTCTTCGTGAACAGTGGCAAAAACCGGCCCACATACGAAGTCATCCTAGTGACGAAGATGCACTACGCTGCTGAAGTGTGTTTGAATCCACCTGAGTACCGTGCTGTCGACGCTGACATCGGTAGGCTTTGCTCGGTATCGATACAATGTACCACGCAATTCATGCGTTTGGACTTGCCGAATTGCTAAAAGCTGGGACGTCTATTGTCAATGTGGATGACGAGCACTTCTGGAACTTGATTGATAACACTTACATTGACGACGTAAGTCTTCGAGCACTCAGAGATGATAGCCAGCTAACTCATCAAGGTGAACGAGGCACTACTTGCAGGGCGCAAGTCAGCATATGACAACGACTTCTACCTTTCTACAACATATCCGCCACCTCTTGCTTCGAACCAAATCAAGCTTTCTGCCTTCCAGCGAGCATCGATGGCTATCATGCATATCTTCATTCAATGCCCTCGTCTCAACAGCCTCGTCCGCCATGCAATCACGAATCCGCAAGACACAGCTGCCCTTGTCGAAGCTGTCACACTGGCCGAATCACTTTGGCAACTCAATCTTCCCGATCAAGTTTCTGCACTTCTTCAGGAATCCCTTACGATTGTGCCGACCGCCCCGTCCGATGACCTGGCCGACATCATAACAAATTCGTTGGAGTTTAACTCCGTTCAAAACATGATTCTTTGCACGAGGTACTGGATGCTCATCAATGTTCTCGGTGGCCTTGTAGATACACTCTACAGACATTTTCATGTTGAAACGACGATGTCATTGCTTCCAGATCGATACGTCATGCACAAATTGGAGACCGAAGCCGCAATGCAGCTGGCGAAGTCCATACCATGGGCAGATTCAGTTTCGCACAGTCTTCCACTAGTGCCCCTGCGCCTACATACACCGCTTCAGATATCCATCGGTCCATGGTATAGGACGATTCGTCGCTTGGAAGCGGTGCGCTCTGCTAGCCCTGGCCTAGATCCTGGTGTCATTGCGGAAATGGCTCGAACCATCAATGAAGCAAAGCGCATGAAAGATAACATCATCACGTATTGCAATTCTATCCATCGAACGTGGGATATCAGTACTGTGTCCGAGACTCCGCTCCTGGAAGCCTTGAACACGATGGCAGGCGAGCCGATCCCAGACTGGCTGCCCATCCGCATCCGCTTCGAAGCTGAAGACGGCGAAATGGTGATGAAGCTCGACTACGAGAATAAGTCGGGATCATATCAGGAGCGTTTCGATATTGGTGATCATCCTCCTAAGAGAGCACGGGATCGGGATCTTAGCTTGTTGGCGTTGGATGCAGAGAAACAATTGACCCGAAAGACCGCCGAGGCGAGTGCGAGGCCAAGCACCGTGGGTGACTATATTGAAGCAGTCTACAGCAGCTCTACGTGGAAGCCGCGAAATGCTGCAGACTTCATACACAGCACCGGGCGCAATCTGTGCTCTACGTCTGGATGGTGGCCCCGGGACGACGAGCCATCGCATACGGTGTTACTCGAAAGCACGCATACAGCGTCCGGCTTTCAAAAGAAGCTGAAGATACCACAACTCGGGTCTCCTGACACCGGCGAATCATCGGAATACATCGATCGCCATCCATGTCTAGCATCGAGCTTCTGGCCACAGACCCCGAATTCGTCAAGCAGATCGCACGGATCAACACCCAAGAACGTTTGCTTGTCGCCTGCATGGTCGAGTCCGCGCTTCTTCAACACGACGCTCAATCAGAAGAACACCAATACTCCGATGTCGGAGTGCACGAGTCTTGACTTCATGACGAGCTCATCCGATGAAACCGTGTACACTCTGGACGTCTGACAATGAAGCCGTTGATGGAGACAGTCACAGTGAAGGAAGCTGATAATAAGCTGGACCAAACTTCCTACATTTCGAAGGCTAGCTTGTTCAGTGTACAGTGATTTCACATCCATTACCTCAGCTTCTTCATTTGGGTCACACTAGCGTGGTGATGCTGCCCAGGTACATTCACGGCACACATTCAAGGCCTGATTCCTCACACATAATAGCAACTCTTTGCGTAAACTACGTCCTGGTTGCAGCGGGCGACTGCTGTGCCTGGGGTGATCGCTTCGTCGACATCGAGGTCGCCGAGCTGACGTGCACTCGAAAGCGGTCTTAAGTGGTTACATTTCCTTAGAGACGACCGAGGCTTAGTAGAATATCGTCTCATATTGTTCTGAACCGAGTAATATCATTGCGTGGGCTGTTTGCTGCAATCTTGCTGAAGTTGCTCCAAACTCATAAGGGTCGACTTCATGCAAGAGAAGTCGTCTTCTTTTCTGCCTCGAAAGTGTCCTCGATCGAAGTGAACCCTTAGAACTTGAATGAGAATATGCTCCTGGAGTACTGATCTATCGCATCTCTTTTGGTGATGAAAGTTGTTTCGAAATAAGTGGGAGTACAAAGAAGAAAATAGATGTAGAAGAAAAAAAAAAGCCGGACCACATTAGTTCATATTCATACCCACACTGTGTAAGTACCTCCTGTGGTGCTGCGCGCACTCCGTGGCGTCGCCAATTCTGCTGCCTACCCATTCGCTCTGCTGACGACTGCGCCACACCCACGCCAGCTGAAGCATCCCCCATGACGTGCTGTCCTGACCTTAGCAGCAGAACAGCACACCTGCACCCAGACCGCCCGAAGTTCCACAACCTGGGCCCTGGTGATCAGCAGCGCGGCGCACGGGTGATGTGCGGGGACAGCGAGCCGAGGACGCACGATGATCACTTTACGATCCAGTACCGCCATGCCACGCACAAAAAAAGGCCATGGCCCACCGAGTTCAGAATCTGCGCTAGGCGGCGGTCTTATTGGAGGCGATGACCTCACCGGTTTGGGCTGTGGCGGGTGACAGGGTGGTGGGATGTAGGTAGGGCGGGGAGCGAGCTTTAAGTGTCGTGCCGCCCGACTAGCCGACTTCACCTCAGCTTGTGCCTGGACTACCTACATACCATACAAACCTCAACACACACATCCACATACAATACAGCAAAAATGGGTCGACGAGATCGAGGCAGAACGCCGTCTCCACCGCCGCCGCCTCCCATGGGCGGCCAGTATCGTGAGTATCACGTGGAGTGGAAACGAAGAGTTCGCTGACACGACGCAGCTCCTCCCCCGCCACCAGAATGGACTCCAGACGCAGACAACAAGCGGGACTACCGCGACTACCGCGACAGTCGGCGCGAGCATCGTCGACCTCGAAAGAGCGAGCGAGAGCGAGACTACGACGACGCCCCACCTCCTCCCCCAGGCCACCCAGCAGCAGCAAACTACCCTCCCCCACCTCCCCCAGGCGCAGCGCCCCCACCTCCATACGCTGCCCCACCGCCAGGTAAGCTTCCAACCTCCATCCCTTCTATTCACGCAGAGCTAACGTCGCGCTAGACCCTCGATCATCTCGTTCCAGACGCCACAGGTCCTACTCCTCATCCGACTCCGACTCGCCTCCCCCACCCAGACGCTCAAGCCGTCGCGAACGTGACGAGCCTCGCCGCGACGAGCCACGCCGCAGTGACCGCGACCGCGACCGAGACCGCAGACGAGACGCCTACGACTCCTACGACGAGCACTACCCGCCCCGCCGCGACCCACGCGACGACCGGCGCTCCACTCGCGACGGCTACAAGTCCGACGACAGACACAACCGCGACCGACGGGACCGACCCCGCGACGACCGCGACAGGCGCGATAGACCGCGCGACGACCGCTACGACGACATGTTCAACAAGCCGTCGCGCAGGGACTCGCGGTACGAGGATAGGGAGCGATATGGCGGTGGCGGAAGAGACCGCAATGATGATAGGCGCGGTGGCAGGATGGCGGGCAAGCCTGGGCAGCCTGAGTGGCAGCGTCAGGCGATGACGATGTTTAAGGATTATGCGCTGCCGATTATTAAGAAGGAGGGGGGTAAGTATATTGCTAAGCAGATGGGTGGTGGGGGTGGACTGGGCGGGAGGCGTTGATGAGTGGGTGATGTGGTGTAATATGTATGGAGTTAGAGTGGTAGTCACTGATTTCTTGACATTTCGAGCGTATATCTTTAGACACATATTTTCCTATCTTACGATTGTCATGTATTTAATGAAGTGCCTTAAGTTATCTGTATTCAATTCAATTTGATGCGTGCAGCTTCAGAACACCTGATGGTGAAAAAGTTGTGGTTGCTAACAACACCGATATGAAAGTGTCTCAGGATACCTGATCGCGAAACGTCGTGAGCGCCGACAGTATCGATGCCAACGTGTAATGTAGACCCTCAAAGATCTGAAATCGCAATGCGCCGTGTGTGCCGGGACCTCCGTCGACCGAGCATGGTATAAAGCGCCAACAAAAGAAACCCAAATGTCAAACAAGTCCTCAACCTCATCTCAAACCGCCATTTACCCAGCAGCCTGCTTTCAGCCTCATCTGTATGCCTGAAAGCATCCACCAACCCATCACCTTCCAAATCTTTCTCGCGTCTAGTCCTTCCTCGCCCTCGCCTTCTTAACCGGCCTAGCAGCCTCCTTCTCCCTCGCCTCACTCTTCTCCATCTCCTCGCGATCCCGCTTCGTCGCGCGCTGCAGCTTGTCGCCCTTAACCTCATTACTATTCTTATTGCTCGTCGTGCGCGTGTCCAGCTCCCACGGATTACCGACAACGTTAGCCATCTTCTCGCCCTTCAGTATGCCCTCGCACGTGCGCTTTGAGCCCGAGAGCAACTTGCGCATCGCCTCGAAGCGGTCGCTGAATGTGCAGTACATTGTCTTCTGGACGGAGTCGCGGATGTGTTTGTCCGTGATGGTCTTGGTCCAGCCGTTGGTGTGCACGTCGACGGCGAAGTCCTGTAGTGGGGTTGGTGGGGCGAGGTGAGGTGAGGGAGTGAGGGAGGACTTACTACGAGGGTCCAGGCGGCGTGTTGGAACTCCTCGGCGGAGTAGAATGTAGCGCCTGCGCCCCAGCGGTTCTGGAAAGCCGTGGTGGTCTTCTTCTCCTTGCAGACGGACGTGTCGAGCATGGCGGCGACGAGCTGCTGTACGCATGCTACTTGATCCACGTGAGAGCGCGGGATGGAGGGATCGTTCTGGGGCGCGGTCCAGAATACTCCTTCGATAGTGATGCGACCGTGAGTACGAGTGACACGCACGTTTTGGCCTAAGCGCTGTGCGTAGTCACGCATTTTGTCTTGCTTGTCGATCACCACGTTGGCCATTTTGTGCTTGTCGGACACACTGAGGAAGAGCATCCCAAGCTCTTCTTCCTGCCTCGGTGACATTCTCTTTTTGGACGGGACCTTCTTGGCGGATTTCTTGACGCCGGCGTTGATGGCGCCAGGGTGCTTCTTGGTGACTGAACGCTTGGGGATGTATGGCTCCGGAGGCGACATCGCAGCGTTGAAGTCGTTCTCACCAATTGCGTTAGCGCCGTAATAGTCGACAACAGGGTCTGCGATGCCGACGAGTGGTAGCGCGTCGACACCCTGGGAGCCTTCAAGCTCGCACGGCAGGAGCATCTGCTCAGCGTCTACGGGCGGCCAGCCATCCTCGATGCTCTGTGCGACGACGACTTCTTCACCGTCGGACCAGTAAGGTGATCCAGACGGGGTCGAGAAGTAGCCGTCGTCGAACTGTTGAAGATCTCCAGGCTGGGTCATGCCGTACTCGAGGAACGCCGGTGGGTTGTAGAAGTCACTAGGAAGGTCCATTGGGGGAACGAAGACGGCAGCATCAGCGCTGAGGGGAGTCGGCTGCTGGCTGGACATTGGAGCGAAAGGAGTCGCCTCAGGATTCCAATATGGTGGCGATTGCGACATGGTCTTGATGGTGTTGAAATTGAAGGAAAACGATGTATTTGTCTTGTGAAAAAGGTTTGTGAAAGAGGTTTGTGAAAGAGGTTTGTGAAAGAGGTTTATGAAAGAGGTTTGCGAATGCAAGTGGTGCCAAATGTATAGTAGTGGTAGAGTAAGTGTGTCCAAAAGGAGTCGTGAGTGGTTGTGCAGGAAGGTCGTTGTGAAGTCGAGGGAAGGATTTTTGCAACTCCTCTGTGCGGCTCGCGAGGGCACGTGTCTTGGCGGTTCGCGATAGCAACGCGAAGTCGGCGCTAGACGAGGCTGCAAACAGCGGCATGCGTCAGAGCCTCCTTCACCTGACCAGTTTCCAGCCTCCCACGAGCGGGGAAGCAGCGATAGTGGAGCCGAGTCGAAAGATACAGACTCCCCAGACCAATGGGATTGATCTATGGGCGCGAGATTCATTTCCCGCAGGACTCTATCGTGTGTTGTATCGCAGTGTTGTGACAGTGTTGTTGTGGTTACGCGTTTTTGCAGCTCAGCAACACACGAGCCCACAACCAAAGTGCAACAGGCAGGCCGACAGCGGCGACGAGTACCATGTTGGTATGGCTTCTGGAACTGGAACTCGAGCCCCCAATATCTACGGTGTACAGGCGGCTAGTGCAGTCAGATGTCGCTGCGTCTTCAGGGGAAGAGCCAGTGCTGATAAAGCTCAGGTCGTGGCCAGGTGTCAAATACCGTTGGCTCGGCGTTGAGATTCGGGGTTGATTGAGCGTCGAGCATATACCGGACTGAAGTTGGTCTAGATGTCTGCCCATCGATTGTAGCTCTGATTCATGCTCTTGTCTGTTCCTTTCTGTCAGTAAAGGTGCGTGAAGCACGTGACTTGGTTGATACGTACCACACATCCACGACCACGTATGCCTGATACCGGGTATCGAAGCTCGGATAGTGACAGGCAATAGCGGTTTCGTGAACGAGCTCGCTGGAGTCAGCTCCACTCACAACACATGCAAGAAGCATCGCATACCTTGTGAGGCATGCCAGATGGAGCCCGGACACGATCGTCGTGAGAAGCAGTCATTGCGGAGCATAGTCCACTGCGACCAGTAGCGAGGTATTCAGAAACTTCAGCATGATAGAATGTAGGTTTCCCTTCTTGTGATAGGCGCCAGCCAAAAGCGACGTAGCCTGTCGGATGCTTCTTGCGGTGTGATCAACAACCACGTCGCCCAATAGCTAAGCTATGGTTAGCAAATTCGAGATCAGAGATGCCAAAGACTCACATTGGGGCATCAATCTCGCTCGAAGAGATGCTTCATACATTCCTGACCTTGAGACTCGAGGCATACTTCGTGGTAGACGTGCTGCGAGATGCACAGCCATGAGGTGAGGAAGTCGTGCAGTAGCACATGTACTCCATGGACTCACGATGCAACACCCGCAACAATGGGAGAAGATTCGATGAATACGAACGTGAATGATGAAGCAGAGTGGGAGTAAGATGAAGACGCGAGGTTTGAAGCGTGATTTGCGTTAGCGTGAACTAGCTGGGTTTAGGCTTCACCGACAGCCTCACGAACCCTCGCTCCTTCCAACACGACTTCATAACCCCACCTCATTGTTTGCAGAACGCCCAACGTTTACGTTTCAACTATCTGTGCTTCCAAGGTGAGCCTCTGATTCGACAGAGCTCTCAAAATCGGCGTCGTGGCGGCCACTGGTATCTTTCCTCAAATTGCACGCAAACGTGAACATTGCGTGCAGTGCTTTTGGCGCTCAAGCAATGACAGGGCCCCAGCCAGATGAGAACGCGCCAGATGCTATGTCTACCCAAGGCTCAGCAGCAACGCCAGTTCTCTGCGAGACTTTGAACGAGTCAAACAGCGATGCTACCGAGGTGCCAGGGGCAGCCCTGCACGGTGTCGTGGACCCTCATCGATGTCGGCATTGCACCAACGAGAAATTCATGATATATCTGTACGACACCATTGAAAATGGTCGGGCCGTATGGAATGCTCAACGAGAGTCTTACACGCTTTGTTTTGAAGTATTACGCCTCCAATCCAGCCGCATTGAATTGGCGATTCCTGTATGGCGCCTCAATCTTCGATGTCGGTATCGAGAAGCTCACAAGCTACCGGCAAGACGGATGCGTATGCGCGGGATTTCTGCTGCGTTCTGCTTTCAGTATTGACCACAGCGAGGTACCCAAAGAACGCTTTGTTTTTGGTGCTCGAGTACAGACAGAGTACCACAAGGACGACGCATATTGGCTAATGCTGAGTTCTCCACGTACAATTCTTCGCCTTTTGGTGGTTCGACCACGCTAAACAAGCAACAGAAAATCTTTCTGCGAACGTGCTTCGATTGC
>Ga0265797_10002462_pt1 | contig 31087 bp, 42 predicted proteins | sample P2T30metagenome_FD_192433 | JGI IMG/M metagenome (GOLD analysis project Ga0265797, IMG submission 192433) | Plant litter microbial communities from East Loma Ridge, Irvine, California - P2 T30 | ecosystem: Environmental > Terrestrial > Plant litter > Unclassified | place: USA: California... | reverse complement strand
GCGTGTTGTTGGGCTTGAGAGGCGATGGGTTGGGGAGGCGGCGAACCTTGAGTGGTGGCGGCACGGAGGCGGGCGTCGAGCGGGTTCTGGGGTGTCGGTTGGCGGCCGGGGATGTTGGCTGTGGGCGGTGGGGCGAAGCCGGTGCGTGGGCCTTGCTGTTGCTGATGCTGGAATTGGGCGGGCAAGCTCTGGCGACCTGAGATCTTACGCTTGGGGGTTTTGCCTTGGTGCTGGGATGGGTCTTGCTGCTTCGCGCCGCTGCTGCTCCCGCCGTATTTGTCCAGGAGCTGCTGGGTGGAGTCGTATTTTGTGGCAATCTTCAGCTTTTCGATGACTTTTGCCCGCTCTTTGGTTGCTTCTTGCAGTCTTGTCTCGACGGTCTTAACGCGGTAGTCGTACCATGCGTTCAGTAGCCAGCGGACGCCGACGATGGCTACGGGCCCGCCGGCCATGGCGGTGTACTCGACTGGACCCCATCTGTGCACGCCGGTGACGAGGGTGAGGATGGCGGCGATGAGGATGTATGCGAATGCCGAGTAGAGGGTCCAGATGGTCCTGAGGCGGCGTTGTCTTGCGCGGAAGGACTCGGTTTGGGAAGAGTAGCGGTTGATTTTGGCGCTCAGGGTGGACAGTGTCTTTTCAAAGGAAGCTGCTGAAGAGCTGTCTGCGCGGCCAAAGGGCCAGAGAGAGACCATTGTTGCTGCGGATTAGGTTGGACGTCGTGTCCGGGTAGAATGGGATTACAAGGAACGGAAGGTCATGTTGTGTAGCAGGTACAGGAGGATGAGGCGGCGTAGTATCAAGACCCGAGCACATGTATTTGCCTGCACGACAGCTGTGAGTATGTGTGTGATGTGCATCGTCACCGCCAGCAAGCTTGGGCCTGTGAGCCGGGAAGGAGCCGATGAGGCGACAAGGCACAAGGTATCCGACCTCACTTACAGTACTTCCATCTGCACTTCACTTCCGTTCCATTTCCACTTCTATACACAACACGTGACTGCTATCATCATACCTGCAACAATCTGTATCGATGCACCCGAGTCAAGTCCTCCACAGGCTTTTGCGATCGATCACTCCCCTCAAGCCAATTACCATTGTGCATCGCAGCGAGCGCTTACGCTACTCTCGGCGACCTGTGGGCGCTTACAGACAGCACACTTCTTGGCACTTGTCTATACGCCTGCAGCCTCATGGCACAGCACTCGATTCGCCCCGGCACTTGGGAAGTCGGTGTGCAGACGCTGTCTGCACGAATATGGCGTGTGACCAAGGCCCGGCGCGAAAGGATCCCTTCGGCACTATCGACGACCTGCAGGTCCACCACTCTCGACCCGACATCTTGTCGTATACGGACTGGCCGCCTGTCATGTAGCCGCTCGCCACGAAGGCATATAGAGTGAGCGCTCCCTCTGTAAGTGATCCGAGGTAGGTCAGTCTTTTGAGCGCATCGATACCCTTCCGTTTCCCTTTCCGTTTCTTCATTCTCCATATCCTGTGATTCTTGACATCGGTCTGGTACCATGTCTTCCACGACGACGCCTTCGAACTCCGCTCCTTTGCAGCTATTTCCTTCTCCGTCATCTTACCTTCCACGAAAGTCGAGCTTGAAGCAACCGTGCCAGGCGACATCTTCATCAGCAGGTTCGGCGCCCATGAGAGGCGTTGCTTTGCAAGTGACCACATCCATGCCCCAGACGAGTGTTGATTCAGCTGCACACTTCGGTAACGCCCACGCCTCTCCGACTACTACAAACTCTACGCCTCCAGATCGACTCCCTTCCAAAAGTACACCCCACGCGCGGAAACGTTCAAGCGCGCCGACACTTGTGGGCTCTCCAGCCGTCGCAGAGCCGCTTGTTCACGAAGATCAATTATGCCCACTTCCTGTCAACACCAGCTTTGTCCAGTCTTCGCCACCCAGGATTCGTCTTCCAACTGCACGTCTAAAGCGAGCTGCCATTCCAAAGACAATCTCCACTCCATCATTCCTCCGCCAAGATGCAACCGAAATGATCGACGATGATCAGCTGTCTCCTTTGCCAACCAAACTTACCTTCAAACAAACCAATGCGGCCAAGCAAGAGTATCCGTCGCCCTCGTCGTTTCGATCCGACGGGTCTACTCTCGTTCGAAGCAGCAGTGATGCAACTGGGCGATCCCCATCCAGTACCACATCATACCAACCGCCGAGATCCATATTCCCACAATACGACCATTCCAAGTCTCTCTCGCAGCAGCACTACTTCCCCCGTGGCCCAAATTCCCAAGCTCCGCCAGAACCAATCAACATCAGCCGTGCCGAAAGCACTACTCACTGGCCACTACCGCAGCGACAAGACTCTGTCATGACCGTGACAAATGGCTACGAGGGCATTCCTATTGCCACAGCTGCTGACCTGCTCACCATCTGGCATGCATCAACGACTTCGAGTCCTCCAACCGGAAGAAAGGTCCAACTTCGTCTTAACCAGCCCCCTGGTCCGAGTATGTCGCTCACACTCGGCACAAACGATACAGTCTTGTACACCATGCAAGCCAAAAACAGCAACGGCTCCAACCAATCAACCGCAGATCTCAACATCGTCAAGAGCTGCCCGTCGTCTACCCTCCCAATGCCCGTATCTCAACTCTCCCTCCCACCAAACTCCGCAAAACCCACCGCCACTACCCCTCCCACCACCCTCTTCCCCCACCAGGCAGCACTAGACGCCATTCAAACTGCCGCAACGACCCCGCTAGCCGCCGCCATCGCCGCCACAGACCCAACAGGATCCTCGCCTGCAGCCGCCCGCCTGGCGCAGAACGCAGTCGCACAGGCACAGCGCCAACACACCGCAACAATCCGCCGCACTACCCGCCACCGCGCCGCAGGCACCGCAGAGTACACGCTATCGCACTCCTCCCTCGGCGCAATCGCTATCACCGTCTCACCCGCCGGCGGCGAGCACAAAGCAAAAATCTCCTTGCACCACCCGCGCGCCACCCCAGCCGCCGTCTCAGCGCAGACCTTGTCTCTCCTCACGCTCGATTTCGCCGCCGGAATTTGCGTCCTGGACACGCCCGGCCTGCTCGCACTCGACGAGCCCTACATCCTCGACGTGGCCGTCAGCGCGGCCCTGGCAGTCGCTGTATTGGAGAACGAGATCTGTGCCAGGGAGATGGTCGAGTTCGAACCCCCGCCTACTACTTCCAGGAACGATCTGGACAGTGGGACGAAGACCGGTGGTGGTGGTGTTGTTAGTGGCAGGAAAGCCAAGCGGGTCGAGAAGAAGAAGAGGGCGTTGGAGGCGGGGAAGGAGAGAGGGTTGGTTAGGGAGACTGTGGGTTTGGTTGGGATGGGGGTTAAGGGTGCTGTGTGGCTTGTGGGGGCTGGGTTGAAAGCTGCGAGGGCTTCGGCTAGATAGATTGTTGGATTGTTTGGAATGGAGTGGAGCGTTGGGCGTCGAGTCGGAGAAGGCGAGGTCGCTCACCTATCTGCGCAAGTCGAGTGATGCATGCTACGATCTATATAATACACGACGGGTGCTGTTAACCCTAATACATCGAACTTTACGAACTTACTCATGTTGATACGTTATCCAGTACTTTGTGCCATGGACTTTCAAAATTTACTACCTCTTACCTAGATTCACTGCAGTTCACTTCACTACAAGGCTCAAGTTATCGACACTCTCATTGATATTGCTAGCAGCTGATACCATCGTTGTATCAGGAAATTTGCATTTTTGACGTGAAGATACGAACGAAATGAGCGCCAGCAAAGCAAAAAGAAGACATCCAAACAACGCAGGCGCCAGTAGAAATGGGGGAAAACCCTCGCGCCAAAAACCGAGACGATGGAAAAAAAAAAAAAAAAAAAGTAAAAACCACCCAAAACCAAGAAACCAATCCCATCAAACCGGCTCACCAGCAACCTGCCAAGAGCGAATTCAGTCAGCAAATTCAAACCGATCCACGCAACACAAAACACCCCCATCCATCCAATTCAACTCAACCCACTCACCATAAACGGATGCGCCTCGGTGTTAAACACCCACTTATTCTTCCCCCCACTCTCACCCGCCACCTGATACTCGGCGTCCAAATCCGTGTGAATCAAGTAAGCGTACTTGAGCACTTCCGCGAAGAAGAAGGATTCCTGGAAATCCGTGAAGTCGCCGCCGTTGGCTGCGTTGACGTCTGTGATGGAGCTGTAGCCGCTGCCGGCGCGGGTGGTTTTGGCGATGGCTTGGAAGCCGGCGTAGGACCACTGTTTTTTTGCGTTGGTTAGTGACTTGGGGGAAGGGAAAGAAAGGAATCGAGGATCTGAGAACGAGATATGGATGGACTTACGTCTTGATACTTGCGGTCCCCAGTCGCGCGGTAAGCGTAGTAAAACGACTCCAGCACTTCCGGGCGCAGGAGATAATCCGAACCCGTGATGTAGAAGCCCGCACGCTCGTAAAACTCCTCCTGGCCGCCCGGGATTCGCCCTTCGTCCCAGCCGAAACCGTCGGGGCCGATGCCAGTCAGAGTCTGGTTGTAGGTGTTCTCGCAGCTGGCGACCAGCTCGAGGCCGAAGTCGACGTACTTTTGCTTGGCCAGGACCAGGCCGCCGAGGATGAAGTTGCCGCCGTCGAAGCAGGCCAGGTGGCCGGACTGCAGGTTCAGGGTGCGGTTGTTGAAGGCTGCTAGGTAGGTTAGGTCTGGGCGCGAGGAGGGGTGGGAGGCTAGGTGGGCGATGGTGCTGTCGGCCGCGAGGATCCAGCGGTCTTTGTAGGTGGCGAAGCGGGATTTGTCGTAGACGTACATCTTGGGGGGGTTGGGTTAGTGGATCGGCTCGTTTGGGGGTGGCTTTGGTGAGGTCATTGAACTCACCTTGATGAGGTACTCATAAAAGCTGTCGTCGCCGCCGTTCCAGCCACCAGAGGCGTCCACGAATTTGCCGGTGTTAATGTCGATGTTGGTGCCAACAAGACCAGGCCAGGGCTCAGAAGAGGCGGGCTGAGGGCTCAGGAGGTAGCTTTCAGCTTTCTGTGTCAGGGCACCATAGGTTTCGTTTCCGGTCAAGTCGGACAGGCGAGTCCATTCCATCACGAGGGTGCCGACAGTAGCGAGTCCGTTGGTAGTTGAGCCGTCGGTGGAACGATCGGCGAAGAGTAGATTGTTGGACGGAATTCCCGAAGGTGTGTCGAAGGCGTAGCTTAGGTTGTTGGCGAGATTTGCGGCTTGCTGGAGGAGTGCGTCGACTTTGCTCTTCTGGAAGATGGAAACTTTGTTAGTTGGTCTTCATTGTCTCTCTTCATGGGAGGGGAGCAACTAACGTCATCAACTAGATCCGACAGGGGTCCGTTGAGCAGGTCGTAGCCAGACAAGAGGCCAGCAACGTATCTGATCGTCGTCTCAAAGAGGCTCACAGGCTCGTTGTCCGCGCTGACACTCCAGTCGATGTCAGGAACGTAATCCACAATCTGGTTCACGATTTCTGGGAGTTGCATTATCAGAGCGGTCGACAAGGCGTCGACTGCAGAGGCACCCCAGCCATTACTGTGTTGGTCAGCTATGTGTTTTGTCAATATAGAAATGATGATTCTAACAACTCACCGAGAGTTACTGAAACTGTTCGAAACTGGCTTCAACTCGTCGTTGGGAAATGCGTATCTAAACAAGCGATCAGTCGATCTTCCCAGAAATTGTTATCGAAGCCGCATTGACACAACTCACTCGTAATACCCATCCCACGCAGTCTGGAAAACTTCTTTCACGGCAGCTGCTCTCGCTTCTGCCTCGTCTCTAGGGAACGTATTTCCATATGATGTCTTCCCATCGCCCGCAGGCAAAGCAACGGCTCGCGATGCAAGCGCCGCAGCAGTTGACAAGTAAAGCGAGGACCGCATGATCGTGGTCGTGCAAGGAATGTAACGAAAGCGAGGTAGTCAGTCCAATCAGAGTAGTAAGTATGCTTGAAGGAAAAAATATTCCCAAGTCGAATATGCTGGCCGACTCGAGGTGAGGCGAAACAAGACGAGACTTGACGGCGACAAGGAAGTGAAACGAAAAGAAGCAGCTTCGGCTTCGACTGCAGCGTTAGTAGGTACAGTAGTCGTTGTTTCTTGCTACCCAAACAGTTCAGCAGAGTGAAGAAGCAATGGACCAGGCAAGCACGTACGAAGAGAAGGAGCCGGCGATGCACGTCGGTCAAATATAACCCATGTCTCATCACCTCGGACAACCAACCAGCAAGTAAGCATGCATGCATGCAAGCAAGCATCCCAGAGCAAGGCAAGGCAAATAGGCAAGCAAGCAAGCGCATATCGAAGCCTCAACGGCGCGTGAACCTACATCGAAAGACACAAATCAGCGTGCCAAACCCGTCCATCCAGTCAAACCGCTGAACAGCCCGCAGTATACAGTAAAAGCCACCGTAGTAGTAGCCTAGTAGGCCGTTCGGCCTCATGAAGTCTGTACCTAGCTGGTTACTACTGCATCAGGCATGCGCGTGTCAGGATGATGCCGCACACGCAGGTAGCATGCACGCGCACGATCTATCGAAGATCTTCAAGGGCCTAAACGGATGGAGAAGGATAGGAAGTTAGTTCTTGATGGTGGATGGTGCCTCTCGCAACGTCTGTGGCTGCTCGTTGTACGCCGGCTCCACACATCGTCCTTTACCTTGCGCATGCGGACACGGAGAGACTACCACAGTACTAGTCTGCGGCAGTTGAAGGCATCTGCAGTTGTGCATGCGCTGGGATCAGCCGACCAGGGGAGTAGTCTAGTACTGTACCAGTAGTAGTAGTAGCAGCAGCAGTAGTGAGGTAGAGACAGATCTTGGACATGCCCGACTCCCGAGACATACATCTAAGCCCCATCCTCCGCCGCACGATCCGATCCAGAAGCACCCTTGGACACGAACAGAGAGGAGGCGCGGCAGCGAGAAAGCCAGTAGGATTCCCTGCCATGTCAAAACTGCGAAAAATCATCAGGATGATGAGGATCAGGAGGAAGCGCAAAGACAACGATACCGCCTCCTGCCGAAAAAGGGATAGATACAAGCAAGTGATAATGATAATGCATGACATGAGCAAGGTCTTGGTCAGGAGGCGCGCCGCCGGCAAAGCCGTGTGATGGAGTGCGTTTTTTGTTGCATGGTCAGGAACAGGAAGTGATCGGCCGCGTTTCTTTTGCGGGGAGCGGAGAGAACGGTTCAGGGTGGAAAAGGGCGATCATCGATCATCGATCATCCCCTTGATTTATCTACATACAAGGATGTGAAGGGGAGAGAAGGGAGGATGATCCGCTATGGTTGGTTGTTAGAAATCTATTCGATGAGAGAGGCTGAAGATAGGAAATGGAATTGGGTAGGATCTCATCCGACTTCGTACAGTAGTTACGGAATAGGGAAATGTTAGGTTTGAGCACAAACAACACCACCACTGCACTACGTGCCACAGCGCCGCCAACGCACTCTTTCAGTCCAAGTCCGAGTCCATCCATGCCTGTAACCGCCGACGCGTGACCAGAAAGCCAGCAGACAAGCGCCGGCCGTCCAAAAGATACCCTCCAAGGAAATAGCTTTGTCAAGATCACAAGGCGCAACACGAGTCAAGCATCGAGCATGAACGCATCGTTCTCCAACAAGCTCTTGCTCGCCACGAAACTGAAGCCTCCAAAAGGATCATTCTCACCACCCTTAACAATATCGTCCCTCGTCACAGCGGGACTAAGCGGAATGCTAGTGAACTCATCACTGAAATTCTCCGCCAACTCAGGATCTGTAATAACCGGCATGATAGGCGGCTCGACCTCGCGCTTCTCCAGCTTTTTCCAGTCAATCTTGCGGAAAAAGCGGTGAGCCTTGAGAGTCTTCAAGTCCTTTGAAGTGGTGCCACCGAGGCGTTTGGAAGGGTCTTTGCGCAATAGGCGGGTGAGGAGGTCTTTGGCGTCTGGGCCGAGGAAGTAAGGCAGCTGCAGCTTGCTCTTGAGGATGTTGTGCTGAATTTTGGCGTGGTTGTTGCCGGTGAAGGGCGGGCTGCCGGTCAGGAGGTCGAAGCCGATGGCGCCCAGGGACCACCAGTCGACCGCGAAGTCGTACGCGACGCCCTGGACGACTTCGGGGGCCATGTATTCGATCGTGCCGAGGATGCTGTTGGTGCGGGAGTCTTCTTCTTCGAGGGCGACTTTGGACAGGCCGAAGTCGGTTAGGAGGAGGTGGCCTTCGGAGTCCAGGAGGCAGTTTTCGGGTTTCAGATCGCGGTAGATAACTCTGACGTTGTGGTGGAGGTGCTCTAGAGCGAGCACAATCTCTGCCATGTAAAATGCTGCTACTTCTTCCGTGAACATACGCTCAAGCTCCAGGTGGTGGAACAATTCGCCGCCTTGGGCGTATTCAAGGATGAGATAGAGACGCTCATGATCCTGGAAAGCGTAGAAGAGCTTCACCACAAAAGGATGGCGGTTGACGGACTCCAGAATCACGCGCTCGGTCTTTGTCTGCTCAACCAGACGCTTGTGCACGGTCAGGGAAGCCTTGCGGAACTGCTTCTGAGCGTACAGACGACCGGTCGCATGCTGCTTGACCAGGTGGACGGTGCCAAAAGCGCCTTTGCCTAGGCAGCGCAACGGCTCAAAGTCCTCGGCGCACATCTTGCGGTGAACGTCGTGCTTGCGCATTCCCCCCTCGATTGCTTGCGAGGCAAAGATCGGAGTTTCGGTGCCAGCGTCCGGGCTCATGAACTCTTCGTCCAGGTCGACCTGATACGATTCCATCTCAGTCCTGCCGCCGTCACTACCACGCGACGAGCACGAGCTTTCATATCCCATGGAAGAGTTTGAGATGATCCTCGCCAGGCTAGGAGAATGCTCGGCAGGACGTTCGCTGTTATCCAGGGACAGCGCATCCAAACGCGATTTGAGCGCACTGATGCCACCGGCCGCCGTGGCAGTCCTCATGGCAGGGCTGTTTGTACCGCTTCTAATGTCCTGCAGTCTCGTAGCGCCCAACAGTGGAGTCGGCGCGGAAGAGACATCAGACTCCTCGCCGCCAGATGTGACCGGAGTGTGGAAGCCCTTGATCACGTTCGCAGCAGGAGCAGCCGGCTGCATGCCTTTCTTCTTGTTCTTCTTACGTTTCTTGGCCTCCTTCTTGATTGCCTCATGGTCAAGCCTCGGCATAGGCATATGCTTCTCCGGCGGGATGTCGCGCACCGGCTGACGTGCAGGCGAAGCGATCGCAATGGGAGGAGATTGCTGAGTGGTCAGCACCGGCATTCCACTGTCGAGGTCCATGTCCATGTCCATAGCTGGCATATTCTCGAAGAGCGTGTCCACAGGAACGGGAGATGTTTGTTTTCTTTAAAATCCCCTAGCAAGGAGTTTTTTCTCTTGCGCGAGACAGCAGCGTTTGTTTGCGTTGTAATCCAGGCGACCATTCACCTCGAGCGGCTCGCAATCAACCCACACCTGTCCTCACACCCGACTTTTCGCCCACCTTTCACGGTGGGCCAGCCACCAGTAGCCAGTCCAAGCTGGCGAAGCTGGATTCGGTTCTCGACAGACCTCCGGCGATTCCAAGGAAGACGGCGACGGCGATCTTGCTCTGGACGGTCGCGACGGGTGAGACGGATTCGGCGTTCGTGTAGTGGCCCATAGATGTCCAAATAGGCAGTGTGTGGTGTATATGCGTATGAAGTCACCAGGTCTGAGATCCTGGTGGAGGTAGTATTTGTGTGTGTGTGTGTGTGTATGTGTTGAGAGTGGGAAGATGTCGCGGAGTGGGTAAGCGTGTGTGGCCGTCTAAAGATTGAGAGCTGGGACTTTATTTGAGATCTGGGGAAGGTGTGGAGAGGAAAGACCGAAACCGAGTCAGCTCGTTTATGCCTTCCTATCTTAGAGTCCAGCCGCTCGTTTGAAGCTATTCAATTAATAACTAAAGTGTTACGAGCAAGTTCACGCCATATAGGGGAGGCATAGCAGATCTTCATCTACTGGAATTACTAAAGCCATCGTGTTGACATGAGAATGCCCCTATCCGGAGAGAGGTACCTTACAGCATCTTTGTCTCACACGCCGTCTGCAAATGGACAAGACCCCTGATTCCTCAAAATATCTTCCCTTCCTTACATATAGTCATCGAGATCCGACATCAACCATGATTCCTCCCACCATGGACAGAAGACATTAAGTAGACATCTATGTACTACTATTTTCGAGAAAACATCTCGAGCTGACACCCTACCACCCTTCGCTAACTGTACATATATGTATGCAACCAGCCAAGAGTCACAACACCAATAACCACCTCCCTCAAACATCCACAACCTGCACCCCATTCCCCAACCTCCCACTCCCCTCAAACATCATCGCAGCATTAACAAAAACCGTACTCGCCCCCCCAAGCCTCCCACCCCAAACCCGCTCCCAAACAACAGCCCTGACCCCATAGAAAACCACACACCCCAAATCCCACCAAAGCCCCAAATTCATCACATCCAAAACAATACCTCTCGCCCGCCTCGCCAAACCCCTACACCTCGCCTTCTCCCCCGCATCCCACACAACCCTCGTCCGCCCGCCCTGAAGCCAGCCTTCGAAATCGCTGCGCCCGGCGTGGACGTGCCCGAAGACGTGCAGGAGGGGTTTGGTTCGCGCGACTTCGGTGGAGAGGTGGGAGCAGCCCATTGCGTGGGGGAGGTCGAGGCGGGTGGAGGGCGGGGAGTGGGTTATTAGGATGTCGGTTTCGGGCGGGATGGTTGATGTCCAGGCGTCGCGGTTGCGGGGGTAGGTGAAGGCGAAGGTTGGGTTGGGGAGGGGGGTTTGGGGGGAGCCGTGGATGTGAAGGGTTTGGGCGGGTTGTTGGGAGTTGTGGCCTCCTCCTGAGGGCTTGGAGGGGATTGTAATTGTGGCGGAGGTGTGTTGGAGGTAGGTTAGGTTCTTCCAGTCTAGGGGTTTGGGTGGGTTTTGGTCTGCTTCTGAGAGGGTTTGGCGGCTGTTTGGGTCTAGGTAGGTGTCGTGGTTGCCGGCTATGATGAATTTGTGTGGATGAGGGAGAGTCGAGAGGTGGTCTACGGCGGTTTGCAGCTCTGAGGGTGTTCCATGGGCTGTTATGTCGCCGGAGTGGATTAGGATGTCTCCTGGAGGGATTGGGCCTGGGTCGAGAGAGTGTGTGTCTGAGATGCAGACTATGCGGATTTTCCGGGCTTGCCGTTGGGTACTGAAAGGCAATGGGCGGAGGATAGTGAGGAAGTGGGAGGCTAGTCGGATGAGGAGGTGGAGGGGCTGTGTTAGAAGAGTGTGTAAGAGATGTGGGCGGTCGAAAGGGCCGTTCGGTGTTAGAAATGTGGTAAGCATTGGTGGAGATGTTTGTTGATTATCGTGACGGTGTTTGTGAGTTCCCTTTGTTTGTCTCGGTGGGAGAGCTGCTGAGTGTGGTTTGGTGAGTCTCGATTGAAATTGTTGTATGCCTGGTGAAAGTCCTTTGTCGGTGTATATCTTATCCTCCTTCCAGCTCCTTATCTAACATATGGCAATTGATTATCGATTAGTGTAGTGGTATAGTCATCAGCAGTGGAGTCGTTCTGCGGTCTGCAGTCCCACAAATTGATCGACAGAGGGCAAAAGATGCCACCATGCATTGTGACGTAAGCATGCCCTGCTGTGCTGCCCTCACTGAAGCTCATGGTGACGGCGACGGCAACAAAGTTGGACGAGCTGCCCGCAAGTGCTCCAACCTGGCAAGAGGCGTCGCTGCTGCTCTATTTTCCTGCCTTTGGCCCTCTTCCGCTTCCTCAATAATCACAAGGGCGCCGGTCTTCTCGCAATCGTGGCTTCATCATCTTCTCCCAAGGCGACCACGCCAAAGGAATCCCTGGGCATCCCTAACAACACCCACAACACCTCCACCACAGCTACTCAATCCCACCTCGCCGTCAAAAACCGCTTCGCCAGAAGCTTCAGTCAGCTAGTCGCGAGCCAATTGGTCCCTGGAGACTTGATCACCATGGCAAAGAGTCAGGGTATCTTGACCAACATGGGCGTCGACTATGTCGTCGTCTTTCGCTTTGCAACGACAGGTTGGTAGACAGTCTGCCAATAGAGCTTACCATATTATACCCAAGCTGACACACTACCCTGACAGACAAGGAGAAGGCTGGAGAGCGCTTCCAGAAGCTCACCAAAGCTCTCGCGTCTGTCGGTCTCGCTACTGAGGTCCGCAATGGCGACAACCACTCCCTTCTGATCTTCTGCAAGGTTGCCAGCGAGGAGTACATGTTTGGCGAAATCTACCGCAGTCGCGTGCGTGACTGGATGCACGGTGTACGAGCTGCTGCACCTGAGAAAGAGGTCCGCGACTCTCTGGAGCGGGAGCCATTGACCGAAGCTGAGCGCCTGCGCATCATCTACCAACTCATTACAAACCCTGAGAACGAAGGTGGTGCTGGCATCACTCCCAAGAAGGGTGAATGGGAGAACGTCGAGAGCATCTTCGCACTGCACGACCATGTCTACAACAAGCAGTGGATCAAGAAGTGGAGCACGCAGTACCTCTTGACCGCCGAGGATCTGGACGACATCCGCAACCGCCTGGGCGAGAAGATCGCCTTTTACTTTGCCTTCACCCAGTCCTACTTCACCTTCTTGACAGTTCCAGCTGGTCTGGGTCTTGGTGCATGGCTGTTCCTTGGCGCTAACAGTCCCTTCTTCGCCCTTGCTGCCGGCGTCTGGTGTATTGCGTTTGTCGAATACTGGAAGCACGAAGAGGCCGACCTCGCAGTCCGATGGGGCGTCCGCGGTGTTAGTAACATCGAGACGAAGCGTCACGACTTCAAACATCAAAAGGAAGTCACCGACCCAGTCACCGGCGAAACGCAATACATCTTCCCATCTTTGGAGCGCCTGAAGAGGCAGCTTCTGCAAGGTCCCTTCATCCTTCTTGCTGTCGTCCTTCTGGGATCGTTGATCGCTACTGCGTTTGGCATAGAAGTCTTCATCAGCGAAGTGTATAACGGGCCCATGAAGAGCGTCCTTGTTTTCCTTCCAACTTTGTTGTTGACTACCGGCCTGCCTCTCCTCAGCGGAATCCTCACTACTATCGCCACGAGGATCAGCGACTACGAAAACTACGAGACCGACTCTGCCTACGAAAAGTCTATGACCAGGAAGATCTTCGTCCTCAACTTCATCACCTCTTACCTACCAGTCCTACTCACCGCATTCGTCTACGTTCCCTTCGGTGCACTGATCGTCCCTTACCTTGACGTCTTCAGCTTGACCGTCAAGCCATTTGCCGAAAGTGACAAGCAGCTTGAGACACCACCTACAAGTGCTTTCACCATCAACCCATCTCGCCTACGCCAGCAAGTCATTTACTTTACTGTTACGGCTCAGATCGTCAACTTTGCCATGGAGGTCATCGTGCCATACCTCAAGAGGCAAGGCTTCCTCAAGTTCAGAGAGATGCAATCTAAGCGTGCGCAAAAGAACGGAGGTGCAAGACCCGCCGCCTCCGTCGACGACCTGCCCGAAGAAAAGGAATTCCTCGCACGCATCCGTTCCGAAGCCGAGCTCGACGTCTACGATGTCACCACCGACCTCCGCGAGATGGTGCTGCAATTCGGCTACCTCGCGCTCTTCAGCGTCGTCTGGCCACTGGTACCGGTTAGCTTCCTGATCAACAACTGGATCGAACTGCGCGCCGACGCCGTCAAAATCTGCGTCGAAATGCAACGCCCCACGCCCTGGCGCGCCGACACCATCGGGCCCTGGCTCGACTCCCTCGGCTTCCTCAGCTGGCTCGGCAGCATCACCATGGCGGCCCTCGTCTACCTCTACAGCAATGACGGCCTAGGCCCCGACGGCAGCCCCTCCGCCATCAAAGGCTGGGCCCTGCTCCTCACCATCTTCCTCTCCGAACACCTCTACCTCGGCCTCCGCTGGGCCATCGCCCTGGCCATTTCCAAAATCGACTCCCCCGGCCGCCAGAAGGAGCGCAAAGAGCGCTTTGCCGTCCGCCAGAAGTATTTCCAGGAGTCGCTCGATCGGACCCATCAATTGCCGCCTATCAGCGAGAAGGCGGAGGCTATTACCCGTGATGGCTTGGAGGAGGAGGCTAGGGCGGGGAGTTTGAGTGCTTCTACGCCTGAGAAGCGCTTTTGGGTCAGGCAGAGGCATTGGACTGAGACGGCGCAGGTTGGGGTTGGGTTGATTGCGAGGGATGCGCCGGATGTGGCAGAGGGGGAGAGTAAGAAGGAGTTGTAATCGGGACTGCAATTATTTTTGGTCTGGACCTGAGGAAAAGTGTAGTTGGCGATGGAAGGCGTCCGGAGGGTGCCTCAGCGAGCCTGAACGAGCCTGGTGCTGTTGTGTTGTTTGCGAGCATGGCGTTTTTCTTTTTTTCTTTTTTCTTCGTGCAAAAGTTTGAGGGTTCGAATGATGAGGGCGTGGTGCTTGACGGGGGTTTTTTTTTCATGTTATGATCATCAACTACCTACACATGATAGTGAAGTGAGCGACTTTTGTCCTATCTTGCTAGGAAGTGTTCTGTGCCTTGCTGGGTTCCACTCTTGCGTGGCGATTGTGGTATTCGAGGGAAGCCGCCTACCTAGGTAAGGTATTAGTACTGCATCGAGAGCCACGAGGCCGCAAGAATGATCCAGTTGAGGCTCATGCACGCACAAAACTTGATTGGCATTTTTCTCTCTCACACAATCTGTGGAACTGTGGAACGACAAGGAAAGCACACGGCGGATCTACAACGTGGATAACTGTGGGTACTGCTACTGCTACATGAAACTTGACCGATTGGGCATATGAATAACCAGGAGGAAACGGAGCGTGGCCGGCTTTGCCTGCTGATACAGTACAGTACTGCCCCGCCCAACAAATATCTCTCCCAACCTTTCGTCAAGAAAGGTTTAGCCTGCAAGAAACTATCACTACCACCACCACCACCACCACCACCAACAGCACTACCACTACCACTCCCCACTCACCAATGCCACATGCACTTGTAATTCAAAATCCTCGCCCCCAAACGATCATACTCCAACCCCCCAATCCAACTATCATTCGTCATCCTCAGCTTGCCGAAAACACTCCCTCCCTTCCACACGATAATCGCCGGATCGAGGTCCTTGGGCGGCGGCGCCACCAGGATCTCCTTGGGGTACTGCGGCAGGGCCTGCCGGATTTGGAACTCGAGGTAGTCGCCCAGGCGCGGCGTTTTGCTCGCGCCGCCGATGACCATGATGCTGCCCAGCAGGTCGCGGCGGCGGCGCTCGTCGCTGCCGGCCGCCGTGTCGATCGAGGTGAGGATCGCGCGGTGCAGGGGCATGATGGGCGCGGTGCGGTCGAGGGCGTCGGCGTCGATTAGCGAGGGGGTCGGGTCGTCGAGGGCCGCGTTGGAGGGGTTGCCGGCGTTGTCCCCGGGTTGCGGCGTGCCGATGTCTTCCGGGGGTGGGGAGCCCGCTACGGAGGAGCGTGGGGTCGTGTCGCCGTCGCCGTTGGCGCCTAGGTGGGCGGGTAGGCCTAGGGGCCGGGGTTTGGAGGGTGTGGCGGCGGCGGTTGCGGCAAGGGGAGTGCCGCGTGGGGCGCCGGGGTTTGCTGGGGCGGCGGTGACGGCGGATGGGATGTTTTGTCTTGCGTATTCGATTACCGCGAGCTGTGCTTGGGAGACGGGGTCGTTGGGACGGCCGTCGTACAGATCTAGACTTCGGGGTACGAGCTTGCGGCGGCTGGCGAGTTTCTCGGAGTGGTCGAAGATCTGCGGTTTGAAGAAGCCCTGGAATGGAGGTCAGTATAGTCTTGCTGATTGTGAATGTCGGGATCGCTTACCATAGGCGCCAGCATACCTTCGTCATAGAGCTTGAATGTGTACTTCCTCGTCTGCTGGCCATGAGCTCGTAGGTGGAACTCGAACTGCTGGACAACAATGCCCTCATCACTCATTGTGGTGTACTTTTCTTTCAGCTCTTCAGCGAGCAGGAAGTCGTGACGTCGCATGAGGTTGAAGTCGCTGTAATGGAAGCGGTCAAACAGCATCATCTTGGTGAATGTCTCGGTCACGTCGTAGCCTCCGTATTTGAGGTTCATCCGGGAATCTTCAATAATCATGCCATCTTCGACGCAGGCGACACTGGTCTTCTCGGCACCCATGTCGATAATGCATGCATTGCCAACACCAGCTCCGAAGGTGGCTGCGAGTGATTCTTGGATGAAGCACACACGTGTGAAGCCAAAGTCGACGATAAGCTGTCGCAGTATTTGTGCAACAAGCACCTTTTCGTAGAGATCTGGAATGATGAATACACAGCTGTACTGGCTCCATTCCTTTTTATTGTGCAGACCGAGCTGCTCCTTGATGCTTTCTTCGATAATGAGAAAATAGTCGCGCTCAAGCACGTTGCGACTCTGATAATCTTTTTCATTCAGCCATCCGTTTCGGAGAGGCCAGCTCAGCTTGTAGCGTGGGGTAGATTGCTCAGGTATGCGAAGTGCTGGCGCTCCGACAAAGTATTCCGGAGCTTGAAAAGGGTCGGCGGGAAGCTCGGTCCAGTCTATCCTGAGAGGATCGTTGTGCTCCGATATGATCTCTGGAGAAGTGACGGAGTTCCATTTTGTGACCAGCTCTCTCGAATTGGGCAATACGCGGCGCTTGTTCGCTCTCCGGCTCGATTTGAATTCCTGTGCCATGGCGTTGTATTGAGTTGCGAAATCCTCTCCAAACCACTCCTCGGAGGGACCGTCTGTCTTCAGACGTTTGGGTTCGGGCTCACTGAGTTCGGCTTCTGCATGTTCTGCTTTGCGGGCAATCACCATTGGCACAGTCTTTGGTAGTGCATCTGTGGCGAGTCCCAGACGAAGATTCTGGCTACCAGGGTGAAGAATGATAGTCTTCGATCCGTAGTTTTCCGAGCCAGCATCGTCCATTGATTCGTCTTCGTCAACATCCTGGTCTGGGTCTGGCTCGCCGTATGGTACACCTTCTGCGGCGCCATGTGCTCGGGCTCTGTCAATGTCGACTGCGGCGCGCTTCCGCCTGTCAAGACGCTCATCTTGCTGTAGACGTAGGGCCAATATTTGGTCGTCACGTTTGAGAAAGTCGCTGATTGCACATTGCGGTTAGTATGTGGCGTCTGATCAGAGCGACAGAGGGTGCATTTCAGGTGACAAGAGCAACGGTCAATACCTCTTCACATATTGGATGTTGAGGGCGTAGACATCTTTCTTGCCCTTGCGCAGGCCATCGAGCACTTTCCGTCCCACCATTGGCCTTGAACGCACGGGAATCCGAGGGCGCGAAAATGGAGTGGATGAAGTGAGGTCAAGGTTGGCGCAAGGAAAGTGGGGAATTCAAACGCACGTGTAGTAGTTCTTCTGGTTGATCATGTTGACCTGCGGCCAGGTGGTGAACTCCATATTGTTGTCCGTGCGCTGCAGGCCTGCGCATCATCAATTAGCCGGGTGCAGACAGGCTTGGAGGGAGGGCAAGCGGTGAGTGGCAAGATGCAGCATCTGTTCTGCGCAAGGCGGGAGAGTGCGCAGGACGACGCGTCGCCGCTTGCCTGTCGTGTAGAGTGAAATGCTTACCTTCTTCCCGTAAAAGGGCTCGTCCTGATTTCTTGCCCACCATGTTGGCGATGCGGTCGGGGAGATATTGTCGATATGATGATATGTGTTGGGTGGGAGCAGCACAACAGCAGCAGTAGATGGCGCGTTACGGGCTGCCGGGTATGTTCGAGATGGTATCAGAGGGATGAAGTGAACGAGGATGGAGACGGAGATGGAGATGGCCAGTCGGGGACGGGCGAGACTTAGCTCGCGAGCCAATGCAAAGTCACGTGCTGATGTGAATTGGAATAGGTCGCGTTGAGATGGGCTTGCTGGCTTGCTGGCCACGCTGGCTTCACTCGGGCGTTGTTAACTTGGAAGAGTCGGAGTCGAGTCGGGTTGGGCACGCAGCGACCAGCAACCAGCCAAACTTCGACACCCCACCACAGCCCACTTCCGTCCTTTGCAGACCACGTCAATCCATCCACCACCACAACCACAACACAACCCTTTCGCCCACCCTCTCCCTCGAGTACACCTCTTCTTCGTCAACACATATCACCAACCGCAACCATGGCAGACTTCCAAGCGATCGCCCGTAAGCATGAATGCGCCCTCGATAATCCACCGCATGGCTCATACTTACCGCGCCGCTACAGAGCAGTTCACCGAGTACTACTACAAGACCTTCGACGCAAACCGCGCTGAGCTTGCGCCGCTCTACGTACGTCAATAAAAAAGCACCAACCATATGGCGACAATTGGACGAACTAACATGCGTGCACGTACAGCGCGACAACTCCATGCTCACCTTTGAGCAGTCGCCCTACCTCGGCACCGCCAACATTGTCACCAAGCTCCAGGTACGCCTCGATAATGCCATCACGATCGCGAAAAGAAGGATTACATGGCAGGGCAAGAGTGGCTGATACAACGTGTGAATACAGGAGCTTCCCTTCCAGCGCGTCGAGCACCAGGTTGCCACCGTGGACGCCCAGCCCAGCAACGAGAACGGTGGTGTTCTTGTCGTCGTCAGCGGTGCACTTCTGGTATGACTCATCCTCAGTCGCTCAAAGAAGAGGATATGCCAACTAACGCGACAACACGCAGGTCGAGGAGGAGCGCAGGCCCATGAGCTACACCCAGACGTTCCAGCTGCTGCCAGGAGAGGGCGGCGGCTACTACGTCTTCAACGACGTCTTCCGTCTCGTCTACCCCGCCTCTAACTAATGGCCGCCATCTGAGGGACCGAGAAGCGCACGAGGATTACCAATGAAGTATAGAACAACATTGATGAGGAATGCCGGAGAGGAAAGGGAAATGCGCCGTATACCACGAATTTGGCTAGCTGTGTAGAGCGGAAAAGACTCCACTACTCGCGTTGAGGGCACGAGGTGGCGGCGCTATGAACAAAGATCAAAAAGCTTACCCAGACTCGACCGCCTTTCTCTCTGCTTCGGAGAAGTATGTGGTCTTTACCTCTGCTACAATGTTGATCTTGGACGTGGAGGCGGAGGCGGATTTGCCATGGAATGCGAATTCGAAATTAATCTGGAAGGCAAGCACTTGATTTCATTGCTCATCATTGCAGATCTCCAGCGAAACATTATTTCCAGCAACCACGACCGTCAATTAGGTACGTTCCCCAGGAACACGACCAGAACAGCACAGTACCTTGAGAGACTGGTCAGCACACCGACTTGCTTTGCGGTGGCGCGAAGATGCAGCAAGAGATAAGCCTAAACTTACGCGGCAGCAGCACCCAAAATCTCGTGTCTCTTAGCTCTCGTGAACAGGGACAGCACGGCCGAGAACAGCAGCGTGCAAACCAGCAGGATGCCGATGCAAATCCCGGTCGAGTGGGCGTCGAGAGTCCCCTGCTTGTCTTTGACCAAGTTGTACAGCAGGTAGATCGGCACGATCAGCAGCGCAACGATCATGGCCGTGATGATGAAGCTGGCGCAGAGGTCTATGCGCTCGCGGGTGAAGTATTTTTCGGTCCCGCCGCGGGATTTGAGTTGGGTTTCCTGGCGGGGTTGTTAATTTACTTGAGTTTTGACGTTCGTTGTTGTTGCTGTTGTTGTATTCTGGCATCTTTAGGAGAAGGTGACTTACGTGTGAACAGAACGCTCGCTGTGTGCGCATTATTGTCAGCTTCTCTGCTACCACCTTACAGACTGCGGCACGAAAGCCGGGTATGCATTCAAACGTCTATGCCAAGTACTCACATTGAGAAACGAGAAAAGTCGCAACCGCAACACACGCTCAATGCTCCGGTCGAGCCAGGCGTGGTCCCTACCAGGCCGTAGGGTAACTAAGTCCTCTTTGTGCTGAATGTACTCGAGCTCTTCGGGGATCAAAGGCTTGTTCTGGCTAATGTACCTGCAAACGCTTCGATATTCGGACGACGAGGGCCGGTTGGATGCGGTTAATTGTTGTGCTGAGGTGAGGAGGGTGGCTGGATGGGAAAGGTGGTCAGCTCTGGCGACCACAAACGACAACATCTTGCAATGAATTTCTAGGTAGGATATTCACATGGGGAAATTCGCTTACCATACGAGTTGAAGGCCGTTTCAATCTCCCCAAGCAATTCCTCACGCGGCTTGATCTGGTGAGGCTGGAGAGTTCTGCGAGTGCTATTCGCCCGGTCATCGTCGTCATAATCATTCAGTCTCTTCTCCAACACTCTCAGGACGTCCTGCTTTTCGAGTAGCAGTCGACTTTGCAGGTAGCCGAAACGGCGGTATAGCGCGAACACTTCGTCGCTGCTTTGGAATGTCGCGAGGTTGGGGTAGCCCCATTCAAATTCGTCAACTGAATGTTTCCACAGGTGGTGTCAGCTCTTTCATGGTACAATGGCCACAAGTGGTTTGCTGCAGTGTTTGATCGGTTTGGAAAGGCAACGACCACATTCAACACGTACGTGATCGGACTTTCAAAGTCGGAATCTCAGGCTGCCTGCTGCTGGGACGATGGGATTGAGCCCATGTCTTCAGGAGATCGATTGATGATTGCAGTCTTGTGGGCTTTTGACTCGTCGGCAGCGAGAAAGCCGTGTCTCCACTGCTGGTTGTTCCGGTGGGAGATTTCTCGATGTCACGTTCGTCTAAATCCATTCTGACATAAAAAAACAAGACAACTGCTACGATGACAAGATGAAAAGTCGCGATTTGGGGGCGACAAACACATTGGAATTGAGGTCTTTCGAAGATGAATATACCAGTTCTCTACCTCGCCTGCACGCCTCATGCTACCGCTACTGCTACTGCGCCTTACAGCCACACACACAAGCAAGTGGGTGGGTTGCATGTACGAGTCCAACACACCGGTCCCTTCGCATGGCATGGCATCGCGTCGCATCCCATCGGATCACCTGCACCCCGCCTCACACAAGCAGCAGCTCCAGCTCAGCTCAGCTCAGCTCAGCCTTCATCTCGACGCGCGCTTCTGGCACGCAAAAACCGGCCCACTCAAGTCTGCAGAGTAAGCTTCTCTCTCGCCACAGTCTGCCCATGCAGACTGCCGTCGGGTTTCTTCAGCTGGTACTCGTTGCGCCTCGTCTGCTTGTTGTATTTGATACTGTCAACGACCCAGAGTGGCGATTCGGTCGCCGATTTCTGGAACCGCACTTTGTCGCCTTCTTTCAGTTGGTCCTGTAGAGTCGCGATTCAGCTGCCGCTTTTCTGCTTTCCTCCTTGACTAGTTTGCTTAACCTATCTACGATGGAAGGGTGGGGATATTTCCAACTTACGAGTGCCACTTTGCCGCGTCCCACATGGCTGCGGTATTCGGGCGTCGCTTCACATTGCTCTGCAGGCGGCCGCGTGTTTGCGCTATCCTCCTGCTCCTTGGTTTCACTCATGATGGCTGGCCGGGCGGACGGGCGGATCGATTCGTCTGTGTCTTTCACCGGGCGCTGGGCTGAAGCGGCTGTATTTTATTAATGCAATGGGAGGGGGGTTTGGACGGGCAGTGCAAGGCGACGAGGCAGACTTGTGCCTGTTGTCAGTTGTTCTTGGAAGATTAAGAAGGCAATCATGCTGCTTTGCTTCGCCTGTGTTCGCCTTCTTTCCGACATGGCGCTGGTGGGCTGGTGAAGGCTGACTTGCATGGGGCGCACGATGGGGCTTCGTGGGTGGGTTCGCTTGTTGCTTGTACGGCGCTTGCGCGAGGCTGCATGGTGCGGCTGCGTGCTTGCGTTGCAGGGATGTTTGGGGCGGGATTATAAGAGAGGCCTCACTACAAGGTGCGCATTTACTTTTTGTTTGCCTTCATCAAGCAAGAGTTTGCTGCTGGGAAAAACGATGTGTTGCTCGCTTCAGCGTTCTTCTCAGAAGCTCGGCTGCATAATGCTTTCTCGAGTGCTGACTGCAAAGTTCCGGATGCAGGACAACACTTGCGCTACATCTTCGTGCATGAGGCTCAAGCCGAGGAGGCAGGCAGGCTTGCAGTAGTCCAATAACCGATAATTGCATGTGCTTATACCATAGCGTCGTGAGTCTCTCCGTACTGGCTAGTCTGCTTCGCCTCCACATCGTTGCAGCTTCGCCGGCCCAGTTGTATCAATTCACAACATCAGCCATCGTACGCTTATGGTATTGACTCTTTTTGGCCCCCCCATTAGGTGCGGGGCTGTGTCTGAATGCAGTCAATCGCCTTGATCATTTGATAGTAAGCCTGGCCCCCAGAGCTCCGATGTACACTTACTCTTTGTTGGTGGGTTTGCTATAAGGATGACTGTGGTGTCACTTCAAGGCCAAAGTCAGGCAAGAGTGAGTCCATCCAGTTAGCAGTCAACCTACCGTAGCACAATCGCATATCTGCATCATCAACAACAGTCTCAGATCGGTTTGTTCACTTTGCCTACCTACATTACCTTATACATCATGGCGAGGCCTCAGGAAACCATGAGCTGGCCACAAGTCGCACCGCAAGCGGCATCGCAATCGACACAAGTGGCTTCCCGATTGGCTTGGGAAAAGGTGATGGGTGCCAATACCCCGTCACCTGTCAAGTACGACAAGACCGCCGTTCTTATCCTCGGCTGGGACGAGAATGCGGATGACACGAAGACTGCCGAAGAGGTATGGGCGGCGTGTACTCTCTGTGAAGAATGATCCACAGCAAGCTGATTGGATCGTAGCTCATCCCCCTCAAGCAAACATTAGAAGAAGACTACGGTTTCCCCGTAGAGTACAAGCGCATGCACATGCGGAGGCGTCCACAGCATCAAGCAACGAAGCACGTGGTCGACTTCGTGGACGTGCACGACAAGACAGAGCCGCGGACTCTTCTCATTGTTTACTACGCAGGACACGGCTCGGCCGATCCTAATAGCTTTGGGCGTATATCACTCAGCGGCCGATACCCGAACAACGACGCCGAGCAAGACTGGAGCATCAACTGGACGGATGTCGAACCCATTCTGGGAAATGCCGAATCGGATGTCGTTGTAATATTCGACTGCTGCCACGCTGGTCTCCTCTGCCGTCCGGCATATCGTGGACCGCGTCGTTCGTTCTATTATGTCGCGGCTTGTGACGCCGATCAACAGACCTACAGCTCGGGAGACAAGTCTTTCACATCAGCTATGATCTGGGCCTTGAAGAAGCTAGCACATACTCCTGGCTTCACGGTGACAAGGCTTGTGGAAACGCTGATGCAACACAAACCCTTCCCGCGAGAGAAGCAAGAAGCCAGGGTTCATACCAGCCGTTGGGGACCGGGGCATGAGATCTGGATTGCACCCTCGCCAGAAAAGCGAAACCCAGGCGCGGTGTCTGCACTTCCAGATAGCAGGCCAAGCAGCAGCGCACGCGAAGATCTTCTACCGACGGCAGACATCTTGGACCTCCGCTTCCACTTCGCCGACCACGCCGCCGAAACACATATCAGGCAGACAGCCCTGGACTTGAAAGACTTCCTGGAGACGAACAAGTCGCTTCACTTCCACCGCATCTCGTTCATAGACCACACGTCTTTCGCAAAATGTATAGCAGCGCGTTGGATTGAGACGCATCGCAGGAGGAAGTCGGCAAGAGAGAGTCTGACGTCGGTCCAAAGGCCGCCTCTCGCTCACGTCGATTCTGAAGACGCCGCGAATAGTCTCGATGACCGCTTGCTGCAGCTCCCTCGACTCGACGTGGATGGTGGAATACAGGGCTCGCCCATGTCAACGACAGCGGTCGCTTCGCCTGTCGGGAGTGCAAGTCATCTGTGCGAGAAAGAGAGCCTGGTGGGAGATCCGGATGCCGTAAAAGGCCAGGTGTTGTATCATCTCGGCATGGCGTTCGGCTTGCTTGTTGAGAGGTGGCGACCAGTGTCCTCGTGGCATCCTTCGACGTCTATGGTATCGCTTTGATGGACATGGAGAGATGGTGAGAGATAGAATGGTTGGCGTTATTGTTTGGTTTCCAGATACCCGGGGTCGGCAGGGAGTAACCTTGAATTTACCCATTGCGCACGGCCGTGTTTTGAACTTCCTCACATGCCTTTTCTGACATGCCGACTTTCATCTGACCACTCAACACTGTGTACCATTCCTATCGGACAAGCTTCCAAGAAAAGAACACGCAGGACATGTCCAATGAAATTTGGAGCCCTGGCAAGCCTGCTGACGGCCGTGCCACCGACACTTTCGCGCTGCGCTCCGGGTACCTGGAAGGCTGGGAGTTCTAGAACGTCTCCCATTATTGGCTGACGACGAATGCATACTCCTGCACGCAACGCATGACTGGAAAGAGGTCTTGCATCGGGTATCTCATTACGAAGGAGATGCCTCCGAGAGCTCAACTATTCTTTCTCTTGGGGTAAATCGAGGCGAACGAGGCAACTTCTTCAAGGCAGGGGCGGTTTCAAACGCCCATTCTCTGGCCACTTGCAGCTATCAGCCAGCTTGCTTGGCGCTTCGTCGACTTGTCTGCACTGCGTGAGACAGAAGGCCCGAGTCCATGGCTGCATGGCGTTTGTCCACGCCATCGCTGGTGGCGAGGGTTGTGGATGGAATCTATAGTATGATCTCGTTGTGTTGGTTCTAACCCAGTAATGCCCTAGCCACAAGGGCCATGTAGCGCGCCGTATCGGAGAGGTGGCGTACTAACCATCCCGTCAGCATGGGCTTACAAGTTCCAGTGGAGATGGTCACTCCAAATTCTCTGCGTCCAAGGGCCTCTTTCAATATGTTATAACACCTTCTTACTGACACACTCTGTCCCTGACATCCAATCCTGCCATTCATCGACTCCTTGCCCTCAATGGAAAATCCTCACGCCCAAGACTCAAGCAGTAATGTGGAGCTCCGGAGTCTCATTTCCAATCAGAGCGGTACAACGAAAGTCAGCAGCGTCTGCAATTGCTCTCAAGACGCACATGTCAAACCAGATGGCCAGAAGAAACCATCGCAGGGTCGACATGGGTTGATCGTCACATTCATTATCCAACTGGCTTGTTTCTTATGGCTGGCACCAATTGTCACCCTTTTGGTCTTCAACTTCATGGAATTCGTGGTTGGCGCTAGTGCATGGTGCCCGAACCGGAAATGCAATCCTTCACTCTTCGACGACTCCATCTCAACACCGATAGAAACCCTCCAACGGTTCGACAAACAAGACCACAACTTGCTAGGGGCGCTGCAGATTGTTGCAAAGCTGCTCGAAATCTGGTTCACGCTCATCGCGGGGGCACTCGTGTCTAAACTGACATTTCGACTCGCCAGGAGAAGAGAAGGCCTTCCTATGGAGCTTCTTACAAAACCTTCTGGCTTTGCTGATCTGCCTGGAACTCTAGATCCACTACTCCGGAAGGCGATACCGTCCACCTTGAGCCCGAAAACATTGTTGCCAGGCATGCCGCGACGACTTTGGAAGGCGATGATCTCAATCTTCACGACCAACTGGAAACGCAAGCTTCTTCGTGGTTGGACACTTCACGCCTTCGTCGTGTTCACAGCAGTACTCTGCGTGGTCTGTAACTTCATGGGACCTGCTGTCGCTGTGCTGGTGCTCCCAACTTTGCGATGGGTCTCCACAGAAGCAGTGGGAGATCGTACCTTCAAACAGATGGGCGCCGACGAACCGCCCCAATGGGCGCCCGGCGGAGTGAGAGATCGGTACTTCTCAATGTGGACACTGTATTGTACTGAGGATGATTTCGAAAACTTGACCTTCTCTTGTGCTGCCGATACACACGCTCCGACGCTGGACTCCTGGATTGGTACTTACGTCGCTGCTGGCGGAAATGTCGACGGGTTGACGCAGGAGTGGAGTGTCAAGTTCAGGGTGAACCAGACTTTCAGTGTGCTGACACATGAATCTGTTGACCACCAGCAATACACGACCGTCACTTGGTGGACACCATGCCGTCAGCTTTTGTCCAGTCTGGACGATGATTATGGCATGGTCCAGCTAATGTCACTGGGTATTGGTGCCGATGATTTGAATGCGTGGTACGGAGAGCTTGTCGAGCGCCAACCCTTAGATACTCCCGATACGTACGCCGTCTACAACAACAGCTTACGCCTGACACTCCAGCGCAAGGGTCCTGTCCTAGGCGCTGTCGTACAGATGCACCAGGATCCCTTCGGAACCGCGACGTGGACGACCGAGGTTGACAACGACCGCAGCATTCGCTGTTTCAGAGACTACGACCTGGGTTATGCACCCTTTTACGGAGCCTATGGAGATGAGCCATCCTACACCAAATGTGTCAGGGTCGGAAGCGGCTGGAGCAAATTAAACAAGAAGATGGGCTTTACTATCGTTGGCGAGCACAACTATTCAACAAACGTCACCGGTCCGGATGTTGAGTTCTCAATATTCTCCTCCGACAAAGCTCAATTCTTCGAGAACAACACATTCCCATCTTGGCTCCCCTCAGAGTGCCTTCAACCCGGAACAGTGCCTTCGACGGCGGACTGCGATTGGGAGAGAGTCTTCGACACGGACCCAAACGAACTTCTGTACAGTCGGACACAAAGCGTGCTGACAACCGAAATGAGCATCAAGCAGGCAAACACCGACGGCAGTGAGAACCTTGTCTCCAGACTTACAGTCGACTTTGTCGCCTCTCTGGGTTTCACCACGTATGAACTAGACGCATCCCCTCTCACAAACCCTACAACGCTTGCCTCCCTTCGATCACTCCCGAACGTCAACAGCCCAATTTACGTTGACCCGGCATGGATGCTAGCAGCGTGGACCGTCGACAACAAGGGCAAGATGAACCCCGACCGCACCGCACCCATAGAGGTCTTGCGCACAATGCAGCGCTTCAGCAGCAACGCTTCAACCGAAGATGTAAATCCGACTGATCTCGACCTTCACCTAAGCTACATCTCCTTGCTACCAGTCACTCAGGCCTTGTCGATGATTGACTACAACACTACCGCTCACAGCAATGAAAAAGTCGCCGCTGCCGAAGGCGAACGCAACCCCAACTCCCCTCACCTCACACGCAACGCTCAGATTTACGTCTGGACATATGGCATCAGCGGCCGAACTTCGAAATTCGGCATCGTAGTAGTCTGCGTCGGAATTGTGATCGTTCTCGCGCAAGTCGTGCTCGGTTTCGTCGACCGCAGGAAACCTCCAAGTCTGGATCAGCTGCTCGTGGCTACTCTGGAGTATGTACCGAGAAAGGACCTAAAAGGCATCAGACTCGGTGATGACAAGGTGGCGAAGACACGATTTCTCATGGAGGAGAAACAAGGGTACAAGGGACAGTATGTTTTTGACAGGCCCGGACCTGCAGTGTAGAAAGGTTGCGCTGCTTTTTCACCTGTGGATATTCAAGATTGGATTAGGCTGCGAGAGTCGATCTGCTTTTGACTTGTTGATATTTGGTATTCTTTTTGGGAACGAGCCGCTGGCGGCCTTTCTCCGTGAAGAATTGTAACTAAGACACTTTTTTAATAGTATTGCTGGGAAACGCACCCAAATGAAAAATCCAGAAATTGCGACTTCGACTGCTTATGGAATCGAAGTGGTTGCTGCTACTTCTATCGCCGACAGCGGTGACGAGCCACTGTAGAGTGCTACTAGATCTTTCGCAGTGACATCGCACATCCTCAAACTGTCAAGTTGCGAGCCGAGTTCAACCTCGATAGGGATCCTGCAGGGACAAAGCCTCCAATCGCCACTTTGCTCGCTCGCTACCGCAAGAACCACCGTGACTTGGTCAACCGGATGCTCTTGCTCGACAAATATGAAAGCAAACGGGTAGACAGCAAGAGTCTTCTGCTGATCCGGTGACGCTCGCTTCACTAATTGACTGAGAAGGCGGATGAAGTGCGCCGCGCAAGCTTCCAGACTCTCCGACACGGTTGCGGTGTGATCGAAAATTGTGGTTTTGGCCAGTCGGCCTTTGGGCCAGTTCAACACTTTCCTAGCATAGGACTCTTCTGCGTGGGCGCATCTTTTCAGGGCGTCGTTCGCGTGGACTTCTGCTGAGCGGTATACTAGTACGGTGCTGTCATCCAAGGCGTAATCGCCACATCTCTGGAAGACGTCTGTGGAGCTACTGGGAGGGAGAGGATCGTGCATGCTGCTCGGTTTTGGAGTCTTGATATAGGCTGTTGGGCACAGGGCGTTCTCTCGGGCTGACATGCATACTGGGATGGATGTGTGCAAGGCTGTTGATGGTCTGTTTTGCAACCGATTGTTCCTGCCAAGCCGGCTGTTTTCCGATCCGCCGAGATTTTGATGTCCGTGAATTAACTTGGTGGGAGGCTGAGCTCTGAGATGCAGGACAGACAAGGCAACCAAACGACGCATCAATATCGCATGTTGCTGCATGGCGGCTGTGTACTGCGCGCCGATCTCTCATTGTCGTGCAAGGGTGTGTGGTCACTCCATGCTGGAGCGAGAGGACTTCGTTTCCCTCACGACAAGTCACAGTTCACCACGACAATATACGTCTGTTATTGCATTGTATTTGTCGGCTAACATACTGCATAGTCTACCGTCCAGCCACTGGAAACAAAAATGGTTTCCGACCGTAGTTCACTCGACCGCGAAAGGCCAGACTTGCAGTCACAGCCTGTATGAGACTGTGACAGTCTGCATGATCCTGATCCTCCTCGTGCATGGTGTTGCGCTCAGGATGCTCCCTCTGGATTTAGAGACCAGATGGCGGGCTGTTGATATATACCCACCGCGTCCCAGGCGGTCGTGAGACCGCAAGGTACGTCTCTCAATTGACTGTACAGTGTACCATCAAGGCATCTCCTCTTTCAATATATGGCAAGATGGCCAAACCACGAGCGATACAGAACATTCATTGGAAGACGCCAATCGTCATCATAGTCGCTTTCTTTTCTGCCCTGGCACTTGCTTTAGGCCACCACGCCTTTTACCAACACCTGGACGGCAAATATCCTGAGGCCGTCATGACTCTATTTCCGCAGCACATTAACATCGCCATCGGTACTGGTTTCGCTCTCCTTTTTAGATCCTCGCTGGTCGTTGCAGTCGGATCCGTATACTGGCAGGCTTTTTGGGCCACAATGCTACAAGCAGGCAGCTCGATCAGGATATCTGATCTGGATTCCCTGGCTGGTATGCTGGGATCGCTGTTGGAGTTTTCGAACCTTCACGTTCTCAAGAGGAATCCAGGGCTAGTGCTGTTGGCTTTGCTCTATTGGCTTCTGCCACTTACTGCTCTATTCCCACCAGGTACTCTATCCGTTGTGAGAATCAACCAGGTAGTACACTCGACGCAACTCGCCCCAGCCCTCAATCTATCATCCGAGGCGTTGTTCCAGAAAGGAATTACGCCAGGCGGAAACCCTATGGTCCTTAGCCCTGGACCGTTACTTCTTAGGCTGGCCACTTCTACCGCGCTCCAAAGCTACGTTCCTCAAACTTCGGCAATTGCAACGCAATCCTCGTATGTGTCGCAATTCTTGGGCCCTGCCATGCAGTGTCGCTCTATCTCAACAAAAAGACTTCAAGCCTTCCGGGAATACATGAAGAACGACTGTCGGGGGTACGAATGGACAAGGGAGGCCTCTAACTACACCCTGTGCGGCTTGGACAACGCATTCTTCTTCACCTACATCGCGTGGGATGGAATTCCGCCGCGGTCATGTCGCCAGATCCTGACGACGAGTTGATACCCCCATTGAGAGCTACTGGTGGTCGGAGAGATAGGACTGTTTCGGACTGGTTGCCGTTTGATGAACCGTTAGAAGGACCTCAGACATGGAGCTTTATGGTCGCTACAAGATCTTTGCCGGAGACAGAGCCCTTTTCGGATGCAAGAGGAGAATGGGAGGTAATCAATTGCACGCTTCGTCAAGCCTCGTACGCGATGAACGTAACGTCAGATGCGAGTGGCCGTGCATCTCTTACCAATGTCACAGTGGAGACACTCGACGCTATTCCGAACCTACGCTTTGCTCACGAAGAGAATCATGACACAGCCAATCCCGGCTCATACACCGACGGATACTACATCATCATGCAATGTGGGATGAAGTTGCTAAGAGGACACATCATCGATTGGGGAACCCAGACGAAGAACATCGAGGCCTCCACGGATGTAACCAAAACATCGCTCATGTTTACTAAAGAGATGTTGTTCACCGCCAGATTGAAGGATGTGGGGGATGGCTGGACCGTGGCTGATACAATCGACAATCACCCCGACGCGTGGCCAAGCGAAGCCTACCATGCACCGAGCTTCAATCAATCGCTGGGTGACACGGTCGAGGAGCTATTTCGGAACCTGACATTGGCGCTGTTCAGCGATCCAGCGTTTTTGCAGAGCGAAGGAATTCCCACCGAGGTCGCAGGCGTGGTACAGCCCAACGTCTATTCATACCACTACCGGAACTTCGTCGCTTCGTACGGGGCAGCGCTCGCGTTGTCCCTGCTGGCCTGCATAGTTGGTATCGCCTCTATGTGTCGCAACGGCGCTGCCTATAGCAGTCGCTTCTCCACCCTTTCTCGGACCACGAGAGGGCGAATGCAAAGCTTCGACGAGCGGCTCGACTCAGACGACAAAAGCAGCGCCGATCCACTGGCAAAGCACCTGGCCACAACACGCATCCACTTCGCGCAAGACGATATGGCAAACGATAGCAGCGGCTCGCAGATTGAGTTGCAGCAAAATTTGCATGTTACCCCCAAGTCAAGTGATCCAGATCACATCGCGAGCCCTGGAGACGAGGACCGGAGGAGCGAAGCTTCGCAAGTGTCTGATCCATCACAAAGTCCGGATCGGCACACTATGGGTGGATCACGCAGCTCGAGTCCCATTGCTGAAACTAGTGACGAAGTGAGAACGAGCGAGGAAATGCAACTACTGGATCAACATTCGACCGGCGGGCGTGTTGTTCTGTCTCGTGCCAGGTCGTCGCCTGGCGAGAAAATGATGAAATACCACGGCTTAGATGAAAATCATGAGAGGTCTTTCCTACGATCTGAGACTAGGTAAAAAGGCAAAAACATACAACAGGCGGGATTCCCAGATGGTCACCCACTCTAGTACTAGTCGCCCGGTTCAGTGCTTATGTATGGCAGAGCGGACGGGATGCCCAGTTCTCACTGACCTATGGTCG
>Ga0265797_10002461_pt1 | contig 31097 bp, 23 predicted proteins | sample P2T30metagenome_FD_192433 | JGI IMG/M metagenome (GOLD analysis project Ga0265797, IMG submission 192433) | Plant litter microbial communities from East Loma Ridge, Irvine, California - P2 T30 | ecosystem: Environmental > Terrestrial > Plant litter > Unclassified | place: USA: California... | reverse complement strand
CGCAATCTTGAATTCCTCCGTGTACCGCTTTCCGCTCATGCCTTCTCCTTGTGCCAACATTATGGCTCAGGAGTGTCTACGATAGTCGTGGCGATTCAGTTCAACGCCAGTCGCCACTGTAAAGTCGATCAACTTCTTTCCAGTGATGAAGGAGAATTGTGATGTAGCCAACGCACGCCGGGCAGTCAACGCAGCTACACTGATCGTTCCACTCACGGTAAGGCTGCCAGCACTATTACAGGCAGCGACTTATTACGGACACCGATCATGCACCGCACCCACTCGCGCAACTGCCGCACCCACCGTACGTCACCCTTCTTGCTGGCCTGCGTGTCGGCGCTGACGCTGCTGTCATTTTCCAGTATCGATGCCGTGGCACAGGCGACGGCCGCCGATACGCGCTATGAACGCATCGCACCGAGCCCGGATGGCATCGGCAAGCGCTACATGGGCCGCGAGATCGCCGGCGTGATGGGATGGGAGGGCGCGCAATGGCTCGAGCGCGAAAGCCGCGCACGCGAAGAGCGGCCGGAATTGCTTCTGCGGGAACTGGCACTGGCGCCCGGCATGACGGTGGCCGACATCGGCGCCGGCACCGGCTACTACACCTGGCAGCTGGCGAAACAGCTTGGACCCGGCGGACGGGTGTATGCAGTCGACGTGCAGCCGGAAATGATCGGCATGCTCGACAGCCAGATGGCAAAGCGCGGCGTGCGCAACGTGGTGTCGGTACTAGGCACCGACACCACCGTCAAACTGCCGCCGGCCAGCGTCGACCTGGCAATCATGGTCGATGTCTATCACGAACTCGCCTATCCCGCGGAAGTCCTGGACAGCATCGTCGGCGCCCTGAAGCCGGGCGGGCGCGTCGTCTTCGTCGAATATCGGGCCGAGGATCCGGCAGTCGCAATCAAGCCGCTGCATAAGATGAGCAAGTCGCAGATACGGCGTGAAGCCACGGCGCATGGCCTGCAGTGGGAACGCAGCATCGAGTCGCTGCCAATCCAGCATGCGATCGTGTTTCGAAAGCCCTGAGCGCAGATGTTTTTGCCATTGCGATCGAAGTCGAGCATGGGAGAGGACATCAACATCAGGGCGCCGACCCGGCGCCGGCCAGCATGCCCATCACCGATTCGCGCTTGTCCAGCAAATGCCGCGACAGGATGGCGGAAAGGCGCTTGCCGTCGCGCGCCTCGAGCGCTTCCATCATCTGATTGTGCTCGTCGATCGCCTGGTCCCACTTCTCGGGAACCAGATTGGACTTGAGTCGCAGCGACTGCAGCCGCCGGTTCATGCCCAGATAGGTGTGCTGGAGCACCGAATTGCGCGCCGCCTCGGCGATCTTGTCATGGATCGCCTGGTTGCGGCTGTAGTAGCCGGGCAGGTCCTCGCGCTGGCGGCAGGCCAGCATTTCTTCGTGCAGCACGCGGATCCCGGCGATCTCGGCGGGCGTGATGCGCTCGCAGGCGTATTCGCCGGCCAGCGCTTCCAGGCCGCTGACGAATTCGAAGGTTTCCCAGACTTCCTGGTGCGACATCTTGTAGACCGAGGCGCCGCGGTTTGGGGAAATCTCGATCAGGCCCTCGGCGGCCAGGGCCTTCAGGGCTTCGCGCAAGGGCGTGCGCGAGATGCCCATGGTCTCGCATAGCTCGCGCTCGTTCAGCTTCATCCCAGGCGGGAAGATGGATTCGACGATCGACCGGCGCAGATGGCTGACAACGGTATCGTGCAGGTGCTGCCGCGCCAGCTTGGGAAGAGCAGGCGGCGCCGCAGCGAGGGCCGATGCCGGGTCAACTACCGGGTCTTGCATTCAATGTCTCCACGTCGATAAATTTTTCAAGGAATTTTAGCATTCGGGCGTATGAACGATGCTGAAAGCTGAGTTGATACCGCAAAGGTTCAGGCTTCCGAGCAGTATCGCAAGACGAGGGGCAATGTTTCATTCATGCAACAATAGCTTGTCCATCGATCTCCATTTCTTCTTCAACGCGCTTTCCGTCCCTGATCGGATTGGCATCGTCCTCGCTTATTGGTACTATGTCGCTTGCATTTTGCATACAAAATACATTTTTCAAGCGAGAGAGAGACAATCCATGTCCGACGATCAGCAATCCCCATCGCGCCGGCGCATCATCAAGAGCCTCGTGTTCGTGCCCATGGGTGCGGGTGCGGCAGCGGCGCTGCACCAAGGGCTGCCCAACGCCAATGCAGGCGCCGCGGCCCCAGCCGAAGGCAAGCCCAATGCCTATACGCCGAAATTCTTCAATGCCAAGGAATGGAAATTCGTCATCGCCGCGGTCGATCGCCTGATCCCGCACGACGAACACGGCCCTGGCGCGGTGGAACTGGGCGTGCCCGAATTCCTCGACCGCCACATGCAATCGCCTTACGCGTCCGGCAGCATCTGGTATATGCAGGGCCCGTTCCTGGAAGCGACGTCCGAGTTCGGCTACCAGGGCAAGCTGGCGCTGAAGGACATCATCCGGGTCGGTATCGCCAACGTCGACGCCCACTGTGTCAAGACGTTCTCGGGCAAGGCCTTCGCCGACCTCGACCTGCGCATGCAGGAAGCCGTCCTGAAGGACCTCGAGGGCGGCAAGATCAAGCTCGACGACATCTCGTCGAAGCTGTTCTTCGCCGACTTCCTGGCCGAGACCCGCGCCGGCTACTTCAGCGACCCTAGTCACGGCGGCAACAAGGACATGGGCGCCTGGAAAATGATCGGTTACCCCGGCATGCGGGGCGACTACCTGGAGTGGGTAAAGATTCGCGACAAACCGTATCCGCTGGGACCGGTGGACCTGGCTGGACGGAGGGGATAAGAGAATATGGCAATCGTAAAAGAGAAAAAAGACGTGGTCATCGTCGGCGCCGGCTGGGTCGGCGCCATCATGGCCAAGGAATTGACTGACGCCGGCATGAACGTCGTCATCCTCGAACGCGGCCCGGACCGCGACACGCAGACCGACTTCGCGTATCCGCGCGTGATCGACGAACTCGAAGGCTCGGTGCATCGCAAATACCTGCAGTCGCTGGCGCAGGAAACCGTCACCATCCGCCACAACCTGAGTACCGTGGCCGTGCCGAAACGCCGCATGGGTTCGTTCAAGCCGGGCACCGGCGTGGGTGGCGCAGGCTCGCACTGGTCGGGCGTGCACTTCCGCGCACTGCCGGAAGACCTCAACCTGCGCACCACGCTGGAACAGCGCTACGGCAAGAAGATCATGCCGGCCGGTATGTCGATCCAGGATTTCCCGGTCACCTTCGAAGAGCTGGAACCGCATTTCGACCACTTCGAATACGTGTGCGGCACCTCGGGCAAGGCCGGTGTCATTAACGGCAAGGTCGTCGAAGGCGGCAACCCGTTCGAGGGTTCGCGCTCGCGCGAGTATCCGCTGGGACCAAACCCCGACTACCTGGGCGGCGAAATGTTCTACAAGGCGGCGCGTGAGATGGGTTATCACCCGTTCCCGATCCCGGCCTCGAACACCTCGGCCAGCTATGTGAACCCGTATGGCTGCCAGATGGGGCCGTGCAATTTCTGCGGTTTCTGCTCCGACTATGGCTGCCTGAACTATTCGAAGGCCAGCCCCAACATCAATATCTTCCCGGTGCTGCGCGGTCGCAAGAACTTCGAGATGCGCACGCTGGCCCAGGTGCTGAAGGTGAACCTGGCGGCCGACGGCAAGACCGCCACCGGCGTGACCTACCTCGATGCCCAGGGCACCGAATGCGAGCAGCCGGCGGACATCGTCATCCTGGCCGCGTTCTCGCTGTACAACGTGCACCTGATGCTGGTCTCGAAGATCGGCCCGGCCTATGACCCGGTGACCAAGACCGGCACCGTCGGCAAGAACTACTCGTACCAGAACCTGAACCGCGTCTCGCTATTCTTCGACAAGAACGTGCACGCCAACCAGTTCATGGGCATCGGCGGCGGCGGCACCACCTTCGACGATTTGAACGGCAACCGCAACGATCCGACCAAGTCGGGCTTCGTCGGCGGCGGCGTGATCTGGGCGCGCCAACCGGGCGGCGGTCCGGTGCGCGGCATCGCGACCGCGCCGGGCGTGCCGAACTGGGGCAGCGACTGGAAGAAGGGCGCCAAGGACGCGATGCGTCACTCGTTCTACTACGAGGTGCAGGGTTCGTGCATGGCCTATGACGACGCCTATCTCGACCTCGATCCGAACTACAAGGACGCCTTCGGCCGGCCGCTGCTGCGCATGACCTTCGACTGGCACGACAACGAGATCGCGGCCTCGGCCTACCTGGTCGACAAGGCGCAAGAGATGTGCAAGGTGCTCAACCCGCTGGCGACCAAGGGTGACGCCAAGAAGCCGGGCACCCACTACAACATCAACCAGTACCAGAGCACGCACACTGTCGGCGGCGCGATCATGGGCGCCGATCCGAAGACGTCAAGCCTGAACAAGTACCTGCAGTCGTGGGACGTGTCGAACGTGTTTGCGCCGGGCGCCAACGCCTTCCCGCAAAACAACGGCTACAACCCGACCGGCATGGTCGGCGCGCTGGCCTACTGGTGCGCCAAGGCGATCCGCGAACAATACATCAAGAGCCCCGGCCCGCTGGTGCAGGCATAAGAGGACGAGACAATGAGCAAACAAAAACCTGTCAAGAAAATCGTCCTCGGCCTGGCCATCCTTGGCGCGGTGGTGTTCGCCGGCGCCTACGGCTATGCCGTGGCGCCGACCGAGACCCGCAAGATCGACGCCGGCCCTGGCCTGGCGGCCGGCGTCATGCCGGATGCCGGCCTGATCGAGAAGGGGCGCTACGTCGCGACTGCCTCCGACTGTATCGCCTGCCACACGGCGCCGGGCGGCAAGCAGTTTGCCGGCGGCCGCGTGATCCAGTCGCCGATCGGGAATATGTACGCGACCAACGTCACGCCCGATAAAGAGACCGGCATCGGCAACTACTCGCTCGACGATTTCGATCGTGCGGTCCGTCACGGCATCGTGCCGAGCGGAGGGACGTTGTATCCGGCGATGCCGTTCCCGTCCTACGCCCGCATGAGCGACGACGATATGCGCGCGCTGTATGCCTATTTCATGCACGGTGTCGAGCCGGTGAAGCAGGCCAACCGCGACAACGAGATCAGCTGGCCGCTGTCGATGCGCTGGCCGCTTGGCATCTGGCGCAAGTCGTTCGTGCCGGTGCAGGGGCCGATGGACCTGTCGAAGTATTCGGACCAGAAGATCGGCCGCGGCGCCTACCTGGTGCAGAGCCTGGGCCACTGCGGCAGCTGCCACACGCCGCGCGCGGCGACGCTCAACGAGCTGGCGCTGGACGAATCAGGTCCCGAGTATCTGGCCGGCGGCCCGCTGATCGATGGCTGGCTGGCGGTCAACCTGCGCGGCGACAAGGTCGATGGCATGGGTAACTGGACTGCGCAAGACATCGTCGACACGCTCAAGACTGCCCGCAACAAGCACTCGGGCGTGCTGGGCGAGCCGATGCAGGATGTGGTCACGCACAGCACGCAGAACATGAGCGACGACGACCTGATGGCGATGGCGCTGTACATCAAGAGCCTGCCCGAGACCGGCAACAAGAAAGCCAGCTTCGCCGCCAGCGATGCGACCGTGCAGAAGATCATGTCGGGCAATGACAGCGAACGCGGCGTCCAGCTTTACCTGGACAACTGCGCGGCCTGCCACCGGGTGGATGGCAAGGCGGCCGGCGACGTGTTCCCTGCGCTGCCGGGTAATCCAACCGTGCTGCAGGAAGACGCGACCTCGCTGATCCGCGTGATCCTCGCTGGTGCGCGCTTGCCGTCCACGCACACGGCGCCGTCCGACCTGGGCATGCCGGGTTTTGCGTGGCGCTTGTCGGATGAAGAGACCGCGCAGCTGGTGACGTTTGTGCGCAGCAGCTGGGGCAACCAGGCTTCGCCGGTGGGTGCGGCGGATGTGGCCAAGGTGCGCAAGCTGGTGAAGGAGCACGAGATCCATACGGCGGACAAGGGCGATATCAAGCACTGATCGGGTAGCATCGGGTCAGCAGTCACGAACGCCGTCTCCGCTTGTGGGGGACGGCGTTTTTTTTTGCGCTTACTGAAAAATCAGTGTACGTATGCGGCGCCGTGCACGGGCGGATAGATGGCGGGGACCGGCGTGGCCTGTCCCGCAAACAGCTTGGCCTCGTTCAGCGGCGTTGGATCGATCCAGTCATCGATGTTGAAATCACGCCGGATATAGCCCCAATCGAGCAAAAACTGCTTCTGCGCAGCCAGCCCGGCAAGCCGGACCGGATCGAGCGCCGGCGTCAGGCTGCGCTGCAGGGCAGGGCCCAGTGCGCCGGTCACATCGAGCGCCGTATACCCGGGATTCTCGAGCGCCGCGAGCTGCCCCACCTCGTCCGGATGCTCGCGCGCCCACGCCCCCGCGCGCAGCAGCACGCCCAGGTAGCGGCGCACGATGCCGGGATGGCGCGCTAAAAAGTCGCGGTCGACCGTGATCGGCCGCGGCGTGCCGTTGTTCACCCGCTGCAGCGGGTCTTCCAGCACATTCAGGTTGGCGACTTCACGCAAGCCCGGATCGCGTGCGGCGGCATGGCCCTGTGCGCCGCGCAGGAAGACCGCATCCACATAGCCCGAGCGCAGCGCTTCGAGTTCAATGTCGCGGCCCGGATCGCGCTGAGGGAATTCGAAGTCGGGCGATTCGATATGGATCCAGCGCGCACGGCGCGGATCCAGGTCAGCTACCGCCAGCGCGGTGGCGAAGCCGCGCTGGGCGCTGGCGCGGTGGATGTCGATCATGGCATGCCGACGCAGCGGCAGGCCGAGGCGCTTGTTCTTCAGGTCAGCCAGGGTCTGGATGCCGCTGTCGCGCCGCGCCAGGATGCCCTGGTATTCATCGACCCAGGTAATGCCCACCACCACCGCCCCCTGGCCTTCGGCGCGTGCCCACAGCGCCGGCACATTGCCACCTTCGCGAAACAGGCCGGTCTGGCCATGGTGGTAATAGGACAGGCGGATATCGCGGCTGGCCGCGTCTTCGAGCGAGCGCAGCGAGGTGGCGCCGGCGTCGAATTCGGCGTGCAGCCAACCCTTGCTCACGGCCAGGCCGGTGGCGGTGGCGCCGCCTCGGTGGCTGTACCAGAGCTGGATCGGGGAGTTCATGGGTGATGTCATGTGTTGTTTCCAGGTTGTCGTATCCCTAGTCATAGCAAACGCCGGGCCAGCGCCAACCAGCGGTCGATTGCTGGTTTTTGCGCAGGCATTGCTGGCTGCTGCGCAGTTTTCGGCTCTCGCTGATGGTGCGAAGCCCGCAGCAGGCCTGGATATGCGTAATCCGGATAAGCTTGCGTCACACAATTCGTTCGCAGCGCGCCAACGCGGGGCTATAGTCGGTTCATGAACCTGACCGCCCCCTACGTTCCTCCGGAATTCGCCCGCAACGCCCGGCTCGCGCGCGGTGGCGTCGATGCCGAGCCGCTGGTCGCCTTCGCCGATGCGCCCAAGACCAGCCTGCTGGTGCGGGCCACCGCCTTCGTGTTCGCCGATCCGCGCTCGCGCGCCCTGCAGGAGATGATCGAGCGCGTCGCGCCGAGCGAGGCCACCATCCTCGTCACCGGCGAGACCGGCACCGGCAAGGAGCTGATCGCGCGCCACGTCCATGCCCTGAGTCGCCGCAGCAGCGGCAAGTTCGTGGCCATCAATTGTGGCGCGTTTTCCGAGACCCTGGTCGAGAGCGAATTGTTCGGCTACGAGAAGGGTGCGTACACCGGCGCCTTGCAGGGCAAGGCCGGCTGGTTCGAGACCGCCAATGGCGGTACCCTGTTCCTCGACGAAATCGGCGACTTGCCGATGCCGATGCAGGTCAAGCTGCTGCGCGTGCTGCAGGAGCGCGAGGTGGTGCGACTCGGATCGCGCCAGGCGGTGCCGATCGACGTGCGCCTGGTCGCCGCCACCAATGTCGACCTGGCCGAGGCGGTGCGCGCCGGACGCTTCCGCGAAGACCTGTATTACCGCCTGCAGGTGATTGCGCTGCCGCTGTTGCCGCTGCGCGAGCGGCCGGGCGACGTGATGCCGCTGACCCGGCATTTCCTGTCGACTTACGCCGAACGCCTGCACCTGGGCGAGGTAAGCCTGACGCCAGAGGCCGAACTGGCCCTGCGCCAGTATCCGTGGCCGGGCAATATCCGCGAACTGGAAAACGTCGTTCACCGCGCACTGCTGGTATGCCGCAATGGACGGGTGCAGGCCTCCGATCTGTGCCTGTCGCCGCTGATGCAGATCGCCGCACCGGCGCTGGCGGCTGCACCCTCCCAGCCCTTGTATCACGTGGCGCCGACCGCGCCGCTGCCTGAGCCGGAGCCGGTCGCCGCGACCGCGTGCGAGTCGGAGCGCTTCCAGGCTGCCTGGCAGGCGCTGCTCGATTCGGGCGAGCAGATCACCTTCGAAGCGCTGCAACTGCAACTGGTGGTGGCCGCGTGGGAGAGCAGCGACCGCAATCAGCTGCGCACGGCGCGCTACCTGAACATCAGCCGCAATGTGCTGCGCACCTATCTGAAGAAGGCCGGCGTGCTGACCTGATGCCAACCCTGATTATCGGCACGTGGCGTGGACGGCGAGCCGTCCACCCCACGTGCGCCATCAGGCTGCCAGTTTATCCCGCTCTGCGAGCAGGGCTCGTGCCGCCACCAGCGGCCTTTCGTCGGCCCAGGCACGCACGTCGACATCGCGGTCCAGGAAGCCGTGGGCCAGCTGGAAATTCTTCTGCTGCTCGAACAGGGCCAGCCGTTGCTCTGACAGGTCGGGCGCCAGCGCCGTGTGGAAGCCCTCGCGGTAGGCGCTGGCCACGGCCTCGCCGCCGGCCTGGGTCTCGCGTTGCAGGATCGCGCGTAGCTCGTCGCGATGGTCGGCCGCCCAGTCGGCAGCGCGCAGGGTCTGCGCCAGGAAGCGGCTCACCAGGTCGAAGTGATTCTCGAGGAACTCGCGATGCACGGTGATCGGCCGCGGCGTGCCGTTGTTGACCCGGTGGCGGCGATCCGGCAGGGCATCCAGGTCGATGCCGACTTCGACGCCGGCGGCGCGCGCTGCCTCCACCGCCGCTGCGCCCTTGACATAGACTGCGTCGACATCGCCGCGCACCAGGGCGGCGATTCCCTGCCACAGGCTGGCGCCGGGCGCTGCACGGTCCGGCGCAGCCTCCGGGCTCCCGACTTCTTCCAGGATGACGTCCGCCAGCGTCAGGCCGACACTGGCCAGCGCGCCGTGGTAGCCGGCCAGGCTCATGCCGCGCGCGATGCTGCGTCCGCGCCGGTTTTCTTCGATGTCGACGCGGCGCAACACCGGCAGCGCCAGACGTTTGCCGGCCAGGTCGCGTGGATTGCGGATGCCGGAGCCGGGCCGCACCAGGATGCTTTGCCACTCGTCGATCCAGGTCAGGCCGATCAGGCAGGTGTCGGCGCCTTGTGCCCGCGCCGGCAGGGCCAGCAGGTTGCCGCCTTCGCGGATCAGGGTGGCCAGGCCATGGTCGTAGTGGTGATGCGCCAGCGGGCCGCCAACCTCTTGCAAGGTCTTGATGGCGATGCCGTCGCGTGCGAATTCCTCGTCCAGCCAGCCCAGCTTGTAGGCCAGGCCGGTAGCGGTGGGGACGGGACAGCGGGTGAACCAGATCGTATCGATACTCATGCGCGTCAGCTCCTTGGAAGTGATGCCGGGATGGTCCGGCGGTTGCTATCGATGCAGGAAGCGTGCCGGAGCCCGGCAGGCGGTCGCGTGTGGCCTAGAGAACGGTGACGGCCTGGGCGAAATCCAGGCGCGGGCCGCGCGGACGCAGCGACTCCGGGTCGCCATAGCCGAGATTGACCAGGAAGTTGGCGCGATAGCGCCCGTCCGCGAAGAATTCGCGGTTTACGGCATCGGCATCGAAGCCCGACATCGTTCAATGGTAAGGGCAAGGTCGTGCTCCGAAGCGAAGTGAGTGGGGAGCCTATGTGCATGCAAGTTCCGATCCAGCGCTTGCCGGCAGCTCCCTGTTGCACAGGAAGCAGCACGCTGTCGGTTTTGCGCCAGCGAGAGGGCGGCTTTGTGCTTCCTGCGCAGCAGCCTGGCCTGGCATGCATCCTGCAGTACAGGAATTCATCACTTCACGAGGATTCCCATGACCACCGAATTCATCTGGCAACTGCCGACCAGCGGCGACGGCCGCTATGCCAATGCGCACAAGACCCGCCGCGGCGAGCGCGAGGCGCCGGGCCATATTCCGTTCACCGAGGGTGTGAGCGATCCGCGCGGCGACCGGTTCAATTATTTCGACTACCTGCACCAGGTGGCGCGCGCGGCCGACATCACCGGCTTCGATGGCGTGCTGGTGCCGCACGACCAGGACGGCGACGAATCCTGGATCGTGGCCGGCTACCTGGCACGCGGCACCCGTCATGTGCGCCTGATTGCCGGTTTCGATGCGGCCTGGGGTTCGGCCGTGTATGCGGCCAAGAACGCGGTGAGCTTCCAGCGCGCCACCAATGGCCGCTTCGCCTGGCAGATCGTGCAGGGTGCCGATGAAGCCACCCGGCGCCGTCATGCCGACAATCTGCCCGAACAGGATGTGCTGGCGCGCATCGATGAATTCGTGACCGTTGCGCGTGGCGTCCAGACCCAGGCGCCCTACGATTTCAAGGGCCGCTTCTTCGAAGTGCAGGGCGGGGGCTTTCGAGGACCGCTGGGCGGCAATCCGCTGCCGCCGGTTTACCTTGATGGCGCGTCAAGCGAATCGTTCGCGCTGTCGGCGCGCCAGGCCGACGTCCACGTGCTCAATGCCGCGCCGCTGGATCAACTGAAGCCATCGATCGCACGCTTGCTGGAGCTGGCAGCCGCGCAAGGCCGCTCGCTCGCGATCGGCCTGCGTGTCGACCTGCTGGCGCGCGAGGATGCCGCCGAGGCCAGGCACGACGCCGAGCGCCACCTGGCGCAGACCGGCGAGGATCGCGCCGGCTACGAACACCGCACCCTGGTCGGCAGCTATGCCGAGATCGAGCAGCGCCTGTTTGACTATGCCCAGGCCGGCATCACCAGCTTTGTGCTGGGCGCAACGCCGCACCTCGAGGAGGCATGGCGCGTCGGCGAACACCTGCTGCCGCGCCTGCGCGCCCGCCTGGCCCAGGACCGCCAGGCCGCCTGAGCGCTCACCTTCATTTCGAAAAGACCTCCATCATGACTATCGATATTTTCTGGCGCATTCCCACCCATGGCGAGCCGAGCTCGCACCGCAACCGCGCGCCGCATCGCGGCGACTGGTATCCCGGTAACGACAAGCTTCGGAGCGCAAATGCGGCCAGCGTGGCCAGCGGCAGCGGCGGCTTCAGCTACCTTGACTATATCGCCGAGATTGCCCATGCGGCCGAGATCTCCGGTTTCCAGGGCGGCCTGATCCCGTCGTTCCCGATGACCGACGAACCGTGGGTGATCTCGTCGCTGCTGGCGCGCGAGACCTCGACCTTCCGCTTCATGATCCCGTTCCAGCCAGGGTTCCTGAATCCGGTGGTGGCGGCGCGTATGACGGCCAGCCTGCAGCGCGCCACCGGCGGCCGTGCGCTGTATAACGTGATCACCGGTGGCGGCGGCCCGGCCCAGCTATGGTGGGGCGATGCGGCCGGCCACGACGACCGCTATACCCGCACCACCGAGTTCCTCGACGTCGTGCGCGGCGTCTGGCGCGGCGGGCCGTTCTCTTACCAGGGAAAATTCTACCAGGTGGAGGACGCGGGTTTGGCGCATCCGCTGTCGATCCAGGACTTCCCCGAGATTTACTTCTCCGGCTCGTCCGACGCGGCCCTGGCTTCGGCTTCGAAGCACGCTGACTACTACCTGACCTGGCTCGAACCGTTCGAGCAGTTGCGCGAAAAATTCGCCAAGGTCAAGGAGAAGACCGACAAGCTGGGACGCAAGATCAAGTGCGCCGTGCGGGTCGACATCGTGGCGCGCGCGACCGAAGAAGAAGCCTGGGCCGAGGTGGCGAAGGGCTTTGCCAACACCGACAAGGCAACGCTCGATGCCTTCCTGGGCGTGGACGGCAGCGATTCGGTCGGCGCGGCGCGCCAGCGCGGCAACCGCCCGACCACGGTCAACAGCTACCAGGACCTGATCGTCGAGCCCAATATCTGGTCGGGCTTCAATCTTCTGCGCGGTGGCCAGACCCAGGGCATCGTCGGCAGCTACGAGCAGGTGGCGCAGCGCCTGGACGACCTGGTGCAGCTGGGTGCCGACGCCTTCATCCTGGCAAGCACGCCGCACCTCGAAGAAGCCTACCGGGTCGGCGAGGAAGTGCTGCCGCTGGTGCGCGGGCGAGCAAGCCAGCAGTTGCTGCGCGCGGTCGGATAGCACCTGCCCCGGGTGATCGGTGAGAGGACGGCCGGGGCGACCCGGCCGTTTGCATTGGCGCTGCTCGATGCGCGGCACCGGTCGCGCGCTGCACTGCACCAATTCCAGCAGTCGGGCCGGAACTGCTAGCTAATCAACATAAAAGCGTCCGGATTCTGCATTTTTCAGCGGGCACGGTGCTTGCGAATAGAACAGCGTCCAACAACTTTTTCCAATAAAGGATGTATATGCGCAGTTCGATTTCTTCCGCCACCCCGGGGCACCCCACCAAGCTGAACCCTACCTTGCTGGTGCGCGCCATGCGCGCAGCCTTCGCCATGACGCTGGGCGGCTGCGCCTTCGCCAACATGGCCCACGCCGCGCCGGAAGAACCCGCCAACGCCGACGCCGTCGCGGAAGCCGCGCCCGAGCCGGCGCTGGCGCCTGTGACCCTGCAGACCGTCATGGTGACGGCGCAGAAGCGCGAGGGCCGCGCCCTCGACGTGCCGAGCGCGATCACCGTGCTGGGTGGCGATGAACTGCTCTCGGAAGGTGTCGGTCGTTCGGCCAGCGAGATCCTGAACTATGTGCCGAACGCCTCGGCCGGCACCCAGCAGCACAGCCGGCCGCGCTGGTGGATCCGCGGCGTTGGCGCCGGCCAGCAGCAGATCGATTTCCCGAACCCGGTCGGCTTCTACCGCGACGACGTCTATATCAGCAACTCGAGCGCGACCGGCTTCCCACTGTTCGACCTCGAACGGGTCGAGGTGCTGCGCGGCCCGCAAGGCACCTTGTGGGGCAAGAACACCACCGGCGGCGCCATCAACGTGGTGTCGCGCAAGCCAAGCGCCCAGACCGACGGCTACTTCAAGGCCGACTACAGCAGCCATGAGACGGTGCTGCTGCAAGGCGCGATCGGCGGCAGCATCAAGGACGACGTCCTGACCGGCCGCATCTCCTTCCACTCCGAAGAGCAGCGCGAAGGCAACTTCAACAACGTCTTCAAGGGCACCAAGGACGGGGAACTGAAGGACAACGCGCTGCGCGCCCAGTTGCGGGCCAGGATCAACCGCGACTTTACTGCCAACCTGTCGCTGCACTATCGCGATTACCAGGTCGATGGCGCGACCACGACTGTGGCCAGCTATGCGGCCAACGGCGTCTACCGCAATGGCTATATCCCGTCGCTTGACCCGGAAGACGTGAGCACCAACGCCCCGTCGCTGCAGAATATCGAGCAGCGTGGCGCCAACCTGACGCTCGAGCACGCGTTTGGCGACTATGCGCTGACCTCGATCACCGGCTTCGAGGACTTCGAATCCGACAGCGTCGGCGACAACGACAATTCGCCGCTCGAGATATCGCGCGGCCGCAGCGAGGCGCGCAGTCGCCAGTTCTCGCAAGAGCTGCGCCTGGCCTCGCCGAAGAACGACCGCGTCAACTGGGTCGGTGGCCTGCATTACTTCAGGGAGACGATCGACTCGGAATCCTCAGTGGCGCGCCTGCCCGAGCCGATCGCCGGGGCTTACCTGGCAAGTACCCAGCCGGTGGGGTACAACAACACGGTGTATGAGCACAAGACCCGCAGCTTCGCCGCCTTCGGCAGCGCCACGGTCGATTTCACCGACCGCCTGCTGGCTACTTTCGGCCTGCGCTGGACCACCGAGACCAAGGACCTTGACCTGCGCCGCATCCAGGCGGCGTCGAACGCGGTCAATTTCGGCAGCGCGCAGAACTGGTGGAGCACCGTCATCGGCGGCAACTTCGGCGCGCCGGCCGTCGCCCGCAACAACTTTACGTCGAACCCGTCGACCAGCTGGCGCGCCTGGACCTACGATGTCACGCCGCAGTACAAGATCGACGACAACAAGCGGCTCTACTTCAAGTACGCCCACGGCATCAAGTCGGGCGGCTACAACACCAGCGCCGCCGACGTGCGCGCGCTCAATACCGTGGAGCCGGAAGAACTCGACTCGTACGAGATTGGCCTGAAGTCCGAATGGCTGGGGCGGCGCCTGAACCTGAACGCCAACCTGTTCTACTACGACTACCAGAAGGTACAGGTGAACATCACCGGCATCTACAACGGCGACCCGACCCAGACCGTGAACTACCTGCAGAACGTCGACCGCGCCCACGTGTACGGCGTCGAGGTCGAGCTGGAAGCGAAACCGCTCGACAAGCTGCACCTGCAAGCCAGTGTCGGGCTGCTGCGCACCCAGTTCGACCGCTTCGATATCCAGAATGGCGGCGGCAACCGCAATGGCAACGAGTTCGTGCGCTCGCCGCACGTGACGGCGCTGCTGGCTGCCGACTACAAGATCCCGCTCGCCAATGGCGGCCGGATCGTGATCGGCGCCGACAGCCATTACACCGGCAAGCAGTTCTACTTCGTCGATCCCCAGCTCGACGCACGCCACCTGGTGAACCAGAGCGGCTACACCCTGACCAATGCGCGCGCCATCTATACCGCGCCGGGTGGCCAGCACGAGTTCAGGCTGTATGCCGACAACATCCTTGATAAGGTCTACAAAAACCATGCGCTGACGGCCTTCGTGCCGGGCACCACCAACGGCGACGTCGTGTACTGGGCGCCGGGCCGCAGGGTTGGGGGATCCTATACCTATCACTTCTGAGCGCACAGCGATGTTGGCGCAGCAGCAGCCGGCTGTGCCATCACTGCTGCCTAGCCAACAGTTGCCGCCCCCAGGGGCTGGCATATGTCTTGCAACTACCTGAATCACCGAGCCAACCATCACCGGAGAACACACATGAGCGATACCCTCGACGCCGTCAAACCCGATACCGCCACCCGCCTGACCGAGAAGGTCCTGGCCTTCGTCGAACAAACCCGCAAGGACGCCTTGCTGGCGTTTTCCGCCCTGCGCGAGACCGGCAGCCTGACCGCCTTCGGCACCGTCGGCTTCGTCGAACGGGTGCCGGGCGAAGACCTGGTGGTGATCGTCAACGACCCGGGCCCGTTCCGCAAGGGCGAGCCGCTGGTCGCCACCGTGGCGGGCCTGGACGGCACGATCTACGCCGGCAATACCCATGCCGGCGGGGCGGGGCGCTACCTGAAGCTGTTCAACACCCACCCGGATGTCACCACCATCTCGCACGTGCACTCGCCGTCGCTGGGTGCCTGGGCCCAGACTCACCGCACCCTGCCGATCCGCTATGTGCCGGTGCAGCGCTTCCAACTGGTCCGCGAGATCCCGATCTATATCGACCGCCGCCAGCCGGAGGTCGACTTCATCCTCGACGAAATCGCCAAGAACCCTTATGCGACGGCGATCCTGGAAGCCAACGGCGGCTCGACCGTGTGGGGCAAGGGCGGCCTGCTCAAGACGGCCGAATTCATCCTGCTGCTGGAAGAAGGCGCCAAGATCCAGATCGCAGCCGAGGCGGTGGGCGGCTCGCGTGACTTCGGCCCCGGCGTGCTGCGCCAGCAGTGGAATATGAGCAAGCTGATCGACCAGGCGCGCTCGCTGTCGCTGCTGCCCGCGACCGACCTGTAAGTCTTGATCCAGTGATGAGGAAAGCCATGACGTCAGTACCACCATATTCGCCTCAGCGGCGCCTCGCCTTGTCGGCAGCGCTGCTGCCCGCACTGCTATCCATCACCGGCGTCCGCGCCGCCGAACCCTTGCCGCCGGCGCTGAGGATCGCCGCCGTCTCGCGGACCGGCCCATCCGGCAAGACCCTGTTCGCCGGCTCCTCGGCGCTGGTGGCAGAGCAGGGCTGGCTGGCGGCCGAACTGGGAAAACTCGGCGTCAAGCTGGAGTGGGTGCCGGTGACCACCAACTCGGTGGCGGTGCAGGTCAACGAAGCCTTCGCCAACCGCTCGATCGACTTCGCCCAGTATGGCGACCTGCCGTCGATCATCGCCAACGCCTCGGGCCTGCGCACCCAGCTGGTGGTCCCGGGCGGCAGCATGAACAACACCTACCTGGTGGTGCCAGCGAACTCGAACGCGCGCTCGATCAAGGACCTGAAGGGCAAGAAGATCGCCCTGCACCGTGGCCGGCCGTGGGAGTTCCCGTTCGCGCGCCTGCTGGCGGCCAACGGCATGACCCAGAAGGACGTGCGCATCCTGAACCTGAACCCGCAGGCCGGCGCCTCGGCGGTAGCCAGCGGCAGCGCGGATGCGTTCTTCACCCTCAGCGATGCCTTCCTGCTGGAAGACAAAAAGGTCGGCAAGATCATCTGGTCGAGCAAGCAGGCGCCGCAAGACTGGAAAATGCGCGCCGAACTGTGGGGTGACAGCGCCTTCCTGGAAAAGCACCCGCAACTGGCGCAACTGGTGGCCACCGCCTACGTCAAGGCGCATCAGAGCGTGGTCGGCGCGAATGGACGCGAGAACTATATCCGTCACGAGGTGGCGGCCGGCCAGTCGCGCGCCCTGGTCGAACGCGAATGGGAAGGTGACGCCACCAACTGGAATGCGCGCTGGGCGCCGCTGTTTACGCCCGAGCTGCGCGCGCACTACGCGGCTGGCGCCGCCTACGCCCAGCAAGCGCGCCTGATCGGCAGGCCGCTTGACACCAGCCGGCTGTACGCACCGCAGTTCGTGGAGCAGGCGCTGGCCCAGCTCAAGCTGCAGAACCTCTGGGCCAGCCGATGAATCCGGGCGTGCTGTCGGCAGGAAGCCGTGGCCTGGGCCTGGCCGAGCAGGCGCGCATGGTCGTGCAACCGGGGCGACCCGAGGCGGCCACGCCCACACCTGTGCGGGCCGCGCGTCCGCAGGCCCGGCGCGGTCTGGTCGCGCGCTGGCTTGATTGGCGCTTTTCGAGCTGGACCTCGCCCTTGCTGGTGCTGGCCATGTGGATCGCGGTCACCCAACTGGCGCTGGCGCCGGAGCAGATCCTGGTGCCGCCGTGGCAAGTCCTGGTGAGCGGCTGGGAACTGGTGCAAAGCGGCGAGCTGGGCGAACACGTCTCGGTCAGCCTGGTGCGCCTGGTGTCGGGCTTCGGCTTCGGCAGCGTGGCGGGAATCGCCTTCGGCCTGCTGGTCGGCCTGTCGCCGCGCCTGGATGACTACACCGCGCCGACCTTCCAGGTGCTGCGCCAGATTCCATCGGTCGCGCTGATCCCGCTGTTCATCCTGATATTCGGCATCGGCGAGACCTTCAAGGTCGCCATCGTCGCCAAGGCCAGCTTCTTCGTCGTGGCGCTGGCCGTGCACGAGGCGGTCAAGAGCCTGCCGGCGCGCTACCTCGAGGTGGCGGCGGTGCTGCGCTTCTCGCGCCTGCAGGTGATCCGCAGGGTGGTGCTGCCGGCCATCGTGCCCGATACCCTGACCGGAGTCAGGATCGCCCTCGGCCGTTCGTGGATGGTGCTGGTGGGCGCCGAACTGCTGGCGGCCGAGAACGGCCTGGGCCAGATGATGGAGATGGGGCGCCAGATGTTTCGGCTCGACGTGGTGATGGTCGGGGTGGTGCTCACCGGACTGGTCGGCCTGGCACTCGACCGCGGCTTTCGCCTGCTCGAGGCATACCTGATGCGCTGGCAGCGCCGTTGATGCGGAGGCTACGATGAAATCCTTGGCGAATGGCGCCGGTGCGCTGCTGCGCGGCTTGCTGCTGCCGGCGCTCCTGCTGCTGGCCTGGCAGTGGGCGTCCGGTCGCGGCGCCAGCGCCGCCTATGTATTCGTCCCGCTCGAGCAGTTGTGGACCGGGGCTGGGCAGCTGATCGCCGACGGCACGCTGGCGCTGCACGTCGGCGCCAGCCTGGAACGCGCCTTGACGGGGCTGGTGTGCGGGGCGCTGCTGGGCGTCGCCACTGGTACCCTGATGGCGCAGTCGCGCGTCGCCGAACGCCTGATCGGACCGCTGTACCACAGCATCCGCCAGGTGCCGCTATTGGGCCTGGTGCCGCTAATCGCGCTGTGGGCCGGCAGCGGCGAATTCGCCAAGCTCCTGATCATCGGGATTGCCGCCTTCTATCCAACGGTACTCAATACCTTCGAGGGCATGCGCCAGGTCGATCTGCGCTACCGCGAAGTGGGCGCCATGCTGACGCTGACACGCGGCCAGATGTTCCGCCGCGTGCTGCTGCCTGCCGCGCTGCCGGCCATTATCACCGGTGTGACCCACGCCCAGGTGTTCGCCTGGCTGGCCTGTCTGGGCGGCGAATTGCTGTTTGCGGCGGCGCCGGGAATCGGCTCGCTGCTGCTGGTCAGCGAGCAGACCGGGCGCATGGACGTGGTGCTGTTGTCGGTGCTGGTAATCTCGCTGTTGGCATTGGCCCTGAACCTGGGGTTCACGCGCGCGGCGCGGCTGCTGGTACGCGGAAGGTCGGCCTGATGGGCAGCGCCGGCCCGGCCAGCGCGCCGCTGTTCGCGCCACACGAGTTGCGGCGCTTCCTGGTGGGTTTCATCGGCCTGACCATGCTGTCGGGGATGACGATCGGGATGAACAAGGTGCTGGCCACGATGTTCGGCCTGCACCTGGGCGTCACCAATTTTCAACTGGCCCTGATCAGCAGTGCCGAGACGGCCGCGATGGCGCTCGGCACCTTGCCGGCCGGGCGCATCCTGGCGCGCGGCAATCCCAAGTTCCTGTATGCGGCGATCAGCCTCACCTTGTCGGCGCTGTTCTGCATCCTGCCGTGGCTGCCCGGCTGGCAATGGATGGCGCTGCTGATGTTCCTGGTCGGCCTGTGCATCGCTCTGCGCATCGTGGCGATGAGTACCGTGTTCCTGGTGCGCCTGCCAGAACTGGGGCAGGGCAAGGCCGGCTGGTACAAGGGCACCCTGATGCTCGGCATCCAGTTTGCCGGCCCGCTGACCGGCAACTACGTCATCGCCCACCTGGGGCTGACCGGCGGCTTTTATGTGTCGGCCCTGATGTTCGCGATCCTGGCGCTGCTCGGCTGGCAGGTGCTGCCGGACCATACTGGCCAGCGCACACAGGGCAAGGAGGCGGACGCCTCGGAATGGCGCGCGCTGCTGCGCCTGCCCGTGGTGCGCACCACCTATCTGTTCGAGGTGCTGGCCAGTTTTACCGCGTCCAGCGTGGGGGTGTTCTCGATCCTGCTGGCGATCAAGGTACTGCACTGGCCGCAAGACCATGCGGTGTGGCTGATGGCGGTGCAGGGCATCAGTTTTGTCGCGGTGCTGCTTGGTATGGGCAATGCGGTGCTGGGCAGCCCACATCGCGACCGCATCTACGGCGGCGCCCACCTGGCGATCATGGCGGCGCTGGTGCTGCTCGGGCTGTACCCGAGCACCGCCAGCTACCTGCTCGCATCGAGCCTGCTCGGGTTCGGCCTGGGCGTGAATGCGCTGGTCAATACCAGCCGCATCGCCCATGCACCGGTCGACAAGGCGCGTGTGTCGGCCCACCTGACGTTGCTGGGCATGGCCGCCGGCACCGTCGGCGCGCTGGCCGCCGGGCGCCTGGGCGACCTGGTTGGCCTGCGCAATGTCTTTCTGCTGTGGACACTGCCCTGGCTGGCGGCCTGGCTGTTCTATCAATCGAAACAAGGAGAATCGCAATGACGCTCGCTACGCTTACCCCGCTGGCGGAAAACAACACAGCCGCAAGGTCACCCCGGCGTGGGGCTGGCCTCTGCATCGAGCATGTCAGCAAGTCGTTCCAGCTCAAGGGCGATTCGCTCCTGGTGCTGGACGATATCTCGCTGACGGTCGAACCGGGCGAATTCGTCGCCATCGTCGGCGGCTCGGGCTGTGGCAAGTCGACCCTGCTGCGCCTGCTGGCCGGGCTCGATCCCGACTACCAGGGCATCCTCCTGCACGACGGTGCGCCGATCGACGGCCCGACCCTCGAGCGCGGCCTGATCTTCCAGGACCATCGCCTGTTCCCCTGGCTGACGGTGGAGCAGAACGTGGCGCTGTCCTTCACCAATACCGAGGTGCCGGCCGCCGAGCGCCGACAGCGGGTGGCGGCCGAAATCGACAGGGTCGGCCTGGAAGGCTTCGCGGGCGCCTACCCGCACCAGCTCTCGGGCGGCATGTCGCAGCGCGCGGCGATCGCGCGCGCGCTGGTGGGCCGGCCCGACGTGCTGCTGCTCGATGAACCTTTGGGCGCGCTCGACGCCTTGACGCGCCTGCACATGCAGAAGGAATTGCGGCGCCTGTGGCAGGAAGAGGGCATCACGATGCTGATGGTGACCCACGATATCGAGGAAGCGGTGTACCTGGCCGACCGGGTGGTGGTGCTCGAAGCCCGTCCGGGGCGCGTGCGTCGCGTACAGGAGGTGCAGCTGGCGCATCCGCGCCAGCGTCGCGACGCCCAGTTTGTCGCGCTGCGCGATGGCCTGTTGGCCGATTTCGGTTCTGTGTAAGGAAGTGTAAGTCGATTGCCCTGGGGGAAGAGGCGAAATCCATTTAAATCAATGACTTACCAGATTTCAGGATCGGCAGGGAAGCGCATTGCAGCCCGGTGTTTCCACGTGTTACGGTCACAACCGTCACGTCCTGAGGAAACCCCGAAATGCAATCCACCACAGCACCACGCAATCTATCGATCGACGTCCTGCGCGGCCTGACCCTGGCCCTGATGATCGTCGTGAACACGCCCGGCAGCTGGGGCATGCAGTATGCCCCGCTGGTGCACGCGCCGTGGCATGGCTACTCGCTGACCGACCTGGTGTTTCCGTCCTTCCTGTTCGTGGTCGGCTGCGCGCTGCGCCTGAGCATGAAGAAGCTGGGGGGCATGGACGACGCCCGCTTCCTGCGCACCGTGTTCCGGCGCGGCCTGTTGATTTTCCTGTGCGGCTTCTTTCTGTACTGGTTCCCGTTCTTCACCCCTGACGGCCGGTTCATCCCGTTCGACACGGTGCGCGTCATGGGCGTCCTGCAGCGCATCGGCCTGTGCTACCTGCTCGCGGCCCTGGTGGTGCGCTACGGCGGCGTGCGCAGCGCCCTTATCGCCAGCGCGGCGCTGCTGCTCGGTTACTGGTGGATGCTGTGGCAGTTCGGCGACTACACCCTGGCCGGCAATGCCGTGCGCACGCTCGACCTGGGACTGCTGGGCGAATCGCATATGTACACGGGCGACGGTATCCCGTTCGATCCGGAAGGCATCCTGAGCACCTTGCCGTCGGTCGTCAATGTCCTGGGCGGCTACCTGGCCGTGGCCTGGATCGAGCGTCAGGGCCGCAAGGTGCCGATGGTGGCGCTGATGCTGGCGGCCGGCGCCGGTTGCGTGCTGCTCGCCCATGGCTGGGATGCCGCCTTCCCGATCAACAAGAAGCTGTGGACCAGCTCCTATGTGATGGCGAGCATCGGCTGGAACCTGGTGCTGCTGGCCGTGCTGGTGTGGGCGATCGATATGCGCGGACTGCACGCCGGCACGTACTTCTTCGACGTGTTCGGCAAGAACACGCTGTTCATCTACATGCTGTCGACGATCGGCGCGGTTGCGCTCGCGCGTGTGTGGGTAGATGGGAAATCGCTGCATCAGTGGCTGTACCAGGACGTCATCCTGCCCTGGACCGACCCTTACCTGGCATCCTTCCTGTTCGCACTGGGCTATATGCTGGCCTGCTGGATCGTGGCCTATGCGATGGACAAGCGCCGCATCTACGTCAAGCTGTAAGGATGTTCCTCGCCTGCTGTTGCAATTAGGGCACAACGCTCTGTAATGAATTGTAAGGTTTTGAATACTTGTCTTGCGTGAAACTCCACGCATCAAGGATTTCCCGGCGAAAAATTCGGACCAACGTAAAGAAGTGTAAGCAACAGCCGCGTACGATTCCTGAATAGTCATAAAAATCAAATACTTATGCGTTCACTGAGCGGCTCGGGGCTATCGTTTGGACCACTTCCGCAACGGTGCTACTGTCAAAACATGCAACGAAGAAAGTGGAAGCGAAAGCAGCACACACGCAGGTGGGACTTATCGACATGACGGCAATGACCGTCACGCTACCGAAAGGAAACGAGGGAAATGAGCATGCTTGAATCGAACCGCAAGACCTTGATCAGTTCGGCCGTTGCCGGCGCCCTGGCGCTGCTGGCCGCTCCCGCCTGGGCCCAGGAGGCGCCTGCGGAGGCGCCGGCTGCATCGGCCTACAAGATCCAGGAAGTGATGGTGACCGCCACCCGCTACAGCACTTCGCTGCTGAAGACGCCGGTCGCCGTGTCCGCCGTGACCCAGGAAGAACTGACGCGCAAGGGCGTGGTCAATATCAAGGCGCTGACGGGCGACATTCCCAATCTGCAGATGGGCGGCGCGGTCGATGGCAGCTCGGGCGTGCAGATCGCCATCCGCGGCGTGTCGAACTCGGATTTCACCGAGATCGGCAACCCCGCCGTCGGCCTGCACGTGGCCGGCATCTATTCGCCGCGGCCGCAAGGCGCGCTGGCGCTGCTGTTCGACCTCGATCGCCTCGAAGTGCTGCGCGGCCCGCAAGGCACCCTGTTCGGCCGCAACTCGACCGGCGGCAGCATCAACATCATCCCCAACAAGCCCGTGATTGGCAGCTACGAGGGCAATGCGATGCTCGACGTCGGCAACTACAACGGGCGCCAGCTTTCGGTCGTCCAGAACCTGCCGGTCAACGACCGTATCGCGCTGCGCTTCACCGCCAGCGGCGTCAAGCGCGATGGCTGGATCGACCAGTCGCGCGACAACTACGATGTCAACATGCCCTCGAAGGGCTTCTTCGCCGACGGCATCCCGGACACCGACCAGCGCCTGGCGCGCGACGTCGGCAAGGGTGACTACTACACCAACCGCGACCAGTGGGCAGCGCGCATCTCGGGCCTGTGGAAGGTCACCGACAAGCTGCGATGGCTGGTCGCGTTCGAGAATTACCAGAACAACGACGCCGGCGACATCGCCATGAAGGATTGCGACCAGGCGGCCGGTACCGCGTATGCCTGCACCGGCGGCAAATACAGCGTGGCGATCAACATCCCGGGCATCACCGATATGTCGATCCGCACCGTTCGTTCGAACCTGGTGTGGAACGTGAACGACCAGACCGATGTCGAGTACAGCTACGCGCATGCGATCCAGCGCCGCTTCCAGCAGCAGGACAGCGATGGCGGCTACCATCCGATCGAGGCTGACGTCGACGCCACCGCCACCAGCATCGGCGACCGCTGGCCGGTCTACGACAACGGCACCTATACGCTCGGCTCCAAATTCGCTTCCGATGTACACGAGCTGCAGCTGCGCCAGAACTTCGGCCGCCTGCGCTACGTGGCCGGCCTGTTCTACATGAAGGAAAAGAATAGCCTCGACTACGGCCAGGACTTCCGCGGCGGCGGCCCGAATGGCTACCCGACCGCCAACTTCTATCACCAGCCGCACCGTATCTCGGAATCGCAGGCCGTGTTCGCCCAGGCCGACTGGGAATTCGCCCCCAAATGGACCTTCACCGCCGGCGTGCGCCAGAGCCGCGACGAGCGCGCCGATGCCAACGGCCAGTTCTGGGAGTCCTACGGCACCGACTATTTCAATGGCTTGTACACCCCCGGTGCGCCGGGCACGCCGGGCTGGCAGGGCATCGATTCGTCGATGCTGTTGCCTGGCATGGGCGCCTATTACGGCAGCGGCGCGTTCCCGGCCGCGGCGTCGATCAGCGACCACAAGGATTCGTGGCGCAAGACCACCGGCCGCCTGGGCCTGACCTGGCAGGTCGACCCGCGCAATATGCTCTATACCTCGCTGTCGACCGGCTACAAGGCGGGCGGCTTCAACGACCGCTTCAACCTGTGCGGCAATATGCTCGATCCGAACGGCAGGCCGTACGACTGCGCCAGCGGCCCGGCCGGTCCACAGTATTCCTTCCTGCCATACAGCCCCGAGACCGTCACCAACCTCGAAATCGGCTACAAGGGCAAGATGCTCGACGACCGTCTGACACTGTCGGCCACGCTGTTCTACAGCCGCTACAAGGACATGCAGATGACCGGCCAGCACACGGTCGGCCAGAACCAGCGCCCATGCGCGACCGATAACCCGGGCTGCAATGCCGTGATCAGCTGGTGGTCGACCCGCAATATCGGCCGCGCCAACATCAAGGGACTCGAGCTCGAAGGCCAGTACCGCCCATGGCGCGATGCGCGCCTGACGTACTCGGCTTCGCTCCTGAGCGCCAAGGTGGCCGATTACCACACCTTCAGCGACGACCTGGGTTGCGCCTCGCGCCTGGAGCAAGGCGTGACGCCATGCCCGGACTACTACTCGGGGCCGGATACCTCGCTGGCCCAACTGCGTCCCTACAACGTGGTCGGCAACCGCCTGCCGTACTCGCCGCCGCGCACGATGAACCTGAGCTTCTCGCAAGACTTCTACTTCAGCAACGGCTGGATGCTGACTCCGTGGATCCAGGCGCGCTGGCAAGACAAGATGTTCTTCAACCTGCGCAATCTCGACGAAGCCCACCTGTCGAGCGTGCAGGGCGCTTACGCCCAGGTCGACGGCTCGCTGCGCCTGAACGGCCCGGACGGTGACCGCTATCCCTGGTATGCGGAGCTGTACGTGCGCAACGCCTTCGACAAGCGCGCCAAGACCTGGGCCGGCATCGGCGGCCCGGATTCGACCTTCACGCTGGCGTCCTACAACGACCCGCGCATGGTCGGACTGAGGGTCGGCGCGTCCTGGTAATGTAGCGGCAAGCTGAAGCAAGCAAGCAGCCGCGCGACGTGAGATCGCGCGGCTGCGGTCCTGGAACAGGCAGTACCTATCAAGGCAACGGCGACGAATGGCCAACGAACACAAACAACGCATGCACCTGCTTTTCCTGACGGCGATCTGCGGCCTTGGCGGCCTGCTGTACGGGATCGATATCGGAATCATCGATCCCGCCTTGCCCTACCTGCACCGCGCGACCAGCCTGTCCGAAGGCCAGCTGTCGCTGGTGGTGGCGGCCGTGATGGCCGGCTCGATCCTGGGCTCGGTAGTGGCCGGCATGCTGGCCGACTGGCTGGGCCGCAAACCGATGCTGGTGGTGAGCGCATTGCTGTTCGTCGGCAGCGTGACAGTGATCTACCTGTCGCAATCTTTTGTAGCACTGCTGCTCGGACGCCTGCTGCAGGGTCTATCTGGCGGCGTGATCGCGGTCGTGGTGCCGCTCTACCTGGCCGAATGCCTGCCGGCCGATCGCCGCGGGCGCGGCCTGGCCTTGTTCCAGTTCGCGCTCACGGCCGGCATCGTGCTGGCCGCCTTCATCGGCAACCATTACCTGGGCAATGCCGAACTGGCGATCCAGGCCGCCGGCAGCGATGTGCAGGCCGCCACTGCCGCCGCCGACCATGCCTGGCGCAGTATGTTCATGGCGGTGGTGTATCCGGGCGTGCTGTTCCTGGTCGGTTGCCTGTTCGTGTCCGAGTCGCCGCGCTGGTTGATGCGCCAGGGCCGCGCCGCGCAGGCGCGCGGCGTGCTGGGCCGCCTGCGGCCGGCCGCCGCATGCGAGGCTGAAGTCACTGAGATCCAGGCTTCGCTCGACGAAGAGCGCGCGCGTCCCAAGCTGGCGCGCGGCGCCGCGCTGATGGAAATGCTGACCGAGCGGCGCTATGTGCTGCCGTTCGTGCTGGCCTGCGTGATCCTCGGCTGCAACCAGGCGACCGGCATCAATTCGCTGCTGCAGTTCATGTCGACCATCCTGCAGCACGCCGGCCTCGATCCGGTGAGCGCCGCCAGCCACGGCACCGCGATCAAGATCCTGAATATGGTGATGACGGTCGGCGCCATCATGCTCGTCGAGCGCAAGGGCAGGGTGTTCCTGCTCAAGATCGGCACCGCCGGCATCATGGTGTCCCTGTGCCTGCTGGCGCTGCTGTTTCACCGCTTCGAATCGCAGCGGGTCGACGTACGCACTGAAGTCGCGGCGCTGGTGCAGAACAATGCGATCGACCTCAACCTGGTCGACGCGAAACTGGGCAAGGGCGCAGGACCAGTGCAGCTGACGATCCTGTACCAGTATGGTCAGGCGCAGCAGGTGGCCGAAGCCTATACGCCGACCGTCGAAGCGCAAGAAGTACTGGCGCGCGAGGCGGCCCTGGCCGCGACCCTGGCGCCGCCGCAGCGCGCATTGCTGGGCGGCGCGCGTGCCGCCTGGTCCGGCCGCGGCGACCCTGCAGCGCTGGACGCGGCCCAGCAGATGATCGCGGGCCTGGCGCCCGAAGCCCGTGCCACGGTCGATGCGGCGCGCCGCGTCTACATGGCCCAGCGGGTCAGCGTGCAGCCGCCCAAAGGAATGGCGGCCGGCACGCCGCTCGAGATCGTGCGCGCCACCGTGGGGCCGACGCCCGACGAGCGCAGCGGCCTGCTGGCAACGCTGTTCATCGCCCTGTTCATCGCCTCGTTCTCGATCGGCCCCGGCGTGTGCGTGTGGCTGGCCTTGTCCGAGCTAATGCCGACTCGGATCCGTTCGGTGGGCATGGGCGTGGCGCTCTTGATCAACCAGGGCACCGGGACCCTGATCGCGGGCGCCTTCCTGCCGATCGTCGGCAACTATGGCTACCACATGATGTTCCTGTTCTGGGGCGCCTGCACTGCGGTCTATTTCATCACCGCCACTTTCTTCCTGCCCGAGACCCGCGGCAAGTCGCTGGAAGAGATCGAGCGGCTGTTCGCGGCGCCCAAGGCGCAGCGGGGCTGAACCGGTGAAGCTGGCAAGCGCTTGGATCGCAGTGCTGGCGCTGGCGGCGATGCTGCCGGCCAGTGCCGGCACCCTGGTGATCGAGAGCTGGCGCGTGGACGACCAGGCCTTGTGGGAAAACGTCCTGCTGCCGGCCTTCGCGCGCCATCATCCGGACGTGACCGTCAAGTTCGCGCCGACCGCGCCGACCGGCTACGACGCCGCCCTCGGTGCGCGCCTGGCCAAGGGCGCGGCGGGAGACCTGATCGCCTGCCGCCCGTTCGACGTGTCGCTGGCGCTATACCAGGGCGGCCACCTGGACCGGTTGGACGGCAAAGCGGGCCTGCAGAATTTCGACGCATCGGCCAAGGTGGCCTGGCAGACCGACGACGGCAAGGACACGTTCTGCATGCCGGTCGCGTCGGTGATCCACGGTTTCTTTTATAACCGGAATATCTTCCGGCGCCTCGACCTGCAGCCGCCGCGCACCGTGGCTGATTTCTTTCGCGTGCTCGAAGTGCTGAAAAAAGCCGGCGTGACGCCGCTGGCGCTGGGCACTGCCGAGCAATGGGAGTCGAGCCAGATCCTGTACACGAATATCGGGCCCAACTTCTGGCGCGGCGAGGAGGGACGCAAGGCCCTGATCGCGGGGCGCGCCACGCTGACCGACCAGCCATTCGTGGATGCGTTTGATTTCACGGCGCGCCTCAGGCCTTACCTGGCCGCAGGCGCGGCGCGGCAGACGTATGCCGCCAGCCAGGCCCGATTCGCGTCCGGCGGTGCGGCGATCTACCCGGCCGGCTCGTGGGATATCGCGCATTTCAGCCGCACGCCTGGCCTCTCGCTGGGGGTGTTCCCCCCGCCGGTGCCGCGCGAGGGCGCGGCCTGCCACATCTCGGATCATATGGACCTGGGGCTGGGCGTGAACCGCAATTCAAAGAACAAGGAAGACGCCTATAAATTCATGGCCTGGGTGGGATCGCAGGAATTCGCCGACCTGTACACCAACCGGCTGACCGGCTTCTTCACCCTGTCGCACCACCTGATCGCGGTGCGTGACCCGGTAGCCAAGCAGATGGCCGAGTGGCGCAAGCGCTGCGCATCGACCATCCGGGTCAATGCCCAGGTACTCAATCGCGGCCAGCCGAGCATGGAAGTGGAGCTGTGGGCCGTCACCTCGCAGGTATTGAACGGCAGCCTGGCGCCACGGGACGGCGCCGCCAGGCTGCAGGCAGGGTTCGCGAAATGGTACAAAGTCGGGCAACACGCAGCAAGGCAACAATAACGCCGCACTGGTCGGTGCCTTCACCGGTGTGATTTTTATGAGCGAATTGGGAGACACTCTTGGGTAAAACAACGAAGTATGGCGGCGCGGTGGCGTCGACCTTGATGGCGGCGCTGTTCGCGCTGGCGACGCCGGCGATCGCGAATGCTGCGCAGGCGGCCCCGGCTTTTGCCGATGTCGTGGCCAACGGCGCCAAGCTGCATCTGCAATGGGAGCTGCAGCGGCCAGTGGCGGGTGCACAGCTGCCGAAAGGGACGTCGCCGGCGCGCTTCACGCTCACCAACCGCGACACCCAGGCCTTGCCGGCGCGCGGCTGGTCGCTGTACTTCAATGCGATCGACCGCATGCCCAAGGGCGTGCAATCGGGCGGCCTGCTGCTGGAGCAAATCGCCGGCGGCTACTTCCGCCTGTATCCGGGACCTGACTTCAAGGGGCTGGCGCCGGGTGAGACGATCGACTTCAATTACCAGCACTCGGACTCGGTCTATACCTCGTCGAAAGCGCCGTCGGGACCCTACCTGGTGTACGATGCCGCTCCGGACACCGGCGTGGCCCTGGCATACGACGTCGTGCCACTGGCCCAACCGCCGCAGGCCGGCGTGAGCGACAGCCCGCATTCGCTGGTGACTCCGCAGGATACCTACAAGCGCAACGCGCGCGCCGAACTGCTGCCTGCGGCTGCCGTGCCGAAAGTGCTGCCGACGCCATTGCAGCTCGATGCAGGCAAGGGCGTATTGGCGCTCAAGGGCCGCCCAAAAGTCGAGGCAGCGCCGAATCTGGCCAATGAGGCGGCGCTGGCACGTTCGCTGTTCCCGGCCAATCTGCCTGCCAGTGGCGGGCCGGCGCTGCGCCTGGCCGTGGGAAGCGTGCCCGGCCAGACATCGCCCGAAGCCTACCGCCTGAGCATCGCCGCCAATGGTGGCATCACGATCATCGGCAACAGCGCGGCCGGTGTCGCCCACGGCCTGCAATCGCTGCGCGACCTGCTGCCGCTGCCGGGCGCCAGGTCGCTCATTTTGCCCGAGCTGACCATCGTCGACGCGCCACGTTTCGGCTACCGCGGCTTCATGCTCGACGTCTCGCGCAACTTCCACGGCAAGGAAGTGGTGTTCAAGTGGCTCGACCTGATGGCCCGTTTCAAGCTTAATAAATTTCACTTCCACCTGACCGACGACGAGGGCTGGCGCCTCGAGATCGCCGGCCTGCCGGAGCTGACCGATATCGGAGCGGTGCGCGGCCATGCCGCCAAACCGGGCGTGCGCCTGCAGCCGGCCTACGGTTCCGGCCCCGACCCGAAGGACGCCAGCGGCAGCGGATACTTTACTCGCGACGAGTACAAGGAAATCCTGCGCTACGCCCAGGCACGCCACATCGAGGTCATTCCCGAGATCGAGATCCCGGGCCACGCGCGCGCCGCGGTGCAGGCGATGGAATCGCGTTACCACCGCCTGAAGGCGGCCGGCGACAAGGACTACGCCAAGTACCTGCTCAACGACCTCGAGGACCGCTCGGTGTACAACTCGCCCCAGCTGTTCGGCGACAACGTGATCAACCCGGGCCATGAGTCGAGCTACACGTTCATCGAGCACGTGGTGGACGAGGTGGTCAAGCTGCACCGCGAGGCGGGCGTGCCGCTGTCGACCATCCACATGGGCGGCGACGAGCTGGCCCACGGCGCCTGGGAAGAGTCGCCTGTCAGCGCCGCCATGATGAAGAAGCACGATCTGGAAACCGTGGTCGACCTGTGGGACTATTTCTATGACCGGGTCGACGGCATGCTGCGCAAGCACGGCCTGTTCATGTCGGGCTGGGAAGAGCTGGCCGCGCGCCAGACCATGCTCGATGGTCGTCCCAAGCTGATCCCGAATCCGCGCTTCCCGGAACGCGGCTTCAGCGCCTATGTGTGGAACAACACGGTCGGCAACGAAGACCTGGCCTATCGCCTGGCCAATGCCGGCTACGACATCGTATTGACGCCGGTGACGCGCATGTACATGGACATGGCCCATAACGCCAATCCCGACGAACATGGCGTCAACTGGGGCGCCTACGTCGAACTCGATACGGTGCACGACTTCATCCCGCTCGACATCAACAAGAACGCCCCCGAGGCCTCGCGCATCGGCAAGGACCGCCTGACCGACTACGGCAAGCGCCGCGTGCGAGGCCTGCAGGCCAACCTGTTCGTCGAGACCGTGCGCGATCCGGCCCGGATCGACTACCTGGTGATGCCGCGCCTGGTGGCGGTGGCCGAGCGCGGCTGGGCTGCCGATCCAGCCTGGGCCCGCGAAAGCGACCCGGCCAAGATCGACGCCTTGCATCGCGGCGCCTGGACCGGCTTCGTCAACGCCCTTGGCCAGCGCGTGCTGCCGCGCCTCGACCTCGATGGCAGCAAGCTGGCCTACCGCATCGCGCCGCCCGGCATGATGGTGGACGGTGCCCGGGTGCTGGTCAACCACGTGCTGCCCGGGATGACCCTGCGCTACACGGTCGATGGCAGCATGCCGAGCGCCAGCAGCCCGGTGGTCGCTGGCCCGATCGCCGCGCGCGGCACGATCCGCGCCGCCGCCTTCGACCGCAACGGCAGGATGGGGCAGGTGGCCAGCATCGAGCAGCGCTAGCGCCATGGCCCCCCTTGCTATATAGTCGGTGCTTTTGCGCGGGACCGCAGGTGAAAGCGTCGATGAAGAAGGTGGCCTGGCCTGGTGTCATGTTGGGGGCGTTGGCCTTTGCCTGCGGCGGCGCCGCCGCGCCTTCCGTCGCGCCTTCCGCCGCCGCGCCTTCCGCCGCGCCGGCGCCCGAGCGCCCCGGTTTGCAGGTCCTGCACTGGTGGACCTCGCCTAGCGAGCGCAAGGCCGCCGACCTGCTGGCAAGCACCCTGGCCGGCGAGGGCATCACCTGGCAGGATGCCGCCATTCCCGGC
>Ga0265797_10002460_pt1 | contig 31101 bp, 28 predicted proteins | sample P2T30metagenome_FD_192433 | JGI IMG/M metagenome (GOLD analysis project Ga0265797, IMG submission 192433) | Plant litter microbial communities from East Loma Ridge, Irvine, California - P2 T30 | ecosystem: Environmental > Terrestrial > Plant litter > Unclassified | place: USA: California... | reverse complement strand
CCAGGCTTCCGGGTCGTGCACATCGCGGTCTTCCGGCGCGATGTTGTAGTCGCCCAGGATCGCAAACTGCGGATGCGCCGCCATCTCTTCAGCCACCCACTCGCGCAGCGCGGCCAGCCAGCCCATCTTGTACTCGTACTTGTCGGACCCCACCGCCTGGCCGTTCGGCACGTAGGCGCAGATGAAGCGCACGCCTTCGATCGTCGCGGCGATCAGGCGCTGCTGCTCGTCCGGATAATGCGGGTTGTTGCGCACCACGTCGGCGATCGGATGGCGCGACAGGATGGCGACGCCGTTATACGTCTTCTGGCCGCTGAACACGACCTGGTAGCCGGCGGCCTCGATCTCGGCGACCGGGAATTTGTCGTCGGTGAGTTTGGTTTCCTGAAGGCACAGCACATCGACCGGCGAGGTGGAGAGCCACTGCAGCAGGTGTGGCAGGCGCACCTTGAGCGAGTTGACATTCCAAGTAGCGATTTTCATATTGATAAACCTGTTATTTCACACCGGACTATCCGGGGTAACTTTGCGCAGTATCAATGTTCGAGTCAAAACCTGCAATGGTTGCTAGACTTCAACAATATTCGACACAATCGTCTTTATTTGCGCTGGATGCAACACAGATATCGTAAAATCATTGTTCAGTAAATAAAGAACACAGTGCGCACTAGCAAGCTCGGCCGAACTGTGTCAAGATGTAACAATCGCAGCAAGAGAAGAGTCATTTCCGTATCGTCTCCTTCTCAGAAGAAAAAAATTGCAGTAGATCAACTAGCATTGTGGTATTGTTATATTTCTTGGAAGCCAAGTATTCATGAGCAATTCGTTGCTTTGATATTGCTTAATAAAGGACAGTAATGCGCCAAGCATTTGAAGCATGGGCCCAACGCGATGGCCACATTGTCCGGCGCCGTGAGGACAAGCCGGAAGAGTATCTGGTGTATGAAACCCAGCGCCGCTGGCTGATCTGGCAGGCCGCCCTGGCCCATGGACAGAAAGCCGCCGAGGCTGCGCAGAAGCCTGCACAGGCCGACGCCCAGCCGCAAAAGATGCTGGCCGATGAAGCCGCGGTACGCAATCGCGTGCTCAACGAGGTGCTCGACGCCTTCAGTGAGCTCGACGATAACGCCGGTGTCGAAGGCATCGTCAAAGTCATCCAGAGCCTCAAGAAAAAAGCACGCGCCCAGGCCGAAGAAAAGGTCTGAAGCGCGCATGACGGGTCCGGTTCGCTATCGCCACTATAAAGGTGGCGTGTACGAGGTGGTCTGCGAAGCCACGCTCGAGGCGGACCATACGCCCGTGATCGTCTACCGTGGCGAAGACGGCAACACCTGGGTTCGCCCGCGCGCTGCTTTTTTCGAAACGGTCGAGGTGGCCGGTGAAGTGGGCGTAATACGCATGCCGCGTTTTACGCCGCTCGATCCTGGCGCCTGATTCCGCTATCTGATTCTGCTGTTTGAGGGGCAGTTTTACCCCTCAATTCCAACTTATGTCCGCACGGAAACTGCCTTACACTGGCAGGACGTTTTCCGGGTAAAGACATGTCCACTATTCCTAGCATTTTCGGCTCCTGTGCACTGACGCTTGCCCTCGGCGGCTGCGTGATGGGGTCCGGCGAATCGCCGTCGCAGCAGCTCGAAGTCCATACCATTCTCGGCCACCGCGAAGTCGCGGGTGTCGGCTGCGTGCTGTCCAACAGCGCCGGGCGCTGGTTCGTGGTGGCGCCGGGCCGCGTCATCGTCGAGCGCACCCGCGACCCCTTGACGATCGATTGCGCGCGCGAAGGCGTCGGCAGTGCGCGCGAGATGGCGGCTTCGCATAATGCGGGCCTGTTCGATACCGACAAATTGATCGGGAATGTCGTGATCAGTGCCGGCATGGACGGCTACATCAATCGCCAGGCGGGGGCAGGGGTGGCGTATCCGTCGACGCTGACCATTCTGATGCGGCCTGCAAGCAGCCGCCAGGGCGATCCCGATGCCACTGCTGATTCAGGCGGTAACGTCGTCTTTTAGTGTTGGCAAAAACGTCGCCCCTGCGAAGGCAGGGGCCCAAGTTGCACGAGCCGTCGAAACGCTCATAACTTGGACCCCTGCCTGCGCAGGGGCGACGATCAGGCTAACGAAGCTACGCTGTTCTTACACGCGATTCAGCAGGAAAGTCGTCAGCAGCGGCACCGGACGCCCGGTCGCACCCTTGGCCGCGCCGCTCTTCCACGCGGTGCCGGCGATGTCCAGGTGGGCCCAGGTGTAGTTGCGGGTGAAGTTTTCCAGGAAGGCTGCCGCGGTGCAGGACGCGCCGCCCGGGCTGCCGATGTTGGCCAGGTCGGCGAAGTTCGACTTCAGCTGCTCGTTGTACTGTTCGCCGATCGGCAGGCGCCAGGCGGTGTCGCCGGTCTGGGCGCCGGCATCCATCAGTTCATCGGCCAGGGCGTTGTGGACGTCGTCGTGGCGGGTGAACAGGCCCGAGTTGTGGTGGCCCAGGGCGACGATGCAGGCGCCGGTGAGGGTGGCGATGTCGACCACGGCGGCCGGCTTGAAGCGCTCGGCGTAGGTGAGGGCATCGGCCAGCACCAGGCGGCCTTCGGCGTCGGTGTTCAGGATTTCGATGGTGGTGCCGTTCATCGCGGTGACGATGTCGCCCGGCTTGGTGGCGCGGCCCGACGGCATGTTTTCGCAGGCCGCCACGATACCGATCACGTTCAGCTTGATGTTCATCTCGCCGAGCGCGCGGAAGGTGCCCAGCACCGAGCCGGCGCCGCACATGTCGTACTTCATTTCATCCATGCCCGGACCCGGCTTGAGCGAGATGCCGCCGGTGTCGAAGGTGATCCCTTTGCCGATCAGCACGGTCGGCGCATCCTTCGGCTTGCCGCCCATGTGCTTCAGGACGATGAATTTCGGCGGCTCTTCGCTGCCGCGGGTGACCGACAGGAAGCTGCCCATCTTGAGCGCTTCGAGCTGCTTGCGCTCCAGGACCTCGACCTCGAAGCCGTAGTCCTCGGCCAGCTTGCGTGCGGTGTTGGCCAGGTAGGTCGGGGTGCAGACGTTCGGCGACAGGTTGCCCAGTTCCTTGGTCAGGTTCATGCCGTTGGCGATCGCCAGCGATTGCGCCAGCACCGCCTTCAGCTGCGGCGTGGCCTGCGGCACTGCCACGGCCAGCTTGCGCACGCCGGTGATCGCCGGGTCCTTCTTGCTCTTTTGCGCGTCGCTGCGGAATTCGGCTTCATTCGCGCCGACCACGATGCTGCGCACCGCCCAGTTCAGGTCGCGTCCTTTCACATTCTCCAGCGGGAATGCGATAATGGCATCCTGTGCGCCCAGCGAGGCGAAGGCCTTCAGCGTCGCCGTGACGGCGCTGGCGAAGCTCTTCTCGCCGATCGCCTCGTCGGCACCGACGCCGACCAGCAGCACGCGGCTTGCCGCCACGCCGGCCAGGCCGCGCAGCAGCAGGGTCGAACCGGGCTTGCCGGAGATATCGCCCGATTTGACGGCAGCCGAGATGGCGCCGTTCAGATCGAGGGCTTTCGCTGCCTCCGACAGTTTCTTGTTTTCGAATACCGCGACGGCGATGCAGCCCGATTTGGCCGCGCCCAGCGTGTTTTTGGTGTCGAATGCTTTTATGCTAAAGTCCATTTGATTCTCCGTTTCTTGACTCAACCTGCAATTATAACTATCGAATGATTTTCCGACGCGCCCTACAACGTGAATTGGCCAGCGTGGCCGGCGCGACCTTCACGGTCCTGTTTTCGATCCTCGTCACCTGGACCCTGATCACCATCCTGGGCCGGGCCGCGGGCGGCAAGGTCGACTCGGGCGACGTGCTGGCGCTCATCGGCCTCGCGGTGCTGAATTATCAGCCAACAATCCTGATCCTCACCAGCTTTATTTCGGTACTGGTGGTGGTCACGCGCAGCTACCGCGACTCCGAAATGGTGGTGTGGTTCGCCTCGGGCCAGTCGCTGGCGCGCTGGGTCGCGCCGGTGCTCATGTTCGGCCTGCCGATCGTGGCGCTGGTGGGCGCGCTGTCCTTCGTGGTGATGCCCTGGGCCCAGCTCAAGAGCAACGAATTCAGCCAGCGCTTCCAGAAGCGCGAAGACCTGCAGCGCGTCGCGCCCGGCCAGTTCCGTGAGTCGGCGGCGGCCAACCGCGTGTTCTTCGTCGAAAGCACCGGCGGACGCACCTCGCCGGTGGTGCAGAACGTCTTCGTCAACACCGTCGAGAAGGGCGTCAACACCACCGTGGTCGCCAAGGAAGGCGTGATCGAACCGGACGGCAAGGGCGGGCAGTACCTGGTGCTCAAGAACGGGCGCCGCTACTCGGGCACGCCGGGCCGCGCCGACTTCCAGGCGATGGAATTCGAGCGCTACCGGATGCGGGTCGCGACCCAGGTGCCGGTGCTGGGCGACATCAAGGTCGGCGGCCTGAGCACGCCGGCGCTGCTGGCGCTGCCGGCCAACCCCTACACGCGCGCCGAACTGCAGTACCGCCTCACCTGGCCGATCATGTGCCTGGTGCTGATGCTGCTGGCGATCCCGCTCGGCTTCGTCAACCCGCGCGCCGGCGCCTCGTCGAACCTGATCCTGGCGCTGCTGATCTTCTTTACCTATCTGAACCTGACCAAGGCCGCCGAAAAGGCCGTCGAGCAGGGCAAGCTGGCCTTCGCCGCCGGCTGGTGGCCGCTGCACCTGCTGGTGCTGCTGGCGGCGCTCGGCCTGTTCGCCTGGCGCATGAACGTCAACCACCGCCTGCACCCGATGGTGCTGCTGAATGCCTTCAAGCGCCGGCGCCTGCTGCAGAGCGCCGACGTGCGGGGTGCCGCCAAATGAAGATCCTGCAACGCTACTTTTTCGTCAACATCAGCCAGGCGGTCGCCTTTGTGCTGATCGCCTTCCTGGCGCTGGCCGCCTTCATGGACCTGACCCAGGAACTCCCTGACGTCGGCAAGGGCGGCTACCAGATCCAGCATGCGCTGCTGTACGTGCTGGCGCTGGTGCCCGGTAATATGTACCGCGTGATGCCGGTGGCCGCCCTGATCGGCACCATCTACACGATGGCGCAGTTCGCGCAGAGTTCCGAGTTCACGATCATGCGCGCCTCGTCGATGTCGACCCGGATGGCGGCCACCATGCTGTTCAAGATCGGCCTGGTGTTCGTGGTCATCACCTTCATCTTCGGCGAAGTGATCACGCCGCGCACCGCGCCGCTGGCCGAGCGCATCCGCCTGTCGGCCAAGGGCGCCACCCTGTCGTCGGAATTCCGCTCCGGCATGTGGACCAAGGACACCATCCACGCCGACGGCGCCCAGGGCCGGGTCACCGGTTCGCGCTTCTTCAACGCGCGCCAGATCCGCCCGGACGGCCAGCTGGTCGACGTGCGCCTGTACGAATTCGACACCAGCATGCGCATGCACGCGCTGATCACGGCGGCCGGCGCCACCTTCAGCGGCAACGGCATCTGGCGCCTGCAGGACGTCACCGAAACCCTGTTCACCAACAGCCGCACGCTGCCGGCGCCGGGCTCCGCGGCCGCCAGCGGCGAATCGGTGCAGGCGCGCTTCGGCCAGGACACGGCACGGGTCGAGACACGCAAGCTGGCCACGCTCGACCTGGCCTCCGAGATCACGCCCAAGATCCTGTCGGTGTCGCGCTCCGACCCCGAGCGCATGTCGGCCAACGAACTGGCCGTGTACACGCGCCACCTGGCCGAGAACCGCCAGGAGACCGAGCGCTTCAAGATCGCGTTCTGGAAAAAGCTGTTCGGGCCGCTGTCGATCTTCGTGCTGATGGCGCTGGCGCTGCCCTTCGGCTATTTGCAGTCGCGCAGCGGCGGCATCAGCCTCAAGATTTTCGTCGGCATCATGATCGGCGTGAGCTTCCTGCTGATCGACTCGCTGTTCTCGCACATCGGCATCCTGTCGACCTGGCCGGCCTTCCTGACCGCGCTGGCGCCGAGCCTGCTGTTCCTGGCACTGGCCATCGGGGCCATGCGCTGGGTGGAGAGACACTGATGACCATGCCGACCGAACGTGCACTGATCCTGTTCGCCCACGGCGCCCGCGCCGCTTCCTGGGCCGTACCCTTCCAGCGAATGCGCGAACTGACCGCGCAGCAGCGCCCCGATTGCGCGGTGTCGCTGGCCTTCCTGGAACTGATGACGCCCAGCCTGCCCGATGAAGTCGCGGCGCTGGCCGCGCACGGCGTGCGCGAGGTGGTGGTGGTGCCGGTGTTCCTGGGTCAGGGCGGCCATTTGCTGCGCGACCTGCCGCAACTGATGGATGGCCTGCGTGCGGACTATCCGGATATCAGCTTCTCGACCGTGCCGGCGGTGGGCGAAGACCCGGCCGTGCTGGCGGCGATGGCGGCTTACTGCTCCGGCGCCATGCCTTGAATTGCGCGGCCTGATCGGTATCCGGTTCATTATCTGTGTTGCTGCTGAGGTAATCTTTTTCATTAACTCCGTTGTCACGGCAGTAATCGAACGTTGGTTTTCGGCGTAAGCGCGCACGGTAAAATAATTTCCTCATTGCATTTAGATTTGCTTTACGGAATTATTGTGCTCATCCATACCGCGCTTCATCGAGCACCACGCCATGACCACTCCAGCCACCCTCATCAACGTTCGTCCGGGCTACGCCAGCTACACCTGGATCTATGCCGGGACCACGCCCACCGGTGCGTCGCCGGTCACCGCCGTCGCCTTTGACGCTGCCAGCAGCCTCGGCCAGGCATCTTCCCGCGGCGACCTGCAGTTCAGCCTGGATGCCGGCAGAAGCTGGAGCAATTATGTGCTGCCGGTCGACGGGCAGGGCGCCTATGTGTCTGTGAGCGGCGCGCTCGGTGCCAGCCTCTGGCGCTTCCAGGACCGCCAGCCGGGCGACTCCACCACGCCGGACAGCTTCAACGTCCACTACCGCCTGGCCGACGGCAGCATCGCCACCGTCGAGAACACGGTGGTGGTCGACAACCAGCCGGTCGGCCTGACCGGCAGCTACGACATCCTGTTCACCACCATGCAGGCCGGCGACGTGGCCGACGTCCTGCTCCCGGTCGACACCGGCGCGCTCACCGGCGGCCGCTGGGTGATCGACAGCCAGTCGCAGCCGGGCCTGTTCGCGATCGCCTACGACCGCGCCGTCGATACCGATGGCCGCCTGGTGATCGCCAATCCGGCGCTGCTGCCGGCCAGCGGCGGCGCGGCCTCGGCCACCATCCATTACTACGACCGCTACCAGGTCGACGCCGGCGGCAACCCGCTGCCCAGCACCGGCGTCACGCGCACGCTCACCTACACGGTCGAAGACGGCAGCACGCGCGACCTGGCCGGCTTCACGGACGAAACCAAGCTGGGCGCCGCCAGCGATGTCTTGCACGCCAGCCCCGCGCTGGCGACCTTGTCGAACGGCGGTTTCGTCGCCGTCTGGCAGGGACCGGATGCGGCGCTGTGGGCGCAGACGCGCGATGCCGCCGGCAATGCGCTGGGTAGCGCTTATGCTCTGACCCCGAACGGCGGTGCTGCCGAACAGCCGGCGGTGAGTGCGCTCGCGGATGGCCGCTTCGTGGTCGCCTACACGCTGAACGATGGCGGCGCCAACAAGATCGCCTACCGTGTGGTGGATGCGCATGGCGTCGCCGGTGCCGAACATGTGGTCGATGCCGGCGCCGCCGGTGATGCGTCGATGCCGGCGGTGGCGACGCTGGCCGACGGCTCGTTCGCGCTCGGCTGGAGGAGCGGCGGCACGGTGCACGTGCAGCAGGCGGCGCTTGATGGCACGGCCATCGGCGCGGTGCACGATGTCGGCGCGCTGGGTTCGGCTTACAGCCCGGACATCGTGGCCTTGAAGGAAGGCGGCTACGTGCTGGCCTGGGGCGAGATCAACGACGGCAACGTCTACGCGTCGCTGAATGGCGGCGCGGCCTTCGTGGCCAGCGGCGACGGCTACGCGGCCAGCATCGCCACCGCGGCCCCGCTGCCGCACGTGACCGCGCTGGGCGGCGGCGGCTTCGTGGTGGCCTGGGACAGCTACATGAACGATCCGCACGGCTTCTCGATCAGCGACATCTATTTCCAGCGCTTCGACGGCGCCGGCCATGCGCTGGGCGAGCTGACCCAGGCCAATGTCGAATCCGGCGGCGGGCGCTACGACGCGGCGGTGGCGGCGCTGTCCGACGGCGGCTTCGTCCTCACCTGGCAGGGGGGCGACGATGACGGCAACGGCATTTTCGGCCGCCGCTTCGGCGCCGACGGCAGCGCACTCGACCCGCACGAATTCGCGGTCAACCAGCACCGCGCCGGCGACCAGTCGGGTGCCGACGTCAGCGCGCTGGCCGGCGGCGGCTTCGTCTCCACCTGGATCGATACCGCGGCCGACGGCAGCGTCAGCATCGAGGCGCGCGTGCTGCAGGGGCATCTGGCCGGCGCCGCTGTCGTTGCCGATTCGGGTGCCGCCCACGGCACCACGCTGGCGCAGGCGGCCAACCTTTATGTAGCGGCGGCGCCGGACATCGCGGGCGACGCCGGCAACAATGCCCTGGGTGTCCCGGCAGGGGTGCTGACATTGGACGGCGGCGCCGGCTTCGACACCGCCGTCTACAGCGGCGCGCGCGCCAGCTTCACGGTGGCGCAGGACGGCAGCGGCTTTTCGGTCACCGACGCGTGGGGCGACCACGCGACCCTGCACAACATCGAGCGCGTGCAGTTCGGCGACGGCATGGTCGCACTCGACGTCGACGGCAGCGCCGGCCAGGCCTACCGCCTGTACCAGGCTGCCTTCGACCGCACCCCGGACAAGGCCGGCCTCGGCTACTGGATCGCCATGATCGATCACGGCCAGACCCTGCAGGACGTGGCGCGCGATTTCGCCGCCAGCCCGGAATTCACCAGCCTGGTCGGCGCCAACGTCAGCGACGACCAGTTCGTGCAGGCGCTGTACCAGAACGTGCTGCACCGGCCGGCGGAAGGGGCGGGCCAGGATTTCTGGGTGTCGTCGCTGCAGACCGTGTCGCGCGCGGACGTGCTGATCGCGTTCAGCGAAAGCCCGGAAAACCAGGCGCAGGTGGTGGGGACCATCCAGAACGGGATCGATTACCTGCACTGGGCCGGTTGAACGCGGCATCGGCGCGCTCTTTGCGCGCCGTCATGCCCGCCACCCCGTTCCACGCATGGACAGAGTCGGCATCCGCGCCGACACTCCCCGGTGCCCCCTCATGCCAGCACCCCCATGCCCACACCTTTTGCGCAACTGCTCGCCGCCTTCCGTAAAGCGCTGCCGCGTCCGCTGGTCGAACTGCTGTGCGCACGCCGCCTCGACCGCATGGCGCTGCGCCTGCTGCGCATGCGTGCGCGCATCGATACCATGTCGCGCCACCTGTGCAACGGCGCCATGGATGGACCGCTGCTGCGCCTGGCCTCCGACGCCGACGGCAGCCTGCGCCGCATGCTGGCCGGCCTGCGCGACGAAGTCGGCACCATGCGGCGCGACCTGGCGATCTGGCATATGCGGGAATGCGGCGGCCGTACGGGCACGCGGCTGGCGGCGGCGCTGGCGCGCCTGAACGGCATCGCGCTGGATACCGGGGCGGCGGCCTTACGCTTGCAGCAGGAGCTGGATGAGCATGACAGGATACGGCGCGAAGGGGCTTGCTAGCGTCTCAGGCCGGTTCGGGATCCGGCGCCTGGTGGGCGCGCCGCTGCAAAGCCTCGCCGATCATCACCAGCATCGGCCCGTGCGCCATCTCCAGCCCGTGCGCCAGCGTGGCCAGCGTCAAACGCAGGATGCGTTCATCGGCACGGCTGCAGTTTTCCACCACCACCACCGGCAAATCGGCGCGGCGGCCCTCGGCCAGCAGGCGTTCGGCGGTGGCCGCGGCTTCGCGTCCGCCCATGTATTGCACCAGGGTGTCGGTTTCCGGTAAAGCAGGGTGGTCCGGCTGGTCCGGGGCGGTGCTGGAAGTGAAGAAGGCGACGCTGCGCGCCACGCCGCGCTTGGTCAGCGGCTGTTTGGTGGTGGCGGCCGCGGCCACCGCGGTGGTGATGCCGGGGACGATCTCGACGTCGATGCCCTCGGCCTCGAGCGCACGGAGTTCCTCGTCGGCGCGGCCGAACAGCATCGGGTCGCCGCCTTTCAGGCGCACCACACGTTGGTAGCGGTGCGCGCAAGCGACCAGTTGCGCGTTGATGTCGGTCTGCGCCGCGGAACGCTGGCCGGAGCGCTTGCCGACCGAGATCAGATCGGCCTGGCTGCACAGGGCCAGCATCTCGGGGGTGACCAGGGCGTCGTACAGCACGACCTCGGCCTGCGCCAGCAGGCGCGCCCCGCGAACGGTGATCAGATCAGCTGCGCCGGGTCCGGCTCCAACCAAATACACTTTCCCCAGCACTGCCATACCAACCTTTCGTTATTTACTCACCAAGGCGGATCATACCCGCAGCTACTGTTTGGTGGGTAACTTCATCGATCAGGATGAAAGCGCCCGTGGCACGGATGTCGTCGTAGGCATCGGCCGCCAGTGGCTGCTGCACCGCGATCTGGATGCGCGCGATGTCGTTCAGCTTCAGGCCTTCGGCAGGGTGACGCTGCTGGGTATTCACATCCAGGATGTCGTCGATCGCCTTGACCTTGGCCATGGTCTGGCGCGTGCCGTGCTTGATCCAGTATTTGCGGCGCAGGTCGAGCGGCTCGTCGGCCATCCAGCACACGTCGGCCGTGACCTGCTTGAGCAGGGTGGCCGGCTGGTCGGCATTGGCCAGCACGTCGCCGCGCGAGATGTCGACGTATTCGTTCAGCAGCAGCGTGATCGACTGGCCAGCCACCGCGGTCTGCAGCGACCCGTCAAAGGTGACGATCTCCTTGACCGTCGCCTCATGCCCCGAAGGCTGCACCACCAGCTTGTCGCCCACGGACACCTTGCCCGATTCGATACGGCCCATGTAGCCGCGGAAGTCATTGGCTTCGTGGCCGTTGTGGCGCGCCACCAGCTGCACCGGGAAGCGGAAGGGCGCGCTGTGCGCTTCGTCGTACACGCTCAGGCCTTCCAGCAGTTCGATCAGGGTCGGGCCTTCGTACCACGGCAGCTTGTCGCCCTTGTCGACCACGTTGTCGCCGGCCAGCGCCGACAGCGGGATCGCGGTGATGTCGGTCAAGCCCAGGCTGTGCGCGAACTCGGTATAGGCGCCGACGATGCGCTCGTACACGGTCTGGTCGTAGTTGACCAGGTCCATCTTGTTGACGGCGACGATCACGTGTTCGATCTGCAGCAGCTTGGCGATGGTAGAGTGGCGCTTGGTCTGCACCAGCAGTTCCACGCTACCGTCGTCGCCCAGCTTCACTTTCGAGACGTCGACCAGGATGATCACGGCGTCCGCAGTCGAGGCGCCGGTCACCATGTTGCGGGTGTACTGCTCGTGGCCCGGCGTATCGGCGATGATGAACTTGCGCTTCGGCGTGGCGAAGTAGCGGTAGGCCACGTCGATGGTGATGCCTTGCTCGCGTTCGGCTTCCAGGCCGTCGGTCAGCAGCGACAGATCGATGGTGTCGCCCACGGTGCGCTTGTGCTTGGAGCGCGAAACCGCTGCTAACTGGTCCGCGAAGATGCCCTTGCTGTCGAACAGCAGGCGGCCGATCAGGGTGCTCTTGCCGTCGTCGACGGAGCCGGCGGTGATGAAGCGCAGCAGGCTGGCCTGGCCACTCAAGTCGGCCTGGTGATTCAGTTCAGTTGTAGACGGGGCGTTCATCAGAAATATCCTTGCTTCTTGCGTTTTTCCATCGACGCTTCCGAGGTCTGGTCGTCCATCCGGGTCGCGCCGCGCTCGGTCACCTGGGTGATCGCGGTTTCGGCGATGATGGCGTCGACGGTGGCCGCATCGGACGAGACCGGGCAGGTGCACGAGATGTCGCCGACGGTGCGGAAACGGACCGTCTGCGTCTCGACCGTTTCGCCTTCGCGCGCCGGGGTCAGCGGGGTCAGCGGTACCAGCAGGCCATTGCGCGGGATCACCTGGCGTTCGTGTGCAAAATAGATCGGCGGCAGGGCCAGCTTTTCGCGGGCGATGTATTGCCAGACGTCGAGCTCGGTCCAATTCGAGATCGGGAACACGCGCATGTTCTCGCCCGGGTGGACGCGGGTGTTATACAGATCCCACAGTTCGGGGCGCTGGGCTTTCGGGTCCCACTGGCCGAATTCGTCGCGGAAGGAGAAGATGCGCTCCTTGGCGCGCGCCTTTTCCTCGTCGCGGCGGGCGCCGCCGATGCAGGCGTCGAAGCCGTGTTCGGCGATGGTTTCCAGCAGCGTCACGGCCTGGGCCGCGTTGCGCGAATCCGTCTGCGGGTTGCGCAGGCGCACGGTGCCCTTCTTGATCGAATCCTCGACCGAACCGACGATCAGGCGCTCGCCCAGCTCGGCGACTCTGGCGTCGCGGAAGGCGATCACCTCGTCGAAGTTGTGGCCGGTGTCGATGTGGACCAGCGGGAAGGGGAATTTACCCGGACGGAAGGCTTTTTCCGCCAGGCGCAGCAGCACCACGGAGTCCTTGCCGCCCGAGAACAGCAGGGCGGGGTTCGCGCACTCGGCGGCCACTTCGCGCAGGATGTGGATCGCTTCGGATTCGAGGGCGTCGAGGTGGCGCGCATTGACGTCGCCGAGGGCGCCAGGGGTGTCGCTGAAAGTCGTCATTGTTAACCTTTTGATTCAAACCTTTTAATGCAGCCTGTCGTTGCTGTGGCCGGATGATTCAGGCGGCCACGGATTTGATACGAATGAGTTTGCCGTCCACCAGGTGCAGGCCGCACTCCTTGGAGTCGGCGTTTTCCCACCACCAGCGGCCGGCGCGCACGTCCTCGCCCGGCTGGATCGCGCGGGTGCAGGGTTCGCAGCCGATCGACGGGTAGTTGCGGTCGTGCAGGACGTTGTAGGGCACCGTGTTGGCGCGGATGTATTCCCACACGTCCGCTTCGCTCCAGTCGGCCAGCGGATTGAACTTCTGCAGGCCGTGCGCGGTGTCGTCTTCCTGCACCGCCAGTTCGGAACGGGTGGTCGACTGCGAACGGCGCTGGCCGGTCACCCAGGCCTTGTTGCCGGCCAGGGCACGCCCGAGCGGCTCGACCTTGCGCACGTAGCAGCAGGACTTGCGCATCTCGACGCTGTCGTAGAAGGCGTTGAGGCCGTTCTTGCTGACGTAGTCCTCGACCAGTTCCGGCTGCGGCTTGTACAGCTTGATTTCATGGCCGTACTGGGCGCGCACCTTTTCCAGCACGTCCAGGGTTTCCTTGTGCAGGCGGCCGGTCTCCAGCGAGAAGATGGTGATCGGCAGGCCGGCGCGCAGGATCAGATCGGTCAGGACCATGTCCTCGGCCGCCAGGCTGGAAGCGAACACGGCGGGCGAAAAATCGCGCGCGATGCGCTCCAGGATGCCGCGGGTTTCTTCTACCCGCGCGTGCAAAGTGCTCATAAATATCCCTGTAGGGTGGGCGATTGATGCCGTGGCATCAATCGGGGCCCACCAATGCGTGCGTTTCGACAGCTCTCGTGGGCACGGAGTGCCCACCCTACGTTATGGCTCAATTGCCGGCGCCGACGTCGACGTGCTCGGGCGGCAGGCCGCGCGCCTGGCGGCGGAACAGCGGCACCGGTTCGTCGACCGATGCCTGGTAGGTTTCCGAGAACACGCTCAGGCCCTTCAGCGCGTCGTGGATGTTGCGGTCCTGGCGCGTGGCATAGGCGTCGAAGCCGCAGCGATACATCTGGAACAATTGATCGCGCAGCACGTCGCCGATCGCGCGCAGTTCGCCCTGGTAACCCAGGCGCTTGCGCAGGTTGTAGGCGATCGAATAGCCGCGGCCGTCGGTGAATTTCGGGAAGTCCACGGCGACCACGGCGAATTTCGCCAAGTCGTCCTTGACCGCGTCGGCCAGCTCGTCGGAGGCAAACCAGATGCCGATCTCTCCACGCGCGGCCAGCTGCTCGCGCTGGGCCAGCCACACCGGCACCGGCACGATGATCTTGCCCTGCGGGACCTCGACCGTTTCCGGTGTCTGGCCCTCGTCGAGGGTCAGGACGCTCCAGTCGTCGGCGACCACTGCGCGACCCTTGATGATCTGTGGGTGAGATTTAAGCATAGTGGTCTTCTCCAACCAGTTGTCCCGCCGGAATCGGCGTGGCGTACACATATTCCTTGAACGGCGCGATGCCGAGGCGCTGGGCGACATCGACGAAGCGCTCGCCCTCGACGCGGTTGCGGACATACACGTCCAGCAGGCGCCCGATCACTTCCGGCATCTGCGGCGCCGAGAACGACGGGCCGATGATCTTGCCGATGGCGGCATTGTTGCCCTGGGCGCCGCCGAGCGATACCTGGTACCACTCGGAACCGTCCTTGTCCACGCCCAGGATGCCGATGTGGCCGACGTGGTGGTGGCCGCAGGCATTGATGCAGCCCGAGATGTTCAGTTCGATGTCGCCGATGTCGTGCTGGAAGTCGAGGTTGTCGAAACGCTCGGCAATCGCCGCCGCAATCGGGATCGATTTCGCGTTCGCCAGCGAGCAGAAATCGCCGCCCGGGCAGGCGATGATGTCGGTCAGCAGGCCGATGTTCGGCGTGGCCAGGCCTTTCGACTTGGCCAGCTGCCAGACTTCGAACAGCTTCGCCTGCTCGACGTCGGCCAGCACCAGGTTCTGCTCGTGGGTCACGCGCAGTTCGCCGAAGCTATACTTGTCGCCGAGTTCGGCCACGAATTCCATCTGATCAAAGGTGGCATCGCCCGGCGGCACGCCGGTTTTCTTCAGCGACAGCACGACCGATGCATAGCCCGGCACCTTGTGCGGCTTGACGTTGCGCTGCAGCCAGTTGGCGAAGGCTTTGTCGTCGGCACGCTCGGCGGCTGGATCGATGGCCGGCAGGGTCTTGTACGGCTTCGGATTGAACCAGACCGCCACGCGCTCGAGTTCCTCGGCGGTGAGGGTTTCCGGACCGTCCTTCAGGTCGGCGAATTCGGCCTCGACCAGGCGGGTGAATTCCTCGACGCCCAGCGCCTTGACCAGGATCTTGATGCGCGCCTTGTACTTGTTGTCGCGGCGGCCGAACTGGTTGTACACGCGCATGATCGCTTCGGTGTAGGTCAGCAGGTGCGGCCAGGCCACGAATTCGTTGATCACGCTGCCCAGGATCGGCGTACGGCCCATGCCGCCACCGGCCATGAACTTGAAGCCGACTTCGCCGTCGGCGTTACGTACGGCGGTCAGGCCGATGTCGTGGATCGCGATCGCGGCGCGGTCTTCCACGGCGCCATTGACGGCAATCTTGAACTTGCGCGGCAGGGCGATGAACTCGGGGTGGAAGGTGCTCCACTGGCGCAGGATCTCGGCGAACGGACGCGGGTCGATGATTTCGTCGGCGGCCACACCAGCGAACTGGTCGGTGGTCGTGTTACGGATGCAATTGCCCGACGTCTGGATCGCGTGCATTTCGACCGAGGCCAGATCGGCCAGGATGTCCGGCGTCTGCTCGAGTTCGATCCAGTTGAACTGGATGTTCTGGCGCGTCGTGAAGTGGCCGTAGCCGCGGTCGTATTTGCGGGCGATGTGGGCGAACATGCGCATCTGCGCCGTCGACAGCAGGCCATATGGTACGGCGATGCGCAGCATGTAGGCATGGCGCTGCATGTACAGGCCGTTCTGCAGGCGCAGCGGCAGGAATTCTTCTTCGGTCAGCTCATCGTTGAGGCGGCGCTGTACCTGGTCGCGGTACTGCGCGATGCGTTCGCGCACGATGAGGTGGTCGTATTGGTCGTAACGGTACATGGTCAAGATCCTGTGGAGGCGACGGTGGGCCAGTCCTGACCCAAACTACCTAAATATTAATAAAATAGGGCTTTATTCCAAACTACTGAGAATTTATTTGCTTATATGAGCCTGAGGTATAAGCAAGCTTGTAAAATGCAGGGCTAGGGATACACCAAGAAAAAAAGGCAATGAATCTACACCAATTGCGGTTCGTTCGCGAGGCGGTCCGCCAGAATTTCAATTTGACCGACGCCGCCAAGGCCTTGTTCACGTCGCAGCCCGGCGTGTCCAAGGCCATCATCGAGCTGGAAGAAGAGCTCGGCGTCGACATCTTCACCCGCCACGGCAAGCGTATCCGCGGCCTGACCGAGCCCGGCCGCCTGGTGCTGCAGTCGGTCGAGCTGATCATGCAGGAGATCGACAGCCTCAAGCGCATCGGCAAGGAATACGCGGCCCAGGACAGCGGCAGCTTCACGATCGCCACCACCCACACCCAGGCGCGCTACATGCTGCCGAAGGTGGTGCAGGCGTTCATGCAGCGCTTCCCGAAAGTGCGCCTGTCGCTGCTGCAGGGTAATCCGCGCCAGATTGCCGACATGGTCAAGAACGACCAGGCCGACCTCGCCATTGCGACCGAGTCGATCGCCGCCGTCGACGGCCTGATCACGCTGCCGTGCTACCAGTGGGAACACGTGGTCGTGGTGCCGCACGAGCATGCGCTGACGCGTTCGAAGGCAATTTCGCTGGAAGAGATTGCCGGCTACCCCTTGATTACCTACGATTCCGCCTTTGCCGGCCGCAGCAAGATCGACCACGCCTTCGAACTGCGTCACCTGAAACCGGACGTGCTGCTGGAAGCGATCGACGCCGACGTCATCAAGACCTATGTGGAACTGGGCATGGGGGTCGGCGTCATCGCCGGCATGGCCTTCGATCCGGAACGCGACCGCAACCTGCGCGCGATCCCGGTGGGCCAGCTGTTCGGCATGAACGTGTCGCGGGTGGCGGTGAAGCAGGGCGCCTATCTGCGCAGCTATATATATACTTTCATCGAGCTGCTGGCGCCGACGCTGAACCGCAAGATGGTGGAATCGGCCATGCGCGGCACGAGTGACAATTACGAGCTTTAAGATTTAGAGAATAACGATGGAACACAAGAACCAAGTCGCGGCTTTTTACGCGAAAACCGCCGCCGGCTACGATGCCGCCGCCAACGAGCGCCACGAGCGCGCCAACGACCTCGGCCAGTTGCGCGAGATGGTCGCCCACCTGGCGCGCGGCCATGTCATCCTGGAACTGGCCTGCGGCACCGGCTACTGGACCGAAGTCATGTCCGCCACCGCCGAGCGCATCGTCGCCACCGACACCAGCGCCGAGATGCTGGCGCTGGCCGCGCGCCGCCGCCTGCCGGATGACAAGGTCAGCTTCCGCGAAGCCGACGCCCTCAACCTGCCGGCCGACCTGGGCGAGTTCACCGCCGTCTTCATCGGCTTCTGGTGGTCGCACCTGCTGCGCGAAGAGCAGGACGCCTTCATGAAGCAGCTGCGCGCACGCGTGGGCAAGGATGCCTTGCTGATCGTGCTCGACGACGCCTATGTCGAGGGCAGCAGCACGACCATCGCGCGTACCGACCTGCAAGGCAACACCTTCCAGCTGGTGACCACGCCGGACGGCGAGCGCGTCGAGCTGCCCAAGAGCTATCCGACCGACAGCACGCTGCGCAAGCGCCTGGCTGATGTGGTGCGCGAGATCAAGATCGTGCGGATGGAGTATTACTGGCTCCTTACCTGCCGGCTCAAGTGAACGTAGGGCGGACGGGTTTCCCGTCCACGCGTCCAAATCACGCACGCATAAATTCGACGCTTATTTAATACGCCGGTTGAACGCGTGGACGGCAAAGCCGTCCACCCTACAAAACACAACGGCCGGGATGATGTCCCGGCCGTTGTTGTTTCAACCTGAACGTTCGCTCAGAACGAGTGACGCAAACCCAGCGAGAACACATCCGGATCCGCACCCAGGCGGGTTGCCGGCGGTGCCACGGTGACCGACGACGAAGCGATGCCGAACACGCCGGTGCTGTTGTTGTCCAGGCTGGCGTAGCTGGCGTACAGGTTGGTGCGCTTCGACAGCGAGTAGGTGTAGGACAGTGCCCAGGTCTTGCCTTCGGCATTGCCTTGCTTCTGCTGCTGGAAGTTGACGAAGAAGCGGTGCGGGCCGAACGGGATCGAGCCGCCGATGTTGGCCTGCTTGTAGTCGGCCAGGTTCGGGCGCTCGGCCTTCATCCAGTTGGCCTTGATCTCGAAGCCGCCCAGCTGGTCGAACTTGTAGGCGCCGCCGACTGCCATTTCCTTGTCTTCGTCGGCCGGCACGCGCTTGATCTGCTGGTAGGCGGCGCCCAGGTACAGGCCGCCCAGCGTGTATTCGACGCCGCCGCCCCACAGGTTGCCTTCTTCCAGGGTTGCGCTCTCGGCGGTTTCACCGGCGCCGAAGGCGGCCAGTACCTTGAAGCCGGCGAGCGATGCGCTCTTGTAGTTGATCGAGTTGCTCAGGCGGCGGGTCAGGCGGTTGGCGGTGGTGGCGCTGGCGTTCGGGAAGTTGGCACCGAAGGCCGACAGGTTCGAGCCGTAGAAGCCCTGGCCGAAGGCGTCGGAGGCGGCGGCGATCGAGGCGATCGGCGAGTATTCGCGGCCGGCGGTGATGGTACCGAAGGCGCCTTCCAGGCCGACCACGGCGCGGCGGCCGAACAGGGCCGAGTCGCCGGCGCCGGTGTCGATCGAGGTGCCGGCTTCCAGGTTGAAGATGGCTTTCAGGCCATTGCCCAGGTCTTCCGAACCGCGGAAGCCGAAGCGGCTGCTCGACTGGTTGCCCGAGTTGACCACGGTCTGGCGGCCTTCCGGACCGCCGCTGTCCTGCGACGAAACGGCGGCATCCAGGATACCGTACAGCTGGACGTTGGATTGGGCGGCGGCGAACAGCGGGGTGGCGGCGACCAGTGCGATGGCCAGGCGTTTGACTTGCATTCGGGTTTTCTCCAATAAGGTGACGATTCAGTCGAGAGACAGCTTGTCAGGTGAGCAACGTCTCTCTTGAATGACTGGCATCTTATCGAAGCCGTATTTCCGTTTGATGACAAAACGAAATGTTGCTATTTACCCACACTTGGCACTGTAGTCGGCATTTAGACCAGGTGTCCGGCCAGCGGCAGCACGATGTCGATGCGGGTGCCGGACGGACTTTCGGCGCTGATCGAGATCTCGCCGCGCATGCCCCAGACCCGCTCGCGCATCCCGATCAGGCCCAGCGACGCCGCCTTTTCCATGTCTTCGGGGCGGATGCCGATGCCGTCGTCGCGGATCGTCACCAGCAGGTCGCCGTTCAAACGGAACAGATTCATGGTCACGCTGCCGGCTTCGGCATGGCGCGCGATGTTGGTCAACGCTTCCTGCACGATGCGGAAGATGGCGGTGCTGGCGGCGTCGTCCAGGCGCAGTTCCGCTTCGTCGGCAAGCAGGGCGCAGGGAATGCCGTAGCGCTCGACGAAATCGTCGCGCAGGCCCTGCAGGGCGAAGAACAGGCCGCCTTCGTCCAGCGCGCGCGGACGCAGGTTGCTGGCGATGCGGCGCAGCGAGGTGATCGCCGTCAGCAGGTTGGCTTCCATGCCGTGCATCAGGCGCAGGCTGTCGTCCGGGGTGCCGGCGGTCTGCTGCAGCAGGTTCAGGTCCATCCGCAGCGAGGCCAGGATCTGGCCGAGATCGTCGTGCAGTTCGCGCGCGATGTGGGTGCGCTCCTCTTCGCGGATGGTCTGCAGCGCGGCCGACAGCTGGCGCAACTGGTCGTGCGACCGCGACAGCTTTTCCTGCACGCGCTGGCGGTCCGACACGTCGCGCATGATCACGGTGTAATACGGGGCGCCGTCGCTGGCGCGCGAGATCGAGCCTTCGAGCGGGAAGCGGTGGCCGTTGGCGCGCAGGCCGGTGACGGTGTAGTCGGTGGCGCGGCGCCCGGCACGGCCGTCGCCGGCACCGAAGAACTCGTTCGGCCCGTCGTGGACGCCGCGTGGCGCTTCGATGTAGCGGTCGAGCGGACTGCCCAGCATCTGCTCGACGCTGGTGCCGAACAGCGTGGCGGCCGCCGGGTTGGCGGTGACGATGGTGTTGGCGAGGTCGGCCGAGATGATGGCTTCGCTGGCGTGATGCACGATCTGGCGGCTGGCGGGCACGGTGTCCGGCTCCTGCGAAGCGCGCCGGCCCAGTGCACGGCCAGTGGCCAGCCCGAGCAGGAAACATCCCAGCTGCGAGGCTGCAGGCCAGCCGGGGAAACGCAGGCGGCGCGACGGGTTCATGGTAGGCCCTCGAAAACGACCCGCTTGCGGGTCCGGCGTCTACCTTACGCGGCGCCGGGTATGCCCGGCTTGAGGCTCGACAGTACAAGCGCGCCTGATAAAGCCTTCAGGGCAAGGCGCTGCAACGCAGCCATGGAGGCTTTTCAGGCGCGCTTTACATCTGCTTGAATAGGTGCAGGAAACTGCGGCTTACCTCCAACTTGTCGGGACGGCCCTTGATCAGCACCAGGTGGCGGCCGCGGATGTCGCGCGTCACGCCTTCGATGGCGTTGACGTTGACCAGCGTGGCGCGGTGGATCTGCCAGAACAGCGAGGGGTCGAGCTCCTCGGCCAGGTCGCGCACCGGCTTGCGGATCAGCGCTTCCAGCTTGTCGGTCTGGACGCAGGTATATTTCTCGTCCGACCGGAAGAACAGGATGTCCTCGACCGGGATCATGCGCAGGTCCTGGCCGATGCTGGCCTGGATCCACTGCAGGTATTTCGGTTTCGGGGCGGCGATCTTTTCGGCCAGCTGGGTCAGCATGGCGCTGACGGTGTCGCTCATGTTCACGGCCGGGTTCGCAGCTGCACCCGCTGCCGCGCCGGCCGTGGCCGTGCCCGGCGCGCCCGTGCCTTCCTTCAGCCGCTCCTTGAGGCGTTCGACCGTGATCTTCAGGCGCTCGGGCTCGGGCGGTTTCAGCACGTAGTCGATGGCGCCGCGTTCGAAGGCTTCCACGGCGTACTCGTCGTAGGCGGTCACGAACACGACCTGGCTGGCGCCGCCGATCTCGCGCGCCGCATCCATCCCGGTCTTGCCGGGCATGCGGATGTCGAGGAAAGTGAGGTCGGGCTTCAGTTCATTGACGAGCTGCACGGCTTCATCGCCGTTTTTGGCTTCGCCGACGATCTGCAGTTCCGGCCACGCCTGGGACAGTCGGGTGCGCAGCAGGTCGCGCATCAGTCTTTCGTCATCGGCAATGATCGCAGTGGGCATGGTCGGGCAGGTCTGGATGAGGGAATGTCGATTATTCAATGAAACGTCGCGCGGGGCAATAGGCGGAATTCCGATTCGACGCGCTTATTTGGGTGCCAGCTGGTAAGGCACTTCGATGGTCGCGATCACGCCGCTCGGACTGTTGGCGGCGATGTGCAGGTGGCCGGCCTTGCCGTGCAACAGCGCCAGGCGGTCGCGGATGTTCGACAAGCCCAGGCCGGTGCCCTTGCTGGGCATGACGCCAAAGCCGACGCCGTCGTCGCTCACGGTCACGCGCAGCCGGCTGTCGACCACTTCGGCGGTCACGTCCAGGTGGCCGCCTTCGGGCTTGCATTCGAGCCCGTGCTTGATCGCATTCTCGACCATCGACTGCAGCATCATCGGCGGGAAGGCCGCGCTGCGCAGGCCGCCCGGCACCTGCACGTTGACGGTCAGGCGCTCTTCCATGCGCATCTTGAGCAGGTCGAGGTAGGCGTTGACCATATCGACTTCGCGCCCGAGATTGGTGACCAGGGTGTTGTCGCGCATCTGCGGCAACACCGCGCGCAGATACTGGATCAGGGTGCGCTGCATGGCCGAGGCGCGCGGCGGATCGGTCTCGATCAGGTGCTCGACCGAGGCCAGGGTATTGAACAGGAAGTGCGGCTCGACCTGCGCCTGCATGGTCTGCATCTTGGCTTCCGACAACTGGCGCTGCATCGATTCGCGCTCGGCCGCCGCGGTGGCGGTCTGCATCTCGGCCTCGGCGCGCTTCTTGCCGCCGACCAGCGCCTTGGTGCCGAACAGGGCCAGCACCAGCAGCCAGACGAAGCTGGTGAACCAGGTCGAGGCCTGCTTGTGATAGCTGCGCGCCTTGGCCTCGGCGGCATCGTCGACCGCGGCCTCGATCGCATCCGAGAGTTCGTCGCTGATCTGCGGCGGCAGGTCGATGTGGACTTCGTCGCCGCCACGGCCGGCCTTGGCGATGCGCGACGGTACGGCCGGGGGCGCGGGCGGGGCCGGCGGCGCGGGTGCAACCTGCGCGGCGGCCTTGCCCGCCTCCTGCGCGGCCTTTTCCGCGATCGCGGCAGCATCGGTGGCATCGGCAGCCTCGCCCCCGGCCGCATCAGCGGCCTTGGCAGCAGCCTCGGCCTTGGCGGCCTCCGCTTCCGGATCGATGTTGACGGTGGCGCCGCTGCGGTTGCGGCCGCGCGGATTCAGATGGATGCCGCTGTCGTCGATGGTGATGGTCGGCTCGTCCCGGCGCGGCGTGCGCTCGGTGCGGACGATGTCTTCTTCGCCGCCGGAAAACAATTCCTGCTGCACGATGGTGCCGGCCGTCAGCAGCAGCGCGGCAAACAGCAGGAATTTCCACCATGACAGTTGCGTCACCCAGGTGGCCACCGCATCGAAAGCACGGTACAGCGACGAAAGGGTGTTGGACAAAGCCTGCTGGGTCGGACGCAATGTTGGCATGAAACGAATCGTTATCGAGCTTGATGTTGGAATGCTACAACTGTAATCGCGCGGCCTTCCGCGTGCCAGCGCTTTGCGACAGCCCGCAGGATAGCGCACCTGGAATGCAATCCTTCAGCAAAAGCTGTCAATTGGCAATATTGCACGGTATTATTTAAATATCTTTATTTCGATGAAGGGGTGTTCCGATGTCTGCCATACAGCAACGCTACCGCCTTGTCACCCGCAGCGACTTCGACGGTCTGGTCTGCGCCGTCCTGCTCAAGCACCTGGACCTGATCGACGACATCCTGTTCGTCCACCCCAAGGACATGCAGGACGGGAAGATCGCGATCACTGCGCGCGACATCACCACCAACCTGCCTTACGTCGCCGGTGCGCACCTGGCCTTCGACCACCACCTGTCGGAAACCATCCGCAACAGCGGCCGCCGCGACAACCACGTGATCGATCCCAAGGCGCCGTCGGCGGCGCGGGTCGTGTACGACCACTACGGCGGTACGCGCGTGTTCCCGACCGCCTGGCGCGACATGATGGCGGCCGTGGACAAGGGCGACGCCGCCCGTTTCACCCAGGAAGAGGTGCTGGACCCGCAGGGCTGGAACCTGCTGAATTTCCTGATGGACGCGCGCACCGGCCTCGGCCGCTTCCACGAGTTCCGCATTTCTAATTACCAGCTGATGATGGATCTGATCGATTACTGCCGCAACCACGGCATCGACCAGATCATGGAACTGCCGGACGTGCGCGAGCGGGTGAAGCTGTACGAAGAACACAACGCATTGTGCAAGCAGCAGATCCGCCGCTGCGCCAAGGTCCACGGCAACCTGGTGGTCCTCGATCTGCGCGAAGAAAAAGTGATCTATGCCGGCAACCGTTTCCTGATCTACGCGCTGTTCCCGGAAACGAATATCTCGATCCACGTGCTGTGGGGCCTGAAGAACCAGAACACCGTGTTCGCCACCGGCAAATCGATCCTGAACCGGACATCGAAAACGAATATCGGCACACTGATGCTGGAATACGGCGGCGGCGGACACGAAAATGCCGGCACCTGCCAGGTCTCGAACGACATGGCCGAGGATGTGCTGGGCGCACTCGTCAAACGTATCACCAGCGAAGGCTGACTATCAACAAGAAAGGGAACCCATGAAATTTGCAGTCCACGCCGTGCTGGGCCTGTCGCTGGCCTTCGCCACGCCCGCATTTGCCGCCGTCCCGGCCGCCGGCGCCACTGCGCCCGCGCAGTCGGCAGTATCCGGTCCGGCCCACGTCAAGGCCGTGCAGGCGATGCTAGCGGCGATGCAGGTGGAAAAGGCCATGCGCGGCGTGGTCGCCCGCAGCCGCTACCCGAGCGAAGCGCAGCGCCAGGCCGTGTCCGCCAAGTTTGAAAAGACGCCGCCGGCCGAAATCTACCAGCGCCTGGCGCCACAGGTGGCGCACTTCGTTTCCGCCGATACCGCACTCGAAATGACCCGCTTCTACAACACGCCGTACGGTAAACGGGTCATCCACGACAAGTACAACGGCCGCTCGCAGATCATGTTCCCGGGGGCGACGGTGGCCGTGCCGCCGGAAGAGAAGAAGGAGCGCAAGCGCGCGGCTTATGTCCAGGCGAGCAAGGAACTGGCGGCGGCGGAACCGATGATCGACCGTGAGGCGTTCAAGTTGTTGCAGCAGATTGACAAGGAAAAGCGATAAGGCTGGCAAGCCGATGGATCGCGCGATCTCGGGAGATCCGATTGATTTGGAAACGCAGAACAGGCTTGTTCACGATTCGGAGCGGCTGGCAGTACGTTGCAGTATAGGAGCAACCGATGGGATTCTTTTCTAAAAAAAAGCTGACAGATGACGCGCCTGGTTATCCAAGAAAATTAAGCCCGGAGTTCTCTGGCGCGCTACGGACCTTCAGTTTTTGGATCGCAAATGGAAGTGTCGGTCATCCTTTGCTTGAGGGCGTCGACTACCGCCCAGAGATGCTCGCGTCGCCTAGCGTAATGTAACTGGTCTATGCCATCTTTGCGAACGTCATTGAGTTTTCCAGCGACGGCATACCAACGAACGCGAAATACGCTGAGTATCGAGCTGCGCAATACCTCCGCAGCTACTGTGACCCGAGCTACAGGGTCGATCCACCGTTCGAAAATTGGGAGGTCGAACTGTTCGCCCCGCCACCGGCCACGGACAGCAAGCCTTGGCCTTCAGGTCTCCAGTGTTGAGGCAGTCTGCTTTGGGCCAAAAGCGGCTGAAAAAGGATGGGAATGTCCAGGTATAGACGCTGCGGCCGGTATGTGTCCTTGTCGATCGCCGGAACGTGCCTCGCAGCGTTTGCACTGGCGACCGTAGCCTTCACGGACGACCGGCAACACTTGAGCAGCCACCTCGACAATGTCGATGCACGCAACGGCATCGACGTCGACGAGTCGCAAAGTATTGCCGGCGCCTATTTCGAGGCCTACATCGGTGCGTGCGGCGGGCCGGACGACGGCAAACTGGTCGGTCGCGACTGGATCATTCCCGCATCCGAAGGCTACGCCGGAACACCGCTGGCGTCACCCATCCGGATCGACGCGAACAGTGGCGCGATCAGCTATGCAAACGGCCCGTCGTTTCCCGGTTATCGTACGTTCCGGTTCATGGTGTTGTGGGGCCTGCCCATTTATCGACTCATGCGTTCCGTGCGCGAGTCAATCAACGAGACGCTCGCTGGTGAACAATGATCAACGCGAGACCGCGCTGCATACCCGGTTGCGGCCACCATGTTTCGCCAGATACAGCTGCGCGTCAGCCAGCGCAACCAGTTTCGAAAACTCGAAGCCGCCATCGACGGGCATCGCCGCCACACCGATACTGACCGTCGCACCCGATGGCAAGCCAGGGTAGGAGCAGGTAGTTCGATGAAATGCCTGCCTCGCGTGTTCGGCAAGTTCGATCAGCGATTCGCCAGAATGGCCATCGACAACGAAACAGAATTCTTCACCTCCCCACCGGCACGGCATCACATGCGGACTGCCAAGCGCGCGCATGACGTCGGCCATCATGACCAGGATCCTGTCGCCGGCGTCATGCCCATGCTGGTCATTCAAGGCCTTGAAATGGTCGATATCGAGCAGGATGATGGCCAGCGACGGCATCGATCGTTCCGGTGCCAGCACCGCATTGATGTGAGTGCGAAGTCCGCGGCGGTTCAACAGGCCGGTCAGCGGGTCATGCCCGGCAACGGTCTTCAACTCGCCGACGAGGCGCAGCATCACGAGCAGGAAGAATATCCAGTTGCCGAGCAGCGTATTGGCCAGCACGCCTACCCAGTTGACGATATTGGCAAGCGGCAGTTCGGGCGCTGCATAGGTGACGGGGCCGGCGCTGGTGACGACCAGGAGGCCCTGCACCAGCGCGGCGCAAGCCTGGACCAGGATTACCACGGCAGCGATCCGATAAGCGCGGTACGACTGCCGTTCCGGATAGCGCCACAGGTACCATGCGGTAAAACCGTTCACGCACGCCTGATAGGTCGCTTGTGTGAAAATGCGCGCAACGCTGTCAGGTATCGCCAGCGTGAACACAACGGTCAGCAGTACGGTAATCGCACCGAGCAAAGACAGCGTGTGGTTCGAACAGGGACGTCCTACGAATTGCGCTGTCCCTGCCAGAAACAAAATCTGCCCCAGGCTGAACGGGATATTGAATAACAACGAAGCCCACTGCCAATCCGCGATCAGCCGTGGCGCGTCGAGAATGACTGCACATCCTACCAACAGACAGGCGGATGCCCATGCACGCACACCGGCGATATGGCGTGCGGACGCGTGCAGCGTAAAAAACATGGCGCTGGCGGTGATCGACGTCACGCCGAGCACGACCATCAAGGTCGGTTCATCAATATTCATTGCATTGTCAAACAAGAACCCTCAATGCGATGAACGATGAAAAGCGACTCTTCAGTTTTACGCAGCTTGGTGGAGAAGTGGAAGCAGTCTGACACAAACTGCCGGGTGAGTAAGAAAATTTCTTGCGGCTGCGCTAAGCCAACTGCCGCTCCCGCAACAACTGCTGCGCCGCCTCGGCCGGCAAGGGCGCGCTGAACCAGATCCCCTGCAACTGATCGCAGCCGAGCGCGGTCAGGAATTCCATCTGCGGGCGCGTCTCGACCGCTTCGCCGACCACCTGCATGTTGAGGTTGTGGCCGATGTCGACCAGGCTCTTGGCGATCGCGCCGCCACCATCGCCGGCTTCGTGCGCGGTGCCGCGCGCCAGCTTGACCTGGGTCGCCGCCAGCTGTTCCAGGTAGCCGAGGTCGCACAGGCCGGCGCCGAAGCCATCCACCGACAGCCCGATGCCGAGTTCGCGCAATTGCTCGGCCAGCTCGCGCCCGAGCGTCGGATTGCGGATCAGGCCCTCGATGCGCATGTCCAGCTGCAGGCTGCCGGGCGCCAGCCGGTGGCGCTGCAGGCGCTCGGCCAGGCCGGCGACGAAGCCGGGCTGGCTGTATTCGCGGTAGGACACGTTGACCGTCACCGGCACGCTGCCGCTGACGTTGCTGAGTCCGATCGCGGCGAGCTGGCCGGCAAAGGCGCAGGCCTGGTCCAGCACGCGCTGGCCGATCTCGACGATGGCGCCGCTTTCCTCGGCTTCGGCCAGGAAGTGTCCGGGTGGCAGTACGCCGTGCTCGGGATGGCGCCAGCGCAGCAAGGCCTCGAAACCGGTCATGCGGCCGGAGTGGGCGGCCACGCGCGGCTGGTACAGCAAGAACAGTTCGTCGCGCTCGATGGCGTCGCGCAGTTCGCCCTCCAGCTTGCGCTTGGCCTCGGTACTGGCTTTCATATTGCTCGAAAAGAAATTCACGTCGTTGTGGCCGTTGCCCTTGCCGTGGTACATGGCGACGTCGGCGGCGCGCACCAGCTCGGCCGCGGTATTACCGTCGTGCGGATACAGCGAGACGCCGACGCTGGCGCCCACCGGGATTTCCTGGCCGCCAAAGGTAACCGGGATCGCGAAGCTCTGGCGCAGGCGCTCGACCATGCGCAGCGTGAAGCGCAGCGACGGCTGGTTGGCCAGCACCAGCACGAATTCGTCGCCGGACATGCGCGCCACCGTGTCGCTGTCGCGCACCGAGGCCTGCAGGCGGCGTCCGACCACCTTCAGCACCACGTCGCCCGCCTCATGGCCGAAAGTGTCGTTGATGGTTTTAAAATTGTTGAGGTCGATGAGCACGGTGGCCACCAGCGATTTCTGGCGCCCGGCCAGGTGCAGCGCCTGCTCCAGCCGGTCCCACATCAGGTTGCGGTTGGCCAGGCCGGTGAGGGCGTCGTGGTTGACTTCGTGCTCGAGGCGGGCGGTGCGCTGCTTGAGCGCGGTCACGTCGTTGATGACGCCGATGAAATGGGTGACGGCGCCATGGTCGTCCTGCACCGGCGTGATGTTCAGGTCGTTCCAGAACAGTTCGCCGCTCTTGCGCAGGTTGCGCAGCACCACGTTGACCGGGCGGCGCTGGGCGATGGCCTCGTGCAGGGCGCCGCGCTCGTTGCCGTCCATGCCGGGCGCCGCCATGAAGCGCGGGTCGAGGCCGAAGACTTCATCGGCGGGGTAGCCGGTGATGCGCTCGAAGGCCGGGTTGACGTATTCGATCAGGTTGTCGGAGCCGGGGCCGTCGACGCTGCGGGTGATGACGATGCCGTTGCTGGCCGCGTGCAGCGCGCGCTCGCGCAGGCGCAGGTGGCCTTCGCGCGCGCGCCGTTCGGCGATGTCGATGCCCAGGCCAAACAGGTAATCGTCGCCGTCGCAGCGGATGCGGGTGCCGCGCAGCAGGAAGGGCGTTTCCTTGCCGCTTTTGGCGACGTACTCGACTTCCAGCTGGAGTTCCTCGCCGTGGTCGAACACCCGCTGCATGCCCTCCAGGAACACCGGACGCTGGGGCAGTTCGACCAGGTCGACCGCGCGCGTGGCGGCCAGTTCGTCGGGCATGAGTTCGAGCATGCGCTCCATGTTGTGGTTCCACAGCACGAAACGGCCGTCGCGGTTGATCGCAAAAAAGGTGCCGGGAAACAAATCGACCACCGAGGCCAGTGGCGTGCGCGCCACGCGTTCCAACTCGGAAGCGTCGTCGTCCCGGACAGGTTGGGCGCTGATCGCCACGGTATGGCCGAGCAGCTTGCCGCCGGCGTCGAATTGCGGCACCAGCGCCAGGCTGGCGAAGAGGGTGCGGCCGTGCGCGACCCGCAGGTCGATGGCCAGCTGGCATTCGTGCTCGGCGGCGCCATGCAGGGCCTCCTGCCAGGCCGCCTGTCCGTCGGCAAACAATTGGGTGACCGGCTGGCCCAGTGCAGCGTCCGACGCCAGTCCGAACAGCCGTGTGCAGCCCGCATTCCAGCCTGCGATGGCGCCCGCGCAATCGGCCAGGAAAATGGCCCGGATCGGGGCCTCGAGCTCGGACATGGGGCGCTCCCGACAAGGTCAACTGTGGTTGGACAGCGGGGCGGGCAATTTGTTCTATCAGAAATGGGAAGACGACATAAAAAAACGGCGCGGAATCTTCCGCGCCGTTTTCATCGTTCCAGCGTGCCTGTGTTTCAGGCGGCCACTTCCTGGCGTGACGGCAGGGCGACCTGGTTGTCTACGCTGAACTGATAGTCCTTGAACACGTGTTCGGCCGACAGGATCTGGTAATCGCCGTTGGCCAGCTTGTGCGTGGTGTCCTTCAGGCGGTAGGTGGTCGAGCCGCAGGTCCAGCAATTGAAGTTGCGCATGTGGGTGCACAGGCAGGTCTTGTCGAACACCTGCACGGTCTTCTTGTCCGGATTGGCCTGCACTTCGCGGTTGTACGAATTGATGTAGGCGCAATTGCCGGTCGCGTCCAGCAGATAGCCGTAGGATTCGCAGCCCGGGCGGATGCCGGAACCGATCGCCGGGGTCTGCTTCAGCATCCGCATCGGGTAGCCGGTCGGCGACACGCCGTTGACGATGATGTCGTCCTCGGTGGCGCGGATGTATTCCTGCTTGACGCTGTCCGGCAGGCCGCATTCGTGGGTCATGGTGAAGCGGGTCGCCACCTGCACGCCGCCGGCGCCTTTTTCCAGGAAGCTGACGGCGTCCGAACCCGTGAAGATGCCGCCGGCCGCGATCAGCGGAATGTCCAGCGCTTCGGCCTTCATGAACGCGTGGATCTCGTCCATGATGGTGTGCAGGTCGTATTCCTTCCAGTCCTCGATGCCGAAGCCGAGGTGGCCGCCGGCCAGCGGACCTTCGACGATGATGAAGTCGGGATTGCGGTTCAGGCGCGACACCTTGCGCAGGAACAGCTGCAGCGCGCGCACCGAAGACACGATGATGCCCAGCTTGGCTTCGCGGAAGCGCGGATGGTCCTTGATCAGCTCGAACGAACCCAGATGCAGGCCGGCCGACATGGTGATGCCGTCGATGCCCGCATCCAGCGCCGCCGTCAGGCGGGTGCGCAGGGTTTCCTTGGGCGCATTCATGGTCAGCTTTTCCATGCAGTTCACGAAGATCAGGCCATCGCCTTGCTTCGCCGCCATGGTCGCGCCCACGTGCAAGCGGGTCGCCTCGGCCAGGCGCTCGAGGTCGAACTGCACCACCGACTTGTCCGAGTTGTTGATGTTGAACTTGTAGAGCTTGGTCTTGTCCTTGACGAAGCTGGTGTCGAACTTGCGGTCCGAGACATCCTGCACCATCGCATCGGAGATATGACCAATGCCGCCCAGGCGCGCCGCTTCCAGCGCCAGCTCAGACGTCGAGATGTCCACGCCCATGCCGCCGATCATGATGGGCACATATTCCTTGTTGCCCAGACGCAGGCGGAAATCATCAACTCGTTTCATTGCTATCCTTAGACCCCCAAAAACTGTTTATCGCAGATTAACGCCCATATTTGACGTATTTGCGCAGGCTCCATTTTACCCTAAGGAAGCCAGGGGTCGAGAGCATGGTTGCAGCACGGTCGTGCGTTAAAGAAAGCGCTAGCGCAAAATCACGTCGCCCCTGCGAAGGCAGGGGCCCAAGGTGCTGGCGTATCGACGGAGCGCAGAACTTGGACCCCTGCCTTCGCAGGGGCGACGTGTATGCTAAGGCAACAATCATGTTATTGCCCGCTACTCGCTTAGTTTCTCAATCCCGGAAATTATTGAATTCCAGCGGCAAATCCTTCACCTCCTTGCGCAGGGTCGCAATCGCCTCCTGCAGCACGTCGCGGTCCTTGCCCGTCACGCGCACGCTTTCGCCCTGGATCGAGGCCTGCACCTTCATCTTGCTTTCCTTGATCAGCTTGGTGATCTTCTTGGCGTCTTCGGTCTCGATGCCGTTGCGCACCTTGACCACCTGCTTGACCTTGTCGCCGCCGATCTTTTCGATCTTGCCTTCGTCCAGGAAGCGGACGTCGACCTTGCGCTTGGTCATCTTGTTCAGCAGGACGTCGCGTACCTGGCCGAGCTGGAAGTCGGAATCGCCGAACAGGGTGATCTCACGCTCCTTCTGCTCGACCTTGGCCGAGCTGCCCTTGAAGTCGAAGCGGGTGGTGATTTCCTTGTTGGATTGCTCGACCGC
>Ga0265797_10002459_pt1 | contig 31112 bp, 29 predicted proteins | sample P2T30metagenome_FD_192433 | JGI IMG/M metagenome (GOLD analysis project Ga0265797, IMG submission 192433) | Plant litter microbial communities from East Loma Ridge, Irvine, California - P2 T30 | ecosystem: Environmental > Terrestrial > Plant litter > Unclassified | place: USA: California... | reverse complement strand
AAGACTTGGGTGCTCACCATTCTTCTTCTCGCGATTGTGTCTTCAGCGAGTGTTACCAACTTCTTCCCAACAGTGGTCAAAACCCTTGGATACCCAAACATCGAGACGCTGTTGTTGACAGCGCCACCTTACGTCCTGGCAGTTATCACGACCTACCTCAACGCCTGGCATGCCGACCGCACTGGCGAACGATTCTTCCACATTGTTCTCCCACTCTGCGTGGGTGTAGCAGCCTTTATCCTGGCTGCAGCTACAACAGCTACCGCACCCCGCTACGTCGCCATGATGCTGATGGTCCCTGGTGTCTATACTGGCTACGTTGTCGCTTTGGCCTGGATTTCCAATTCTTTACCCCGTCCGCCAGCAAAGAGAGCGGCCGCACTAGCTTTTATCAACGCGATCAGTAATACTAGTTCGATTTATGCAAGTTATATGTACCCGCAGCCGAAGAGTGGACAGCCGGACTTGACAATACCACTCAGTGTGGATTGCGCAACTGCAGCACTGGCCATCATCATGACGGTCATCATGCGGATCATCCTGGGAAGGCTGAACAAGAAACTTGCACGGGGAGAACACGTTGAAGGCGCGATCAACGCTGTCCCAGGAGTTGGTGCGGAGCGGGGTTTCAGGTTCTTGGTCTAGAGACTTGAAATTTGTAGGTCGTATGATAGACAAATTGAAAGAGGCGATGAGCAGTGGTACAATCAATTGACCCCCCCTGTTTTACTTCTTTGCCACCCCCTTCTCTGGGCATCTGCCTATATGACGACACATACAAAATGCTGAGACGACAAGTTGCCTCTTCGCGTTTCTGTTTTTATTTATCTTAATCAGAACTACTCGTGTTACTTTTGTGAAGCTCGAGGAGTGGCTGGATGCTGACTTGGCGAGACTAGAAGCTTCCAAGGTTCTACAGCGTCATCGGCCCGTACAAGGCTTAGCTCCCATCGCGAACTTGGGCCAGCGCGTCGCGACTCACCAACTTTTATCCGCCTGCACATCAGGCCCCGGCAGCACATCATCTATCAAGGATTCAAGTGCACACTCGTGCGACCCATTACTATCGGCCCGCTTCACTGAAGTCACTAAATATACTCTCACTGTCGACTGACTGTAGATTGAGCGCCTTGCGATAGCTAGCGTCACACCACTGGAGCGCCCTGTGCACATACGATGCACCTTCACGCCGTCGAACGAACAACGCCGATTACTCAACTCGGTCCTTGATCATTGTCGCGTTGCACCGTCCATACCATCGACTATTCCATTCTTTGGACACATCGACAGTATTCATAGCCGCCACCACTCAAGGCAACCACGCGTAGTCAGCTGACGCCACCCGCACATCACCCGCAATTCCCACTGCGAACTTGATCCACAACCTCGTCATGGATTTCTCGAACAGTGCGTTTCGGACTATGCCAACGTCCACAGTCTCCGACGATACCATGTCTCACGCAAACCTCGTCATGGCGTGTAGATGGGGCTGGACTAGCACTCCCGACGAAGGTACCAACTCAGCTTTCGCATCTTCGTCGACATCGCAGCAAATACCTGTTTCCTCATTTAACAACATTCGTTCCAAGCGATTCGCGCCATGTCAAGGTCGTCTGTACCATCAGCTTCTCTGTTCACATCGCATTCGTACAGACCTAGTCGAGGATTGTGGCGCAAACTGCATCGAACCGTATGGTAATACAGTGGATGCACCCTTCGTTTGCAACGAATGCATTCAAGCAGAAGCAGCAAAGATCTGGGAAGAGCGACAGACGCAACACAACGCGACTTATCCACCTATGGAGCAGATGAGTAAGGAGCAGTATGAGCAGTGGTATGCTGAGCACCGACAGCTCGAAGCAGAATTCTCGCGTGACCAGCGCGTATATGAGCTGGAGCTCAAATCCAAGACTCGGCCGAGTAATATTTGCTCTGCACTAGAAGCTAGCAAAGAAGAGATGGAATTTGCAACTGAGCTCGACTCTCTGTCACTTTCGCTGATGGCGTCCAATAACTCGAATGTCGAGCAAGCGTCGTACCAGCCACAAGGACGTACGCGTACGAGCTTAGCGACAGACCCTGAGGAACAACTTCATTGGGACCTGAACACGCTTGCTTTAGACCGAGGCGCTTGTGGTATCGAATACTCCGGATCGCAGCCGAATAATGGCGTGTCGCCAGGACGGCAACTGGACCCGGAGGAGCTATGGAGGAAGCCGCGGAATTAAGGCTGTCAGTGCTTGTTACTTGAGCGTTAGTTGGGCGCATGCACTATGTCTTGTTTATTAGCGATTGCATAAATCTGGCGTATGGTAACTTTGCTTGTGCGGAAGCGTTGATCTAAGACTTCTGTGTACCAACAATTCACGCATGATCTTCTTCCACGACTGGAGCCGCAACATTGTAATACATAACGGTCATGTCTCCCGGCCCGGATTGTGAACGGCCCCTCGCTGCGCACCTGATTGACAATAGCTTGAAGTTTGTGGTTGCATGTGGGGCATGCTGATGTGTCAAAGCACCGAAGACTGCAGACCTTGGTGCGCCATACTTTGACGACCAGGTAACCTCCGCACATAGGGAACAGAGACATCGTAGTTTGTGGGCTATTGTGGCAGCAAGCACTTCATTCCCATTTTCTCGAAGTATGGATCTTTTCATAATGGGACATAAATTATCCAACTTCAAAAATTTTCATCAATCCTCCTACCTGGAGCCTTGGCGCAATGGTAGCGCGTTGGTTTTCGGCTTGTGCCTGTTCACCAAAGGTTGAGGGTTCGAGCCCCTTGGGCTTCGGCATACTTCCTTTGACAAGTCTTCTTTCTTTTTTGCCTTTGTTTCTGTCACTACAGCTATCCTCACTGTTGGGATGTCTTGTGGGCTTGTCCCATGTCAAATTTTTGGTTGATGACGTAGCACTCACTCATTGCGATCACGGCCTTCTTATCCGCTCCGCACCTTAAAATGCGAGCTCAACTATCACTCAGATATCACAGAAGTCTCCCGTCTATTTTAGGTGTATGGAAATGTTCATGGTGTGGTCATATTGCTTCAACTGTCTCCGAAGCTATGGGTCTCCTGACATTGCAGCGCGAGGAGGTATCTAGCAGTTGGCTGCGCATCAGGCACTCACGCAATATAGTAGCTTGCAGGCTACGGGCGCACTGTACTATCACTTTTTCGATGTGTTGAAGCACCTTATCCTCACTCAGTATGGTGAAGGCAATGGTGTCTCGTACGACTTTGAAGATCATCCCAGACACCCCGTCCCGACATCAACAAACCCTGATTAAGCACTCCCTTCATCAGCATGCAGCAGATACCTCTACTTCTTACTCAAACCCCCCATCTACAGCCTTGCAATCCCTCATTTTCTCCATCTCCACCTTCCGTCTGTAATTCTCCTTCACCAATTTCTCGAAACTCTTGTGACCCAGGAAAACAGTACACCAGGTATGAACCTCCTTCATCCACTCCTTCCCTACCAAATTTCCATGATCGCAATCTTCCTTAAGCTCACACACAAAGATCTCTATGTTGCACCCACCTTCCTTGGCCTTTTTCTTGCAGCGCTTCACAAACTCTTGATATTCGTCGCGGAGGGTGGACTCGTAGCATGTGGGACAGAGAAACGAGGGTTCGGCGGTGGTGGAAAGATCAACAGCAGCGCAGTTAGGGGCACATTTTGAGGAGGAGTTTGGTTGCAGAAAGGAAGCGTGGATGGTGTGAGTGCAGGTTAGTTTGTGGACTGGAGTCCCAGAACATGGCATGATGTGTTTCGTGATGAAATGAGGAGCCATTATGTCGTTGACGTTGGCCGCAGGTAGTCAGACTAATTGCTTTATCGTGCGATAGATTATATGCGGTGACAGATCGTTGAGGAGCATTGGATTGGTTAAATCCTCGCAGGTACTGGCTGATCAATTGCACAGTGAGTTTTGCGCAAGTCGCGGTCAAAGCGTACATACAAAGCGACGATGCAAACATAAACCAATAGTCCAGCTCTGCGAAAGATTCATTGTCGAGTTTCACAATGCCTACATCGGAGGCGGGTTCAAATCAAGACCCTCGACGCTAAGCTTGAAGCTGTCCATGCGCGAGTAGCTTCCTGCAACGTCCATGTCGAGTCTGCCACGCTCACAATCTTCGAAGTCGACTTCTGCAACGAGCAGCTCATCTTCTTCCTCCCACAACGGTCCAGCAAGCACGTCGCCTAGCGGTGATACAATCATAGAGCCGCCGCGAGAAACAAACTCTTCTCCGTCTGTGGACGATGCTTGGGGTTGCGCAAAGGGCTGCTGCTTGGGACTAAGTGGATCATCTGTAACCGATGAAGAGTCGATCGCTGAAGAGTCACCGTTCGTGGCTGACGCTTGGCCTTCCGGGATTGGCAGACAAATCTCGTGGCCCTCTTGTGTCTTTGTGATGGTACTTCGCCGTCTACCAGCGGCCCCACTGCCCTGTTGTGATATCCTCCTGCCAACTCCAGTTCCGTCCCCATTGCTCTGCGACTGCGCCTGGCCTGAAATCCACTCCGGGAGATGTTTCTTCTTGACGCATTGGTTTGCGCTTACGACGAAGCATCGGCCTTCGCAGCCTACGGTCCGCATCAGCGACGCCCAGGCGTCGCGCGCATCCGCTGTCGGTGCAAACCACAGATTCACGTTTTGGCTATACAAGCTTTGTCTCAGCAGCGGCATGTAGTTCTCCCAACATATCGCTGATCCCATGCACAGCTTGACACCTTTGATCTCTGTTGTCACTGCCCTCAGCGTACTCGCACTTCCAAAGCCCCAGATCAGCCGCTCGCTACCGGTGGGCATGACCTTCCTTCTCTTCCCCAATATCCCCATCTTTGGGTCTACAAACACAACCCCACAGTAAAGTGTGCCACCCGACTTTTCCACTATTCCAGTGACAACAAAGACACCGGTCTCTTTCGCTATCCTTTCTAACTCCTCTCTTGTCCCGTCACCCCTGTATTCCTTCCCTTTTGGCAGTTCGAGCTTCCGGTCTAGCCAATCTTGCCCAGCGCCGCTCGGTGTGTCGCCCATATCGACAGCATCGTGGAAATAGTGAAGGAACTGCTCTCGACCTTCGGGTGCGCGAGCACCAACCGCAGCGCCAAAAGAGCAAGTACGAGGATATCCGCCCAAGTATGCTTCGGGAAACAGGAGGACATCGATGCCTTGGGAGGCGGCGCGCTTTGTGGTGGCTTCGAGGGCGACGAGGGTCTCGGCGGTTGTGGAGAGGGTGCGTGCTTGCGCGGACGCGATCTTGAGCGTTTGTGGCATTGTGAGAATGGAAATGACGCGTAGATCAGTGCGCGATCGAAGATCAAGTAAACTCCAAGGAAAAAAGAAGGGAAAAAAGACACGATGTATGAGTGTTTGAAGCTTGTCGTGATGACTACACACCAGGGAGCTAAGCTCCCAAAGCTACCCCGCTCTGACCCCCACCTTGAATAACCTTGAATAGCCAAACGGCATCTTCAACATCTGTGGAGTCATTCCTACCAGGTATCACGTGTAATGTGGCTGATGTATCCAGTGTCGTAGATTGAGGGAAGACGCGGGTAGGGCCGAGAAGACAATCAGTGTTTATGTGGATGCTTGTGGAGCTCTGCAGGGACGGAGCTTCCGCAACTCCACACCACGACGTCACAGTCAGAGAAGCACTAGCAGACGAGGATTTCTTTTCTCCTGATAGAACTTCACGTGCGACAATAAATCATCCTTCCCATCATCTGAAAAATACACATCTCCCAAAACACGATAGCCGAACACCCGTCCAACATGTCGCAATCAACAGATCTTCGAACGCATCTCAACTCCCTCGTCCCATCATCTTATCCCCAACTTCGCGACTCCGTCTTACCTCAGCTCCTCGCTTCAATCCACACCATAGCAGGCCACCTTCGTACTTCCCCCTCGGTAACTCAAGTCGGTACCGCCAACGCCTTCGGCGACGACCAACTCAATGTGGACGTCCTAGCTGAAGAAGCAATCCGCAAAACCATCTCCTCCTGTCCTTCCATAGTCACAGCATCTAGCGAGGAAGATCCCGTCGAGAAATCTTCAGAGTCCACTAGCAGAAGCGAAAATCAAGGAACAGAAGTCTATACACTAGGTTTCGACCCCTTGGACGGCTCCTCAATCATCGCGCCAAACTGGAGTGTAGGCACCATCATTGGAGTCTGGGAAGGTGCCTCAGCTCTTCACCAGTCCCCTAATGATAAACAAATCGCTTCTATACTGGGTGTGCTGGGCCCACGTACAACCGCTGTTGTCGCCATCCGTCTACCAGGTACTGAGGGATCGTGTTTTGAAGTCGGATACGCAGACGACGGAACTATGCAAGTCATTCGTCCAGAAGTCAAATTGGCGCAAGCCTCTGAAGTGAAAACCCGGTATTTTGCTCCTGCAAATATGCGCGCAGCGGCCGAAGACCAACGGTACCTCAATCTCATCAACCGTTATATTACCCAAAAATACACTTTGCGGTATAGTGGTGGGCTTGTTCCGGATGTTGTGCATGCGTTGGTTAAAGGCCATGGTGTTTATGTATCTCCGGTGACAGCACAGAGTAAAGCTAAGCTAAGGCGACTTTACGAGTTGGCACCCATTGCGCTAATCATGGAGTGTGCCGGCGGTGCGGCTTTGGATTCTGCAACGGGGAAGAGGGTGTTGGAGACGCCAGTTGAGGACACGGATGAGAGGGGTGGCTTGATTTGTGGGAACAAGGACGAGGTTGAGGCTGTAAGGAAGGCGTTGTTGGAGTAGAATACCAGCATTACTCATGTGGAATGATCGTATGAGAAGATAGCCAAGAGTGTAGTGATTGTAAATAGTGTCTTTAGACAAAAATGCTGGAACATAATTCGATATCTATATACCAAAGTGCTTCTAGTCGTTCAATGATGCCGCCAGCGCCGTATAAAAAAGAATGGGTATATATCCTGTGCGATCCATGTTAAAGAAAAGAGGAGATGTGGAAATCTAAACCGCGTAAATGCAAAAGTCCAGAACGAGGCACAACAAACATACAAGCCTCTGGCTATGGGCCCCTGTATTATTTATCGTAGCGGGTGTGTGATTGCTGGGCGTCTAGGTCATGTTCAGAATGCGCTGCCAGCCTCGACGTCACCCTCACGAGTCCGGCTGCGACTCCCTGACGTGCCTCTGCTACCAGGACGGAGCGCCGCGCAGACTGTCCTGCAGCCATCGACCCAATCTGCCCTTCCTCGCCACCCTGGCTGCGTCGGCATTGGTAAAGCGGTGAGGGCCTTCGTACTGGCGAAGCTGACTTGACTACAATCATCCCTTTCTTCTACCTTGACATCCAACTTATGATTGATATGAATGCCCTCCAGCGGGACGTCGTCGCGAATCGAACCAGCAGTGCATTGCGAACGCTGCGCTGAGTGCTGGGATATTTTCGCGTCAAATCCAACGGACCTTGTTTTTGACGACGGGCCAAAGGACTTGCTTGGTGTGCCGGTCTGAGAGTATCCAGCCCTTGTGGTATCTGTGCCAAAGTAGCGGATGAAGAAGACCTTGAGTGAGGGAACTGAGGCGCAGATGACAGCTAGTTGGGCTTCGAGTGTTGTCCAAACCCAACCAGAGTATGCTGTCCAGGTGATATCGTAGGTGACTGGTTGATCAATTAGTTTTTCTTGTTTTATCTTGGGATGGAGTGACGATCTTACAGTAGTAAAGCTTTGTGGCGTAGAACGTGCGCAGAATACCACAGATACATGTTATCATTCCCAAGCCAAAGATGGCGCACAACCCCATTTTCTGACGCTTGCCAATCTTCAGGTTCCAAATCAAAAGTATTGGTAGCATGCAGATGATGAAATCTTGTACGGACGAGATAGCTGCGCATGCGACAATCAGGGCACCCTCGTTGCGGCATGTCAATTCGTTCTGCAGTCTCCAGGCGATGTCGAAGAGGCGGAAGAATCCCACTACTGGTGTACATGTGAAGACGATGGCGAAGGTAAAGACGATTCCGTAGACGATGCAGAAAACGATGGTACCATAGACCCCTGTGGTGACATGTCAGTACTTGAGTATACCATGTCGGTTGCTTGTGTTCACTTACAGTAGATGAACTGGTTTGTGAGACGATCGCCGATACGGCGGTAAAAGCAGAGGATTGATACCTTGACCAACGTTGTCGATAACATGTAGTTGAGTTCGATTGCCATGGCGATCTGATACGTCAGCATACCTTCAGATACAGCAGAACATACAAGCCTACTTCTCGTGTCGTGACTAAGGTCTCCCTTGTCTGGTCCCAGACGTGCCATTGAAAGCCATAGATGCGAATGCCTTTGCCAGTCAGTAATATTAATGTGGAGGTGAGGTAATGCTTACCGAGTACAGTGGAAATAGTCAAACCAAATAGCGGCAGGATTGCTATGCTCACCAGTATATCGTCTAGTCCAGTGTTCTTTGATATAGCCAGTCTTGCCCACATCCGCGCGCAGTATACGAGGAAGGATATACCCAAGAACACCATGAGCACGATCGGTGTCCCCCAACCTCTTTCTTCTGGGTCGACATAATTTGGTTTGGGCCAACTGAGGAGAACTTCTGGTGGAGGGTGTAGACCACCAGCTCGAGCAACAAGCCGGCTGGCATGTGATCCCAAAACGTTCACGTCCATATTAGGGTATACCGCCGTGGTGCCAGATACGGCTGTCAGGTACGGCTGTCAGGATGAGTGAGGTAAGGAACGGCCACCGCAAACAGAGAGAGCCACCGGGATATGAGGCACATGTATACGCCAGTCAGAGAGAGGCCCAAGACCTGATCGTGCTAGTGGTAAGTGGGGACCAGGTCTTCCCGCACACCTCTAGTCCAAACACCAGGGGAGAAACTCACGCCACGCTGCCGCTGCACCTAAGCATGTATGGCGTACATTGACGATTTCGCCGATTGCAGCCATAATTAGGTTTCGTCTGTTGAGGCATCCACAGCAGTTGCGGTGAACATCGGGTGCGCTGAAGGGTTGAGCCATGTACAGTCAGCTTCGAAGTGCTCACCACGTCGTAACACTCCTGTGTGTAGACCGCGCAATTGTGCTGTAGAATCCCGAAGGTGCACATCAAGGAATGTACTTGATGCCTACGTTCGACCGCGGAGCGTCGTGCACTGCTCGGCGCTAACCATCGATCTTCATGAGTGCGGAAAGCATCGATCGCACACGTGGCATGTGTAACATGAAAGCTTGTTAGTGTCGCTGTCGCAGGTGTTTGGGAATGTACACGACCCGCTATAACGGTAAATGATCCACGCGAGCGTATGGGGGGCTTGAGAAGCGACTCTTGGGGTAGGATTGCCGATGCCACCTAGTCGAGCTAGAAGCTTTCAATACTTCCCGTGTCTGCCGATCTGCAACGACTCCACTGAATAACGGCTGGTAGTCGTTCGTCGCGGATGACCCTGACTTCGGTTTCGCGTTGATGGCAAAGGGCATTCAACGCGACTGTGTTTCAAATGCTGCATCGAATCATCAATGACCCACACTGCACGTTTGGATTTGAACGTATTCATGTTCAGTGTTGGCGTGTCGAGTGCACGTGGGCTGAAGTGGATTGACACCCCAGTATTGAGGCAAGACCCTGGCGATCATGAAGGGGATTTGCAACCATGGGAAGCTCCATCGAATAGACAGTATGATGCACAACCACATCAGGCGAGATTTTCGCAATGGACGAAAAATCTGAGATCGCAATATTTCCAATTGGCATAGGCACCAAAAGACTCAGTCGCCCTATGAGGGCTACTACCACTTACTCGTGGTAGACCCAGGCCAAGGCTACTTGATGTCTCGATAGCAACACTTCAAACCTACTAGGCCCCACAAAAGGCCCTACAGAGACCAACGAACGGCTGCTGCTATGTCGTCTTAACCCGGGAAGTTTTGCACCTTATCTATAAGGTTGCGCTTCCTGTGGGACTTACCATGTCAAAACTCAATTTTTAGGGATCTGCAGCTACGCGACTGGTATGTGCTCGTGACGAGAAGTGACCCGCGCAAACTCGGCGACAGATCATAGTAAAGAGTCGGTATCTGCTGTAAGGTTCGGAAAGATGGATGGACGTGCGTGTTGGTTATGATTGAGCGATGTATTGAAGATTGTGGGAATGGATTGAATCTACCTAGGTATTGACCAAAACTGACATCATCACGGCGCATAGGCCTGTACGCCCAGACAAGGACGCAGATTTTACTTCGGCTTGCCATATCTTGCTCGCGCCCCTTTTCGACATAGCATCTATGGAGGCTTCTGAGTTTTCCCCAGCGTTGATGCGTTCTCTAGCTGATGCACTTCCGGCAACAACGCGCGACATCACACAGTAATGACTACCTTAAGATGATAGTTCGCTGGTATGCGGCATGGCTCACAGCATGGTCGTGGTTCTCTTGTGGCTATATTATGAACGACATATGTGTGCTGGTTGTTCACTAGGTCGAAAGTAAGGCGAACGCCTCCATGGCCTTTCGTACAGCCTCGGTTGCTTCTTTCTGCGGAACAAGATCGACACCAGCGTCAGCGGACTGTTCTGAACGCCCTACTCCTATAGCGTCGCCTACTATTCCTTGGCTTATATCTGTGTCCTCTGCCTCATCGTCACCCGGAATCTTGCGTAACACGGCTTTAGAGACTCCATCGTTTGATGTCGGATCACGATAATCCCATCTGCCGGGTTGCTTTCGATATGGCTTATTCACCTTGGCTAGGTTCTTATGGACCGCCGTACCGGGACGTTTTCGAGGCTTCGTTATCTTTTCATCAGAAGGCGCATCTTCCACTCCTCCAAAGCCATCTTGTCGCATGAATTGGTCGAAGAACTGCATGCGAGGTTCGTCGATTTTGGAAGCTGCTTTACATCCCCGGTAATCCTTCCTCAACATTGCCGCGACGTACTTGTTGGCGAAGTGCTGTATTCTGTCCTCAATCGACTCGATACCCTCCATGGGAGTGTCATTACTGGATCCAAGAGTAAGACTGTCTAGGGCTACTTCCGCACGTACTACATCAATCAGACAACTCGGGCATGCGAACGGCTGGCCTTGCATGGGATGCACACAGGTCACGCCACAGCTTGCAGTGTACTCAGTCTGAATCCGATGGCCACACTGAAGATCGTGAAAAGTCGACGAAGGGTTACATGGACTGTACATGTCGTAGAATTCCTGCTCACTCTCTCTAGTCTGGAGCTGGCGCTGTTGTCTTTCTGCTTCAGCTACATTTCTGTGGAAATTGTCGATAATAGCACGAGCGTGGGCGGTATGAGTATCCATGTCGATAGGCCTGTCAGTTTGTGGAGCTGGGTTGTGTGTAGAGGGCAGTCAAATGTATGGGGTTGATTTTGAATTCTTGCATTGAAAAAACTCATGAGGCGGTGATTGGTGTTGTATGCTAACAGTGGAAGTTGTTGATCTAGACGTTGAGTGGTGTTCGAGGGAGACATTAGACGATAAGACGGATCGGATCCTCGCGTGACAACAAGCACTATGCCGAAAGCGGATAACTAACTTAATGACAGGGCCTCATCCTTGCACCGACTCGCAGCCAGGTACCCGCAGGACATGTCGGCGAGGCCTTCTACTTGTGTATCCTCATCCGACTCACCACAATGTCGAATGGCGGGTAATGCAACTCAACTCCCGCATTTGTCTCAAGTAGGACGACCTTGCTCACAGGCCATCCATTGTTGTCTTGATAGCCGTCGAAGTCAAACCAATCGCAAGTCTCTAGTCCTGGAAAGATCATCCTCCAAACCTGCGCTCCAGGTCCAAATTCATTTGCCTCGCCTACGCCTTCAGCCGGCTCTAAAACAACACCCTGGGGGGTGGAGAAGTAGCGTGGCTGTGCATCGGCAGTCCAGGACAGACGGTCTATAGCCTCAAGCGCCGATGAACCGTTCACAATCAAGGAGCGGAGGTATAGGATCTGGTCTTGAACCACGAGATCTGCATACGTTGAGGAGGAGTTTGAGAGAGCAGCGCCAACTTGATCAGTGATTAGTCCAGTGTCTTCGCCAGCATTATAGAACCCTGCGTATCGCTCCTTTGTTCTCTCGCTCAACGCTTCCGCAAACGCAGGCGCAAGGATGTCATGCATAGCTGCCCTGATCATGCTCGTCGATATTCCTGTATATTCCGCCAGGCCAGATTGCTGCGCTAACACGATAATACCATATCCAAGGTTTGGTATATTGTCAATCCAGCTATGCCAGCCTCCACCGTCACCAGACTTTCCGAAGATGCTGTATGTCTTTTTACTTTCTTCTGCCAGACTGGCATTTTCACTCGTCGGCAACGACAAGATCTCGATCTCCCATCCTGGGCCGCTTTGCTGTTTGCCGTCTGGAAGGATGACACTTGGTTTCATGACTTGGCGACGCTGGAACAGCGTAATAAGCGTGGGTTCGGGAGTAAGCCATAGATTATATAGATAACTGGCGAGGTCGTTTGCGGAGCTCCACATGCCGGCTGCTGGATCATAGCCCTCGCCTATGATCAGATCGGCCCAGTTGTCACCGCCTGGGATACCCACATCTGGGTGGTGATCTTGTGGAATGGTTCCAAAAAAGCTATGCGTCATATTCAGGCTCAACAGCAGTTCTTGAGTCGCAAGCTCGGACCAGGTCAGAGAGGAAGAAGTCACATTATTGTAGTAAGCGGCGACAGCGGCACCCAGAAGTCCCAGTCCAGCATTGGAGTAAGCAGCTCTCTGTCCTGGTGCGAACATCAAATTCCTTGTCGCGATTCCGTCGATAACATTCTGCGCGCTTTCGCCTGCCCAGGCCGATCCAATAGTAGGCGCATCCGCTTTACCGGTACTGAGAATCATGTTGAAGCCAGTACTATAGCTTTCTCTCGGGATTCCTGCTGTATGACTTGCAAGCATACGGAGTGTTATCTCACTGCCGCCATTGTTCCAGTCATTCTCTGGCAGAGCGAACGAGGGAAGTAGTTGACGAACGGGCGTGTCAATGGTAAGGAGCGATGAGGACGAAGATGAATTTCGTCTCAGTTGGTTCTCGATAACTAGAGCGGATGCCATTGCGACGTTTTTCGAAACGGAAATCAAGCGGAAGATAGAATCGCTGGTCACTTCATTCGCTCCAGCGGGGGCGAGATCAGTCTCATTGAACTTCAGCGTTCCGTTGTTGAACGTGTAGGCTGGCTCTGGGCTTGACGCATGAACCTTTCGTATGTGAGCAACCTATCTTTTGGTATAGCTAACCTAGTACATACGACGGCGAAGCTGAGTCCATCACGGGTAGTGTCAATGTATAGCGACGAGAGATTCTGCTGCACTTGTTTGAATGCAGCAATCACTGCCGGATGTTGGAGTATAAGCGGATCAGACAGTATCTTGTCCGCAAAGTCGGGAACGCACGCGCACGTTCCACGGGCAAGCAGGTATGCCGCAAGTACGAGAATCGTCTTCATGGCAACTGGCACTGTTGTTGAGATCGATCCGCAGAAGCCAGGCCTTGAGGCGGGTGCGCATTGTTGGGTCGATGGGGTATTTGTACATTCCAGAAGTGCAACGTAGATGCGGACGATCAGGTACCGCCGAAGTGATCCAAGAGACGCGTCGTACGCCGAGATGGCAGAGAGGACGCATCAAGCCAATCATGTGCTTGTGCTTCTACCAAAAGAGACACCTGCCTATCGGAGCTAAATCAGTATGCAGCAATAGCTGCTGCAGATAAAGCATGAACCTGTTAGTGTTTTTGCAGCCTCCCACTTTACCCAAGTACCATAGGTAATCGACACAATGGATTAAGCAATTGCGGAACGGCAAGCGCGGTGTGACCTTTGAGAGTTGAAGCATCTGGTAATTGCTTAATTGCCGAAATGAAGACGAGACGGACCGAGAATGGAAGGGATGAGACTGGGTGTACGAAGTACGAAGGTTAAGCCAAGAGTGGGGCTACCGTGTCAATCCTCACCCCAGTTTACGCCTATCGCGAAGGATCATCAGCCTTACATGTGTCGGCGACTTCTATCACTTGCCCCCTATCTGTAGCAGTGATCAATGCATGCGAGCTATTGATATAACTTCTGCTCTGACTTCGTAGTATTGTAGGTTCTAACCTGGCCTATACATTCAAATTCACAGCGAAGTGACAAAAGGAACGTCACACCGACAGGTCCGAAAATGGCGGATCATGAGAGCACCAGGAGAAAGCGCTCACGTTTCGCGAACTAAACGAGAGGTCCAAAAGATAACAAGATGATCCTATAGATAGCTCGTATGACGCTGGAGATGCCTAGGTAGTCACATCCCGACAGAAATAAATCTGAAGTTGCGCATATCCGTAGTCCAATTTTGTGTTAACGAAACAGTAAAATGCCCATGATGGTCATATATGTATATCCGATCTCGTTGACATGGAGATAGGCAACATTGCGGTTCTACCAAAGTAGTCGTCATGCTTAATTAACCTCTAAGCTCACAAAGTGATTGTCATGATGAGCTTTACCGCTACTCTTGGTGATGGCACTGTAAGGGAGCAAGAGGTATCAAGAATATCTATTATTGGAGACCACTATTTTGTCACATGGCGTGAAGACTTCCAAAGGGAAGAAACTGTACACGTTACATGCTTCCGAGACGTGTCTTCATCAACCACTAGTTCCGTGATGGGATGATACAGGAACTTTCAACTACAACGATTCAAGATGTTTCTACTACTTTAAGTACCAGCAGATAATGAGGCCTATCTAGGACCGTAAGTTGCAGAAGCTGAAGTGGTCGGAAAAGCTCACCACCCGTACACTACCCGAGGTCCTCAAAGCCTATATGAATGCTGTGCACCTGGCATACATGATGTAGTAAAGGCGTATAGTGTACAATTCAACAAACTCCCGTCATGTCAGATACCAGAAAAGTATGTCATCTCAACATCATACATGTCATTATTCTCATACTCCAGCCCCTCGAAAAGCTTGCACAGCAAGCACTTCGATCTAGCCTCACATCAATGCATTACGAAAAGTTATCCGAGCCACAACGACCCGTCCATCACCACCATAAGCGTGACACTCCATTCCAACGCACCGACCTCACCTAAAACCCCTCTTGTTCTTTAACGGCGAATCTCCAGCTCCTCCTCGTCTCATTACCCTGCCCAACCCATCTGTCCCTGTGCAGAATACACACACAAAAACCTTGGGTAACCACTCCTCCCTCATTCCTACACAACCAAGATGCAACCACTTGTTGCAAGCCTCACACTGCACCATCGGCATTCCCTCATCTTCCACCATACCCTCACAAACACAACGTGTGCTATCGTTTGACCGAGCACTACACTCGGTTGATGGCGTGGTGGTGGTAGATGGGGAGTGGTTGAAGGAGTTAGAGTAAGGGTCGTAGTTGTGATTATGAGGTAGATTTGTAGTTGACAGGTTGGATATGTCGGCTGAGGCTTGAGCCCAACGCTGGTTGTGAGCAAGAAGTGTATTTTGAGACGCACGTTCTGAACTTGTCAGTAACAAGAGTGTAGAATCAGCGCGTGGCTATCCTACCAATGCGTTGTTGGCGAGCGCCTACGACCTTTTTCAGGGCACCTAGGGCGTCGCCGGGGGAGTCGGGCATGTGGTGGTCCTCGGGGTGAGCGGAAGACATAGGACGTTCCATTGCGCTGAATCGACGGGTGGTGTTATTGTCGGTGGCGGACCTCCGCGTGGATCTAAGAAGCTCAAATGAGGCCTTGGAGAGAGCATCAGGTGCAACCCTTGAGGCAGAGACGGATCGTGCCATCTTGAAGGAAGCGGGTCTTTCGAGTCCGCCGCTATCTGCTCGAGCGTGTTTCGCAGCTCGGCGTTCAGGTTGTGGTATGGCGAAAGAAGAGTTCCGACTGATGACCGGAGCCGGCTCGTCGTCTTCAGATTCGCTTTCATCATCCTCATAAAGCCCAGGATATTGGCGTCTAAGATCTTGCTGAGATGTCTGCCGCTTATTCTTGGGAGTCTCTTCGTCATCTCCAGCATGCACAGTCTCTGTCCGAGCTCGACCTGTCTCGTCGATGATGAGTCTTGTCCGAGGTCTTCTCAGCTCCGGTATCGATTTGAGCGCTCCGCCGCCTTGACGCTTCAGCGGTGATGAACGACGGGGTATCGTTGATGCATTGGCTGGAATTGATGTCCGAGGATCCATCGCAAGTGATTTGGTTGCCATTATTCCACCGTCTGTATTGCTTCGCTGCAGTACAGGTTTGGCGTTCTCTGCCGATCCGGTTGAAGAAGCTGTGTTGCTGCGCGAATGCTGGCTCCTTGACTTCTTCGCCATCTCCCTCTCGTTTTGTGCATCGCGCAATTGTGTCTCGTACGGTTGCCGTGACATGTCCAGAAAGGGATGATCTGGCATGTTCCCAAAAGAAGAAGTCATGTCGGGATTCGAGAAGCTGAGCAGCATGTTGGGGTCAACACCAGCAGACGTATACACGAACGAGCCAGGTCTTGAACCTTGTCTCTGTGATGGTGTATTTGCAAAAGACGCTGGCATGGGAGACGCTTGAAAGCTTTGGAATGCCGGCGTTTGCATCATGTTAGCTTGATTCATCGCCTGCCAGTTCATATCGTGCTGTGGCCTATGTGGGGTAGGACCAAAGGGATCAACGCCTAGCGGTACATCTAGATCCATTTGCATGCCATCGTTAGCTGGATCCCAGAACAGCTTTGATTGAGGCATAGGCGGCGCAGACATTGGCCCATGGCTGGGAAACTGCATCATGTGCGGAGTGTACTGCAAGTCGGCGAAACCATACGGAGTCTGGTTGAAAAGTCCGCCTGATGATTCCGGCAATTGGCTGGGCGTTCTATGCACCACAGTAGCTGGAGTGGCTACCTCAGTTCCGCCACTTTGTTGCACGCTCCTCCTAGACGAAGCGTCCCTCGTTGGAGGTGGCGTTTGCATGTGTGAAAAGTCCATACTGACAGGGCGTGACCCAAACTGTCCTTGTGAGCCAACCTTCCTCAGCCGATTAGGGTCGGGCGACGACGACAGTCTTCGGGAAGCGTCGACCGGCGGAAGAGGTAAATTTTGAGGAGCGAAGTGGTTGACATGGAACTCTGGGTCTTCGGGTGTGCGGACGGGCTGGCTATACGAGCTCGACGGCCGACCTAGAGGCGTCGACAGTGTGAAGGAGGGCGTTTGCACAGGGGTGTGCTGCCCATTAGGTAGTGGAGTGGCCCAGGCGTCGAGGAAGTGCGAGTGAGGAAACGTCTCAGTCTTGGGTGTTTTGAGACTTCCGTCAGGGAACGTCACCGATTTGGGTGTGGAGGATGGACTTGGTAGATGCCAGTCCGTCGATCTAGCACGCGACCCACGTTAGCCTGGGGCACTTGCAGCTGCGAGCCGAGACATGAGGAAAACCAAAAGTGCAATCTATGAACGGATTGGAAGGGAGTCTAAAGAAAAGTATCTTTGGCACAGGATGGGAAGCATGGCAAGGGATGATGCAACGAGCTCCAAATGACAACCGTGCGGTGTTGCCTGCCCTCTGCCTAACCCTAGACCTTCATTGGACATAGTCTGTCTGATAGTCATGTCTGGTCCGACATAGCCTGGCAGAGAAGCCACCGACGACGGGAATAGTGCACCATGAAGCTCGTTGCGCCAGCGGAGACAGTGTACATGTTCCGAACATGGGAACGTGGAAGAAAGTCGTACCCATAAATGTGCTGATCCAAACTCATAGCAAACCCAATGACGCAAAGTCCTGACACAATGCCCTGCCCTACAGACCATGTAGCGTGTAATATAAGACGTCGTCGACGGGTTCGAGGGAGGCGTTCGGCGGGGGTTGGATCGAAAGACAAAGGCGCCCTGGCTGGGACGTCTTTGGACTTCTTTGTTGGCGGGCGGCAGAGGGCAAAGGCTGCCAGATAGACGATGTAGCTGTGATACCTGTTGGGTAGTACAATCCAGTAGTGGCAGTAGTAGTAGTAGTAGCAGCAGGGGTTATGGCAGCGTGGTGAGACGTTGAAGATGCAGGTACCGGACGAGGGGGCGTAGGCACAGCGCAGTTGTGAAGAGGGTCCTGCAGGCTTCGGTCTGCTCACGCTGTAACGCTTTGCAGTGAGCAGGGACGGTGAAAGGTTTCTTCACGTACTAGGCAGGGCAGTGGGGCCGGGGAAACTGAAGCTGCAGTTGCAAAGGTTGTAGTTCGGCAAAGATGAATAATTGATAGTACCGATCGTGACCCGCAGCAGCACGAGCAACACGCAGTTGCGGCACGAGCGACGTTGCTTAGCCAGACTCTCCTGAGCCGTCGGCAGCGTCTAGCTCAGGTACCGAGCCCGCATGGGCCGTGAAGGGCGATATAGCGAGGCTGTCATAATTGGGTGGTAAGGGCAGGGAGGAAGCATGGGAGAGGCTCTTTGTCGTCGCCGCAGCCAGCCAGGCCAGCCAGCCAGGCGAAGCTTCACCCACCCGATGCACCTAGTAGCGAATAAGGTGATAGGCTCGGCCAGGAGTACATAACGATGAGCTAAGTCGCGAACGGACACGGAACGAACTGCACCATGGCTTGGGGTGCTGCGTGCCGTAAGGATGAGATGGGTAGAAATGACAGGTCCACGCTGAGGTCTTGCCTAGAAGCCGACGCTAAACCGACTTTCTTGTCCCGTCGACCCAGTCAGAGGCCCAGCGCTCGTCCAACCACGCGACTATCCTCTGCAACCTCCTCGACAAGCGTGCAACTACCCACGATGTTCCAAGCATCGCATCCTGCACTCCTTGCTCCTCCTTCACGAATCGGGCAGCAACCTCCGCAAAATAAGCAACAAAGGCAAAACTGCTCGCCAGTGCCAGCTGGCAAGCGACGCCGAATAATTAATCTAGCCGTCATCATGCAAATCCCATGAACCTGGAAAAGTAGCCCGCTCCCGGCGAATCATGGCCCGGATCATGGCTAGACTGGCTTGATTTAACCTGCGGAGAAAAAAAGCCCATAGATAGCAGCACTTTCCGGATTTAAGATAGTAAACCCCTCTACATCTGAGCTGAATCTCGATAGCCGTTCACCCCTAGCGCAGTGCCGCCCACCCTCCATGCAAGGTACCGTTCGCCCTTTACTTCACTCAACTCTTCGTCTGCCTGGATCCTGAGCCCGTCATTGGTAACATTGTACCCAAACTACCCAAGCTAACGGGAAGCGCTCCAAGAAACTGCCTTACCACCTGCTGCGTAAAGTAAGCGCAGCGCCATGAACGATGGGGAAGTGGCTTTGCGCTATCTACCGGTGATCAAGCATGTAAGTTTATTGGATCGGATTCTGGGTGGGATTGTTGAGCAGTTTGGCCGTCTCAGGAACTGCTCGCGAGACCTCTTGTGCTCTAGGCCCAGCGTAGCCGAGATGAGCGACTCTGGGCTACGTGCCGGTTACGTCATAGATGGAGGTAGTGGTGTCAAAGTGTTTCGCATCAGGTTCCCAGATTTTCATAAAGTCGCTCATATATTCCATGACCACTATGATGCTATTACGAAGTCCTGATACGATATTGTGACAAACGCCTGACGAAAGAGGAAAGGGAAACGATCCGAGAAGTGATACTAGACATACATCTCGCAAGTATTATATACATCGAGAAAGAAAGTAGCAAATGATACATGGCGACAATTATGTGAACCGTTGATAAGAAAGGTCCGACACAACACTTGTCCCATCCCTGCCTTGTGTCGGTCCTGACAAGTCCGAAATATAATCGTCATCCGGATCACCAAACGGATCGCCTTCAATAAGCCTCGTTTGCGAATCTCCTACTCTCAAACTGCTATGCCTCGAGTTCGTTGTGAAGCTAGGCGGCGCAGCACTATGCGGTCTATACGGCGGCGGCGGCTCAGTAAGACTATTGTTGTCTGAGAACGGATTGTCCACAGGCCTGTGAGTGTTGGAGGTAATGGACACCATATCTGATGTGTCGATGCCAGTGAGGTAAGCGCCATTTGAAGAGTCTGAGCCGATAGGCCCAAGGATGATGGGTTGGAATGCGCTGGATGTTGACGTTGGGGGTAGTAGGTGGTTGGGCGGGCTACGTGATACAGAGATTGCTGGCGGCGGTGGTGAGCCTGGTGGTGGTGCCATGTAAGGTCGCACATTCGGTTGTGGTTGCATCTTCATTTCTTGAGCGACAGTCTGCGCTGCTATTGCTTCGGCTTTCCGTCTCTTGCGCTTGCGCAAACAGACTAGGGCTACCCCGCCTATGATCGCGAGGACGACAATTGGGATTACCGCGGCAGCGGCATACATTGGTGCATTGTTGACATGTTTTTGTGAAAAGTTCCAGTCTGAAGGCCTTCCTCCATATGGATTGGTTAGTGATTGCGATGCTTCGGAGTTCAAATTCGATGTTGAGGTCGATGTCGCCCACAGTGACGAACTGCCCATGTGGTCGGCATATGCAGTCGTTGCTGATGTGGAAGTCTGCCAGCTTTCTGTGGTTGAAGAGGGCTGTTGATACGGCGGCCATGGACGATCTGACGGATATCCCAAAGGCCGTACACTGGGCATGGGAGGTCTGCCTGAGGGGGGCATGATGCCAGTGAAGCCAGATTCAAATGCACTACTCGTCGGCGTAGTCGACCCCGTCACAGTGTACGGTAGTGGTTCGATGACAATACTCAACACGATTTCCGGAAGAGCAGTGGTAGAAGAATCGATGTCTTCAATTTCAGTGACCCAAGGTGGCGTCTCGCCCTCGTCTCCATCCGTTTCCCACTCGTCTTCTAGAGGAGCCATTGCGGCTTGGACAATGCGCTGACGAGAGCAGCTCCTAGCTACGTATGGACAGACCGCAGTGGTGTGGTAGGCTCGAAACCAGTAAGGAAACAGCAATCTGACGGAGATGCCTGACACCTAGATATGACCGATGCGGGAGCTGAATTGTGGTGGTGATCCTCCACTTGCTTAGCCAGTAGCAGGAGATGCGGGGCCGAGACGGGGTTTAGGCGTGACCTTGGTACTCCAATCGATGACGCGGGAAAGCACACTATGTACCCTTAGGCAACAATCGTTCCTTCTGCTGGGTAGATTCCTGGGAATCGATGAAGTGGCACGCAGTTGACCACTTCAAAGGCAATGCGGAGAATGCAAAGGGACACGGAGTGGGAGGGTAGTCCTTTGAGCTGGCCGAGGGCTGGGGTGGCGCAGACGTGCTACCCGTTGTCTAGCAACATGTGTGCTGCAAGCTTTCAGGCCAACAGAATGTAAGTCCGAAGTGCCGGCTGGGAATAATCGGCGCGGTTGGTTACATACTGGGATGGCATTGGAGAGACGGACTCAGCCTCGACGCCTATAAGACGAACAAACCCCACCTGCTCGGGTTGATAGTATTTTTAGGCTTGGCTAGCTGTCCTAGCCGTCGATCTAACAAAGCTTAGTATGGGGGAACCGTGTCTGCGTGCTGAGCTCACTCTTACAGCGTTTGTCTGTCGTTGTGCGGAATGCTGATATCGTGACCTGGTGACTCTCGTGTTCTCTACGATGGAATGTCTGTCAACAAACAAAACATGTTCACAAACAACAGCCGGCACATCCGACTTGCTGGATATGTAGATCTCTTGAGAAAGTCTTTGTTGTGGGGAGTGATTGGGCGGGGGAGTAGGCCCGGATCAATACGGCTGACTGTGACAGGCTATAGCTGCAGTTGTTCGCCTTGGAAGTTGCAAGTATGTACCGTTTGGGAATGGTATTATCACAAAAACTCCCTCAAAATGCAGCTAACGAGAGCTGAAACATGGAACTGAGACATGCATTGCAGCTGCAGTGCGGGAGATTCTCCAAGTCCGGGTGTATGTATGTGTCTCTTGGAGTATCGCAAGAGAGGTATGGCGGCTGCTGACTGGCGGCCTTGAACCTCTCTACAACTCAACATGAATTGCACAGACGTTAAACCTCACATCTCGGACTCATCGTCCACAATGGCCAAGATACCTATTCAACGTTCAGCATGAGCTCTTCTCCAGGATGTCAGCCAGACGCATTAGTCCGCCCGAAGTGCCGACTGGACCTGACATGTGCTAGAGACGCGCTTGGCTGATGATCTCATCGGCCCGCACGCGTTGGCTCCACTGTCTGCTGGCACATTCACGACGCCTAACCCCAGACTCTTCCGCTAACACGGACATGGACAAATTCAAGGGCATCACCAAAGGAGGCTGGCATCCCGAAAAGAATCGCACTAACAGCGGGAGCAGTGGAGGTGGACAGAGCGACTCGAAGCTCGGGCAAGTTGTATGTAAGCTTGTCCTTGCCTGCATGAACCCGTCGATTAACTAGGGATAGAAAGGATGGGTTGGAAAAGCCCAAGGTAAAGACCCCCATGCAGAGGCGGCCCGCGAACACCAGTCAACGCCACTATCGTCCTTGAAAGACCCCTCACAATTTGCTCCGCCGCCCAAGCGACTAGACTACAACGGCGGTTCGGCAGCATCCGCTTCGACAGGACCGTCCTCTGCACCTGCTGCATCGGCAAAGCAAAGGCTGCAGGAGAAGGAAGAAGCAAGGAGGAGAGCAGAAGAGGAAGCGAACAGGCCGCCTCCAGGGCCCTACAGACCTGACACGACGGGGTTGAGCACGGCACATCTACCCAAGCCTCCAGCTTTCCGACCAGGCGCCGCTTCGCCAACGACTACCGGCGCTCCTACAAAACCCAAGCCCAGCCTACCTCCTCGTCCTCCACTACCGCCACGTCAAAACTCGAACCCTAATGAGTTCGCGCCCGCTCCTCCACCGACCTACAATGAGGCAACACGAGAAGCGGCACCTGAGCAGGGAGTCCTGAACCAAGGCGCTCTGGGTCGTCTGGGGCAGGCAGGCGTATCTGTCTCAGGCTTCGGCATTGGTCGAACGGCTTCTCCTCCAGTACCACCTCGCGCGAACCCATCTCCACCTGTTCCTCCTCGACGAGCCCCAAGCTCGGACACTGCCACACAACCTCCAGCTGCAGCCGGGCATGGCTCACAGATGAACGAGTTACAGAGTAGATTCGCAAGAATGTCTGGGCCAAAGTCACCAGCACCCCCGCCAACCACGGGCACATCGTGGGCAGACAAGCAGGCAGCGCTTAAGACTGCCAGCAACCTGCGTGACGACCCTTCAAAAGTGTCGGCTTCAGACTTGAAAGGAGCGGCATCGACTGCCAGCAATTTCCAGCAGCGGCACGGGGATCAAGTCGCGTCTGGGTGGAAGTCCGCCAACTCACTCAACCAAAAGTATGGGATTGCTGGTAGAGTGAACGGCCTGGCGTCGTCAAGCGCGTCGCCAGCCCCATCGCAAGGCCCATCGCAGACGGGAGGCCTTGGGAAGAAAGCACCACCTCCACCTCCACCAAAGAGGAAGGAACTAAGTGAAGGTTCGGCTGAGCCTCCGCCAATTCCTCTGAGTAGCAAGCCCAAGTTTTGAGTAGCTCTCTGCATTGTAGTCCTGTATATAATTCAAACCCAGCAACCACTATTATTACCAGCAACAGCGTCGTCGTATTTCTAGCCTGCTAAACCTGTTCCCCAGATGTGGCTGCTCGGGCACCCACGTCACCTTGCCAAATGCGGGAACGGACCCCCAACAGGTTCACTTATCCCTGCAAAATTTTGCATGCTTGCTTTCGATTACCTCGCCAACACTGCGCAAAGACGGGTCTTTTGTAGAAAAGACGGGACGTGTCTACTGCGATACTCGATGGCGTTAGACTTGCGAGAATCTGTATTCTTTAGATGATATCCACGAGGATCTCGTTGTCCAGTGGGAGTTTGTAGCAATTCGCCTCGGCAGCTGGTTGCGATGTCATTCGTCCAAAAAGTCCACCAGGTTGCATCACAACGCTAGCAATCCTCATCATAACCAAGAAGGACTGTCTAGAGCCTTTGCCTGCTGCTTCTAGCTCCTTGTCCGACGCACCTCTGCTGAATTTGTCCTCGCTCCGAGCATATCTGTGCTCTTGTTCTGCAAATATAACTTGTCCGCCTTGCCCTGGGTTCGTGCGCCGACAAATTTGTGTAGTCAGACTGTGCATCGCGTGCCTGGCCAGCGACAACAACACAGCTGTCCAAGATTTGCGCCGACGACAGGGACGCCCAGAAATCCGAGGGCCGATTTTTGCTATCGAGTGCGGCATAACGGCTGGGCATTGACCTCACGGAACCACAGAAAAAAGCCCAGCGGTCCCCGGACCCTTTCACTCCGCCGCACCTCGATTGCGCCTGCCTCGCGAACAGCACCCACCCTCGACCGAGTGCTGCCAACAACCGCGCATCTTCGCGACCACCTGAACATCTACCATGTCTGGTGCAGGCCCCTCTCTCCACCCCGGCGACTGGCCGTCGAGGGCTGTTCTGCAGTTCCCTCCCGATGCCGCTCCCTTGCCCATTCCTCCCCCATGGACTGGCGAGTCGACGTTTGCGAACCCTTTCCCGATCCCCGAAGACATCTACCAGGGCGCGTTGTCGTACAAGGTGCCCCTGACCATTGCCTCCGTCTACTTCGTCACCGTCACCTATGTCAACTGGTACAACCGCCAACACGGTAACAAGCCGTGGAGGATCGCCAAAACCCGCCCATTCTACGCCTTTGTCATCTTCCACAATGTCTTCCTGGCTGTCTACTCGGCCATTACTTGCGTCGCCATGATCCGCTGCCTCAAGCACTCTTTCCCCCACTACAGCGAGCCCAACGCCGTTGTCGGTACCATTGACGCACTTTGCAAGATCCACGGTCCCCGCGGACTCGGCGACGCTGTCACCTACAACAACACCAACGATGTCTGGAGCAGCCTGAACTCTAATGTTCTTGTAGGCCCTAGTGGCCTGCCAGACCAGACGGATGTTGGCAGAATCTGGAACGAGGGTCTTGCTTTCTGGGGCTGGTGGTTCTACCTCTCCAAGTTCTACGAGGTCCTTGACACGGCTATCATTCTGGCCAAGGGCAAGCGCAGCACCACTCTCCAGAAGTACCACCACGCCGGTGCTATGTTGTCCATGTGGGCTGGTATGCGCTTCATGTCACCTCCCATTTGGATGTTCGCCCTGGTCAACTCTGGCATCCACGCCATGATGGTAAGCAGTCTTTCTCCAATCTACCTGATTTTAACTAACGAATTCAGTACACCTACTACACCGTCTCAGCCCTCGGCTACCGCGTCCCCAACGTCGTCAAGCGAACCCTTACCACGCTTCAAATCACCCAATTCCTTGTTGGATCCGCTTTCGCCGCCATCCACCTCTTCGTCTCCTACACCGTCCCCGTTTCGGTCGCATACAAGGTCGCTGAGAAGGTTGCTCCCAAGGTCGTCTCGTCCTCCGTCTCATCCGCAGTTGCCTCTGCTACTGAATCGGTTGCTGAAGCCCTCCCCACCGCGACCGGTGTTGCTGTAGCCTTCCTCAGGAAGCTAATTTACCGCGCAGCTGGTGACGAAGGTCTCGCTGAGAACATCCCCGTCCCTGGTCAGCCTATTCCGGTTCGCCAGCAGCAGCAAGTCATTGCTGGAGAGCCTGTTCCTACCCACAACGCGGTCCATGACTTCTTCCACCCTCACGAGACAGTCGAGAAGACCTTCTACCGCACTGAGTACCAGACCGTTCCTTGCGTCGACACCTCCGGCCAAGCTTTCGCCATCTACGTCAATCTGATCTACCTCGCACCGCTCACCATCCTCTTCATGCGCTTCTTCTTCAAATCCTACCTGCGCCGCTCCTCGCCTAACGCCAAGAAGGACTTCAAGCCTCGCACAATCTCCGACGCAGCTGGTGACGCCAGCCGCAGCGTGGAGCGCGAGCTCGACTCCCTTGACAAGTCCGCTGAAGACGCCATCTCCTCAGGTGTGAACAGGGCTAGGGACGCTGTTCGCGGAAGGAAGCCCACCAACGGCCACATCAAGGACGAGCGAAAGGGTAGCATGAGCCCGGCCAACCAAAAGTTCCTCGAGAACATCAACCGCCGCGTCAGCCAAAAGCTCCAGGAACTCGACGAGGGTGCCGATGCTACAAGCAAGAAGGCTAGGCAGATTGCCAAGGAGCTGGTTGGCAAGGCCGAGGCTGCAGGTGAAAAGGTCGAGCAGGCTTACGAAGATAACGAGGAGGACGTTAAGGAGGCAGAGAAGGCCAAGGAGAACGCCGACCGGAATCGCAGCCCTAGCAAGCTGCCTCGCAAGCAGAACAAGAAGAACGGCAAGAACGGTCAGACCGACGAACAGGTGGCTAAGCCTGAGCAGGAGCCTGAGCCAAAGGACCTCAAGAACACCCTTGACAAGAAGGATGGCAAGGGTCTTTTCTAGATAAAGAAGTTTCTCTGGGGCGGTAATCAGCAAATAAGCAACAGATGATCAGTGGTGCGCCGTTTTCGGCCGCACCTCTCCAATTTAGGGTTCGAACACATTTCCTTAGGCGCTCTGTATAGAATCTCGAGATATCCGGGCGCGAGTCTGCTTGGAGGAAAATGTATCAGGACACACTAAAAGTCAGAAGGATATATCCCATGAGGTAAAGGATGACGAATGGAAAGGAAGGAAGGAAGGCTTGGGTGGATGGCGCAGCTAGGATGTTTAATTTATTTATCACGATATTTCAAGATTTTCACATCCTCCATTGTGAGTATTATGATTGATGGTGCCGCTTACATGCATACCGCCATGTTGACCCTGTGTTTCTCTTCCATTTTGCTCCAGAGTAGCTGATTGGACGACTCAATATTAACGAAGAACCCCCTCACTCCCCAAACCCATACCCATGATGCCACCACCCAACTCCAACACTTCCTCTCTCCTTTTCTTTTCTTTCTTTTCCCTCTTCAACAGCTCCATTCCTTGTGCTCCACTCGTGACTCCCTTCGTGACATTACTGCTCGCACCATGTCCTCCTGCTTTATACCCATCCTCGTCGTTCCTAGCGAATATCTGCAAGCCCCTTAAATGCGTATCCTTACCGTTCTGATGATTCTCTAATATCTTGATCTGCACGAGATGAGCGCGCAAAACTGGCAACTTAGGGGTTGATTGGGTGGAAGACGGGATGGGGCGAGGTTGGGGGTTAGGGGAGAGAGATGCGAAAGGCGCTCTGGGGTGGGGACGCGATATGGTTTGGGGGAGCGAAGGTGTTGATGGTTGATGTTGAATTGGTGTGACGGTGTGATTGTAATGACGGAGGTTGTGGTTGTGAGATGGTGGAACAGTTTGGGGTGTTATTTGTGGATGGCCGTGTGTAGTGGCGGGATAAGGAGGAAATGGTGTATGCTGCTGCTGTTGTTGATGAATCGGCGTCTCCAGATCCAGGTCCGTGACATCAGCCTCTTGAGTCGGCGCCGCGTTTTCAGAATCAGAAGATGCAGCGTCGTTTCCACTCCTTCTCGTTCCGTTTAGAGTGTAGGCTTCCGTCAGGAGACGTTGTGGTCGGTGACCTGTAGTAGTGCCTCCTTCATTATTTTCTTCGTCGTCATCTCCATCATCGTCGCTATCCGGATCTCCTACACCGGAAAAGTCCGCCCATATCCATCCTCTCGGGCTCTCCAATCTCATTTCGCCCCACTCCTGGAGATCGTTCAAACCGCTGCCTGCTAAGAAAATGATCTTAGTCGGCGTATAGCTCTCATCTTGTTCAAAGTCTAGGTACAGTCTAAGACCAACTATACGAACGAGCTTGAAGAAGTGTATATTGAGGTAGTGTGGCTGCGGACCATCGGATTGCCAAAATAGATTCGTATTTGGATGCCGAAGCTGAGGTATCGAACAACCCGGTTTAGAAGACGAAACGGTCCAGGAAGCCAAGGTAGATATTTCCCGGAGGTATGGTGGTGGAGGATCGAGATTGGGTAATGGAGTGTCGCCGGCGTGGTTTGGCGAACCAAAACCATCACCCTCTTCGTCATCTAGTTCTTCGTCGCCTTCCTCCTCTTCGTCTTCCTCTTCGCCTGCGAGCCCTGCTAGGTCGTCGCCGAGTGTTTCGTCATCATCGTTACCATCGAGATCTTGGTCTTCTTCTTCTTGGCGGTGGCCGTCCAGTTCCACATCGCTATCCGTGTCATCTGCTTCTGGGGGTGAAGGTGGGGGCATGTGATGTTGCTGCTGGACCCGGCCACCTCGGCGACGAAGTGAGGGTGGCATAATTGCTTTTTGTGACTTGATCGCAAGTCGATGTCACGAGACCCGGAGATGCAAGATTCGAGATGGCTAGGGCCCGTGGTAACCGTGGCCCTGTAAGCAGGTACGATAGAGTGGCTGAGTCGGGCGTAAGACGCAATAGGCAATCTTTTACCCAAGGAGATCGATTATGGTTTGTCTAAGCCAGCTCTGGTGTTTAAGGGATCGTGGCGCCACTAGCTGATTGTCCGAATGTGGTACACTGTGCGGATGGGTGTTGATCAGGTACCCGGATACGAATGCGCGTCGCGATGACGAAACTGTTGGTGTGCGTCGCACAAGACAGCAACGTCGAGACCCAGCTCCTACGATGAAGGTGTGGTTCCTTTTTCGGTCGCCGTTTGTGCTTGCTACTTTGTGCCAGGGTCGTGTTTGCGATGAAGTTCGGAACCTAGAGGCCCAAGCGTCGGGGAAATTGCTTCACTTCCCCTTTTGTCTACGCGCGTTGTGTACCTGGCGCTATCTGTAACCCTCCCCCACCACCCACACTCCCCGCTATCAATCGTTTCGCATCCGCGCATATTCATTGACATGCATACATTGCCATGCAAGATGAGATGGACGTAAGATCATCGGAGAAGGCCCCGGAGCGGAGCCCAACATCCGCGGCACGCTAGCAAACGTCCCCCGCAGCGCGGCCCTATAAGTGACAACACCAGTGAGCATCGGATTCGCCCCAGCCGGCGAATTAGAGTTTTCGATACATCTCCAAAGCATGCTTAAGGGCGGAGAAGGCCGCCATTGACAGTCTAACAGGAGACGACGACCTGGATGGGCCGCCCTGCATGTACTACAATGATAGTCAACCAAAGTCGCTCAACATAATGATGCTGTATGTTAAGCCGGTTCGTTCCCACAAATGCAGGTCCCAGGTCTTCTTGGTTGTTTCTTTTTCTCTTGAAGGATTACACACCCACAGTGCTATCTTTGAGCAAAACGTCATTCTAGATCGGTCTCATACATCTCCGTACCATTGCTTCGAACGTGGCTTGCAGCAAGACGTGGTATCACATCAAATACCCTAGTCAGCTACAGAGGATATGTAGTCCTCAAGCCACTTATCTTGCCGCCACAATCATTCCTCACTCATTCGTCTTGAGGGAATCCGTACCATTTCGACTGTGTCTTTCTTTCCAAGGCCGCTGTCACATCGTGCGAGATCAGGTCCATCCTAGCTTCCTTGATCATGATGCACAGTGCGACTGATCTGGCGCAATCTACCGAGCAGCAACTACGAATTACCATCGCTTTTCTAGCCTTGGCTTGGTTCTTCATCTTACTCAGGATATGGACTCGCACCTATGTTATCTCGAACTTTGGCTGGGACGATAGCGTTATGATCCTTGCTGGCGTAAGCTACTGGTCAGTTTCACCAAGAAAAACCTTCAGCTAACACTGGTAGATGACATTCACCGTATACTGTGGATCGACTTTGTACATTGCGTGCAATGGTGGAGGCACCCATGTCACAAGCGTGGACCGGTTGCAGGTGTTGACAAAGGTACTCATTCTGGCCATCATCTTGTATCATCATGCTCACCATCATAGTGGGTGGTTGCTAGCGAGGCTTGCTACATCATCACCATCATGATAGTCAAGATATCTCTTGCCATATTCTTCATCCGCATCATCGTCAAGCGCTGCCACCTTATCTTTGTCTACGTTACAGTCGGCGTCAACATCATCTCATCGGCATCTGCCTTCTTCTATTGCTTTTTTAGATGTGGACCCAGTCTGGACCAGTACGTAATGAACCAGCTTATGAACAATTGTGCGTCGCGGGAGCTTGACTTGTTCATGGCCTATCAGCAAGGTATGTAGTATTGTGAACCGCTTGTCTATACATTCGCTCACAGTACGCATCACAGCCGCTTTCAGTACTTTCACCGACTTTGTCTTTCTGTTGCTGCCCATCCCCATTCTCTGGCATGCCAACATGGACAAGAGATCCAAGATCTCTGTCGGTTTTGTTCTCTGCCTAGCAGCTACGTAAGTCTCCTTCCAAGGTCCCCATCGATTGACCCCCCTAACACACAGCAGCGGCTGCATCTGTTCTGGAATACGCTTCCGTTATATAGAAGGCCTAATTCAGACCGACGACTTTTTTTGGAGCGTCGTCAACATCTCCATCTGGAGCACTATCGAAGCAGGTGCATGTATAATCGCCGGTTGTCTCGCCACACTTCGTCCACTCATGAAAGGCGCGCTACGTCAAGCACGCGAATCGAGCGCTGTGTCCAGTGCTGCACATCACATATCAAGAAGTTTGCGATCGGCCCACCGATCGAACAACGAGCATTCAAAAGCACATTCTGTGTCACGATTGTCGCGACGAGATGTTGCGCTTTCCGAGATTGACCAGAGCTTTTTCAGTAACGAGCGCAAAGCCTCATTACCACATTTGGTTACCAAGCCTTCATACACCGAGTCCATCGCACGACCGGACAGCGCAATCACCCCTTTCGCATCCGAAATGGGAATCAGAGGCCGGATGAGCACCGACCCTATCCTGAGCCGCACCGAATCCGACGCTACCGACATGCCTCTATGGGAGAAAGAGAAGGAGCAGGGGTTGCGACAACCGGCGCGTGTCAGCTTGACACTGCACCAGAGGGACACAAGTGAAGAGAGTGTACCTGGTAGACCTAAGTCGACACCTGTTCTTCCTGTTCGATTCAAAGAAGCGGACGATGTTGTATGAACGATAAGTTCTGAACGGGACTGAACACACATACACTCTACATAAGTAGTACAACTCACGCGCGCATCGCCTCGACCAACACAACGACCAACAAGCAATGTGCAAACGTCGGAGCCAGACCGTGTCGTTATCGGAATGTGGCTCAAATAGAGCACCATCCTGGTCAAAGAAGGCGACGCCTACCTATGGTCACTGACCATGCCTACATAACCTTTGCCCGAATGACACCTGTCTATTGGGTCCG
>Ga0265797_10002458_pt1 | contig 31114 bp, 31 predicted proteins | sample P2T30metagenome_FD_192433 | JGI IMG/M metagenome (GOLD analysis project Ga0265797, IMG submission 192433) | Plant litter microbial communities from East Loma Ridge, Irvine, California - P2 T30 | ecosystem: Environmental > Terrestrial > Plant litter > Unclassified | place: USA: California... | reverse complement strand
GGGCTTTCGGCAGAAGAAAACGCCAAAATGCCGAACCGGAAGCAGAGTTACCGGCTGCCGTGTGTTTCCTTCTGTGTTCCCGAATGCCGTGCTACTTATCTTTCACACAGATGGATATCATCGATTGATTGTTTCGTGGCAGGAACATGGCGTCGACGACACGTGGAATCACTTAAATTGAGTGCATCCACGGAGCTGGGTAGTATATTAGGTCGAGAGTTGCCAACTCAAAGGTTGATCTTCAGTTCAGCCCATCTCTGTCGTTCTCTAAGCTCACCATGACGAGCTATATCGCGTTGCTTCCTTATCTTCCAATCGCTTTCGCAGCTTATGCGCTGCTTTGGACTGCCTATGCGAGGCTTGCCCATCCCCTCAGACACATCCCGGGTCCATTCTGGGCATCGGTCACCCGCCTATGGATGATCCACCACGTCTTGCGCGGCGACATGAATGTTGTCCAGCGCGCTCTTCACCAGAAATACGGTCCACTCGTTCGCATCAGTCCCAACGAGGTTGCATGCGCTGATCCTGAGGGGATCCGGAAGATATATCCAATGTCAAAGCCTTTCAACAAGTCGTACTTATATGACATCTGGCATATCAAAGGGTTCTCCAAGTATCCAGACCACTTCAGCAACACAAACGAGCGATCGCATAGCGAGCGACGAAGAATTGTGAACAGCGTGTACAGCATGACAACGATCTTGACGCTCGAGCAGTATATTGACAACTGCTCTGCGCTGTTCGTGAAGCGAATGGGAGAATTTGCTGACTCGGCTGCTGTAATCAACCTTGGCGATTGGCTACAATGGTAAGTAGTTCGAAACAATAGTCCTAATAAGAGTGAAACTCATCGCAGCATAGGTATGCGTTCGACGTCGTTGGCGAACTCTTTTTCGGACAACGGTGTGGATTCATGGAGAATTCGCATGATCACTAATCGTACATTGCGTCGCTCGACAACTTGCTGCCTGTGATGATGACTGCATCACTTGTACCACCGACCTTTCGTGGCTTGGTCCTTGGAACCTCAGTGTTCAGCTCCACGGTTCGCAGGGGGTTGATGGCAATTAAGCACATCTCAGCGGCAGCGCGCGGCAGTGTGGCTGCACGCGCCAATACAGATCTCAAAAGCGAGTCTCAAGAAGATAGGACAGACCTGCTCTACCATCTGCTCAAAATTGTGAAGGATAAGGGCGAGGCTCTCGACTTTGGAAAAGGCGAGGTAGAGTCCGAGGCATATTCTGCGATGTACGAGCACACAATATCCCAGTCTCAGAGCGACTGATCCGCTGACAATCGTCTGTGTAGTTTCGCCGGTTCAGATACCACGGCCATCGCACTCCGCTCCGTCTTCTATCACCTGATGAAGAATCCAGAAGTATATGCAGAGCTGCTCAAAGAGATCGACGATGCAACGAGTTCTGGAAAGTTGAGCTCTCCACCGAGGTTCCGCGAGGCATCTGATCTGCCGTTCTTGTGCGCGATCATCAAAGAAGCAATGCGTCTGCACCCAAGTGTTGGCTTGGCAATGCCTCGAGTTGCACCAGTGGGCGGGCTCGAGATATCGGGAATGCATATCCCTGCCGGTTATGACATTGGTATGAACCCCGCGGTTGTAGGGTACAACGAGGATATCTTTGGTCCAGACGTGTACAATTTCCAACCTCAGAGATGGCTGGGAGAGAATGCGGCTACTCTGGATAAGCACAATCTCGGTTTTGGCGCCGGCACACGCACTTGTATCGGCAAGAACGTAAGATATCCCTGTTTTGGTCCCAGAATACGTTGCATGCACTGACGGATTTTCAGATATCGCTCAGCGAGATCCACAAACTCGTTCCGTTGGCTTTGCAAAACTTCGACTTCGGGTTGGAAGACCCATCGAAGTCCTGGAAAACCCATGATCTCTGGTTCAATAAGCAAACCGGCATTCGTGTGCGCGTTTACCGTCGTCAGTGAAGCATCCTGTTTCGCTTGTGCCGAGACTCAATATTGCATCGGAGCGTTTCGTTGCGCTTTGCGGCGGAAGAGTACATAAGGATCGGAAGGGCCTTGCAATACAGTAGCGTCCCGTGGGCGTTTCATCGTATCGTGACCATATCGTGATGGCATTGTTCAAGCAGTTCATCCGTGCGCTCACTTGTTCAATTCCTGCAGCAGTCTCAGGCGGTCCGCGTTGGGCCGTAGAAGGTGTCGTAGATGAGGTCTCGCCTTCGAGGACAACAATAACAATGTAGCATACGCGTACTGGTCACCATTTTTGTAGAATCCAAGAGCGTCCCACTCGCCTCTCGAGAGGGCGAGCTTATGTAACTTCGTCCATTCTTCGAACCAGCGATTCAACGCGAACCGCATGTCTGACGTAATGACGCCGTAAGGATGCTGCAATTCTTCAGCAGATTGTGATCTGGATAATTGTACCGTAAGTGTTGCACTGGCGTAGCGGTAAAGCACTACAGAGCGAGATATGTCATCAGTGGATGCTGTAGACGACAAATTCTGCGGCATCAATGCTAACGTACTGTGTATGAGCACGAAACTGTCAAGCATCGTCAGACCTGAATCACAGCTTGAGTCTGCTTGTACTGAAGTGAACATAGCATTGAAAGCTTGTTGGGCGGTCAGAGATCGCTTGAAGGAGAATTCAGGGTGTGTAAACGGGTGTACCGCATCGAAGACATCTTCGTGGCAGGGTAGGTCGCACTCGATCTCAGGATCCCAGACTCTGAGCTGTAAGCCTCTGAAGAACAAAAATGCGCAGTCGGTCAAAACTATGTAATTGGCTGTCCTGCTCGAATATTGATGATCAGTGGATCGGCGGACAGCTGATCGATGCAAGTGAGTCTCCACTCACCGGACACGACGTTCCTTTGCAAGCCAGAGAGCTTCAGTGCGCCTATCATAGAGAGACTGCGCAGAATTCATCAAGTCTAGTGAGCGCGCGCTCTGTGTGTTGAGTTGTCATCAGATGCTGCCTGGTCTCAATGTGTACATCGATTGCTCTTACCTCAACTACGATATCGAAAAGTCTCGTCGAGGCTCTAAGTTTCTGTGCGCCAGTGCCAGTCCAGAACTGAGTGATGACCATTGTGAAAGCTGCTTGAATGATCTGAAATTCTTCCTCATCGTCCCTTACGCCATCTGGGTTCTTGTGGCAGACCCCACCTGCTAAATGGGACAATGGCAAGCAAGAGAAGATATATGACTCCACATGATCGATGATCGCACTCGCAGCCAGGCGTTCTGCTGCATCTGGGCTGTACATAGCACCAAGAAGAACGACTGCCAGGACAAGTGATTCATCGCACATACCGAAGCCAAAAGAAGGCCGATGCACAATTCGACAGTTGAGATGCCAGATGTCGAAGTAATATGCAATGAAGCGGGACATGCATGCCGGACGGCACAGGTCCTGCAGTTGCTGCCGGATGTCGAGGCGAGCGTGGTCGGTCAGAAGCAGCAGTGTGGGCGCTCTCATTACGCTCATCACGAGCCTTTCGGTGTCGACTTCAGTACAAGGGAACTTTGTTGGCTCATTGGTAGACACGGCACCTTGAGGCTCGACGGATGCACAGCGTGTCGACGGTCCACGGGATGCCAACGGAAAGAAGTCAAAGTCCAGAACGCTATTCAGAAAGTCCTCATCCAGGCCCCGAAACGGTGTCTGCGCAGAGCTGCTGTATGCATTCCGCCAGCCGGTGGTTCTTCCGTTCCCAGACTCGTCTGGACTTGTAGGCTCAGGAAAGTTGAACTTCGAGAAGATGTGCTGGTAGTCTTCAGAGAGCAGGAATGCTACTGAAGGTGGATAGTTTGCAGATGCTTGCTGTGGTGCTCTGTCGCTCGATGGTTCAGTTACTGCTACATGTGATGTTGTGTCTGTGACACGAGCAGCATTGCCGTGGCTGAGGTTGTGTGAGCACGTGTGTCTCTTTCCCCCGCCACTACATGATCCGCATGGCGAGAGACCATCACAGAAGAGCTTCTTGCGTGAGCACTGCTCGGACACATTATCAGCAGTGCCTGCGATGCATTAAATGGGAAAGGCAGACTCACCCGAATACAAGAGTGCCTGAGCCTTCCTCGTCTTGCGCTTACGTCCTGCGGTATGGGCTCCTGACCTCGAGATGGGCAGCGGGCGAGATGACGCTTAAGAACGTCTCTGTGGCAGCATTAGCATCTCTGATCAACCTGAATAACGTTACAGAAGGGTGGGACTGACTTCCGAGAATACCGACGTGTGCAGAAGAGGCATATCAGGCGGGCGTCAGATGTTCCGCTCATCTCCGGCAGGCTCAGACATTTGGGACCATGTAGCGAGGTTGGTTCTGTCAAGATAGGCTGCTGTTACGTGTACGGGAATGTTATCGAACGCAAGACCGAGGTGTTGATGGAGTTGTGAGGTGATGGACCCCGCTTGGCATTGACGTGAGAGTGCCGTTGATCATCGTGGTTGACAAGCAAAGGAGCACCTAACAACGATCGATCGCGGTACAGGCATGATGACACCTGTATCAAACAAGGTCCAGTAGTAAGTAACATTGAGCTTCAATTATTCACCAACAGGCACGTTGACTGTAGTGTCAGCTATGGCAGGAGCGACCTTGGCTCATGCATTAGGGTCAAGGGTTGGGGTAGTGAGTGTACCACATGCAACAAAGTCTAAAGAAAAATGCAGTAACATTACATGAATGTAGCTGTAGTCAACAGTTTGGATATGTTCAATCAACTTAATTGTATGCCTGTTTTTTCTGCATACTCAAGATTATCGCTGGTGATAGATACCACACGACGCGTGGCTCAGAGAGTAGATTTTACGTTGAAAGCCGATGTCAATTAACGATAAACGCTGACTGAGAGAAAGCGAACTAAACGACGAAGATGACGAAATGAAGTCCCGCTCAAGCATCAAAAGTCTTACCCCAATTGCTTGCTTGACGAGATATACAGCGTTGATCCCCTCGTTCTCGTTCTCGGGCAAGAGAGGACAGCCTCAATTTTAATTGCCTGCTAATCACGAATGGAACAGTTGTGATGACGTTGTGTCGAGCAATAAGAGTAAAGCTGCAATTCCAATTGCTTGGTAACAACGAAGCATATACATGTGACGAGGTTCTCCTCGGCGATGAGACTTTGGCTCCGCTTGTACCTTCCTCAATCCATAGATCATGCCCTGTCGATGGAAAGCCAGATACGGCACCTGGTCTAAAGCTCAATAACGAGACGTGCCCAAACCGTCGTTGATATGCGTTCGGATTCTCCCAGTCCGTGTTCGGGGGACGGCATCTGAAGCTTCCTACCCTATTCTGTCACAGACGGTGATATGAAGATGCGACCAACACCAGAAAGCAACCGAGGCTGCGTGTGTAACAGTAGTCTAGCTCAGCAGTATACAGTACTGCAACGTACAGCCTTTGAGCGTTGTTGGCGGTGCCGGGCGGTATTTGCAATCCCCGTGCCCGATACCATCTTGGGAATGCTTCGCGATCACGTTCAAAAAATCTTCTTCTGAAGTTGCCAAAGCGCTACTTCTGTGCTGTTAGCAGTTATATGACCAACGATCAATACCAATACCGTGTCCAACCGTACGCTGAAACAATAGCACGGATTCCCCAGCGACAAAGCAAGCTCGACGTCCGAAAACGAGAAACAGAGGATATACAGCATGTTGGTCAGAGCATCGCCACTCGTGTGTGACGACCACAGGCATTTCTGGCAGTAGTCCACCGGCCCGCCCGCAAGCAGAGTTGCAGGGAGCGCGTGGGAAGGAAGCCGTGAAGCCGCCCAAACCTCAAAAGATCGCATGTAGGGCTCGCAGGCCAAAAGCAGCGACGTGCAGTCGCGAAAGCAGCTGCGCTAACCCGCGGTCTTGCGGCTTTTGCGGGTTCGTAGACTTGAAGCGGTGGAAAGCATGAGAGCGTAAAGAGAGCAGTGACTATGCGGGCTTGTTAAAGCTCCACGAGTGTGAAACTTTGCTGAGAGCCGGCGCCGAAGTTTGTACGTATTTGACCTCGGGACGATGCAGATTCGGTTTGGAGGTTATTGTATTTGTGATTATTGAGCCTCGCGTGCACGCTTGGGGAAATGTGTCAGTATGGGTGGCCTCGTTGGACGAAAGAAGGCACTCGCCATGCGGCGCGTTTTGTCGATTGCGAATGCCTGCTTTCGTCAAAGTGCGATGATGTGCAGGATGAACGGTCGGGATCCAGGCCAGCCATTGCCAGTTTCCGACGTGTGGGAAAAATTTGCTCATCAGTGGAGGTAGGATGAACAATAAAGCGGACCTGTGGGTCGCGCTGCAAGCAAAGGATTCCATATCCACCGTGATGGGAGTTGCAGGGAATCGAAGATCATGCATATCAGTAGCAGTGGAGAAGCTACAATCTTTGAGCCCTCGAACAAGTTTCGAGTCTACGCGAGAAGAGAGGGCTTCAAGCAAGCGTGCTGAGATATGGTTGCGATCTGCTGTCTTAACCTGTAATGGAATGTGCACCGATGAACGGTGAACAGATTGGGAGGCCTTGTACCTGAAGATCACGTGTTTTTGGCGGAGGATGACAAAATCGAGAGCACTTTGCATGATCTGCCAGCCTGTGATCACCAAAGAAATGACTTCGGATCAAGCTCCGACCTTTTTGAACCATGCAACCGAACTAGGGGAACAAGGAACTCATGCTCGCTTGTAAGGTGTTGCCCAAGATGTCATGATCAAAACAGCGATGAACAACCGAGGCAGGTCATTGTTCGACGCGCGGTCGACGGTACCGTGCAACGTGATTCTAGATAAGAAAGAGGCAGGCGTGGACTTCGGCGGATGAAAGAGACCCACCTCCACGAGAGCATGCAATCTAAGAGTACGACGGCGCTGTCGATCACAAAGTATGAAATAGCCGGCAAAGCGCGGCAGTCAAAGTATCTCGAAAGCGGATGCTGATGATCAGATAATTCTGCGATGGTCGCTTCACGGGGATTCGGACGTCTGATGAAAGAGAGAATAGACAAGATCTGGGCGCGACCGTTGGGTTATGATCAGAGGCGGACGCCGGTAGTGAGAGACGGCTTGCGATATCTTCAGACCTTTGCGCCCTGTGCGCTTGCTCCGGATTTTTGCCTGCGGACGCCAGCACGGTCGATGGCAGTGGAGGAGCGGATGTAATGTGCTCGAGCCCCAAGTCGGGCCATTGACGGTCGCTGGCTCGGTAGAATACGGTGCGCAGACAAGATGCGCGAGAAAGCTCATTTGGCGTGCGCTGCACAAGCGGTGAAAGAGATGAGGGGAAACGCAAAGCGGGAGGCGGTCGCCATCTTAAAGAAATATAATGTCTTGCAGTTTCAGGGGACAGCTGAGACGATGACAGCGCTGCTATTGAAACGCGATGTATATGTGCGCGCTTCCAACTGCTATTGCATGGGACCAGCTCCACGGTACAGAAGTACCCGGCGGAGAGGATGGCGGGCACGCGTACTCGGCCAAGGTGCAAATTGCCCGTAGCTTCGAACACTAGTTGTGCTAATGGTTCCTGCGATGAGGTCGACGGCTGCCGGCAGTTCATGTGCTCACACTAGAAGCTCCACTGAATAATGTCGTAGGGAGTCGTTGTCGTGGTCAGTTGCTGATTTCAAAAATAATATCTGGGTTACGCTACCGGTTATTGCGTGAGTAAACGGGCGGAACTCGGGGGACACAGGGATGGAGTACTTCTTGCATATATGCATACATGTCCAAACATAGGTGGTGGACACATACAAGTCGAGCCGGGCCACGAAGAGCTGACCGCTATGACATGCACGACATATGCACTTGGAGTCGGTGTGGCTGCATGTGCTATAGCAGGATCGGATTCTCGGAATGCGGTCCAGATTTCAAAGATATGCTGTAGTTGAGCGATCATATAGCACAAGGAGTTGGTTTCGAAGCAGCCCTGTGGAACTACTAGCCACCTTTGCGTCCAGCATGCAAGGCCAGGGCCCAGGGGCACGGTCAAGGGTGGATTGAGGCGCTCGGGCGCCGGCCACAAAAGGCACTATACAGGACGAGCCACAAGCTATAAGTGCTAGCACACGGGACTAGCAGCAACCCTGAAAGTAGTGTGAACAGGGGCGTTTGCGGACGGACGCACTGCAGATCGCATGATCCGTCACCTCAACTTGCTCGCTGCGTGCGTCTCTCCATCGTCATGGCGATAGGGCGAAAGGGAAGAGAGCCCCGGCACGCGAGCAGTAGTAGCGCTTGCACGAGCTGTCCTAGCATGAGCACGAACAATGTGCGAGCATCGACAGGGACTAGGAGGAGAGGAAGGAAGAGTTGAAGCAGGAGTCTGGTCTGGTCTGCTAGGCTGGGCAGACAGACAGTGGTGCGCTATCCGAGTGACGACGATCGATGGGGAGGCGTGCGCCGGCACGTGGAGCGCGTGTGTGTGAGGTGTGTGCTGGGTTCAGTGGGCGACTCATATTATTACTATAGTTGTCTGGTTCTGTGCTGGTGCCGTGGCGTCTCCCTGCTTGTTTTGGCTGCTACTATTGCCGCTGCTGCTGAGCTGGAGTCAAGTGTCTCGCTGCTTCATCTTGCCTCCAGACACGGTACGCCATCGCAGCACGATCTGCTGCTGCACCGTTGTGCCATCGGCTGTCTCTGTCTCTTCTGTGTCTGTCTGAGCAAGGGGAGCCAGCAGCCGAAACCCAGCAAACCTTACATGCGCGCTGGATCCCACCTCGTCTAACGGGTGCCCAAGGCATCAGCTCATTCTCGTTGCAACATTGGAGGGAAGGAAGGAAGGCGCGACGAACCTGCCTTGCTTGCTGCTGCTTGCCTGCACCCTCACACACGACTCGGCACGACTCGACATTGCAAAACTCACTCTCTTGTTCTCTACAATACCATCGACTATCGCTACCCTCTCGCGGGACCATCCGATTGCCACGCCTGGCCCCAATCTGGCAGTCAACAACATTCATACCCGTCCCGACCTCTTCACCCCGCCAAGTCGCAGCTGCATATTAAAACCAATCTCGATAACACTCGCCTGAGGATTTGCGTCCCGTTACTCGCTCTTTACTGATAAACACCTGGAACCATCTCCGAGAAGGAAGTGCTTGAATATCCACCACAGGGAAGCTTCGTTGCGAATGTAAGTCTGCCACCTCGAAGCCTCACGCAGGCTCAACAATTCACATTCCTCCGACACCGCGGAACGCCACACAGGAAAACACGCTGATGGCCCAGCCCTTGACAGATCCTAGCTGGAACGTACGAGGCACCTCGAGCCGAACCACTTCCCGCCAGTTCCTCGTCGTCCCATATGGACCATCCTGGTAGTAACTGTGTGTGTTAAAGCTTATGACCAGTTCGCGCATTCACCGAAGCGAAAGTGCCATGAAGGATTACGGCGACGCCGCCATGTGGCCTAGACATCAATCACATACCAACAAAGGCATGGCTGCCTCGAGGGACGACTCGCGCCGGCCTGCGCCTCTGGCCACTTTGCAACCCAGAAAGGCCGATGCGAACCACCAGCACGTTACGCCTCCAGAAACCCCAGTCAGCCCAGAACCGGGTGTCGCACGAACCGTTACGCCTCAGCCTTTATTTCACAACTATCTTCGTGTCCTCCATCCCTTTGACCCTTCCCTGGACCCCACAACCAACACCGACGAGGATTCCATCACTGTATCCATCAAACAGGGCGACCTGATCCTTGTTCACTCAATACACGAGAACGGCTGGGCCGATGGCACCCTCTTCTCCTCCGGCAATAGAGGCTGGGTGCCCACCAACTACTGCGAAGCCTACGACCACCCATATATTCGAAACCTGTTGAACGCTATGACGCAATTCTGGGACCTGCTGGAAGACAACGAAGAAGCAAGCTTTGGAACGTTCATGCGACAAGATTACATCAGAGGGCTGATTGCGGGTGTGAGATACCTTCTGGAACACGCGAGCTGTCTACACAGGGATGCGGCGCTCGTGCAGCAGAACGTGGGAATCCGACGGATGCGCAAAGGCCTGCTTGCCGATCTGTCGTCAATGGTACAGAAGGCGAGGGAATTGCAAGAAGAAGCGAGTCAGCCTTATGCTGGCGAGATTGTCCACATTGTCCTTGACGAGCTCATCACCAAGGCTTTCAGAGTAGTAACGCGCGCAGTTCGTTTCGTCGATGCGTGGACCCAGGAAGCCATGACTGGACCGAGGAGCGACTGTAGTGCGAGGTCGGACGCTGCCACCATGTCGCCGTTGGACGTTTACTTTGGAACAACGCCATCGAATGCAACTCAACCACCTAACGAAGTCGACCAAACTACTTCTGCCGACTTCTTCTCAGACGATGAGCACAACGACAATGAACAATCGCCCAGGGGCGCTTCAATACTAAAGTCGGCGGTAAGACGCCGATCCGTAATTCACACGCCTCGAACTAGTGGCACATCGCACCGCCTTTCCCTCGTACGTGAGGAGCGACGATCGGGCAATGCAGCATCCGAACAACTGTCTCAGGCCCAGGACCTTTGTATCAGCCACATCGGCAAATTCTTGGGTCACCATCTCCAATCTCGTTCACATGCAGAATTGGTAGAAGACACCAGGTGTCTGACAACAGGATGCCAAAGGATGGTGTTCGTGATGGATCATGTTAACACCGGCAACGGCGAGCCTTCCAAGGCAATGATCTATGCCAAGGAATCTCTGCTGGAAGTGCTGAAACAGCTTGTCGACTCGACGAAGGAAGTCTTTACCTTTTCCGACCTTCCAGAGGACGATGCAGTCATCATGCCGGAGCAGGCCAACCGCTTGGTTATTGTTGGTACCCGTCTGATCCGTGCCATTGGTGAGTGTGTTGCTCATACTCGTACACGCTTGGAGCAGATGGGTGACTTCCAACTACCTGAGTCACCGATCAGTGAGGCTGGACCGAGAAATACTCTGGATGACTTGGATATCTCACCTACTTCGCACTCGCCGGCAACATTCGCTCCCAACGAGCCGATAAGCGACGCAGCGCGAAAGCGAAAGACTCTGCCACCTCTTCCACCAGTGGAGACACGCATGTCTCATCTCCATCCCCTCATGAATGACCTCGGTATGCCGTCTCCGGCTATTACGATCTCGACGGATAGCCCACTGCCAGGATCTGCTGTGGAACAGACACATTCTAGAAGTGCTTCGACGCAAGTAAGCGAGCCCGGCCCTCTAAAGGGAGGATTCCCCTTCAGATCGGACACGGTTATCACAGAACGCAAAGATAGTGTCAACACATCTGTTACCGAATCCTTTAGCACACAGGCCAGCGTGTCTAGGGACTCTGAAATGAGCACCGTCTCGGAAGCCTCAACACGAGCTTCGACTCCCGACTGCCGCAAGAATGACAGCCTCAACCCCATGTTGCTCACAAGCTTTGGCAGCATCTCAAGCATTACATCCGTAAACACCGAAGCAAGCAACGAGGCCGACACTGCGCTGCTCCAAAAGACATACGCACATGAACTGATCTTAAACTCGCAAGGACGGGTGACGGGTGGCAGTCTCAACGCAATGGTGGAGCAATTGACCACTCATGATACCACACCCGACCTGAACTTCGCCACGACATTCTATCTCACTTTCAGATTCTTTACGACTGCTCGGGATTTTACGGAGGCGCTCATCGAGCGATTTGATTATGTCGGTGATAGCATGGCTATCGGAAAACCAGTCAGGCTGCGGATTTGCCAATGCTTCAAAGGCTGGTTGGAGACGTACTGGAACGCCGACGCTGACAAGGATGCTTTGGAAGACATCAAAAACTTTGCACAGCACAAGCTGAAGCCTCACCTCCCTTCAGCAGCTGAGCGTCTTCTCGAGCTCACCAGAAGGATAACTTCTGCCTACGAAAATGGCACAGTTGTCGAGCCATTGGTATCTGGAGTTGGCAAGACCAGCATGCTGGTCGACACGAAGCGCGACACCGACTCAGCTGTGCCTAACCCCATCGTGTCAAAGGCATCTCTCAATATGCTGAAGAATCGTTCGGACAATCCCTGCGATTTGAACATCCTGGAGTTCGATGCATTGGAGATTGCACGACAGCTCTGTCTTATGACATCACACTTCTACTGCGAGATCAAACCTGAGGAACTGCTCAGGCTGGGCTCTACCAAGAAGGCGCCGAACCCGAAGGCCAGCAATGTACTTAACTTGCAAAGGTTCAATACCGATCTTGCATATACTGTCAGTGACACTATTCTGGCTCCCACTGAGGCTAAGAAGCGAGCTCTTGTCATCAAACACTGGATCCGGATTGCTGGATGCTGCTTGGAGACCCGTAACTTCGAGTGCATGATGGCGATCGTTGAGTCTTTGCGAACATCTATGATCCAGCGCTTGAGGCGTACGTGGGAGCTTGTGCCGAAGAAGTCGAAAGCCAAGTTTGACGAGCTGAAGGCTATTGTGGATGTCGATGAGAACTGGAAGTCTCTGCGGCACCACGTGAACGAAGCCAGTGCACCCTGCCTGCCATTCTTGGGAATTTACCTCACCGACTTGACCTTCATCGTGCAAGGCAACCCGTCGCAACGCCAGATCCCAGGCTCGTCTTCCGTTGGTAGCGATCAAGCCATCTCTGTCATCAACTTCGACAAGTACGCGAAAATGGCCAAAGTCGTCGGTCAGATCCAGCGCTTCCAGGTTCCCTACCGCTTCCATGCTGTGCCAGAACTACAATCCTGGCTAGAGGCTTACTTACACCGCATGCGAGAGTCGACCACCGAAATGTGCGGCTCCTTCCACCGTCGTAGCCACGTGCTAGAGCCTAGGGACGAGCACAGGCCCTCGCTTCCGATCAACACACTCATGCCACCCCGAGCCATGAACAGCGAGCCTGTCACGCCCATCGAGCGACCCAAGACAGCTCACGACGAAGACAAGCCGGAGCCGGTGACCAAAGACCACTCGCGCATGGATCTCTTCTGGAAGAACAACACGTTTGGCTTCAAGACTGCATTTGGCGGTCGTACCGACGTGAATACGCACGCTGGTTAAGGCGCACTGCTTGGCAAAGAAGTCACAGTGGCCAGCACCACACCATTGCGTTTCCCTTCATGATTTTCTTGTTTTCCGCTGCTTTTCTAACGATGATACCCAAACAATCAATGGCGGGGAGCTTTTCTTGTTTTCCTTCGGAATGCAAAAAGGCACGATCTTTTTTCTTTTTTTTCTTTTTCTCTCACGCTTCACGGACGGAAGAGAGTCATATATGAGTACGCTACTGTCCTTTTCCTTTCCCTTCACGGTCGGTTGGAGAAGTCAGGATGGATGGAATGGCAAGGCGGGTACTTTGATCAGGTTTGGAGACGAGATCAAAGGAGGGATTCGTAAATATGTTACCACCTCCAGCAGGAAATGATAAGCCAAAAACTTCCACCAGCACACACATCGAACCACAGTTTATTCACACGTGAAAGAGAAAGATGCCGAGCATGAATCAATACGTGCGTATTTTACGCGGCCATGATCGACTGCACAGAGGCTTCTAGCGTGGACGCGGAGCCACTTTGGCGGTTTTCGGCTAGGCTGGGTGACTGGCACGGGCCTTTATGTTGTGCGCGTTGCTGTTGCACGGATGCTGTCATAATCTGGAGGCTCCATCGACCTTTCGAGCTACGTACCATTTGCCTCGCTGTCACATGTCAATTGCTGCCTGCCTGCCTGCCTGCTTGCTGTGCTTGTGCTGTGCTGGAACTGTCGGTCAAGGGATTCCTTTCCGCCTCGCTCGCTTAATTCTTTCTATCCGGACAATTTATTTATTTATTTATTCTTATTACTCTTGAAAATTTGTTTTAACACACGTGTATTGCTGAGCGGTGTGGATCTGTCGGACAATACTCCTGTGCTTGCGGAGATAGCAACGAGGGGTGACGCGCTTGGAACCTTACTTTTGCCAGAGAGAGAGAGAGAGAGAGAGCACGTGAGCCTGTATACCGTCAAGGAGCCTTTTCGACGAGCATCGCTGCGGATTTACTGGACGTCGGTTGTTGACAATATTGTCCTCCCGGCAGTACCGACATAAATTGTCAAGAGGAGGCGGACGGCACGGTGCAAGACACGGGTACACAAGAGGAAACCACGCCAGGAGGCAACCGGCAGCAATAATGGAGGCAATACCCGAAAACGACGGCATGCAGTCGCTGCGACAGCAGTTGCTGCAGATAAAAGAGCTCGCACTGTCGACGGAAGAGAAGGCCAAGCGCATGCACGAGCTCATGACCCGCGACTACATCTCGCACATGGCTGCTTTCAAGCCTCTGTCGCCCACCGCCTCTAGCTCTCCGCCACAAACACCTCTTGAACCAGAAGGCAGCAGTCTAGCACCGCCTGTGAACCCGGATAATCCCTACAACCTCCGACCCGGCGACCTCGAAATAAACTACAGCCCGCTGCCGGCGAACCCTACCGACACTCATGATCATGATGGCATGGAAGAAGAGGAGGACACACTCCCGGACCTGGGATGCATGCACTACAAACGCAACGTCAAGGTCCAATGCTTCGACTGCCGGCAATGGTACGCCTGCCGACACTGCCACGACGCCGCGCACGACCTGCCCTTCGCACACAACCTGAACCGCAAGAAGACGCAGAACATGCTCTGCATGCTGTGCCAGACGCCGCAGCCCGCCGGCGAGACGTGCATGAAGTGCGGCGAGTACGCTGCTTGGTACTACTGCGACAAGTGCAAGCTGTGGGACAACGACAGCAACAAGCGCATCTACCACTGCGATGACTGTGGGCTTTGTCGACTTGGAGAGGGTTTGGGCAAGGACTTTGTGCATTGTCGGCGCTGCAATGTGTGCATATCGATTTCGACGTCGGATGCGCATCCTTGTATTGAGAGGGCTACGGACTCGGATTGCCCGCTGTGTCTGTCGTATCTGTTCGAGTCGCCTACGCCTGTGGTCAGCTTGCCGTGTGGCCATTACATGCATGGGTCTTGCTACAAGGATCTCATGGCTGTGACGTACAAATGTCCAGTGTGTAGCAAGAGCGCTGTGAACATGGAATTGCAATGGCGGAAACTGGACGATGAGATCGCCATGCAGCCCATGCCAGAAGAAGACGGCGAGCTGGAGGACTTGCTCCCTCATCTCGAAGGCGTGACGACGAATGAGAGTACTGAGGATGTCGCTGAGACTGCCGCGCCGCTTCGTCGTCCTCGGAGAGCATGGATCAGTTGCAACGATTGCAACTCCCGATGCTGGACTCCTTTCCACTGGCTTGGTCTCAAGTGTAATTACTGTGGAGGCTACAACACAAATCAAATGCCTCCGATGGTGGGTCGTGAGACGGAAGCAGAGCGCCTCATCAGACAGCAACAACTGCAGCCACGGCAGCATGACTTCACTGGTAACTCGGTCTTGTTGGATGCTGGTATCGGCGTTGGAGCACCTGCCTCAGACGACGGTCAACGAGTCGATAGCGCCTATGGAATGCCGTCCTCGCCTTCGAACCTACACCCAGCGACTGCGGCTGCACTTGGCGGTTCACCAAGCTACAACGTCGAGCGTACTACCAGCGGCGCCCACTCACCACGTCGCTACTTCGTCCAACCCGACGAACCTCGCCGCGCCTCCTTCACAGCACCACGCTTCTCAACACCAAGCATGCCCAACATGCCCAACATGAACCTGCCGCGCATCCCCGACTTGCCCTCTCTCCCGGCAATGCCGAACCTACCAAACATGCCAAATCTGCCCAATCTCCCGAACATGCCAAACATGCCTAATCTCCCAAACATGCCCAACATGCCAAACCTCCCCGCCATGCCTCACCTTCCCAACATGCCCAATCTCGAGCTCCCGCGCTTCAGCCCCTACGAAATGGTCCAAGCCCTCTCCCGCAGCCTCAGCCCCATGCGCTACTACATGGAAGGCCTCGACATGTCCGACCTCGAACGCATGGGCGGCTTGCCGCGTCCGCCTTTGGCTCGTCGCTCGCACTCGGAAGTCCCTGCTGGGACTCCGGATGAGGCTGCTCCTGAGGAGAAGAGGCCGAGGACGACGGAGGATTTGAGGGCTGCGCCAAGGTTTTGGGGTGGGGAAGCGGCGGTGATTTCTTCTAGTGAGTCTGAGGAGGAGGGGAGTGAGTCTGAGGAGGAGGATGATGATGACGAGGGGGAGGATTTGGCGGAGGATGATGGGGAGGATCCGTTGGCGTTGTTTGGACATCGGTAGTTGGAACTGAATGAAATGGATTGGATCGGATTTGAGGGTGGCTATCTAGGTATGACTCAATTCGCACCGAGTACCTCAGCCAGGCCAATTCGAAACGCCTGATTCGACCCAATTTCAAGATCTCCAGCACACGCCGCCATTCGGGCACTGAGTCCAGGGTGATTTCATTGAAGTAGACGATACGGAGGGCACTTCTGTGCGCTTTGAGCACGTTCCTCAGCAGTCCGCCCTCCAACTTCACGGCGAAGAGATCGAGGCAACGTAGCTGTCGGGGTAATTGTGCCAGGCATGTGAGGAAGACTGGCGCGCTCTCGGCTTCACGGAGGGGTTCAAGGACGTTCATGTCGCCGACCAGCTTGAATGTTGTCAGCTTGGGCATTGCGCGCAGCATTCGTGCGACTTCTGTGGCATCGGGCTCTTCGTACTGCTTTTGCTTGATGATGTTTTGCTCCCACGGCGGGGTCGGAGAGCACATGATGGCAACCAGATCGGTGGGGTTTCGGTGCTCCTTGGAGGATCGCAGTAGGTCCGCGCTGACGACCAGCTTCTTCACCGAGTGCTGGGCGTGAGGAAGGTTTGGGGATGCCAGGATAGCGACCAGCTGTCGCACGCTGCCGCGGGTGCCGGAGATCTCTACGAAGTCGAGAAAGCGTTGGCAGAACTCGAAGGCTGAGCCGTCGCGGAGCTCGCGACACGTGGTTCGCATCGCGAGAAGATCTTTGTTGTCGAGCATCGCGGCGATCATGCCGAGGAGTTCTGCGGGCAGAGCTTGGAAGGCTTGTGATGTTGACGCTGTATGTTTAGGGTCCATCGAGTCGCTGGTGATATCGCTGCTGGGGTCGCTGTCGTCATCGCTGCTGATGTCGCTGATGTCCTCGCTGTTGTCCTCGTCGCTGATGTCGCTGATGATGTCGCTGATGATGTAGCTGGTACCGTCGTTGGTCTCGGTATCGGCGTTGGTACTCATGCCGAGAGGACGATAAGATTCCGGTGGTTGTGGTTGAGGTGCTGGAAAGTTGTGTCTCGGTTGGAAGCTTCATGTAGTGTATTCCCTACGGCGGGTGAAAGACAGGCTCTTGGCGTGGCGCGCGATGGCGAAAGCAAGTGAATGGTATATCACATTATCACGCGCTTTCGCCCACCTTCACTGATACTTCGGCATTGCTTGCAAAATTTGTACCACGGATCCACGTTGGAAGGTCGATCGTAAGTCTTATTGGATAACTGCCAGTGACATCTATACTCTGTCCGTTGGCTAATCTCAACGTAGTAACGCATAAAATCACTTGAGCCAGCTTCATCGCTGCTGGCTAATTTCTCGCTGGAAAGCTGTATTATCGATTGAGAGAGAATGAAGGTACTATTACACTTATTCACAAGGAAACATGCACAAATTATGTTTTTTTTTCGATCATGTCATTCTGATTCTTGATAAACTAAAAGCAGACGAGGCCTGGTATGCTGGCCGTAGGTGTAATGTCCTGTTCAAACCCAAGAGCGATATGCGTCAATAAAGTCCGGTGTGACTCCTGTCACAAATGCAAGCTTCGCAAAAAGAACTTTCAATGCCAAAGGAAAAGACCCCCAAACGCCGGTTATGCAAGTCATCTTTCTCGTTGCGCCAAAAGTAAAAGACTTCAGAACCATCCACCGTCCTCGAGCCACTCGGAGCTCTCGAAAGCCTGTATGAGGATCTCGAGCACGGCCTTTACGTGCTTCTTGCCAACACGAACCTGGCTCGAACTGACTAGGTCGTAGAAGGGGGCCCCTTCCACTGTCAACTGAGGCTTTAGCGGGAAGACCACATGCCTAAAATTGCCGCTGTCATCTACAGACTCCAGGTGAGAAAGTCCGAAGGAGGAAAGATCTGTTGCGAGGAGGCTTTTCAGGACTTCAATCCACGAGGCGGTGCCGGTTGTGCGGACCGAGTAGAGCCACAACGATTTCAGACTGTGCTTGTGCTGCTCAATCACACTGGCAAGCAGGGCTGCGTCTACGCGTACATGAAACAAAGACATGCGACGTAGGTGAGGAAGACAAGGCGCCGGGGTCGCGAGGCTTCTGAGGAGGATTGGAGCGCTTTGGACAGCACCCACCTTCGGTTGATAGTAAGGGTGTGGAGCTCTGTCGTTCCAGTCGCAGAGGAAAACCTCATTCAGATTCGGCATGGCTGCGAACAGACGTGCAACGTCTTCCGGGCTGGGCGACAAGCTCTCGCGGAGATGACCGATGTCCAAGGGCCAGTTGGGATAGACTCGAGGTGCGCTCGTCTTGATGTAACGGGCGAGATGCTGTGCCCCCAGGAGGTTTGGTGACAGCAGCATGTCGGTCATGTGTCTGATGCTGCTGCCAGTGCCGGAGATCTCTGTCCTCGTGTCGTTGAAGCAGAGCTTGCTAAAAGTCATCGCAGAACCGTTGCGGAGATGGTGACATGTCGATCGCATGGAGATGAGATCTGCTGGTTTGTTCAGTTTCTCCGCCACTGCTTCAATGAGTTCGTTTGGGAGTCTCAGGAGAGGTGATGTGGTCGTTGCCACGTTTGTGTTGTTGCCCAAGGTATTGACGGCACTGCTGTTGTTGGCACTCATAATGTCGAGTGTCCTTGAGCGCAGTGATTGTGGTGATCGAAGTTCTGTCGAAAGCTGACTGCGAAGCGATCTATATGGCATTTGGGACAAAGAAAAGTAGAGGGTACGAGACGCCCGACACATTGTGATTGATGAAGTGTTGGTTGGCAAAGATACAGTGAAATTGTGGCATTGTTCTCAATTCTTCTGCAGTACCGCGCCAGGTAAACCCGAGGACACGCTCCACATTCGACCAATCCGAGAAACCAAAAGTTAAAGCAATAACTGTGACTGACAGACCCCGCTTAACCACGTATCGGAATATCTCTCATGTCCGACTCTAGCGGTATCACTCCCGCGCTCGTAGACAAAATGAGATGACCGAAACCCTGCACTTAGCTCCCACTCCAAACGCATCAACCTCTTGAACTTAGGAAACACCCTTAGATCCCTGGTGACGAGTGAATCACGCCCCTGCGTGTCGCGGACCTTGAGGTCCTCGAACTCGAAGATTTGTGTCTTAGAACGGCATAAGGCCAGTACACAGTTGATGAATTTCGTGATAGTGACTTTGCGGAGAACCACGCGGCGAAGGTGGTGCTTGTGCGTTATCAGTACCTCGAGCAAGCCATCCCCGTCCAGATCTGCGCCTTCGATGACAAGGCGGCGCAAGTTGGTGGTCTGAGGAGGCAGGTATGCGACGCGCGCGAAGATCAGTGGGGCCAGGCAGTATTCGTGGGCTTGTCTGTAGTTCTTCTGCTGCTGGAATGTCCAGGCGTTGGGTTTGATGTGACAGTGTTCGAGACCAAGGTTTTTACTGCGTGCTTTTCATCTGGGAACAGCGGGTCGTGAAGGGTGAGGAGTTGAGTCATGGCAGCTCGGGCCTTGACTTAGTTTGGGGATCGCAGTGTGATGGTCAATTTGCTCATAGCAGTTCTTCCGTGTGTGGTCACGATCTCCACATGGCTTGAGGTGGATCTTTCAGCAAACTCGTAGAATGTGCCGATACGCAGGTGGCGGCAGGTGAATCGCATTGACTTGAGTCCGTAGTCGTCGAGCTCCGTTGCGATCATTTCCAGAATCTCGACAGGCAGCTTTAGAATAGATCCTTCGGACTGCGAATCTACAGTGCCGTGGTGCTGTTGGAGGACATATTGCTGAAGGCTTTGTTGCTTGTTGTGCTTCAACGCCATGATTGATGTATGTGCAGAACCAGGAAATCGGCGACTGGAAGGGTATCAGAGGCGTAATCCGTCGAGGGTGCTGGTAGTTGGGACTCAAGAAGCGCTGTCCGTCGTGGGTGTGTTGGGTAAGTATCAGAGGATCGGTTCTTGGCAGCGGATGTTTATGAAAGGGTGAAGCGCGCTCGTGTCGTGGCAAGACGACCAACGGGGCAGTGAAAGCGGTCAGTGGCGCACCACACCGGGCCTTCATGTCACTGTCTCAAGTCTCTTGCTGTTTTCGAGTGACGTCGAGTCGAGTCGATAGTGGCGGTTTCACGATAGCAAAGTGGTATCAAGTCGACGGCTCGTTCGTGAGACTGCGCTTGGTGAAAAAAGTCACTTTGCAAAGGGGCATACAGATTCGGCACTGCGACAAGGTTAAAAAAAAAACGTCTGGTAAGAAGTAGTCTTGTGAACGATACGTTTTTTTGTGAGGCCTACCAACGTACTATCAGTCTCAGGGTTCCCTAAGATGTCTGTGACTCGACAATTCCCGCCATTCGCACCTGAATTTGTTCTGAAAATCGACATCTCCCTCCTTAGTTCAGTCTCGCCCATCCGCCGCAAATTCGATGTGGCAGATCTTGAGGATCAAACGCCAAAGTGATCACGAAAAGCTCTTTCTCAATCACAAATCCCCTCTTTCGCTGGCTCAAGTCCCACGTTTGAGATCGAAGTAGAAGGCATTTCTGGAGCCTCTGCAGTACTTGTGCATAGTCCAGCCAGGGTCCCGCAAAAGCAACAGTCGGCACAGATCCAGCAACACTGGAGACTGACGCTCCTGGATATGCAAGTTCCCAGCTTCGTCGCGGAATCTGACGTTTATAAGCGAGACGTGCAGAGCTCCGGTGCGACTCAAGGCCGCCATACACTCGGCTGCTTTCGTCAGAGCGACGTCTTGCAGATGCAAATCCGCAAGGTTTTGTTGTTGTGCTTCGAGTAGTTTGATTAGGTCGTCTCCATCCACGTCCACATGATTGAGGTCAAGAATTCGAAGTTTGACCCTCTGAGGGGCCAGGGCTGCCATGCGCTTCAGAAACGGTGCCGTAACACCAGATTCCATATCGTGCGGGAAGCAGCTCGCCTGCTTGAGTTCAAAGTCGCTGTTGACCAAATGTGAAATGTCTATCGATACATCACTCTCGAAAACGCGCTTGCGAAGGATCTTCTCGTTTTGCGGAGTCGCCCAAAATGTGGTGTACGACTCGGGAAGTATAAGACTTTCGGTCATGGCTTGAGCCGTGACCACATCCGGGGACTTTGTATCGACTGCCAGGTAGTAGCCCCTAAAGTGGCCTGACAGAGTTCCCGTGAGACGAACGTTGAGGGAGGTATAGCGTCTCAAGAACTCGAAAGCAGAGCCATCCCTGAGCTCGCGACAGGTCGCCCGCAGCGACGCGAGGGCCTTGTCGTCCGTGTGAGTCGCCACGATGTCCAGAACCTCAGCAGGTAGTTTGTGTAGAACCTTTCCAGAGAGAATCCTTTCTTTGATTTTCATGCTCCTGGTCTGCATGTTGTCGAGGATTTTGTGTGGGAGTTGACCTTGGTGTCTGCCGTTTTGGTTTCCTTGAAGGTTGAACTGGAAGTGGATTGATGGATTTTTCGTGTGCGGGTAGGTGTCTGGTTTCTTGGTTGGAGGTTGTGTGTGTGTGGGGCGCTCGAGAGTGGAAAGCGCTGTGTCGTTGTTTATGAATGAATGGGGGACGTACTTTTGTGAACGAGCGAAGGTGTCGGTGATGAACGAATAGAGGGGCAGCAAGAAATATGTAATGTATACAGTGAAAGACGTAAGAGCTTCTGCGGCTGTTCTTCACTTCTGCGTTTCCTACTCGTTCGAGACGATGAAGGACAGACGTCGTTCATGGGTAAACAGAGGGCCAGTAACGATTATGTCATCATGAGTACGCAGTGAGAGAAGGAAAAGCTTTCGCGGCTATTCTTCACTTTTGCGTCTTTCGTTCGTCTGGAGTCGAGCCCGCGGGGTCAGTATACTACAATTTCAATCAGGATTACATACAGGAGTAGCGCTGAGCACGAGAAATTCAGGAAAGGGAGACTAAGGTATCGGGACACTTACTTTTGCATGTATCTTAAATAACAAAATTTCGATCAGATCAAGCCATTAGTCTTGCATACGAACAGCCCATTGCAATCAGACAAGAACGACAGAAATCTTGACTTCAGCGGCCCTTAGCCTTAACAACCATTGCGATTCCCTCTTGAACTCCTGCGTGGCCAGTCATCGAAGCTATGTCCTCACGCAGCAAGTAGCGCTGGAAGTCGTGGCAGTCGTTGCACTTGTGTTCGTGGAGTAGGAAGTTTTCGGTACCGTAGTTCCCTACAGCAAAGCTGTTCAACTTGGAGGGATGCTGGATGGTGAAACGCTCCCCAGCAGTGTTGTACAGTTGGTCCAAGACCAAGCGGGTGAGTCCGAAATCCGTCCCGAGTTTACCCAAGAACGCGTAGGTGAAGTTGCCATCGGTGATTGTGAGGTTGCGAAGGACCAGGCAGCGCAAAGTGTGGCGATGGGCGTTCAAGAGGTTCTTGAGAGTCTTGCAGTCGACTGTGCAGCCGTCAATGATCAGGTCAGTGATAGGCGAGTGCCTTGCAAATAAACTGAGGCACAAGACTCTCTCCGGAGGTGGTGTCTCGCAGAACGATGTTGGTGACGTTGGGCACGTGTTCCAAGACTGCTTTTACATCCCCCTTGGCAGGAAGGTTGACGCGAGCATTTGGCCTGGAACCGTTTTGGAGCAATCCATTCTGAAGCGTCCCCTTCTCAGTGCTGAAGGTCGTGAACGTCACATGCTTCGTGCTAGTGCTGACGAACTCCTTTTGCAGGTTGTGCAAGCCACGCCTGATACCGACCTTGGTCATGTTGATAGTCATGCTCTGCCTGCAGGTGCTGATGAAGTTGAACTGAGTCTTGGCAGCGGCAGCCTTGTTGGTGAGTGCCTTAGATGGATCCGGGGTCGAGGTTTGATGCAATGCCCTGGAAGATCTCAGTGGGTAGAGCTGTCACCAGGTCGGGTCCACTGTAGGGAGTCTGCGATTTTGTCACCATGGGCGGGACAGGGATCGCCGAATTCAGCTGCATGGAGCCGATGAAGCTGTTGGATGTGGCTTCCGTCATCATATTGCTGACCCTTGTCGAAATGTCGGCGTGGGCTTGATGGCGGTGCGAATGGTTGGATTGGTGATGCGGATCAGCGATGCGAGTGGAAAGATGCGGATCAGTGACGCGGATGTAGAGGCTAGACTCGGTGGGCGTAAGGATCGGTACTACTTGTATCTTGGCGATGTCGTTGTTTGACAATGCCCATTGTCTACATCCAGAGCCGTAAGGACCAACGTAATAGAACAAAGCCCCGGACAATAGAATCCTGCAGGACCACAATACACTGCCGAGCCAGGACCCGAACGAGATCTCCGTCCTGGTGATTACGTCTCTGTTTCGAAGCACAAACTTTGATTGACGGTGACGCCGGGTCCTCACTAATCTGCATGGCCCGATGTCGACGACGTACTCGAGTTTCGTTTGGTAAGGTGATTATGTTCAGTCAGGCGTGCACCAGCACTCTGAAACGAGTCCAAGGTCCATTACTCAAGGGTTACCAGTCGGCACACTAGGAAAAGCACCAGGAGCACGCAAGCGATCCCTATTGCGTTTGGCTATCTCAGCATCCCGTTTCTTCTGTAGTCGCATTTGGTAGAAGTTCTTCTGCAGCTCAAAGATCCGGGGACCCACCACAGCTGCTTTAGCTGGGTCTTTCTGCTTCTCAAGTTCCTTCAGCTTCTCTTCCTGCTCCTTTGCATCTTTTTGGTCTTCTTTCTGCTCATCCTCCTTCTTCTTGTCCTTCTCGGCGTCCTTGTCCTTGTTCTTAGCCTCACGCTTCTCCGCTTTCTTGCGGAGCTTCTCCTCGTACTCCTTCTTGAGAGCTTCTACCTCCTTATTGAGATCTTCTTCACGCTTCTTCTTGGCGAGATCCTCCTCATCTTTTGGAATTGCGAACTTGCGATCGGTCAGGTGGCCCGCGCAGATGTGGAACCAGTCGTCGCTCTCTGGGGTGATCAACACAGTCGAAGAGGCTTTGTAGCAGATCCAGCAAGCCTTGGCACTGCTTTCGGCGACCAGCCTACGGTGGTATAAGTTTTGTGAGGCCATACTGTAATGGGTCGTGGATGTGTTGTGCTTGTATGAAGTCGAGTCAAGTCCGAGTCCTTAGGGCAAGCTGATCGGCGTCTCCAGCTTGGACCCTTACCCTAGCGAAGTCGGCGATTGACTCAACTATTTCTGGGGTCGTGAATCACTGTTGCGCCGGGCGAGGAGCTAGTCACGATAACATTTATCTTTTGCCTGAGCCATTGGGTTACATCCTTCTCTTTACATCCAACCCTTTTTATTACCATTGACTCCCTTTCCTTCAACGTACTCTTTAACACAATCACAACCATGGCCAATGCACCTTCAGCCGGAAAGCTATGGGGCGGTCGCTTCACTGGCGGCCAGGACCCGATCATGACCCAGTACAACGAGTCCATCTACTTCGACCGCGTCTTCTACTCGCAAGACATCCGTGGCAGTATCGCCTACGCCCGTGCCAACAAGAACAACAAGCTTCTTACCGAGCACGAGTTCTCCGAGATCGAGCGTGGCTTCAAGCAGATTCTCAAGGAATGGCAGGACAACACTTTTAAGATCCACCCCGGTGTCGACGAGGACATTCATACCGCCAACGAGAGACGATTGGGTGAAATCATTGGCAAGGACATTGCCGGCAAGTTGCACACAGGCCGTAGCAGGAACGACCAGGTCGCGACGGACATGAGGCTATGGCTCAGGGACCAGTTGGACATGCTTGAGGGATACCTTGTCGATTTCCTCAAGGTGATTGCCGCGCGTGCTGAGGCTGACATTGAGCATGTCATGCCCGGATACACCCACTTGCAGCGTGCGCAGCCCATTCGTTGGAGTCATTGGATGCTCATGTACGGCGCATTTTTCTCCTCCGACTTGCAGAGGCTCCGTGAGCTCAAGGCGCGTGTCAACAAGTCCCCTCTTGGCTGCGGTGCTCTTGCTGGCAACCCCTTCAACATCGACCGTGAGGCGATTGCGAAGGAGCTTGGCTTTGATGGCCTGATCATGAACTCTATGGCTGGTGTTGCGGACCGTGACTTCGTCGTTGAGTTCATGCAGTGGGGCTCCATGCTGATGATGCACTTCTCCCGTTGGGCAGAGGACCTTATCATCTACTCTTCCGGCGAGTTCTCGTTCGTCAAGCTCGCGGACGCATACTCAACTGGCTCTTCCCTCATGCCCCAGAAGAAGAACCCCGACTCCCTCGAGCTGATCCGTGGCAAGGCTGGCCGTGCCTTCGGACAAATGACTGGCCTCATGATGAGCGTCAAGGGCATTCCCTCCACATACAACAAGGACTTGCAAGAGTCCGTCGAGCCCATGCTCGACCACGTCAAGACCATTGGCGACAGCACACAGATCGCCACCGGCGTGCTCAGCACCCTGGCCATCCAGCCCGAAAACATGCTCAAGTCGCTCACTCCCGACATGCTCGCAACCGACCTCGCCGACTACCTCGTCCGCAAGGGCGTGCCTTTCCGCGAGACTCACCACATCTCCGGCCAGTGTGTCGCGCTCGCCGAGAAGGAGAACACACCTATGGACCAGCTGTCTTTCGAGCAACTGCAGGCCGTCGATGGTCGTTTCGAGAAGGACGTTCTCGGCGTCTTCGACTACCAGAAGTCTGTCGAGATGCGCTCTGCCAAGGGCGGTACCAGCAAGAGCGCTGTGCTCGAGCAGATTGAGGCTATCAAGAAGACTCTTGCTGCCGAGTCATGATTCGTGACTTGTACTTGGTGGTTGAAAAGTGGAGAAGGCAGGAGATCTTGCCATTATCATTTACGAATATATGTAGTACTAACCAAAACAACGCTTCAGAGCGCTTTCGATGAAACTGACATGTACATTCCCGATTTTCAAAAATATCACATGAAGTCTAATTTGTTAGCCTTTGCAAGCTAATACCGCGTCCTCGTCGTTCATGTGCCGATATTTCCACGCTCATCCACAAGCTAGGATGGCTATTCTTCGAATCAATATTCCTGACATTGGTCATACATGAGCCCCAGTACACTCGCGTAGTTGACACCCGAGCTGGTATTATGACTCTTCCAGTTGATGTCTGCCTCCCGTCCTGTCTTCAGCCTCTTTCACGTGCATTCGTTTGATGGTGCTTCACTACGTCATCACTAAACATTCAATCAATCAATCAATGAGTGAACCTCAACTCTGGCAAACCCCGAAGCGATTGCCGACGGTAAATGTTTATGGCACTCTTGTGGCTAACATCTCACTTCGTCGCCCAAGCACACACATCGATACGACGCCGATGTCGCTGAAAGTCCGCACGATTTCGCAACAACAGCGGTAGCATACTGCTGACCACAAATCAACTGCGTGTAAACATACGACACCCACAACACAACCATGTCCTCAACCTCAAATGAATGGCTCTACGCCGGCCTCTCCTCCTCTCTTCCCAACATCGAACCCTCCGACGCACCCAAGACCAAAATCGCCAAAAGCTCAAATCCAGCCGACGGCCCTCCGCCCTGCACAATCCTCCAGCTCTCCGACTCCCAACCACCGCGTCAAGTGACACCCGCAGAAGCACAAGAGAGTATTGGGTTCGAGCCGCAAGTGCTGGTCTTCCGGTACCGCAACAAGCTGCACGCGATCAACCACAGCTGTCCGCACCGCACACATCCCTTGTCGCGAGGAAGCTTGTATGACATTGAGGACTTCGGTATCATCTTCAGTGCTGGTATCACGTGCCCTGGACATGGTTGGGCATTTGATGTGAATACGGGGTTGTGCGATCGGGGGTCTTATAAGCTGCAGGTGTGGGAGGTGGAGACGCGAGAGGGTCATGACGGTGAGGAGGTGTGGATAAGGAAGAAGAATTGAGAGAGGGATGCTGGTTACGCCGCCATATTTCACAGGCGATAGCTTGCAAGGTCAGGCTGAGGACATTGGAAGCACTGCTTTCGCGTACCACAGGTTCGACTTCCTTGAGGACTGCCGGCGCGAACACTGCACACTACAATATGTCTCTGTCTACGACCGTCCGCCTAGTTCTCTACCGCCGGGGCAGGGTACTTAAGTCGCCATTTTCTGCCCCAGATCTGCGTTGTCACTACACCCGCAAGGAAAGCCACCGCCAGTACCATCGCTTGACAGCCGAAGCTCACGCCAGGTCCAGTAGTCGCAATCCACTTGAGCTGGAAGTAGATGACGCAGAAGCCACCAGTCGTTCTATGAGACGTTAGTTCAATTCCGCAGCTGACGAATTCACTCGCAATCAACTTACCGCCACATGTTGACAATAGCTGCAACCAGCGCAGCATGATTCGGGAAGCTGTCGAGGCAGTACGCCGAGACTGCCGTTGTCGCCGCGACCATAGCGAAGGCGATGAAAGACCATGCGATGAGGAGTCCGATCCAATGCATCGAGTGCTGCAGCGTCTGGCCATAAAGGACCAATCCAGTGAAACCAATGATTGTCGGTGCATAAGTTCCCCAGAGGCGGTTCTCTACCACATATACGCCGGCATTTGTACGGATGTATCGAGTCTGGAGCCAGCTATTGAATCAGTCGCCCCATAGTCCGCCGATTACAGCTCCGATCATAGGCGCCACCCAACTTGCTGCTAGTGCGGTAGGACTAAAGGAATAAGGTGGTGGGAGTACCAGCTGAGAGACAGTCGTGTTGACGCCAATGACCCAGGCGACCAAGACCATCACGTAAATCACGGTGATGAAAAAGATCTGCGGCTTGATCTGGATGATGAGGAGGTCTTTGGTGACCTTCCAGGGACTTGGGCGGCCTTGCGCTTTGTGGCCTGTGATTCCAACGAGAAGTTTCACGCGAGCCACAAGACCAGTCCCTCGCTTTTGAGGATTGGATCGGTCGTACAGGGTCTCATCACCGAAGACGATGACCAAGATGGTGGAGAGACCATGCAGGGCAGCTAGGACACCGTAGTCGGCTCGCCAGGAGACTGCTTGAATGAGCCAAGCCGCGATGAACGGCCCCATGAATGGGCCACCTAGCAGACAGAACACCCAAAGGTTAGTGTACCGGACGCGTTCATGGAAGAAGAATCTGCAACGAGTAAGCACCGGGCGTAACCTCATATTCAACTTGTCGACTCACAGATCGTGCACTATGCTCAACCCAATGACCTGCGGCGCCGTGTTCACGAAACCCTGTAACGTGCGGAAAGCGGTAAAAGATCCATAGTTGGGCGATACTGCTGCCGCCATAACTGCGATGGCAGATAACAGCTGCGACCAGAACAAGACAGGCAACCGTCCATATCGTTGTACCAATGGGACAGAGACCAGTCCGCCTCAGCCTTGCATGAAGATGCCACCAGAAAGAGAATTCCCCACGGCAGGTATGCTCATCTGGAAGGTAGGTGCCTGCGCCTCGAACAAGACCTGCAAAACGCACTGCTGTCAGCTTGTGTTCGCTTGTTCAAGGTGTGGCGAACTGAATGCTTCTCACCGATCCCCATGTCATGCCGAAATCAGTCAGCTACATCAGAAATCTATCAGCCGGTGTTCGCGCTCAGAAGGGATCTACTCCGGTACCAGTGATGCGAAGACAAGTGACAGCAGCACTCTGAACTTCTTCCCAGGTTTCCAGTTCAAGACATCGTCCGGATCGTCAGAAGGCTGCGGGATAAGAACAGTTTTGCCATCTTTGGCAAGCTTGACGTCGTTTGCGCCAGGGATCATGGTGACTTGGAAGTCACCATGTCCTTCGGCGTAATCTTCCTTATCATCGTGGGTTTGCGATACTGCGACTGTCTTCTCGACGACAGAGGGATCCCGTTTTTCGCATCGTTCTTCGGAGGTGGATGTCGACGCCATGTTTGACTGGACAGATGGAATACTGCAGACTCGACACCAGTCTCGACGCTCACTTCAGGAAAAGAAGACGAGAAGTAAAGGTCGCATCGACAAGTCACGACTTACGACGCCCTCGAGATGCTGAGCTACGTTGAGGGTTGCACGATTGACCTGCATGGGCAGCTTGCATGGGCATTTACCGTTAAGTGAGGCACATCAGTGTAGCGAGATCAATGCTGCACAATGCCGGTTAGGGCACAAGCGTCGAAGCGTTGCCCGACCCCTCGGTTCAACGCAAACGTGGCACACGGCCCGGTCACGCGTGAAATAAGGGCATTTGTTGCCGGATAGCGGATGGCGTAAGAGCAGGGATGCTGTGCACAGGAAGGATTCACAGGATTGGTGCACTGTTATGGCTTGCATGCTCTAAGCCTCGGCAGGCTTGAACCCATGTCTAGGCCGCTTAAGCTTGCATCCTTCGCACTTAACTCCTGCATTAAAGTCGCATTGCATGCACGACCTACGAGCCGCCTCTCTGCCTTGAGACATACCATCGATACCTTCTATCGCTTGCGATAAACATGGAGATTCGCATTGACGACTCATGCCTCGCTTGCCATGTACATATTGCAACCGGCGCAGGCTCCGGAATCTGTACAAGTGTTGGCATTTAACTCGGCAACATTGCATCCTTGGCAATCATACGCCGCAATCAATGCTCCGCCTGGCGCTTCTCGGACCTGGTCACTAATGAGGCATTGATCGGACGTGTTCTTGCAGAGTTCACAGATAACTTCTCTTTTGAAAAATTCCGTACGGCATACAACCCCCGCGACCTTCCCACCCTTGATGCCTCGCTACTGTGTTTTAGCACTGAGAATCAGCCATTCGCAAGCGACATTCGACCATCATCATGAAGGCCTTTCTTCTCGGACAGACATGTTACGTGCGGCGTAATACGCTTCGCGTACGGTCTGAGTATATTGTGATACCCTGCTTTAGTTTGACAGCGCAAAGCGAAGGATGCTTTGCTGCTACTGCTACGTATAATGTAGATGCTAGGCCAGCTGGTATCTGAAAGCAAACACAGCAAATCGCTTTCCCACTTTTACACTCTTTTATACGGCTAGACGATGGAGGCCAACCCTCGAGGCGATGACAATGGCTTGACTGTGGTGATTCTAGCTTGGACACTACTTATCGTTTCAATTTTGGTTGTGTCACTGCGAGTATACACCAGAATCACGCGAGTTCGAAAAGTCAGAGCTGATGACTACCTGATGATTTGCTCGGTAGTAAGTGGCCTCCTGCCCGGATCTTAGACGCATCACTCACTCCTTTAGCTGTGTGGAACAGGTCATGCCATATTCCTCACTCTTGCGTGGAAGAACGGCTTGGGAAGACACTGGGGCTCGTTGACCGAAGCTCAGCAGCAGTTGGTGCTCAAACTGACCATAGCCGGAGTCGAGCTGTTCGTGATCATCACCACTGTTTTTGGAAGAATCTCTTTCTGCGTTTTCCTCTTGTACATCATATCACCGACAGACACGACAAAACGGCGGACACTGTACGGTGTCATTGGCGTTCAGGTTGTCGCAAACGTGGTATGCCTGATCCAGATATATTCTCAATGCGGAAGTAAGGTGGAGGCGCTGTGGAATTTCAGCATCGCAGCGTCTGCACATTGCCAGTCGCCTATGGTACAGACGATTGTAGGCTATGGCGAGCCATGTGAGAGCCACGACGCGAGAATAGCGCTGACGTTCTGTAGTCCAGAGTGCTCTGAACAGTGCCTGTGATGTGGTCTTGACGATCTTGCCAACGACTATCCTGTGGTCTCTGCAAATGCCCACCGCACAGAAGGCTGGACTGGGATTGGTGTTGACGTTAAGCATATTGTGCGACAGCCCCAACAACCCTCCTCTGAAGCTCTACTGACGATAAGCTTAGTGCTTTCGCAGCCTCCATCGCCAAGTGCGTCGCGATAGGGAATCTGGGCAAAGGAGATCTGACTTGTAAGATTACATATTGTACAAAACGCATGTCCAGTGTCCACTGAAATCTCTGCAGGGTATATCGTACAATTACAGATCTGGTGCGTGGTAGAGAACAACACCGTTTGTCTCGCTGCATCAATACCTGCTCTTCGTCCTCTGCTGCGGAGGTCTGATGCTGGGAGTTCTCAT
>Ga0265797_10002457_pt1 | contig 31134 bp, 23 predicted proteins | sample P2T30metagenome_FD_192433 | JGI IMG/M metagenome (GOLD analysis project Ga0265797, IMG submission 192433) | Plant litter microbial communities from East Loma Ridge, Irvine, California - P2 T30 | ecosystem: Environmental > Terrestrial > Plant litter > Unclassified | place: USA: California... | reverse complement strand
TTCAGCAATGTACACGCGCCTTCGCTGACCGTGGCGCAGGCCGACCGGCGCCACGCCAACGGCGCCGCCGTGATCGTGGTGCCGGGCGGCGGGCACCGCATGCTGGTGTTCCAGAACGAAGGCATGATGGCGGCCAGGACCCTGAACCGGATCGGCGTCACCGCCTTCGTGCTCAAGTACCGGCTGGCGCGCGATGGTGCGTCTGGCTACAGCATCGAAGCCGATGCTGCCGGCGACCTGCGGCGCGCCGTACGCTGGGTGCGCGCCAATGCAGCGCGCTATGGTGTCGATCCCGAGCGCATCGGTGTGATGGGCTTTTCAGCGGGCGGCGAACTGGCGGCGCTGGTGGCCAATCATCCGGCGCCGGCGCTCGCCGCTGGTGGCGATGCGCTGGACCGCCAGTCGGCCCGGCCCGACTTCCAGGTGCTGGTGTATCCTGGCCCGCTGGGCACCCCGGCCACGGATGCGAAGAACTCCCCGCCGGCCTTCCTGGTGGCCGGCTCGCGCGACGCCTGCTGCATGCCGCCCACGATCACCCTGTACCAGCAACTGGTGGCGGCCGGGGTCTCGGCCGAACTGCACCTGTATGCCGATACCGACCACGCTTTCAATATGGGTCAGCGTGGCGAGCGCGTCTCGCTGCAGCACTGGCCAGACCGGCTGGCCGACTGGCTATCCGATGGCGGCTGGCTGGTGCCGCGCGGCGGACGCAAGCCGGAAGGCGTACCCGCACCATGACAATAACAGGAGACACGATGAAGCAAATGACCCGATCCCTCGCCCTCGGCGTGGCCATGATGGCAATCGCCGCCCCTGACAGCCTGGCCGAAGACCAGTTCAAGCTGCTAGTGCTGGCCACGCCCGGCAAGTACCACTACGAATACATCCCGATCGCGCGCGACAACCTGGAGCGCCTGGCCAAGCTGCATGCGTTCGGGCTTACCTACACCAACAAGACCCAGGTGTTCGAAGGCGACCTGAAACAGTATGCCGCGGTGCTGTTCCTGAACACGCCGGGCGAGGAGCTGAACCCTGCGCAGCGCGCCAACTTCGAGGAATACATGCGCGGCGGCGGCAACGCCGTCGTGGTGCACCGCGCGGCGATCGCCAAGCCGAACGACTGGGTCTGGTTCGAGAAGATGGTGGGCCGCACGGTCGGCCTGCATCCGAAGCTGCAGACCGGCGTGGTAACCGTGGTCGACAAGAATTTCCCCGCCACCTTCGGCCTACCCGAGCGCTGGGTCTGGAGCGACGAGTTCTACACCTTCACCAATCCCTACAACGTCAGGATCAACCCGGTGCTGAACGTGGACGAGTCGAGCTACGATCCGACCCTGATCTGGCCGGGGCAGACGGTCAAGGGCATGGGCAAGGACCATCCGATCGCCTGGCACCACCAGCACGAGAAGGGCCGCGTGTTCGTCACCACGCTCGGGCACAACGGCGAGATGTACCGTGACCCGCAATTCCTGGGGCATCTTCTGGGAGGGATGTATTGGGCGGCGACCGGACGCGGCCAGCTGCGCTGATCAGTTCCTCCGCAAATGCCGCCATCCCAGCACCAGGCCGCTGAAGGTCAGCGCGAAACCCAGCACGCACAGCACGATCACCACCACGTCCCACAGCGGCCGGGTGCGCAGGAAGGCGAAATCGAGCTGGTGCAGGCCATTGAACAGCCAGCGGTCCCAGCGCTTATCGCGGTCGACGTAGCCGGCGAGCCGGCCTTGAGCCGGGTCGATGTAGAACACCGGCGCCTGCGGCAGGTCGAAGCGCAGGCGCAGGACAGGGAAGGCGGTCTGGCGGTGGTGGCTGTAATAGTAATCGTCCGGCCCGGTGAGCAGTTCCGCCTGGTATCTTGCGCCAGGGCGGATCGCCTGCGCCGCGCGCAACAAGGCGTCGTGCGGCAAGGCCGCCAGCGTGGCCCCATCGCGTACATCGACCAGTTTGCGTCCTTCGCGTCCGAGTGCGCTCAGGTACAGCGCACCACCGACGCGACGCCATTCCAGTTCCAGCGTGCCGGGATGCGCGCGCAGCAAAGCCGCCGCATCCAGCGCCAGGTCGTCGCTGTCGACGACGCCACCGGCGAACGCCAGCCGGTCCTGCGCCGTGATGCCGCCGCCCGAGGGAAAACCGAATGGCCCCACCGACAGCCAGCCACTGAACAGCCAGGTGATGACGACCAGGCCGACACCGAGCCCCAGCCAGTGGTGCCAGGCCTTCCAGCCGGTATACGGCGACATCTTGCCGCCCGCGTAGCGTCGCCGCACCCGCAAACGCAGGATGCTGATCACCATGCCGGTCACGGCCAGCCCCATGGCGACGCCGGAAGTCCACATCACGGCCTGGCGCCAGGCTTCGTTATGTTTGCGCAGCGGCGTCACATAGACCCAGTGGATGACCGAGCCGACCCAGTTCCAGGCGCGTTCGCTGCGGGTGGTATCGCGCACCAGCTCCCCGGTGCGGCCTGACACATACAGCACGCTGCCGGCATCATCGTCGGCCGCGACCCGGTACAGGGGCCGGTGCACGCGTACGGCGCCGAACGTCCACTGGTCGATGTCGATGGTGTCGATCGCCAGCGAACGGGCACCCGGCGCCGCGCTGCGCGCGCTGCTGCTGACGATCAGATGATTCACTTGCAGCGGCGCGCCGCTGTCGGCCCAGACCGAATGCCAGCTGCGTTCGTGCTGGAAGTGCCAGGCCGGCCGGCCCGCCACCGTGTTGAGACGCACCGCATCCGGCATGCCCGGCAGCGCGGCCGCCTCCCATGCGGCACCAGCCTTGACCTCGACGTGGCCTGGCTCGAGCGGCGCCAGCCAACCCATGCGCTCGTCTTCGGTCAGCTCGGGATACGGCACGTACATCATGACGATGCCCGAACCGAACCACAGCAGCACCAGCAGGCCGATGACGATGCCCAGCCAGCGGTGCCACCAATGCAGCTGGCGCTTCCAGGAGGCCACTTAGTAGCGCCAGTGGACAGTCAGCTCGGCGTGACGCTCGTCGCCCAGCAGGTATTGCGAAGAACCGTACGAGGTGATCGCATACAGCCTGTCGGCCAGGTTGCGCAGGTTGAGCTGCAGCTGCACATTGCGGCGCAGGGCCCAGCCGATCGAGGCGTCCAGCGTGGTGTAGGCCGGCAGCGTCTGCGTGTTGGCATTGCTGATGAAACGTTCACCCACGTAGCGCAGGCCGGCGCTGGTGCGCCAGTCGCCGGCGCGGTGGGTCAGCCACAGGTTGGACGACACCTTCGGCACATCGGCCGGGCGGTTGCCGGCGCGCGAGACATTGCCCGCTTCGAGCAGCTCGTCGAACTCGGCGTCGGTGTAGGCCAGGTTGGCATCCAGGCGCCAGGCATGGGCCAGACGCAGGCTGGCGCTGACTTCCGCACCTTGCGAAGTCTGCGAACCGCCCTGTACCGATAGCGCTGGATTGTTCGGGTCGCGCGTGATGATCTCGTCCTTCTTGATCTTGTACAGCGCTGCGGTCCATTCGGCGGCGCCGCCGGCCAGCATCTGCTTGACGCCCGCCTCCACCTGGCGCGCGTCGGTCAGCTTGAACCTGCTGTTGGCCAGGTTCATCGACAGGATGCTGGTCACCGGATCGCTGCCGGTGCTGAGCTGGCCGTAGAGCGAGGTGTCCGGCGCCAGCTTCCAGCTCGCGCCCAGGCGCACCGCGTTCGAGCGCAGGGTCGTGGCGAAGTGGCCGCTGGCCGTCAGCAGGTTGCGGCGGTCGACCTTGTAGCGGTCATGACGCGCACCCGCCGTCAGCAACAGGCGTTCGTTGACCCGGTACGCGTCTTCGAGGTAGAAGGCGTGCGTGGTCGTGTCGGTGGCGAAGTTGGGGCGGAACGGGTCCGGCGTATCCCAGAAACTGCCCGGATCGAAACCGGTCGGGGCGACGGTCGACGCTCCGCCGTATGGCGAGTTATTGGTGTGCTTGAAGTTGATGGTCGATGCTTCCCAACCTGCCACGAGCTGGTTGGCGCCGTCCTTCCAGCGCGCTTCCAGGCGGTTCGCGGTCTGCTCCTGGTCATGGCGGATCCCGATGTAATCGCTGCGGTCCACCACGTTACGCACTGGGTCGTAGGCATACGATTCGATATTGCGCCAGTCGCGGCGCGACTTGAAATAGGCCAGCTCGTTGCTGATGTCCAGCTTGGGCGAGACCTGCCAGTTCAGGCGTGCGACCGCCTTGTCGTCGACGAAGCGCAGCATGGCGTCGCCCGCGTTGTAGTTCTCGTCGCGCAGGTGCTCGGCCAGGCCACCATTCACCAGCGGCGTGCCGAAATAGCGGATCGGCTTTTGCTTCGCATGATCGAGCTGGGCGTACAGGGTGACGCCAGGCGCCAGCGTGGTCGTCATGCTGGTCAGGATCTTGCCGTGGCGGGACTCGCCGCGGTCGATGAAGCCGTCGCTGCGGCCGGCATAGGCATCGACGCGGAACGCACCCTGCTCGCCAAGCGCACCGGTGGCGCCAATCCCCGCGCGCAGCGATTCACCGCCGCCAATGCCGCCCAGGATCTCGAGCGAGGCTTCGCGCTGTGGCGCCTTGCGGATGGCATTGATGATGGCGCCGGTGGTGCCGCTGCCATGAACCACCGAGCCGGGGCCGCGCAACACTTCGATGGTTTCGTAACCCCAGGGATCGGATGGATAGGTGGCGGTGCTCGATCCGACCAGCAGGCGCTGGCCGTTTTCGAGCAAGGCGATCGAGCTGTTGCCATTGAAGCCACGCGCCGAATAGCTCACGCCACTACCAGGCGAGCTGCTGTCGGTCATGCCGGTGGTGCGGGTGACGGCGTCCTTGACCAGCAAGTCCCCGCGCAGAGCGATGGTGGCGGCGCGCAGGGTCTCGGCGCTGGCCGGCAGGTCGAGCGCGCTGATCTCGAGACGGCTGCCGGTGGTGTGTGGCCGGTCGAGCGCCAGGCCCTCTTCGAGCGCAGCGCCATGGATGGTGACGGTGGGCAGGTCTTGCGCGCCGGCGCCGGTGGCGCACAGCAGGGCGATGGCCGCGCTCAAAGGACGCAGTCGGAGAATGTGGTTCATGGCGTGCTCTTGGCTTGTGCAGGTTCGATCAGCATCAGCTGGCCGGTCCTGGGATCGCGATAGACTTCGCCGACGCGGTCGTAGCCGCTGCCGTCCTGGGTCACACCGCTGGCGGGCCGTTCGATCTGGCGGCCCTTCTCCACCGGCTGCGGGGTCTTGAGGGCGCCTTGCGCGCCGGCGATGGCGGCGATCAGGCCGCAGGCGAACACCAGCATCACATCGACCAGGTTGACCAGGCTGGCGCGCGGGTCTTCGTCGGCCTGGTCGAAGCGGGCGTCGAGGTGGCGATACAGGCGCAGCTTGCCGCGTCCAGGTTTCGACAGATTCATGGTTGCGGCTCCATCGCGTCCAGCGTCTCTTCATACCAGCGGCGGCGCAGCTTGCCGATCACCAGGCCGCCAATGCCGGCCACCAGGCCCAGCACGGTGGCGTCGAAAGCAACCGTCACGGCGCTGGCCAGCTTGGCGGGGTCGCCTTCTCCCAGCGCCGCCAGGCCAGGTCCGAGCGGGATGATGGTCGCCATCAGGCCCAGCATCGGCGGGATGCGCGCCAGCAGGTCGGCGCGCTCCAGGCGGTGACGGGCAATGCGCTGCACCGCCTCGACATTGCCGCTGTCACGCAGCCTGGCCAGGCCATGGAAGCGTTCGCCGACGGCGATGCCCGATTCGACCAGCGCGATCGCGCAGCCGATCAACAGCGCCACCAGGGATGGCGTAAGAAGCCAGCTGACGGCGTCGTGCAGCCAGGCGTATGAGATGGTTTCGATCATGAGTGACTCCTTGCAGGTTGAGGAATGTGCCGGCCGCGCCACAGGCCGAGCGAGAACAAAGCGAGACAGGCGGCCAGGATGGCCAGCACCTGCACGATGCGCAGCGCGGCAGGCTGCGCGGGTTCGGGTTGCTGTGTCAGTTCGTAGACGCGCATCGGCTCGGGCGCTGGCGCCGGCGGCGCCGGTTCGCTCCCATCGCGATTAGCGGGCGCCGCTGGCTGCTGCGCCAGGGGCGCCTGGGCTGCCTGGCCCCCACCAGCGGGAGCGGAAACCGCCGGCAGCAGTTCGCCGCGCGCCTTGGCCAGGGTCACACTGAGCTTTTGCGCGTCCGCGCCATCGAGTTGCGGCGCCAGCCAGCCCCACATCGGATGGTCCGGCGTGGTGTGGCCGCTACCCGGCAAGCCATTGGCCGATACCAGGCGCGCCAGCTCTCCGCCCATCTGGCGAATGGTCTCGGGATCGGTCTTCCAGAAGCCCTTCTCGGCCGCGACCATGAACACCGCCAGCATGTGCGCCTTGACGTGGGCGTTATGACGCTGGCCCAGAAATTCTGGCAGGCCGAGCTTGTGGCGGTCGTCGAAATACACGGCCTTGACTTCGTCCCAGGCCCAGTTCTTGACCAGGTCGGGGCGTGTCACCTGCCAGCCCCACAGGTTCTCGATGAATTCCTGGCCCATGGTGCGCGCGCCCGAATAGCCGTTGTCCATCAGGGGCCGCAGCCAGGCCGGGTTCAGGAAGCGTCCGCGCAGCTCGCCCAGCAGGGCGCTGGCAAGCGGTTCGACATCGGCGCGGCCGGGCTGCGCGTGCTGCAGGATCAGCGCTTCCGGCACGCGGCCGGTGCGCGTCTCGACCGCCAGCGACAGGCCGCCCAGGTAATCAAAGGCGTCGTTGTTGTCAAGCAGGCCGTACAGGTTGCTGGCGCGGCCGTGATAGGTGCGCTGGATGCCATCGAGCGCCACGTCGAAGGCGCGGTGGCGCGATTCGCCTTCGGCATCCAGGCCATAGGCATGGCCCATGCGGTTGCGGTAGGCACGGCCGATGTCCTCGCGTTCGCGCCAGGCGCCCGAGCGCTCGGTCAGGCGGTTCACGCCGGCGCCATACGCGCCCGGCGCATCGCCGAACACCCGCAGCGCCGCGGCCTGGCCGGCGTCAAGGGCCGGCATGCCGCCCGCGACCAGCGCGCGCTGGCGCTTGAGCCATTCGCGCGCCACGCGGTTGCTGCCTGCCATCTCGCTGCCCCAGGCCGCGCCTTCGATCGGCGCCAGTGCCGCCTGCAGGGCTGGGCGGAGCGATGGGTCCTGCTCGACCAGGGTCTGCGCCGATGCCGCCAGCGCCAGCCGGCCGGCGCGGTCGATCAGGCGGATCAGGTTCGGATACAGGTCGCGGAACAGGCCGGAGGTCGTCACCACCGCGTCGCGCCGCACGGCGCCGGGCGTGAGTTTCACATCGGTGACGATGCCGCGCGCATTCCACACCGGCTCCGCGCCCATCATGGCCAGCGCGAAACCGACCATCACGCCTTCGTCGCGCACCGCGTCCGACGCCCACAGGATGATGCCTTCGCTGCCCTCGCCCACCTTGTCGCGCTCGGCCGCCTTGCCCGCCATCTGCTGGCCCAGGCCATAGCCCAGGCGGGTCGGCAGGATATCGCCGTCGACCGCGTGGAAGTTGCGGCCCGTGGGCAGCGCCTCGGGCGAGCGCAGCGGATCGTTGCCCTTGCCCGGCTCGATGTAGCGGCCATCCAGGCCGGCCAGCAGCGCCGCCATCTCGCGCCGTGGCGAGTCGCGCAGCTTGTGCGCGATGTCGGGGTCGTCGATGCCGCTCTTGTTCATCGAGTCGAGCATCAGGTCGAGCGATTTCTGGTCCCATGGACGGCCGAAGACATGCAGGCCATAGGGCATGAATTTCTCTTGCAGCTTGGTCAGATAGTGGCCGATCTCGTGCGCCAGCAGATCGTCGTCGGCGGCGTCAAAGCCGATGCCGCGTACTTCCAGCACGTCCGACATCGATGCTTCGAGCTCGGCGCGCAGGTTCAGGGCCACGACCCGCTCGCGCATCAGCTGCGCGGCCTGCGTCTTGAGTGACTCGGACGATGCGGCTTCAAAACTCTCGACGATCTGGCGCAGCGACAGCAGCTCGTCGTACAGCGGCGTGGTGGCCAGCGGCGGTGTCAGGTGGTCGACGATGATCGCCAGGCCGCGGCGCTTGGCCTGCGTGCCTTCGCCGACCCCGTCCACGATATACGGATAGATGCCGGGCAGGTCGCTGGCGATCAGGCTCGGATAATCGTCGCTCGCCAGGCCCACCGCCTTGCCCGGCATGAATTCATAGGTCGAGTGACGGCCCACGTGCACCACGGCGTCGGCCTTGAAGCGGTCGCGGATCCAGTGATAGAAGCCCAGGAACTGGTGCGGCGGCGTGATGCTGGTATTCGCATGCAGCAGTTCTTCGTCCACCTCCCAGCCGCGCGGTGGCTGCGGGCCGATGAAGACGTTGCCGAACACCAGGCCCGGCACCAGCAGCTTGCCGCTGTCGACCATCACCTTGCCCGGCGCCGGTCCCCAGCCGCGCATGCCTTCGATGCCGTAGCCGATCAGGCGCCGATACAGGGGCGCCAGCGACTGGCAGGGACGCGGCCGGGCTTCATCGAGGCAGGCCATATAGCCGTCTTCGAGCGCATGCAGGTCGCGCGTGGCCTGCACCCGCTGCGGATGATCGACACCCTCGACCAGGTGCAGCAATTCTTCGATCACGGTCGCGGCCTGCTTGCGGCCCAGCGCGCGCTCGCCGGCCTTTTCGGCGGTCAGCACATCGGCATGCAGGCGGCCCAGCAAGCCGTCCTGCATCTCGCCCCGCACCCGCGGCGACAGGGTGGCGAACCAGCGCGCGTAGTCGGCGGCGCTGACGCTGTTGACGGTGCCGGCAAGTTCGCGCAGGGCGGCGCGGTCTTCGGGCAGGTTGACGCCGCGCGCCATGATCAGGTCGAGTAGCGCCTCGGGCTTGGCCGGCAGTTCGCCCAAGGTGTAACCCGCGCTTTTGAGTGCATGCAGCATGTCGAACAGCGAGTCGGGCACATTGAGGTTGTCGGCGCCAATGTTCTGGCGGCCGGGAGGATGGTTGTAATAGACCATCGCGATCTTCTTGTCGGCATTCGACTTGGCGCGCAGCGCCAGCCAGCGCGCCACGCGGCCACCGAGGCGGTCGACTTCGGCCGGCAGTACCACCGGCGGACGATTCTCGATGCCGGTCAGGCGGTCGCGCTCGGCCTGGCCCAGGGCCGCCACCACCATCGGCTGGCCGATGCCCTGCAGCTCGGGCAGGGCCACGCGGTACTGGACCGAATCGGGCGGCAGGCCGTCGGGCGACAACTGCCACTGCACCGCGGTGCGGTCCGACAGGCGGATCGCCTTGAACACCGGGATATCGAGGCGCTTGAAGGCTTCGCCCACCGCCTCGCGGCCCTCGGCGGCGCCGACCACGAAATCCTGCAGCACCACCAGTGCGGCCGGCCTGGCCGGCGCGACCAGCTCGGGCAGGCGCTCGAGCGCTTCGCGCGAAGCGCCGCCCCAGCGCGTGAGCAGCTGCACGCAGGGTTGGCCCAGCTGCTCGATGCGGCGGCACAGTGCGGCCGGCACCACGCCATCCATATTCGCCAGGTCGAGCACGACCACGGTCGGCCGGTCGCGCAGGCCGAGCGCTGCCGCCTTGCCCCAGGCGGCGCCATCCTGCAGCTCGCGCTGCCCCACGCGCAGGCGCAGGGTCGGTTCGGGCTGCGGGCCGGCCAGGGGCGTCGACGGATCGAGCAGGTGCCGCATCAGCGCCATGGTGTTGTCCATGCCACCCGCCTGCCACACGCGGCGCGCCGCCAGCCAGTGGCGGGCCGCCGGATCGGCGTCGGCCGCCTGCAGCGCGGCCGGCGGCGGCGCTTCGCCCGCCAGTTGGCGCAGCAGCTCGGGCGAGAAGCCGGCCAGGCTGCCGTGGCGCGAGCGCGTCATCAGGTTCAGGGTCGCCTCGCCATTGAGCGCCAGCACCGCGGTCTGGGCCCTGGCATGGCGCGCCAGCGCGTCCTTCATGCGGCGCGCCGGATCGCCGAACAGCGACACCGCCAGGATGCTGTCGGCGCCGGCGATCCACTGCCCCACCTCGCGCTCACTGGCGGCCATCAGCTGGGACGGGGTGCGCAGCAGGATGCGGTCGCGCGGGTGGCTGGCCAGGTGGCGGTGGGCGGCCTCGATCGCGCCCGGCGCGGCGCGCTCGGTGACGACGGCGAACAGGGTGGCGGCGCCCGCGGGTGCGCCGATGAATGCGCAGGCGAGCACCAGCACGGTCCAGATACGGACAAGCAGGGATGTGTTCATGTGAACGTCGACCTTTCAGCTGCGCGCCAGGCGCGCACGACTACAGGCAGCCGCCATCCTTCCACGATGAACAGGAACGTTCGCGCACCCGCCACGCTGGCGAAACACGAATGCAAACGCGAATGCAATCGCACTGGCAAAGAAAGAAGGAACAGCGGACAACCAACAGGCACGCCCTCACCCCGGGACGTGCGTATGCATCGTGAATGGCCGGTCTTCTGGCTCGCCGTCTTCCTTCCCCGGTCCTGCCTTCCCGTGCACGGGGCACAGTGGCGTTCGACCAGGGTCGTCAGGCTTACAGCAGCGGGGGCTGCGCCGGACTGGCGCGCGATGTTGATCGCGCACGTCACCGGCTTCCCGTTTCACCTCCCTGCAGACGAGCAGGAAGGCACCATTCACTTGATTGGGCGCGATTCTACCGCCAAGTGCGACCAGCTGTCACCGCATTATTTTTTGGCGGCGGGGCGGACAGAAGCGGAGCTTCTCCATCATGGAAGCGATGGCCGGCGTCGGCATGATCGCCGGCGGCACGTTCGTGACGACGCTCGCGCCACGCCACCGCATGCACTGGGTCCTGCTGGGTTTCAGCGCTTCGTGCGCGACGCTGGCGCTGACGGCGCCGGTCGGGCTGGCGCTGGCGTCGCCGCTGGGCGAGGCGATCGGCATCCGCTGGCTGTTCGTCGTGATCGGCGTGGCCGGGGCGCTGGTGAGCCTGAGCGGCTTCCTGTCGCCGGCGCTGCGCAACCTGGATCGGCCCGAAAAATAAGGCGCATGGGTCGATCCGATGGGAAGGATTTATACTGGCGAATCCAGCTGTCCTCTCCCATCGAACGCCGTGCCCATGCAGCCTCACCACGATTCCTCCACCCTGCCGCTATTGCCTACCGTCGGCTCGAACCACGTCGGCATGCGCGAGTTCAACGAGCGGGTGGTGCTGCAGGCGATCCGCGCCCATGGCAGTCTGCCCAAGGCCGAAGTGGCGCGCATCACCAGGCTCAGTACGCAAACAGCGTCGGTGATCATCAACCGCCTGCTGGACGAGAAGCTGGTGCTCAAGCGCGAATCCGTACGCGGCAAGGTGGGCCAGCCGTCGCAGCCGATCGCGCTCAATCCGGATGGCGCGTTCTCGATCGGCATCCAGATCGGGCGGCGCGCGCTGGACGTGGTCCTGATCGATTTTACCGGCGCGCTGCGCTGGCAGTCGTCGACGCCCTACGCCAGCGCCGAGGTGGAACAGGTATTCGCCATCATCGACGCCAGGCTGCGCGAGGTGGACGATTTCCTTGGCCCCGAACTGGCGCCGCGCCTGACCGGCATCGGCCTGGCCGCGCCGCTCACGCTGGGCACCTGGCACGGGCTGGAAAGCCTGCTGCCGCAGGACGCCGAAGCCTGGCGCCGCACCGACATGCGGGTGCGCCTGCAGGCCATGACGCCGCTGCGCGTGGACTTCGCCAAGGACACGATCGCGGCCAGCGTCGCCGAACTGGTGGCGGGGCGTGGGCGGACCTTGAAGAGCTATCTGTATGTGTTCATCGACACCCTGGTTGGCGGCGGCCTGGTAATCGATGGTGAGCCGCATAGCGGCCAGTTCGGCAATGCCGGCGCGATTGGCTCGATGCCTTTGGGGCTGGCGGCAACCGAGGAGCGGGGTGTGGCGCCGCAGTTGCTTGGTGCGGCGTCGCTGGTGCGGCTGGAGGAGATGCACGCGCAAGCTGGCCTGGCGCCGCTGGCCTTCAGCGACGAGCGCCTGCTGGCCGGGCCTTGGGAAGCCGTGACGCAGCAGTGGATCGCGGAAGCGGCCAATGCGATTACCTTCGGCGTCCTTGGTGCGGCCTGCCTGCTTGATCTGGATGGCGTGATCGTGGACGGCGCCGTCAGCCGGGGCTTGCTCGCGCGCCTGATCGAGGCAATGCAAGAGAGTATGACGCGCTACAGCTGGCAGGGCACGCAGCGGCCAATGCTCATGGCTGGCACCACGGGTGCGGCGGCCAAGGTGGTCGGCGCTGCCTATTTGCCCTTGTATGCCAGTTTCGCACCGGCGCACAGCCTGGTGTTGAAACAGGACCGACGTTAGGCTTTTATTGCCGGTGATCCAGGCGATGAGGCGTGCGCTGTGCCTGCCCGCCTTGGAGTAGCGTATCCGCTCTGGCACCCAGGCGAGAGGCAATCATGTTGACGAATATGGATGCAAGCGCAACAGTCGGCGTACGCGACATCGCTGCGGCGAAGGAGTTCTACGAAAACGTGCTGGGACTGTCTCCGGTCGATATCGGGGAAGACATGCCCGAAGTGCTGATCTACCGCAGCGGCAATACGCGCGTGATGGTTTATCAATCGGAATATGCAGGCACTAACCGCGCCACGTCCGTTACTTGGGACGTCGGTGACCAGTTCGACGAGATCGTTGGCTTGCTGCAGTCCAGGGGCGCTCGCTTCGAGCATTATGATATGGACGGCATGCGGCGCGAAGGCGATATCCATATTGCCGACAAGATGAAAATCGTCTGGGTGAAAGATCCAGACGGCAATATTCTGAATATTAACAGCACCTAGACACTCTGCCTGACGCGGCCATTCAGAGATAAAAAAAGCCGAGGAACAAGGCTCCTCGGCTTTCTTCAGCGACTGCCAAATCAGAACGGTTATGGGAACTATTTTTTGTAAGTAGCCTTGGACGTGAGTGACTGAGCCACTGTTCGAAGTGTCAGCTGGATTGGATGTAAATATAAAGCCAAAAAAACCCAATTCAGCCGCAGCTATTTACAATTATTCGTTTGCACGCTGAATTGACCCACTCTGTTTGGCCCTCTCTCCACTGTCTGGCGAACGCGGCCACACGATCGTAAGACTCCTGGAATCCTGCCTCCGATAGATTCTGCTGAAGCTGTTTTAGGCCGCGCCGCTGGTTGCGTAATTGGGCCACCTCAGTCTTGACCCAGAGTGAGAGTTGGAAGGCCTATTGGGCGATGGCGCTGACTGGTTGTCGCTCCCACATAGGCGGACGCGGTCGTTTCCCAGCGCAGATACGGCGCTCGCGTTACGAAGCGACAAGGTTGAAAATCTTTCGTCATGATATACTGTATAAATATACAGTAATGCTCACGGAAAACACAAAGGGACCGATGTGAAATAACTGGCTTAGAGTTGGATCTGTACTCATCAACAGGCCGCGGAGAACGAAGAAAGTGTGATGTTAAGTCCAGAAAAGCGCAGCTATTCGCGTGCTCCGATCACGCCCCTGGTTGGACGTTGGTTTCAGGCAGTGCCGCACGGGCTTTCCTATTGTATAAAAATAGACGTACAGCTGGTGAGGTGGGCCGATATCTGGGAAAATGCCAGATCACTTCTTCGGTGGCAGTACTGAACTAGCGCTCCACTACCAGCATACTTGCAGAAACGATGCAAAAACTAACTGACAAAGAAATTAGACAGGCACTACTTATCCATTTGGGGCGGAGGTCGAACCCACCGCGTGCAACTCTGGAAGAAGTCCAAGTCTGCAATGGAAATGCGATTGCAGACGTTGTTGCGGTCTACAAGACAATGCACTGTTATGAAATCAAAGGTGAAACCGATTCAATAAACCGAATTGTTCGCCAGTCCCAGTTTTACGACCAAGCCTTTCCATTGATCACATTAATCACTACGGCAAACCACCTAAAACGTGCGGAAATTATTACCCCAAAGCACTGGGGCATCGTAATCGCGAACCCGACTCGCGGTGATTCCATCGCATTTAAACACGTGCGCGGAGCTACCCGAAACCCGTCCTACCTTCCAGCTGTCGCGTTACTAAGTTTATGGCGCTCAGAATTAATTAACTTCCCAAATATCAGCAGCCATTCGTTAGAGAAGATGAATCGACAAAGGATTGCAGAGCTTATAGCTTCGAGCGTTCCAACCAGTGCAATTAATGAGATTGTTGGACAAGCACTTTCATCCCGCACGTCGAGTCCCGCTACTTTGGATAATCCTTTGCCATGTACTCAATATGCGCACAAATTGTCGGCTTCAGAATCGTTGAAGGGGTAATGTTCTTTTCCCTTATTCCGTTTGCCCGCCCGTGAATAAAATTATCTCCCCAAGAATAAGGGGCTTGTCTATAAAATTTCTTATTCACAATTTGCTCACAGATTACGTCATACTGACCGTACCCACCAGTTTTGATACGCCCCCCCCTAGCAATGTAATGGTAGTTTTCGTAGGCATAAAACACTTTCGGCGCCGTCACGCTGAGCAGCAACTCAGGTGGTAGAGTGAGGTCAGAGTAGAGCGGACTAACGATGGTGTAGTCGCCTAAAGATAAGGGGATACCTATTACTTTCGATTGAGCAGCGTGAAAGATATCTAGTTCGGCCCTGGTCACAACTGACTCATCGCTTGGTTTCGCAATATCCGTGATAGAAGAGGGGATTGAGGAGCCGACGACGATATACTGTTTAATCTCAACGGCTTTATCGGCGGCGGAGACGAAATTTGCGATCTCCGTCGCAAGCTTCATTCGGTTGCTCTCTAAGCAAACTCGGCAATCGAAGACAAAAATCCAATCGGAAAAAACTTTTGACCCTTCTGCAATTAGATCCAGTAGTTCATCCTCCAGTAGCTCAAATGAAGAGAACTCTTCAGGCTGGAATCGAATGGCCACCTTATCAGAAATTATTTCGCCACCAGCTTTGGCGTCAAGTATGGCCTGATTGTGATTTGCAGCACGATCCAATCCCAGAACCGGAACATAATCAAATTCAGAAAACGCTTCAATGATTACTTTACAATTTGGTGATTTTGGTGTTGCTATCAAATCTGGTATATCGAAGGAGTCTACAAAAATATAGGGAAAATCTTTTAAATATTTCTTAGCCTTTTTGCAACATACCTCAACGGCCTTCTCGTATTCTGCTCTTGTCATGCCATCTTTACGAGCGATATCGAAGAAAGGGGTTAGATTTTTCTTTAGTTCTGAGTTCAGTGCTGTGAGGCCCGCTACCTCATTAACTTTGAACTTCAAAAACGGAATGTAGTTATGATTGAGTTCCATTTATAATCTCTCTGACGTTATATTTATTAATGATTTCAGAGAACATATCATATCGTTTCAGTTCTCTTTGCAGGCGTCCAGCAACACATTGGGGAGGAATACCTATTTGCTCTGCAAAGCTCACGATATCGTCAACTGAGTTTGTATAGCGAGCAGGACAACTACGCCATTCATTTCGTGGAATCAAACTATCGGATGCTAGGCGATCGGCTTGCCTCTCAATAAGACTATCGGATTCGACATCGAAATCGTCTAGAATTGGTTCATTCAAGTGATCGGCGTGCAATATGACATGCGCGAGTTCATGCATGAGAGTGAACCAGAAATGATCAAGGCGGGAATACCGTAAACTCAGTGCCACAACAATATGTCCCGATGGTAGTGCGAACACAGCGCCATCAAGCTTCATCGAAGGGATCGCGTCCTCGCAAAGAAAGACAATCCCGTAAGGCGCTAAATATGGGCCAATTTTCGGGAGATCTGCCGGATCCTTAAAGCGCCGCGGCAAATCGACGTAAGTCACCTTATCTAGACCCTTAAAAGCAGGAATTGAATTCGCAGCAGCGTACCAGCCAGCCGTTCGGCGAACCGAGGATAGCCAAAGGCTAATCAGGACATCTGAAGCATCATCACGTTTTCGGTAAAGCGCAGACGCAGCATTTCCGCCACGATAAATAAAGCTGGTCAACTCCGGCAGGCGATCATCAGCGGTTTCTTGATATTTTTTGGGTGCATCAGCCAAAATCGCCTCTGCTTCGAGAAATGCGTCGTAATACTTACGCGGCTCTACAGCAGAGGTAGCAGCACAAGGAAAATCCTCTTCGAGCGTATTTAGGATTTTCATATATTTATCCTTTCGACAACGATTCAGAATCGATCCATTCGAAGAATTTCATGCCTTCTTTGTCGTATTCTTGAAAAGATTTCATCCCGAGTTTTTCATAAAACTGCTCAGCTTTGGGGAGTGAATGCAACGAAAAACCTGGTCGGAGATTCAACTCACCTTGCGCATAGCTAATTACCCGATCCAAAAGTTTCGGTCCGACGCCCTTAAAGATTCGCTCGGCCAGCACGTTTTCACGATTCCAAGGCGCAGTTGCAATGTACTCGACGTAGAAAATATCACCCGCGGCGGCAACGCTGGCCTTGGGGTGATGGATAAGGCACGCCGCCTGAGGGTAGTCTTCCGCAACCAGAAAGAACCACCGATAGCTGTCACCCCGGTAGGCCAGACTTTTGTCAAGCCAGCGCCAATGGTAATCCTCCAGCTGTGCCGACTCCAGGAGCGGTCCAATATCGTCGCCTTTGACTTCCAACGATCGAATGTGACGCAGGAGGCTAACGTTAAACGCGCCCCAGGTGCGATCACATAAACGTGCAATCTGCAGGTCCCATCCTGCATGAATTGAATAATCGACTTGGCTCGACTTTCCAGCTAGCTTCCCTGTTGCGATAATCCCATCTGTGCTGATTACCGGAGAGGCTGCATCCAGCGCCTGCCGAATTTCTTCTAGTGTGAACTTCAAACCATCTCCTTGGTCTTCGCGCGATTTCTGGTCAAGTGGATTCGATAACCAAGAGCATAGCATCTTACTCAGCTGGAAGATACACCAATTTCCACCGCGAACAAAGGTACCTGCTACTCGTATTACGACGGGCGGTGGTGCCGACTTTATCGTGACAGCGTTCACTCGCGTCTATTCGCGAGCTATCGAAAGTCGTTATCGGTTTTGCTGGCCGGCCATACGATGAACTTATGAAAGTTCGTATCAGATATTTGTTGTCCGATGCCATTAGCCCCTCACTTTTCATAGCTTCGTTTCTCTCGTCTGCTCTTTGTCAATCTTCGGAAGAGGCGCATTCAAGTAAGCTTCGGTCAATCCTCGATTCGACGCGTTATACGCCCACGTCGTGAAGGTCTCGATGTAAGCAGCATTCTCCGAGGCTAAGCGAGCATTTTCGGCCTTTATGCGTTCAATCGACTCAAGCAAAATGCGAACTTCCGGCGACATTTCGGGGCTCTTCGCCTCGACGGTCTTTCCACGTGGGCGGTTCCGGTGAAGCTTGAATGCGGCAGATATACGCTCGTTTGCATCAAGCGCCTGCCGTACATACCGATGACCGATCAGAGCACAGACAGCCTCCGCTAGAAGGTCCCAAGTCACCTTCCCACTCCACCCGTCAAGAATGCCGATAATCGCTGCTTCCGTGGCCTCATCAATATTTTTACCGCGAATACGAGTCATGTGGCCGCTCTCAAATTCGCATACATGGCACTGGCTTCGGTAATCCCCCACAAAAAGAGCGCGATCAGAAGTAGAATTTTCTACTTAAGACACAGAAAGCTCTACATGAAGACGTCCCGCTTTACCGACAGCCAGATCATCGCCATCCTCAAGCAAGCCGAAGCCGGCAGCCCGGTACCGGGGCTGTGCCGCGAGCACGGCATCAGCAATGCCACGTTCTACAAGTGGCGCTCCAAGTTCGGCGGCATGGACGCCTCGTTGATAGCACGGATGAAGGAGCTGGAGGAGGAAAACCGCCGCCTTAAGAAGATGTACGTGGAAGAGCGTCTCAAGGCCGAGATCGTCGCGGAGGCGCTCACAAAAAAATGGTAGCGCCACCTCAGCTGCGGGAGATGGCGCAATGGGCCGTGTTGGAGCGATCAGCCACAGTCAAGCTGGCGTGCTATGCATTTGGCATCAGCGAGACCTGTTACCGTTACAAGGCCAAGCTGGACGCGGAAAACGTCCTCATTGCCGACTGGCTGGTGCGTCTGACGAACAACCAGCGCAACTGGGGCTTCGGGCTGTGCTCCCTGTATCTACGTAACGTTAAAGGCTTCAAATGGAACCATAAGCGCGTCTACAGGATTTACCGCGAGCTCGAGCTGAACCTGCGCATCAAGCCGCGTCATCGCCTAGTGCGCGAAAAACCGCTGCCGCTGGCGGTACCGACCGCGATCAACCAGCGCTGGTCGATGGACTTCATACACGACCAGCTCGCCGATGGGCGCAGCATCCGTCTGTTCAACGTGATCGATGACTTCAACCGCGAAGGACTGGGCATCGAGGTCGACTTCTCACTGCCGTCCGAACGCGTGACGCTCGCTTGACCGGATCATCGAGTGGCGCGGCAAGCCGGCAGCGATCCGGTGCGACAACGGCCCTGAATAAATCAGCGCAGTAACCCTCGCATGGGCGGCCAAGCGCGGCATCCGCATTGATTTCATCCAGCCTGGGCAGCCCCAGCAAAACGCTTACGTTGAACGCTACAACAGGTCGGTTCGATATGACTGGCTTGCCCATCACCTGTTTGAAACCCTCGACGAGATCCAGGAATTTGCCACCAACTGGCTGTGGACCTACAATCACGATCGGCCCAACATGGCGCTCGGCGATATCACGCCAAAACAGAAACTGGCACTTGCCGCCTAACCTCTACTTTTAGCGTGCTCTAGAAATGGGGGGATTACCGCGGGACCCTTATTCGAATTACAGATAGAGTTTTGTAGCTCACTACGTCCACCTGAGTTGCGACATGGTGTTTCAACGCGTCTGACAATTCTGTGGGTAAAGAAAAAGGCCCCTTCTCATAGGAAGAAGGGGCCCTCTAACAACAAAAACTGACTTAGGCTCGATTAGAACGGAATGTCGTCATCCATATCCGAGAAGTTCGGCGCCGGTTTCGGCTGCGGACGTGCTGCCGGTGCCGGTGGCGCCTGGCGTGGTGCCGGACGCTGTGGGGCCGAATAATCGTCGTCCATGCCGCCGCCCATACCGCCACCCATGCTGTCGCCGCCCATGCCCTGGCGACCGCCCAGCATTTGCATGTTTTCAGCGATGATGTCGGTGGCGTAGCGCTCGATGCCGTCCTTGTCGGTGTACTTGCGGGTCTGCAGGCGGCCTTCGACGTAGACCGACGAACCCTTCTTGAGGTACTGGCCGACGATTTCAGCCAGGCGGCCGAAGAAGGAAATACGGTGCCACTCGGTCAGCTCTTTCTGCTCGCCGGAGTTGCGGTCTTTGGATTTGTACGAAGTGGCGACCGCGATGTTCGCGATGGCGTCGCCGCTCGGCATGTAGCGAATTTCTGGATCGCGGCCGAGGTTGCCGACGATGATGACCTTGTTGACTGATGCCATGATGTTACTCCTGCTGGGTATGGGTAGCCCTGACTCTGCGTATTTCTAGGCGTCAGGGAACGGGGTGTTGCAGCTGACTATTATGCGGGTCGGCACCCGGTTTCAGCAATCGTTTTTGTTGGCCGGCCTCAGTCCAGGTATGGCATCGAATCGGCAGCTTCGTTGTCGATTAAGGCAGACAAATAACCCTCCTGAAAATTATTTTCCAGTTCTGAACGCTTTGTCATTGAAGCGCCGGGGGATTGGCCCACATAGCATAGACCCGGCTCCCGGATGCTTGCCAAAGTGGCATGCCAACTTGGCACCGCTGGTACAGCAACTACTGGATAGATGTACAGCCGAAACAAAAACGCGCTACACTTACGGGTTCTCCCCGATTGGCCCGCCTACTGCGACGTTGGCGTATGCGGCCCCGCAAAAACTGATAGAAAGTCTGCCCAAGTTAATGGAAGAAATTCGCATTCGTGGTGCCCGCACGCACAATCTGAAGAACATTAATCTCGACCTGCCGCGCAATAAGCTGATCGTGATCACTGGCCTGTCGGGCTCGGGCAAATCTTCGCTCGCCTTCGACACCCTGTATGCCGAAGGCCAGCGTCGCTACGTCGAATCGCTGTCGGCCTACGCGCGCCAGTTCCTGCAGCTGATGGAAAAGCCCGACGTCGACCTGATCGAAGGCTTGTCGCCGGCGATCTCTATCGAGCAGAAGGCGACCTCGCACAACCCGCGCTCGACCGTCGGCACCGTCACCGAGATCCACGACTACCTGCGCCTGCTGTACGCGCGCGTCGGCACGCCGTATTGCCCGCAGCACCCGCATGAGCCGCTGTCGGCCCAGACCGTGTCGCAGATGGTCGATGCCGTGCTCGGCATGCCTGAAGGCACCAAGCTGATGATCCTGGCGCCGGTCGTGGCCGGCCGCAAGGGAGAGCACAGCGACCTGTTCCAGGCCATGCAGGCCCAGGGCTTCGTGCGCTTCCGCGTCGCCAGCGGTGTCAACGCTGCGAAGATCTATGAGATCGACGAACTGCCCAAGCTCAAGAAGACCGAGAAGCACAGCATCGACGTCGTGATCGACCGTGTGAAGGTGAACCCGGACATCAAGCAGCGCCTGGCCGAAAGCTTCGAGACCGCCCTGCGCCTGGCCGATGGCCGCGCCGTGGCGTATGAGATGGATACCGAGAAGGAAACCGTCTTCTCGAACAAGTTCGCCTGTAATGTTTGCGGCTACTCGCTGCAAGAGCTGGAACCGCGCCTGTTCTCGTTCAATAACCCAATGGGCGCCTGCCAGGAATGCGACGGCCTCGGCCATATCGAGTTCTTCGATCCGAAGCGGATCGTGGCCTTCCCGCACCTGTCGCTGGCCTCCGGCGCCGTCAAGGGCTGGGATCGCCGTAATCAGTTCTACTTCCAGATGCTGCAGAGCCTGGCAGTGCATTACGACTTCGACCTCGACAAGCCTTTCGAGCAATTGCCGAAACCCTCGCAAGAAGCCGTGCTCTACGGTTCAGGCAAGACCACGATCCCGTTCAGCTATGTCAACGAGCGCGGCCGCACGGTGATCCGCGAACACACTTTTGAAGGCGTGGTCAACAACCTGCAGCGCCGCTATCGCGAGACCGATTCGATGGCGGTCAAGGAAGAGTTGGCCAAGTTCATCAACGAGAAAAAGTGCCCGGCGTGCGAAGGCGCGCGCCTGCGTACCGAAGCACGGTTTGTGAAGATCGGCCAGGGCGCCCAGCAGCGCGCGATCTATGAAGTGTCGGATCGCCCCCTGCGCGAAACCCTGGACTTCTTCGAAACCCTGGAACTGACTGGCGCCAAGAAAGACATCGCCGAGCGTGTGATCAAAGAGATCATCTCGCGCCTCAAGTTCCTGAACAACGTTGGCCTGGATTACCTGTCGCTCGACCGCAGCGCGGATACCCTGTCTGGTGGCGAGGCGCAGCGTATTCGCCTGGCGTCGCAGATCGGTTCGGGCCTGACCGGCGTCATGTACGTGCTCGATGAACCGTCGATCGGCCTGCACCAGCGCGACAACGATCGCCTGATCGCGACCCTGAAGCATTTGCGCGACATCGGCAATAGCGTGCTGGTGGTCGAGCACGATGAAGACGCGATCCGCACCGCCGACTATATCGTCGACATGGGGCCGGGCGCGGGTGTGCATGGCGGTCAGATCATTGCCGAAGGCACGCTCGAGCAGATCATGAGCAACGAGCATTCGGTGACCGCCCAGTACCTGGACGGCCGGCGCAAGATCGAGGTGCCCAAGAAGCGCACCAAGGCCGATCCTGCGCGCCAGCTGGTGATCACTGGCGCCAAGGGCAATAACCTGAAGGATGTGACCTTGACCCTGCCAGTGGGCCTGATGACGTGCGTGACCGGCGTCTCGGGTTCGGGTAAATCGACGCTGATCAACGACACGCTGTATCCGGCGCTGTCGCGCCACCTGTATGGTTCGCAGACCGAGCCGGCCGAGCACAACTCGATCCACGGCCTGGAACACTTCGACAAGGTGATCTCGGTCGACCAGGCGCCGATCGGCCGCACGCCGCGTTCGAACCCGGCGACCTATACCGGCCTGTTCACGCCGATCCGCGACCTGTTCGCGACCGTGCCGACCGCCAAGGAACGCGGATACAGCGCCGGCCGCTTCTCGTTCAACGTCAAGGGCGGCCGCTGCGAAGCCTGCCAGGGCGATGGCGTGATCAAGGTCGAGATGCACTTCCTGCCGGACGTGTACGTGCCATGCGACGTCTGCCATGGCAAGCGCTACAACCGCGAAACGCTCGAAGTGCAATACAAGGGCAAGAACATCACCGAAGTGCTGGACATGACGGTCGAGGATGCGCACGAGTTCTTCAAGCCGGTGCCGGTGATTGCGCGCAAGCTGCATACCCTGCTCGACGTGGGCCTGGGCTATATCAAGCTGGGGCAGAGCGCGACCACCTTGTCGGGTGGCGAGGCGCAGCGTGTGAAACTGTCGCTCGAGCTGTCCAAGCGCGATACCGGACGCACGCTGTACATCCTGGATGAACCTACCACCGGCCTGCACTTTGCCGACATCGACCTGCTGCTGAAGGTGATCCACCGCCTGCGCGACCAGGGCAATACGCTCGCCATCATCGAGCACAACCTGGACGTGATCAAGACCGCGGACTGGGTGGTCGACCTGGGGCCGGAAGGTGGCGCGGGTGGCGGCATGATCGTGGCGTCGGGTACGCCAGAGCAGGTGGCCAAGATCAAGGATAGCCCGACGGGCAAATACCTGAAGCCATTGCTGAAGGGTTGATCTAAACAAACGGCCCAAATGAAACAGGGGCAACGCCACCGGCGTTGCCCCTGTTCTTTTTTATATGGCCGCCTTGATGACGTGCCTCTCCCCCACTCAGGCCGCTCAGTTACTCAACTCAGGCAGCCAGTTGTTTCTCCAGCCTGTCACGCGTTGCCACCAGCTCTTGCGGCAGGTGGTAAGCCAGTTTTTCGAACAGCTCGGTGTGCAGCTTGAGTTCTTCGCGCCACGCATCCTTGTCGATCGAGGTGATCTGCTTGAATTGCTGCTCGCTGAACTCCACGCCTTCCCAGTTCAGGTCGGCATAGTTCGGCGTGGTGCCGAACAGGTGCTCCACGCCACCGGTGGCGCCGTTCGAACGGTCCAGGATCCATTTCAGCACGCGCATATTGTCGCCGTAACCCGGCCACACGAAGCTGCCCTTGTCGTCGGTGCGGAACCAGTTGACGCAGAAGATCTTCGGCACCACGGCCGGGTTGATCGCCGCGACTTTCTTGCCCAGGTCGAGCCAGTGCTGGAAGTAGTCGCTCATGTTGTAGCCGATGAACGGCAGCATCGCGAACGGATCGCGGCGCACCACGCCCATCTGGCCGGCGGCGGCAGCGGTGGTTTCCGAACCCATGGCCGCGGCCATGTAGACGCCTTCGACCCAGTCGCGCGCCTCGGTCACCAGCGGCACCGTGGTCGAGCGGCGGCCACCGAAGATAAAGGACGAGATCGGCACGCCGGCCGGATCGTCCCAGGCCGGATCGATCACCGGATTCTGCGTGGCGGCCACGGTGAAGCGCGCGTTCGGGTGCGCTGCCTTGGTGCCAGAGGCCGGAGTCCAGTCCTTGCCCTGCCAGTCGATCAGGTGCGCCGGCGCCTCTTTGGTCATGCCTTCCCACCATACATCGCCATCGTCGGTCAGCGCCACGTTGGTGAAGATCACGTTCTCGCGCAGCGAGGCCATGCAGTTCGGGTTGGTCTTTTCATTGGTGCCCGGGGCCACGCCAAAGTAGCCGGCTTCCGGGTTGATCGCGACCAGCTTGCCATCGGCGCCCGGCTTGATCCAGGCGATGTCGTCGCCGATGGTCGTCACCTTCCAGCCGTCGAAGGCTGCAGGCGGGATCAGCATTGCGAAATTGGTCTTGCCGCAGGCCGAAGGGAAAGCGGCTGCGACATATTGCTTGTCACCCTGTGGCGATTCGACGCCCAGGATCAGCATGTGTTCGGCCAGCCAGCCGGTACCGCCGGCTTGCGCTTCTTGATAACCCATGTTCGAGGCGATACGCAGCGCGAAGCACTTCTTGCCCAGCAGCGCGTTGCCGCCGTAGCCCGAACCGAAGGACCAGATTTCGCGGGTGTCAGGGTAGTGCACGATGTACTTGGTGGCATTGCATGGCCAGGCCACGTCTTGCTGGCCGGCGGCCAGCGGCGCGCCCACCGAGTGCACGCAGGGAACGAAATCGCCTTCGCTGCCCAGCACATCGTAGACGGCCTTGCCCATGCGCGTCATGATGCGCATGTTGACTGCAACATAAGGCGAGTCAGACAGTTCCACACCGATATGGGCGATCGGCGAGCCCAGCGGGCCCATCGAGAACGGCACCACGTACAGGATGCGGCCGGCCATGCAGCCGTCGAACAGGCCGTGCAGGGTGCGGCGCATCTCGGCCGGCTCCATCCAGTTATTGGTCGGGCCGGCCTGCTCCTTGGTAGCCGAGCAGATGTAGGTGCGGTCTTCGACGCGCGCCACGTCCGAGGGATCGGACCAGGCCAGGTAGGAGTTCGGACGCTTGGCCGGATTCAGCTTCTTCATCGTGCCGGCTTCGACCATCTGTGCGCACAGGCGGTCGTACTCTTCTTCCGAACCGTCACACCAGTAGATGCTGTCAGGCTTGGTCAAGGCAGCAACTTCTGCCACCCAATTGATGAGCTTTTGGTGTTTGATGTAAGCTGGAACGTTCAGTGCGGCGACGCCGCCCATCACGGGCTGGTTCATGGGGGATACCTCCAAATGCCAATTAAGAATTCGGTGGATCGCTGGTCTGGATCGTCGCTTGGCCGCGGCGCCTGCGGTCGTGATCGACGGAGGCGCGCGGTATGGCGTCAGGATCGCGATGGATCAGCGGTCAGGTTGGCAGCCTCTGGCAAGGCTGTGCGGTGCGTCTCATGAGCACCGTTGGATACGTGTCATTCACTTAAGTTCTGCGCCGATTGTACACCCGTAAAACCGTGTTTCGGGCCCCTCTATTACAAAAAAGTAGGAAAAATGCCCTAGTAATGTAGTAGGCTATTTGGGCGAATGCCCTATCCTGTTATTTGTTTACGTTTAATTGATATAATTCTGCCAACACCAATGAAAATCGCGATTCTTGACGATTATCAGGACGCCGTGCGCGGTCTTGACTGCTTTAGTTTGCTGGACGGCCATGAGGTCAAGGTCTTCAATAGCTCGACCCGCGGCCTGGGCCAGTTGGCACTGCGTCTGGCGCCATTCGAGGTATTGGTGCTGATCCGCGAACGCACCACCTTCCCCGCCGCCTTGTTGGCCAAGCTGCCGAACCTGAAGCTGATTTCGCAGACCGGCAAGGTCAGCGGCCATGTCGACGTGGCCGCTGCAACCGGGCATGGCATCGCGATCGCCGAGGGCATCGGCTCGCCGATCGCGCCGGCCGAGCTGACCTGGGCCCTGATCATGGCGGCCAGCCGCAAGATCGTTCCCTACGCAAATAACCTCAAGGATGGCTTGTGGCAGATGGCCTCGGTCAATCCGGCGCTGAATGGCGTCGGACGGGTGCTGCACGGTCGTACCCTGGCGCTCTGGAGCTACGGCAGGATCGGCAAGATGGTGGCCGGCTACGCGCGTGCCTTCGGCATGCGGGTGCTGGTCTGGGGCAGCGACGCCAGCCGCGCGGCAGCGATTGCCGACGGCTTCGAGGCGGCGCCCTCGCGCGAAGCGCTGTTCGAGCAGGCCGATGTGCTGAGCCTGCACCTGCGGCTGGCCGAATCGACACGCGGCATCGTCACGGCCAGCGACCTGGCGCGCATGAAGCCGGACGCCTTGTTCGTCAATACCAGCCGCGCCGAGCTCGTCGCTGACGACGCGCTCGAGCAAGCGTTGAGGCTGGGTCGCCCTGGCACTGCAGCGCTGGATGTGTTCACCAGCGAGCCACTGGCGCAGGACTCGCCCCTGCTGCGTATCCCGACGCTGCTGGCAACCCCGCATTTGGGCTATGTCGAAAAGGACGGCTACGAAATTTATTTCAAGGCGGCGTTCGAGAACATCGTCAAGTTCGCGCAGGGCGAACCGACCAATATCCTCAATCCGGAAGCGCTGGGCAAACGCTGAACAAGATCAGCGCAGCTCGGGTTCGCCAGTGAGATTGAGCCTCGGCGCCGGCATCACATGGGTGCCGGTCCAGAGCCCGGCCCAGCCCGGCGGCCAGCCGATATCGCGACCGGTATAGGGCTTGAGGCCGGCGCGCACCGGCACGACCGGCACCGCCGGCGCCTCGACCAGGCCGCCGCCCGCGGGGCGTTCCATATTGAGGCTGTACATATAGCCCGGCAGCAGCAGGTCGCAGGCTTGCGCGAACCAGGCGGTATGGTCTTCGTCGCGGCCCAGCGCCTGCGCCAGCCCTTGCGGATCGAATTTCGCCAGTGCGTGGATCAGTTCTTCGGTAGTCGCCCCAGGTACATCGCCCCACCCCATCACGGGATTGTTGTTGTACTCGGCGCCCGAGCCATACCAGCCTTCGCGCCAGGTACGCTGCATCCAGTTGCGCGGCCCTGTAAACAGATGCCAGCGCCAGTGCAGCCCGGACGGCTTGGGCCAGGAATACAGGTACAGCTTCTGGTAGCCGGCCTCGTGCAGCGTACGCACCATGGCCATCAGGCGCGCATGTGGCATGCGGTCTGGCGGCGCGCGCCGGAACAGGATCGGTTCGCCATCGGCATGCTGGACTTCGTCGCTCGACAGGTTCAGGTCGAGCGCGCGCGCCTCGTCGTTGAAACGCGCCGAGATCCAGCCGGTGAGCAGGTTGACGTGGGTGATCACGCCATAGCCGCGATGACGGTGAAAGATGACAGTGCCGGGTGCGACTGCTTTCATGTACGGGGAAAAGAGAGAAGGAAAAACGATGAGGGTACTCATCCAATCCGGACGATTCTAGCGCGTCGCAGTCGGATACACTACCGTTTGCGGCTATCATGACGCACCTTTTTTCTGCGAGTGGATAAACCAACATGACTTTGCGACTCATCGCCACCGGTGGCACTTTCGACAAGCATTACAATGAATTGAACGGTGTGCTCGGCTTTGCTGAAAGCCATTTGCCAGAGGTGATCAAGCGCAGCCGCATGACGGTGCCCGTCACGCTCGACGTGCTGCCGCTGCTCGATTCGCTCGACATGCAGGATGCCGACCGCGAGCGCGTGCTGGCCTCGTGCAAGGGCGCCAGCGAGAAAGCGATCGTGATCATCCACGGCACCGACACCATGCGCGACACGGCCGCCGTGCTCGGCGCCGCCAAGCTCGACCAGACCATCGTGCTGACCGGCGCCATGATCCCATATTCAATTGCTAATTCAGACGCGCTGTTCAACCTGGGCTTCGCCTGCGGCGTAGCGCAGGCCTTGCCGGCCGGCGTGTATGTGGCGATGAATGGCCAGGTTTTCCCATGGGATAACGTGACCAAGAACCGCAGCGAAGGCGTGTTCCAGCCGCTGTAAGCGATAGTTCCATCGCCTGTTTGACGGGGATTAAAAGCGAGGGCAGCCGCGCGCTGCCTTCGTGCGTGACTTCCTATACTGGCTTTCTCTGACACCGCTTCAAAGGAGAAGGCAATGAGCGAACAGCATCCCACGCTGACCACCCGGCAAGGTCATCCCGTCCGCGACAACCAATCCCTGCGTTCGGTCGGCGAACGTGGCCCGGCCACGCTCGAGAACTACCAGTTCATCGAGAAGATCACCCACTTCGATCGCGAACGCATCCCCGAGCGCGTCGTGCATGCGCGCGGCACCGGCGCCCACGGCTATTTCGAAACCTACGGCACGATCGGCGGCGAGCCGGCCTGCAAATATACCTGCGCGCGTGTGCTCAACGAGACGGGCGTGCAGACTCCGGTATTCGTTCGCTTCTCGACCGTGATCGGCGGCAAGGAATCACCCGAAACCGCACGCGATCCGCGCGGCTTCGCGGTCAAGCTGAAGACTGTCGACGGCAACTGGGATTTGGTAGGCAATAACCTCAAGGTGTTCTTCATCCGCGATGCGATCAAGTTCCCCGACATGATCCATGCCTTCAAACCCGATCCCGTCACCAACCAGCAAGAGCCGTGGCGCTTCTATGACTTCATCTGTAGCCATCCGGAAGCGCTGCACATGGTTACCTGGGTCAAGAGCCCATGGGGCATTCCAGCCAACTACCGCGAGATGGAAGGCTCGGGCGTCAACACCTATAAACTGGTTAATGACAAGGGGATTGCGCACCTGGTCAAATTCCACTGGCAGCCCAAGCAGGGCGTGCGCAACCTCACGACGCAACAGGCTGCCGAGATCCAGGGCCGCGACACCAACCACGCCACGCGCGACCTGTACGATGCGATCGAACGCGGCGATTATCCCGAGTGGGAATTCTGCGTGCAGATCATGGCCGACGGCCCGCACCCAGAGCTCGACTTCGATCCGCTCGACGATACCAAGCGCTGGCCGGAAGACCAGTTCCCCCTGCTGCCGGTGGGCCGCATGGTGCTGAACAAAAACCCGGACAATGTGTTCGCAGAAACTGAGCAGTCGGCCTTCGGTACCGGCGTGCTGGTCGATGGCATCGACTTCTCGGACGACAAGATGCTGCAGGGACGTACCCTGTCATATTCGGATACCCAGCGCTACCGCGTGGGGCCGAACTACCTGCAATTGCCGATCAACGCACCGCAAGAAAAAGCCAAGGCACAAACCAACCAGCGCGATGGCCAGATGACCTTCTATGTGGATGGCGATGGCGAGAACAAGCACATCAACTATGAGCCGAGCCTGATCGGCGGCTACCAGGAAGCCGATACGCCGGGCCATGAGTACCGTCCCTGGGTCGAGGGCCATCTGGGACGTTACCAGACCACGACCACGCGCGACGACTATCAGCAGGCTGGCGCACGTTATCGGAGCTTCGAGGATTGGGAGCGCGATGATTTGGTGGGCAACGTCGGCGGCGATCTAAAACAGTGCCCTGAGCCGATCCAGCTGCGCATGGTGTGGCATCTGTGGCATTGCGACGAGGATTACGGTCGCCGTGTGGCGCAAGTCGCCGGGATCGACCTGGAGAAGGCGAAGGCGCTGCCGCCGTTGCCGAATCGTCCGGCGCCGCATGAGGATCGGCAGGGGGCGACATATACCAGCGGGGAGTTGGAGAATGGTGCTGGGGGTGGTGCGACGAGGGAACCGGCCACCAGTGAAGAAGTCGCGGCAGCGAAGTAGGGTTGGCGGCATAGCCGCCAACCCTACCGGGGTTCGACACCGAATGAAGGTTACGCCTTGGCTTCGCCGCCCAAGGCCTCAACCACATCAGTCAACAACTTGGCCAGCTCGCCCGTCATCAGCATGATGTCGTTATCGAAACGCTCATCATCGTTATAAGTCGGGCTCTCGCCTTCCTTGATCACGTCCAGCGGCTTGATGCCCTTGATCGCCAGCGATTCGGTCAGCACGAAGCTGACGCGGTCGTTCCAGGTCATGGCCAGGCGGGTGCACTGCTTGCCGGCGGCGATGTGGCGGCGGATGTCGTCCGGTTCCAGCGTGTGCTTGACGTAACGCACGGCGGCGCGGCTTTCGCCGGTCGCGCGCAGTTCGGTGTCCTGGTCGATCGTGAAGCCGTACGGCGCTTCATCGGCTTCCAGCCAGCCGGTCATCACGGCCACCGGCGATTTTTGCACGCGCAGCGACTCCAGCGGCATCTTGTCCACCGCCTTGAGCAGCAGTTTCACGACATCGTCAGCCTTGGCCGGGCTGGCCGCATCGACCACCAGCCAGCCATTGACCGGATCGATCCAGGTCCAGACATTGCTGCGCAGGGTGAAGGCGCGCGGCAGCAGTTCGTCGGCCACGCGCTCTTTGAGTTCCTTCATCGCCTTTTTACCTGGCGGGAAGCCCTGCTGCTCTTCCATCTCGGCCGCCTTGGCCTTGGCCACCTGGTTGATGACCGATGCCGGCAGCAGTTTCTTTTCGGTGCCCAGCATGATCAGCATCTGCTTGTTGACCACGTGCACCAGGCCGCCGTTGGGGCGCGGCGAATCCCAGCCCTGGCGCAGCAATTCATTGCTGGTCGCAGGCACGAAGCTCTGCGGCTCGAGGGCTTTCTCAAGTTGTTCTGGGGTGTAGGCCCATGGGGCCGGCAGACGGTAGATCTGTAGATTCTTGAACCACATAGGTTATCCGGTAATTTTGCTATTTCGAGGGATCGATATTTTACGCTGCTCAATGGCAACGCCGTATAAAAAGCTCAGGACCTTATCGAATCGTCCAGAACGTCGTCGAACAGCCGCAGCTGCTCGACAATCTCGATATCGCCCAGTCGTACGCCCACGCCCAGCAGGCGTACCGGGCGGCTGGCGCGGGCCCAGCCGGTTTCCATCAGGCGCGCATAGGTCGGAATATGTGGCGCATACCCCACGCACTCGACCGTCGTCTGCTGGAAGTCCGAAAATTTAATTTTGATGAACAGCTTGTTGATGAATTTTTCAGCATTCGCACGCTTGATGCGGCCCAGCAGGTGTTCGTGCAAATCGGGCAGCAAAGCCAGGCAGGCTGCCAGGTCAGGCACGTCGGGCGTATAGGTCTCTTCGGTGCTGATCGACTTGCGCTCGCGCGAGGTGTTCACTTCACGGTGATCGATGCCGCGGCTGAGGTCATGCAGGCGCGCGCCGAAGCTGCCGAAGTGCTCTTGCAGCTTGTCGATGCTCCAGCCGCGCAGGTCGGCGCAGGTTTGCAGGCCGAGCCGGTTCATCTTTTCGGCCGTCACCTTGCCCACGCCATGCAGCTTCTTGACTGGCAGCGCCGCCACGAAGGCGTCGACTTCGTCGGGCCGCACCAGGAACAGCCCATCCGGCTTGTTCCAGTCGCTGGCGATCTTGGCCACGAATTTATTCGGCGCCACGCCGGCCGAGGCGGTGATGCCGACGGTTTCGAAGATGCGGCGCCGGATCTCTTGCGCGATCAGGGTCGCACTGCCTTTGCAATGCGGCGAATCGGTGACATCGAGATAGGCTTCGTCGAGCGAGAGCGGTTCTACCAGGTCGGTGTAGTCCTGGTAGATGTCCATGATCTGGCGCGAGGCGATGCGGTACTTTTCCATCGCCGGCGGGATCACCAGCAGATCGGGGCACAGCTTGATCGCGGTGGCAGTGGCCATCGCCGAGTGGATGCCGAAGCGACGCGCCTCGTAGTTGCAGGTCGCGACCACGCCGCGCTGGTCTTGCCGGCCGCCGACCGCCAGCGGACGTCC
>Ga0265797_10002456_pt1 | contig 31143 bp, 12 predicted proteins | sample P2T30metagenome_FD_192433 | JGI IMG/M metagenome (GOLD analysis project Ga0265797, IMG submission 192433) | Plant litter microbial communities from East Loma Ridge, Irvine, California - P2 T30 | ecosystem: Environmental > Terrestrial > Plant litter > Unclassified | place: USA: California... | reverse complement strand
ATAATTGCCAGTCGATTCGGCTTAGGCTTTTGATAGCAGGTTCGATGAGAGCCAGGTTCGTTCGTGACAAACGTGAAAGCGGTAGGATATTGGCAGTCTCGTTCTTTTGTCTCGCATCCAGAGCATATAGGACGTCTCTGATCACACTATTCAAAATTAGCTACTCATTATTTAGAACACCTAATGTGCTACTAACGTGTATCCGCCTTTTCCGACAAGCCTCGCACCCTTTTGCACGTTTCGGCACACCCACCATGTCGTCGAGTCACTACCTGTGCATTGTTGAGCAACGAAGAGTCCATCGAAGGAGATTGCATCCAGTTTTGGTCATATTCTAGGCAGATGCAGTTGATCCACCTGCAAGTGTGGTTCGAAGGTGGTCCGATACGTCTGCGCTAACCCAATGTGGTGCCATCTTTTGCAGGGTCTCGGCTGTGCGGTACGTATATCTGATTACTGTACACTTCTCAGCCTTGACAGTTGACCTGTACCAGACTTTACTGGCAACGGTTTTGTGAAGAGTGTGCTTCTACCGGAAATCGAGGTAACCGTTTATGGAGCCATTCTTTGAACCCTGGCGCACAAGCTGCGCTGAGAAGATGATCAGTATTAGCACTCACGTTGCAGGCGTGTACTTAAGACTAGAGAGTTGCCCTCTGAAACTATGAGCAAAGTAAGAAACAAACTGTTAACTACAATACCACCCAGCACAACGTTACATCAACAATGTTGTCACCACTCGCTAGCCTGAGCGTCGCCACACTTTGTTGCTACACCCCAGCCGCAATTGCTTCCATACTACTCTGTTTCAAGCTCCGCAAGACTCCGGTACCAGCAACGTGGTTTTTGCTTCTTCTAGCGTGCCTCAGTAAGTTTACAGCCCTAAACGGAGAACCTTCGAGCCGGACAGTTAACATGGGTTTCAAGTTCGCATCGCCGTTTCCGTTTTATCCTTCTTGCTGCCTGACCGGAATGCAGGGATCAATGCTGCGGCTTTTGCCCTCTTGAGTGCTGGTGGCCTGCCTTTGATCCTCGTCACGATCTTGCTTCTGAGTATCATGTGGGTCGTGCATGTCCCCATACCCCGGTTGTCGGTCGACATGGGTGTTTAGCAGAGATTACGAGGGACACCTCGGTTGAGTCTGAATAGATATTGACATCAGCGCAGCAGGCGAACGGAGAACTTGGGCGACTCAGCGTCGCACTACGGCATCGTTACATTGCGTCTTCTATTCTTGACCACCTTGGCATTGACAGTCGCTGGTGTGCGTATGCATGCTCAGCCGGACAATCCGACCATCGTCCACATTGGACAAAGATTGGCGGAAGCTGGTTCTGTCCTCTCGATCTTTCTTCTAGGTCTCTGCCTTGTTGGGGAAGTCTATGCCTGGGTGAACTATCGCTGTACAATGTCACTCAAAAGCCAGAAGGTATACATATCGAAGCTATCCACGGAGGAAATCACTGACAATATCGGCAGTTGTTGAAGGGGAACCTAATGGTCAAACCTTTGCTGTGCCTCAGGCTGATCTACTTCTGCTTGGCAATCTTCAATCTTGACTCAGCGGACAAGATTTGGAATCCTCTGACGGGTTCGGTAGCTGCGTTGGTTTGCATGGCACTCATCCCGGAATTTGTCACAGTTTTGGTGTACTTGTGGGTCGGCTTCACGATTGAACCCAAGGGCACGGTTGGAGAGACAACGATTAGCTTTCCCAAACATAGCGGCCCAAGGAACTGTGAAGAAGGAAGGTAACGTGCAGTGACACAAAATAGCAACACTACTTCTGAAACACACCGAAGCAGAAGTCCAAGAAAGTGTAAACATTTATACTTTTATGTGATATACATTACAGGCATAATACTTGCCCTAGCTCTAGCTAGATTCAGGCTGAAGGAACTTCCACAGCCTGCCAAACTCAGAGTCCTCGCCCTGCGCTAGCAACTCGTGAGGGTCGCCGATCTCCGCGATTTTACCTCCGTCCAAAACGACGACGGTGTCGTGGTCCAGGATGCTCTCCAGGCGGTGAGCGACGGTGATGATGGTCTGGCTGCCGAAGTTCTGCCTGATCACCTTCTGCATGATCTCGTCGGTGTGCTCGTCGACGGTACTGGTCGCTTCGTCCAGGACCAGGATCTGGCTGGGGTTGAGCAGCGCGCGCGCCAGGCAGAACAGTTGTTTTTGGCCTTGCGAGAGGTGCAGCTCGGAGATGTCGCTCGAGAGGCCGTCGGAGCCCTTCTCTTCGACTAGCTCGAGGAGTTGGACGACTTCGAGGGCGTCGCAAATTGCGTCGACGTTGTGGACGTTTCGCGGGTCGATGTTGTCGCGGACGCTGCCTTGGATGAAGACGCCGTCTTGGGTGATGGAGTTGATGCGGGAGCGGATGTCGTGGCGTGGGAGTTGGGAGATGTCAAGGCCGTCGATGAGGATTTGGCCGGCGCTGAGGTCGAGCATGCGGAAGAGGGTCATGGCCAAGGAGGACTTGCCACTGGGAGGATGTTAGCAATGCTGTTGGGATGCATAAGTAGAATGGAGTGTAGGGGTTCTTACCTTCCGGTTCTACCGCATAGACCAATCTTGTCACCAGGCTGGATCGTCAATGACAACTCCTTGATGGCGAGATGAGTCTGAGAGTAGCCAGCGGAAATCTTGTTGAACTCAATCTTGCCCTCTTGTGGCCAGGAGTTCGGCACCGCTTGACTGCTCGCATCCGTCTGTCCTTCACGAGGAGTCTTCTCGGAGTACTCCTTGATTCTGGCAATCGAACCAATGTGTGTTTCCAAGTTTGTCCAGAACTGAATCAGCATCTTGATGCTTTGGGTGAACAAGACCACGTTGTACAGGGCGACGCCCATGTATGCCGTATTGGTGCTGTCGAGGGTAGCAACGAGAATCATTAGAATCACAGCGATACCCGCAACCATCAGATCGAGGGTAAGACTGAGCCAGCGCTGAATTGCGTTCATCATGTAGAAAGGCCTCTGGGAAAGCTCGAGTAGCTCAAAGTTCTTCTCCTCCATTGGGTGCTGCCAGCCGAACGCGCGAATCGATGGCAATCCCTTGAGGGTGTCTGTGAAGTGAGCAAAGAGTGGAGCCTTGGCCTCAATATCGAGCAGACGAAGCTGTCGTGAGGTGCGGAGATAAACTCTCTGCACTAGATAAAGGAAAAACAAAAGGAAGGGAAATGAAATTGCAGCGTACGATGCCGCTACACCGACCAGAATAATCTGAGCCAAGCAGAGGAAGCCGGTGGCGACAACGTTGATAGCTGCCACGGGTAGGTCCATGTCGATGAGTTGCAAGTCTTGACTGAAGCGGTTGAGAATGCTGCCGGTGTCTGTGATTGACAAGAAAGACATCTTGGCCCCGAGAGTGGTCTCTAGAAGAATGCGGTGGAAGTTTGCGCCTGAGATCGGGACCATGGTAACAATCAACTGGTAAGATCCGGCGAGCAATGCAACCATAGCAATGCCGCCAAGCATTGCATAGATGCCCATGTAGTAGTTCTTGCGCCCGGTAGGGTCGGCATCGCTGGCCCACCATTTGAGCCAGATACTAGGGAACGACAAGCAGAAAACGAAGACAGCCATAGCACCGATGAAGATCAAGGTTGGCCCCCAGCCGACGGACTTGACGTAGTACATGTAGGTTGCGGTGTCTCCTTCCTGGCGAGTTTTGTCGTGTTCTTTAACCACTGCCTCCTTGACCAAAGGGACTTCTTGGATGGTGGGGATGACCGCAATGGCAGGTTCATACTTCCAGTCAGGCAGGCCCAGAGCGAAGGAAGCCACGTAACCACCCTTTTTATCCAGAGTGTCGAAGCCTCCAGTCTCAGAAACACGGCCTTCACCATCCAGTGAGATGATGTGGTCGGCGTATGGAACACGTTTGACAGAAGACGATGAGATGATGACCGTGGCGCCAATCTCGCGGAGGAGTCCAGAAGTGCCGAGCAGATTGTGGAAGATCTGGTTCTCAGTGGAAGCATCGAGACCACTGAAAGGATCGTCCATCATGATGACAGTCTTGCGCGAGTAGATAGCACGAGCAAGCGCGATACGCTGGCTCTGACCTCCACTGAGCGCGGTGCCTCCGCTGCCGATGATAGTATCCTCACCAGCAGAAATTTGCTCAAGATCCTTGTCCAAAGCACATGCTCGGAGGACGGTGGAGTACCACTTCGCATCGAAATCCAGCATTGCAGTGATACTATCGCGGATGCTTACGTTCATGTGCCAAGGCGATTGCGAGCAATAGGCCATGGAGTCAACTTGAGCGTGGATCGAGCCTCCCATGCGAGGCACTTCTCCAAGCATGGCCTGCAGAAGTGTCGATTTACCAGAGCCGGAAGGACCAATCAGCATGGTGAAAGTGCCTGGTGCGATTGTTGCAGTGATGTCCTTCAGGATAGGCTCCTTTTCTGTGTCCCAGCCGAAGCTCGCCTTTTCCATGTCAATAGCCGCCGAACCAGACAGCGCCAGGAACGGGTTCTCTGGGTGCAAAGGCTTCGCCTCCATCTCAATGTCACCTTCCTCGGAAGCGCCACGTACAGACTTCGAGGTAACATCAACTTGACCCTTCTTCGAATCAGAAGTATCGTCTTTGGCGGTACGTGCGGACTGAACCGTCTCTTTGTTGAGGAACTCTTCAATACGAGTAAATGATCCGGCCGATGCAGCAAATTGCATCAATGCCATGACCAACGTCAGAAGCGGATCCGTGCCCAGCGCAAAGATAGACAGCGATGTGTAGATCTTTGAAGTGGAAATTGCGCCACTGGTGAGACCAACGAAAGTGCCGATGGTGGCGATCGGCGAGAAGACACGAGCCAGCCACGCGAACGCCATGTTGACGACCAGCAGCTTTCGGAACATGGCAGAGTCACGCATCTCATCCATACGAAGACCATGCAGCGAGTTGAGCAGGACGTTCTCTAGACCCATCATCTTGATACCCTTAAGGGAGCTTAGCATGTTTCCAGTGGATGAAAGACGTTTCTCGATAGCTTTGAGCCAATTTGCTTGGTGCTGGCCAATGCCTCCCATGGCAACCAATGATGCGAGAAGAGCAAAGACCATGACACCCACGTTCACCGCAACGGCAACACCGAGTTCCTGCTGCAGGAGGAAAATTGCGAGTCCAATCTCGAGAGGGTTGGCCCACATGTCGGTAATGGTGGACCATCCCTGGACGATACGCTCAACATCAGCACTCATAAGCGTGACAGAGTTGGCTGGGTCGGCATCTGTCAGAGAGAGGCTTGTTGCCTTTCGGTAGATCATGGAAACGAGACCTCCACGGAGCATAGTAATCGCGCGGTAGGTGCGATGTTGATGTTGACTCAAAGTGATGGCCATGCCGACGTAGACAAGGAAGTAGGCTCCAATGAGAGCATAACCAACGTTGCTGTTGTATTGCGAAGGCTCGTTGCTTGACACAGCCAGAGCACGCTTCAACAATAGTGGCTGGGCAAAGGTGAATCCAATGAGCGCAAGTCGGGCAGGCGCAGCGGACAAGAGCGGCCATTTGAGGGTGGAAATGGCAGTTCCAAGGAGAGACGCTTTTCCTTGAGCCTTATTCGCATCCCAGGAGGTCGACAGAATGAGGTAGCTGTTCTTTGCGCTGAGAGACTTGTCCAGGACAGGCAGATCAGGCACCTCGAGAGTGCTAGAGTAGCCACGAATAAATGTCGGATTGATCCACCAGAATAGAGCTCGGTTCACCATATCAGCGCGAGCCTCGGGGCTGGCATCGCGATAAGGTGACGTGGGCGCTTGGCGCTTAGGCAGGGACTCAATGGCGAAGAGGCCAATTTTGACGGCGAAGGCGATTGTGTAGAGAACAGCGATGCGATGAGACACCGGAGAATAGTCCTGACGGAGCCATAACGTCCGGACGCAGGCGATGTCCAGAATTATTGTAATGAAAAGATAGAATTGATGCAGAAGAGAAGGTCGGACAGAACGAGTGTGTTGTAAAAAGGAAGTGCAACCTAGGAAGAGAAGACCGACTCCGGTTACAGCACCTGTGGCGACAGATGCCTTGGTGCTAGTTGATCCTGGAGTGGCCCATACGCCGGCCAGGGCGAAGTAGAACGCTGCAGCACATGTCCAACCAGCCTGTTGAATGTCGGATTAGTGTACGTGGTTTCTTGAGGGCAAGATGGGAATACGAACAGGTTTAACGGCACCGAGCCATGATGAAGCTGTTACGACTGGAGAGCGTAGAAGCGATGGAAAGGTAGCAGCTGCGATTACAATGGCCAACGAAATTGGCAAGAGAACCAAGATTGATTCCTCAAAGAGCAAAGGAAAATCGAAACCACCACGACACTGGCCTGCGTACAACCGCACTGTGTTGTCGATGCTTGTGCAGTCTGCCATTTTCAGTGATGAAACGGGGACGGATCAAAAGAGTGAAAGGCGTTTGGCGTTGAGGTGACACAGTCTCTCCATCGGCGGTGGACTGATGTGAGGAAACGACAACGACGAAACGCAGGTATCATCGAAGACGCGAAAGCTCAAAGACCTGCCCATTGATCATCGACGGTTCAAACGTGCCCGATGAGGCCAGCCTCCACGACCCGGTACTTCGGGCGAGGATTAGCAAGTGATCGACAAAAAGCCGAGAGATTGGCGGCCATAGCGCCAGGGGGAAAAGGTATTTGTGATGAACAGTGGGACGGATTTCTTGCGTGCAAAGGTCGGTTTGGGCATAGCGCAGGTAACTAGCGATCTGGGTTGGCGGTACGGTACGCTGCTGCGAAGTAAGGCTGCTAGCTTGGTGATATGTGACCAGTGATGAGACAATGCGGAGACTCTAGAAAAATGGCCGGCCAGGGAATTTTCCGACCGTTGACACTTGCCGATCCACCATGCGTGGTTGAGATTGAGTGATGAAGAAATCCGCGCTTGAGGAAAATCGCAATCAATGTGGGAAATGTTCGGTGTCGATCTCCTCACGATTCATGCCGACCATGGCACACCCCAGTACACGGCAGGCTGACGAAACATATATCCGGTGCGTGGCTTTCGCAGCTGTCAAAGTATAATAGCACGATCGTGGCGACGCCGCCTCCGCCACATACGGCATATGACCGGCATGCATAGTGCCTTTGGCGCTACTGTATTTGCACGACATCACGTATAGGACGGCGTACGGCACGCATATTAACAGAGCATGGTATAGGACGTAGTAGGACGGTAGCGCCTGTGGCACATTCGATAGTTTTCTTAGACTGGGCCAAGGGTTGCGAGTCGCTCTTCCAAGTCCCTACTCTCTGGTAGCGATCACAGTGCACGAGTGCATCGCAGATCATGCCGATGCAGGGGAGCACAGGAAGGAAGCACGGCTCCTTGGACTCTCTTGGGGCTCGGACTGCCGAGTTCGTCAGGCCGAGTACCTCAGCCTCTGCGATCTCTGCGAACTCTGTGAACTCCTTGACACTGGGGTGTTTCCACCAAAAGGATTGGGGCTCTAGCGAGTAAGGACGTGTCAAGCATGGGTGCTTGCCTGACGAGCCACCGTGCCTCGACCCATGTTTTCGTTTGCTTTTTAGTCCACCGCCTATAAACAGTAATTTCAGGATAAAAGGATCGTAAGTTTGCGCCTAGAGGAACGGATCGCGTGCTCCCGAACGCGCCAGTCTCGGCGTTGACATTGGCTTTTCTCCGATTTCCCATGCGAAATATACCCATTACTCAATCACAGTCACCAGCGACACGGCACATGATTTCCGCCGCGTTCATAGTGGGCTCCCCCAGTATACCCGTGCGGTGGCTATGATGCTTCAATTGGCTCTCACCCCGAGAGTGGGGGTCATGAATGATGCGCCACCTACTGCATTGCGCGAAAACGAACGAGGGAAGGGCGCCAATGCCTGTTTCGATGGAACAACCTGACGAAAGGAGGTAGGCTAGCAGAGCTTCTAGGTAGGAGTCGCATCTGGTCGATCGATATGCTGATCTTTACGGAAAATCCCCTTTGTGCCTGTGTTTTCGATCACGTCTCTGTCCGTTTGCATATTGCCTACTCTTCTACTCACATCTACATGTGGTGCTCCTCCTCATAACGCTCATCATAGCCTAATCGTTGTACACCAATTACACACAAGATGGAGAAACAATGCCTTCTTCCCATCTTCCCTAATCCTGCGAGTCGCAGCGCCAACAACAGAACAACAGCGTCTGTAACAGTATCGTTACCAGACCATGACCTCGACCTCCTCAAATCCACCTACACAACTGCTGCTGTCATCGATGCCCTTCTAATCAAGGCGTGGGCTATTGTGTTGCGCTGCTACACTGGCTCCGACGACGCAAGCCTTGGCTATCAAGCCGAGCTACCAGGCGGTGATGAACGCCTGGAGAGCCACCTTGTGGCGATTCGCATTGGAGATGAAGATAAAATCTCCGAGCTGCGACGACGAGAGATATCCACCTTGAGAAGTGACTCCGATCATTTCGACTTTATCTCATTCAACACCGTCTTCCTTCGCAAGATCGAGAAGGAAGATGTCGACTCCACCTCATCAGAAACCATTCCAGAGGGCTGCCGGATACGATTCTGTATAGAAGACTATTTCGGCCGCCCTTCGCTCAGTCTCGAATATTGGCGTGACGAGATGTCAACCGGCCACATCACCTGCATGGCCCAAGTCTTGAGCCAGATCATCACCCAACTCCTGGCTTCCGAGGACAGAACAATCGGACAGCTCGACTTCTTTACACCACAGGACAGCACGCGTGTTGCCAAGTGGAATACCTCAATGCCCCCAACTGTTGACAGCTTGATCCACAACATTGTTTCTGAACAATGTCGCAAGTGGCCCGTAAAGGAAGCCATCTGCGCATGGGACGGAAGCTTCACATTCAGCGAGTTTGACTCCATTACCACACGACTAGCCAGCTACCTGCAAAGTCAGGGTGTGGGCCCTGAAACAATGGTCCCTCTCTGCTTTGAGAAGACAGTACGTTCATTGAATCCTCTTATGTTGTGTAGCACCAACTAATGCTTCACGCTCAGAAATGGTACACCATCGCAGTATATGCGGTGTTGAAGGCCGGTGGCGCATTTGTGCCTCTGGATCCCTCACATCCCGAAACACGTCTACGATCACTCATCGAGAAAGTTGGAGCCAAGCTTGTCTTGACTTCTTCCGAGCAACAATCGAAACTAGCACTCACGACACGCCTTCCCGTTATTGCGATTGACGACGATCTCCTTTCTAAATGCATCTCGTCTGTAATTGATGAACGTGTTACGCCCGACAACGCAGCATACATTATTTTCACTTCCGGTTCCACCGGAGAACCCAAAGGAACCGTCATTGAACACAGAGCGTTCTCATCGAGCTGTCAAGCCCACACGCCAGCACTGCGTCTAACACCCGACTGCCGCGTTCTGCAATTCGCCGCGCACACTTTCGATGCCAGCTTGGCCGAGATCCTTTCTGGCTTGATGAATGGCTCCACACTCTGCATTCCCAGCGAAGAGTCTCGTGTCAACGACCTGCCTGGTGCAATCAACAAACTACGCGCGAACTACATCTCACTGACTCCTTCGGTCGTGGAGTTCTTGACGCCTGCCATGATACCACAGGTGCAAACCGTTATTCTTGCTGGTGAGGCTATGGCCGCTCATCAGAGGGATATGTGGTGTGGTATCAACCTGGTGAACGGTTTCGGTCCCACGGAAACGTGTATCACATCGGCAGGAAACCCCAACGTCACCCGTGAGACGGACGTGAAAGACATTGGTCTGCCCGTTGGTGGACGTTGCTGGATTGTGGACCCGAACGATCATCATCGTATGATGCCTGTTGGTATGTAGTTCCAATGTGCGCAGTGGGTTCCCGCTGTATAGCGACTAACTCTACTGGCAGGTGCGGTTGGCGAGATGTTGGTGGAAGGACCGACCCTTGCGAGAGGGTACCTCAACAACCCGGAGAAGACTGCCGAAGCATTTATTTACGCCCCAAGCTGGGCAACGGACACTAACGAGGCAGGCGAGAAACGAAGATTCTACAAAAGTGGAGATCTGGTAAGGTACAACTCGGCTCAAGGAGCACTAACATACATTGGCAGGAAAGACACTCAAGTGAAGTTACACGGACAGCGTGTGGAGCTGGGCGAGATCGAGACTCGCTTGACCGCAGATGTCGATATCCAGCTCGCTGTTGTATACGTACCAAAAGCCGGATACGCAAAAGGAAAACTGGTTACAGTCTTCTGTTTCACCGGAGCAAATCACACAGAAGCACGCGAGCTTCTACTGGAGCATGCATCCGAACAGCGCATCACAGGCCTCCGCCAGCGCATTGGAACTGTTCTGCCCACTTACATGGTCCCTGGAATCTGGCTCAGCGTGGAGTCACTTCCTCTGCTCTCTTCAGGCAAGCTTGATCGCAAGAAGGTTGCTAGGTGGCTCGAGGAAATGGAGGAGGACCCTCAGTTCACACTTCACGGAGACGAAGAAGTCGACCCGTCTCTTTACACTCCGGCGAACGAAACGGAGAAACTACTGGCGGAAGCTTGGAGCCGTGTCTTGAACATTCCTGTGCACCGTCTAAAACTGACCGAAAGCTTCCTCAAGCTCGGTGGTGACTCTCTGACTGCAATGACATGTACGAACCTTTGCAAAAGAGCAGGCTTTGGAGTCAGCGTACAGGATATATTGCGCCGCACTTCCATCCGTGATCTTGCTTTGCACACATCCGCCATCGAAGCACCTACATCTTATGAAGAGATGCTGGAGGAGAAGTTTGACCTCTCGCCTATCCAGTATTTGCACTCTCTTGTGCGTACTGAGGGTCAAAGCTACTTCAACCAAAGCATCCAAACCCGTGTACAACAGAACCTCAGCGAACTCATGCTTCGCAGCGCCATCTCGGCTCTCGTGGCCCGCCACGGCATGTTGCGCGCGCGATTTTCTCTGGAAGGCCCTGAGCAAAAGATGCAACAGCGCATCACTGCGGAGATCGAATCTTCGTTCCGTCTCAACTGCCAGAGCGTCCAGAACGAGACCTTGGTGGATCACGTTATTTCTACAAGCCAACAGTCCATCAACTGCTTTGTCGGCCCGCTGCTTTCGGTGGACTTGATCAATGTGCCTGGGCAAGGTCAGATTTTGTCGCTCGTTGGCCATCATTTGGTGGTTGATATTGTATCGTTCCGCTTGATTCTCAGCGATCTGGAAGAACTGCTTCTTGAACCTGGCAAGACTGCAGTGCCAACACCATCGATGCCATATCAAATGTGGACGGCCAAGCAGCTCCAGCAAGCAGAGGCCGATACCGAATCCGCTACGGAGTTCGACTCTGCGCCTCCGCACAACTTCGATTTCTGGGGAGTGGATAACAACATCACTTATGGTCAAGTGAAATGCTCTACCTTTGAGGTTTCCCAGGAGAGCACATCTTTGCTCCTGACAGGCTGCCACGAGAGCTTGAACACCGAGACAGTAGACTTGCTACTGGCGTGTATGTTGCACTCATTCGCAGAAGCCTTCCCAGATGGTCCCACCCCCGTAATCAACAACGAAGGACACGGTCGCGAGCCATGGGACCCTTCGATTGACATCTCCAGGACTGTTGGCTGGTTCACCACTTTGTACCCAATTTGGGTATCAGGCATCTCTGCTGGCCAGGACTTGCTTCAGACCGTCGCCTGCGTCAAGGACATGCGCCGCCGTGCCACTGATAACGGACGCGCTTTCTTTGCTCACAGGACTCTCACTGCCTCCGGTCGCGAGAGATTCCCGCACCCCGTCCCTATGGAGATGAGTTTCAACTACCTTGGTCAGAACCGCGATTTGCAGAACCAAAAGGGTCTGTTCCATCTCGCGGACACCATGGTTGGCGAGACTCGTGAAGGTGGCGGTGCCGCCGACTACGGTCGCCAGACTCCTCGCTTTGCTCTCTTTGAGATTTCTGCTGCGGTCATCGAAGGACAACTACGCTTCACGTTCTCCTATGGAAGGTCCATCTTGCACCAGGACAAGGTGCAAACATGGTTGAAGAACTGCCAGATGCTTCTGGAGAAGCTACCGCATCAGCTGCTGGCCGCTCCCCCAACCAAGACTGTGAGCGACTTCCCCATGCTCAAGATGAGCCACGAGCAGCTGGAGCACATCGAATCTGGCACCCTCCCACGATATGGAATCACGTCACTTCATGCTGTGGAAGACATGTACCCCTGTACACGCATGCAGCAAGGTATATTGCTCAGCCGCTGCCGCAACCCTCTGTTGTATGCTGTACACACAACCTTCGAGGTACGCGGCATGGGCTCCGTGCAAGAGACTACTCGCGGTATTCTTGCTGGCTGGTCGAAGCTCGTCTCGCATCACTCAATGCTCAGAACCATCTTTGTTGACAGGTTGACCCCTGGTACACCCTTCGGACAAGTCGTTCTGAAGGATATCGGCTATGCTGAGCCTGCCCAGCTCACGTGCGATGATGAGCACCACGTGCTATCCACTTTCGCCAGCCGTGACATTGTCCCTTACCACGACTCGCACCGCTTCTCTGTTTGCAGCGTCAACAACTCTGGCAAGGTATTCTGCAGGCTGGAGATGAACCATGCCGCCATGGATGGTGCTTCGATCTCGATCCTGCTCCGCGACCTGAAGTCTGCTTGCACCAAGTCGTTCTCGGAAGGCGCGAAGCCTGAATTCAAGAACTTTGCCAAACACGCCCAGAAGCAGACATCCCATGACAGCATGAAGTTCTGGACATCATACCTAGATGGAGCACAACCGTGCCATATCCAGCTCAACCCCAAGGGCAACAACCTGGCCAACAGGTCCTCAATTCGTACATCTCGCATCGAGCTCAAGGACTACTCCCGCCTGAACAGCTTCTGCGAGTCCGCAAACATCACTCAGTCCACTGTCTTCAATGTGGCCTGGGGTCTGCTCCTCGCGTTCCTGACGCAATCCGATGATGTCTCTTTTGCGTACACCACTTCACTTCGCGATGCTCCTGTTGAAGGTATCGACTCTATGATTGGCCCGGTGATGAACCTCAACGTCTGCCGCATCAAGCTTTCTGCTGCTGGTGCAGGTTTGAGCCTGTTCGATGTCCTGCAAAAGACTCAAGACGACTTCGCTGCCTCTCTGCCGCACCGCGCCTGCTCTTTGATTGATGTCCTGCATGAGATGAAACAGGGCGACAAGTCGCTTTTCAACAGTGGAGTCTCATACCGGAAACTGCCTCCTCAAACACAGACTACTGGAGCTGATGCCGTCCAGTTCGTTCAGAAAGGCTTTATTCATGACCCCGCTGAGACTGCCGTGTACGTCAACGTCGAAGCCACTGACAAGTCTGCTACCATCGAACTGAACCACTGGACGGATTGTCTGTCTGAAGCGCAAGCTGAGCTCATTGCTGAGCTTTACGTCGAGAAGATTGAGGACATCATCCGCGACTCTGGCAAGCAACAGATCGTGGGGGATCTCCGCCAGATTGGCGACGAGGAGAAGTTCATCTTTGGAGAGCAAGAGCAAGAACAAGACCTATGGGCCGAGGCAATTGCTAACGTGGAACCTTGTCTCCTCCCTTCGATGGTCGGAGTCGACTCTGCTCCTGAAGAAGTCGGTGTGCACTCTATGGTGCAATACTCTGTCCAGCAGCCCGCCAAACTCCTGCAATTCTGCAAGGAGAACGACTTTGATGCACCGATTCTCTACCAATTCGTTTGGGCGGTCGTACTTCGACTGTACTCAGGAAAATCGCAACCATGCTTCGGAACTCTGGATACACTTGACGCAGGCCACCGTCTGGGATACCGCGTTGTCAATACCGAAGATGCCACACCAATCATGGAGGCTCTCCGGCAGTTGAAGAATGACTCTGCGTCTCAATCTGCTGCTTGGCTCTCCGCTGGTAAAGCCGCTCAGCAGAATGCCAATGCAGAACTGCCATTCGATACCTTGGTTTACACCAAATCAGGCGAAGAAGCAGCTACCACTGCGACCATCAACAGTCTGTTGTCAGGTGGCAACGTGAGCGCTGTTCTGCTCAATCCTGCACCTTTGACCCGTCGCTCCGGACTGGTCAAGCTGTACCACTCCAAGAGCCATTCAAGAGACTTCATTGAAGCAATGACGAACTGCTTCCTGCACATCTTGGCCCAATTGCCCACTAAGGCTCGTCAATCGATCGCCGAGTTGGACTTCGTTGACGACAAATCGTGCGCTCGCTTCGAGGAGTGGAGCTCTCCCATGCCTCGTGTCCACAGATGTTGCGCGCATGATATTATCGTGGAGCAAGCGATCCGCCAACCATCCGCACCAGCGGTCAGCGCTTGGGATGGCAGCCTTGACTACTCTGAGCTCATTGCACTCTCTAACCAATTTACACTGAAGCTGCAATCTCTTGGTGTCGGACCAAATGTTTATGTGGCATGCTTGTTTGACAAATCAATGTGGGCGGTCGTTGCTCAGCTGTCAGTCATGCGAGCTGGAGGTGCATTCGTCTCCCTCGATCCTACCCACGCGGAAGAACGTCTGCGTACTCTCGTGGGCGAGATTCAGGCTCCTGTGGTGCTCTGCTCCGCGTCTCGCCTGGACATTGCTGAGCGAATTTCGGATATGGCTATCGCTCTTGAGAAGGAAGAGCTGATAGACGATTGTCCGATGCTAGACGCCGCGACAGTCGAGACAGCGTACACAGACCCAGCTTACGGTGTTTTCACCTCCGGTACAACTGGCACGCCCAAGCTTACTGTTGTCGAGCACGCCGCCCTCACTGTCTCTGCAGCTGGATGGAAGGATATCCTAGGATTCAGCGAGCGTGCGCGCGTATTCCAATTCTCGGCTTTCACCTTCGATGTCGCAGTCATGGACGTCTTCTTCACTCTGCTCAATGGTGGCTGTATTTGCATGCCCAGTGAAGCAGACCGCATGAACGATCTGGCAGGTGCGATCAATCGCTCTGGCGCTACACTCATGTCACAAGTGCCCAGTCTATTTGCCACAATCGACCCAGCTTCCGTCCCCACCCTCCAGTATCTGGTTTCCGGCGGCGAGAAGATGTCTCCTGCATTCATGGAACAGTGGAAGAGCCGCCACGTTGTCAATGCTTATGGCCCCTCTGAGTCCACGGTCGTAGCGACAGTCAGCATTAAATCTGATGGCTCTGGTGAGCTGATCAACAACGATGGTACTGATATCGGTGTCCCGGCTTGTGGTCGCGCTTGGGTCGTGGATGCGGAAAACCCCAACAAGCTTCTTCCACACGGCGCGACCGGAGAGCTTGTGCTCGAAGGCCCCAACGTTGGTCGTGGATACCTTAACAACCAGGCGAAGACCGACCACGCGTTTGTCAAGAACCTGCAATGGACAAGCGATGTCCGTCTAAGTACCATTTTCAACGGACAGGTTCAGCGCATGTACCGCACTGGTGATCTTGCACGCTTCGCAACTCACGGATCTTTGACTTTCTTGACCAGGAATGACACACAGGTCAAGTTGAAGGGTCAGCGTGTCGAGCTGGAAGAGATCGAGCATCATGCCTCCATTCTGGCTGCCACAGATGTTCTAGTCGATATAGTCACCCCCAAGGAGAACACAATGGCTGCTGGCCTTGCTGCATTCTTTGTTAGCAGTGTTGAGAGTGGCGAGCCTACCGGCAGCCTGCTCCTTCCCATGACTGCGTCAAGACAGAAAGTAGTCGATGGTCTTCGTCAAGGACTACCGCACCATCTTCCGCTCTACATGGTCCCGACTTTCTACTTGCCATTGAGCCACATCCCACGTACAACTTCGTCGAAGCTGGACCGCCGCGGTCTGCAGACCATGGCGGCCGCATTGACCAAGGACGCGATGAGACCGTATACCAGCACTGCGAGCGTTGCTGTGGACGCTCCCAAGACTGGTCTGGAGCCTTTGCTTCGCGGTCTTTGGGAGAAGGTCATGCACCTCAGCGCTGGATCCGTCACCGACAACGACAGCTTCTTCGGACTCGGCGGTGACTCTTTCGCCGCTATGACTCTGGTCAGCGCTGCTCAAGCGAAGGGTCTTTCTCTCACGGTCGCTGATGTGTTCACTCACCCAACCTTGGTGGACATGTGCCATGCTTGCCAAACCAATGACCCCAAGCAAGCCGAACGTGCTTTGTCCACAGAGCCATTCTCCTTGATTCCAGCAGGCGCATCATGCGAAGAGGTCTTGGCCGATGCTTCTGACGTTTGCGATGTTGAAATGGAAGCCATCGAAGACGTCTATCCTTGTAGCCCGGTGCAGTCTGGCCTCATTACCTCTTCTACCACGAAGCCGGGTGCATACGTGGTCAGGTCTATCTACCGACTTGCAGACTCCGTCGATCTCGAAAAGTTCCAGGCGGCCTGGCAGCGTACTGTTGATGAACTCGCCATCTTGCGTACCAGGATCGTTCACACAGCCGATGCTGGCTTCTGTCAAGTCGTTCTACGCAAGTCGACCATCCAGTGGAACTACGCTAGCCACTTGCCCAAGCACTCCAACAACGTTCCTGCTCTTCCCAAGTCCGAGGGTGACGTTCTTACCGACTACACCATTGTCAACACTGGATCGGAACGTTTCTTTGCCTGGTCTCTGCATCACGCTGCGTACGACGGCTGGAGTATCGGCCTGATGCTGCAAATTGCACAAGAGCATTACATGGACATTGCAAGCGTCCACAAGACCACACCAGCACCATACAGCCTGTTCATCGACTACCTTTCACAGACTGACTCCGCTGCATCCGACGCGTTCTGGAAGACCAACCTTGACGGATTCAACACACCTGCTTTCCCTGTCATCAAGGATACCTCGCGCCAAATCGTGTCAGGATCTCGTCAACACAACACTATGGATTTGCCTTCAATTTCCAACACCGAAGTAACTCTACCTGTAATGATCAGGGCGGCCTGGGCTATGACCATTGCCGACCAGTCCGAAGCGGCAGATGTGGCGTTTGGAGAGACTTTGATGGCTCGCAACATCAATCTCCCCGGCGTCACCACCATGGCAGGACCCGTGCTCACAACAGTCCCAACCAGAGTACAAGTGAACAACAAGAACACTGTCCTCTCCTTGTTGCAGAGTATCAACCAGCACATGATCGATGTCATTCCCCACCAGCATGCAGGCGTACAAAGAATTCGCCGTTTGGCGAAAAGCGCCTCGACCGCCTGCGACTTCCAGAACCTCCTCGTTGTCCAGTCTGACGATCAGGCATTGGAGAAGTCGGTTTGGGACTTTGCGGATATTCAAGCAGGCGAGGAATTCTTCACCCACCCATTGGTGATTGAGTGTAAGGTGGCGGGCTCCAAGATCAAGACTACAGCCCACCATGACGAACATGTCATTGCCGCCGATAAGGTTAACCGCCTGGTCGACCGATTCAACTTCATCCTGAAGCAACTCGCCGAGCTTCCCAAGAACTCCGACATCACTGTCGGCCACATCGATCTCGTTGGCCCTTCGGACAAGGCCCAGATTCTCAAGTGGAACAGCGACCGCATTGAGCCAATTGAGAAGACCATTCACGATCTTGTCTTCAAGCAAAGAGTTTTGCAGCCAGATGCTGAGGCGATCTGTGCTTGGGATGGCACTCTCACGTACCGCGAAATGTGCGACCATGCAGCAGTCTTTGCCCACTACCTAGTGTCCCTAGGACTCGAGAAAGAGATGTTCGTTCCCGTGTGCATGGATAAGTCAGCCTGGATGGTTGTTGCCATCCTCGGTGTGCTTGCAGCCGGTGGAGCGTACGTCCCTCTTGACCCTGCGCACCCAGCGTCTCGCCACGCAGAGATCATCGAAGATGTCGGCGCGACGTTCGTTATCTGCTTGCCGAAATACACCTCAAGATATGCTTCCAAGGTCGAGACTGTACTGGCTGTCGACCGTAGCGTCTTCGACTCCATGAAGAAGATGTCCAGCGAACGCCCTCTAGGCCGCTCTGCAAGCACCAACATGGCATACGCCCTGTTTACATCCGGCAGCACCGGAAAGCCGAAGGGTATCGTCACTGAGCACGCATCATTCGTTACCAGTGTGAGCGCTTTCGGACCTGTGGTCCATCTCAACCGAGGCACTCGCGCTTTCCACTTCGCTTCGCTCACATTCGATGCTGCTGTCATGGAGATCTGGGGAACCCTCATCTTCGGTGGATGTGTCTGCATTCCAAGCGAAGAGGACAGACTCAACGATGTCGCTGGAGCGATGAGTGCTATGCGCATCGAATGGACTTTCTGCACACCTTCCGTTGCGTCAATCATTGAGCCGTCTAGCGTGCCGACCCTCAAAACTTTGGTCTGCGGTGGAGAAATGATCTCGGCTGAGGTTATCAACAAGTGGACTCCGTATGTCGAGGTCATTAACGGCTATGGTCCTACAGAAACTTCGGTCTTCGCGACACTGGCCAAGATCACTCCTGCGAGTGAGCCAGCCTGTATTGGACATGGCATTAGGTCGACCTGCACATGGGTCGTCGATCCTGATGACCACGATCGCCTGACTCCCGTTGGATCCGTTGGTGAGCTAGCCTTGTCAGGTCGCGCTCTTGCAAGGGAGTACCTGAACAACCCGGAAAAGACAAACGCTGAGTTCATCGACAACCCACGATGGGCTGCCGCATTCCCTACCACCACCGCCAACCGCATCTACAAGACTGGTGATCTGGTCCGATACTACCCCAACGGCGCCATCGAGTGCCTTGGCCGCAAAGATCACCAGGTAAAGTTGCACGGCCAGAGAATGGAGCTTGGTGAGATTGAGTCACGCCTAAGCCAGATGGACAGCATCCGCCACGCCATCGTCCTCTTGCCCAAGACTGGTCTGATCAAGAAGAGACTCGTTGCAATCCTGGCTGTCAATGCGGGCGACAAGTCACTCAAGTCGACCAACGACTGCCAGCTTGTGGACCCTTCGATCATGCACGCCGCGAAACTTCCTGAGGTGCAGGCTTCTTTGGAGAAGCAGCTGCCCATCTACATGGTTCCTCAAGCCTGGGTGGTCATGCAATCCCTGCCAATGCTTGTTTCTGGCAAGATCGACCGCAAGCAGATCACAGCCTGGATTGAGCAGCTCGACAAGCCAAACTACGAGCGGATCATGAAAGATTACGACGACATCAAGCGCGGCAAGGTACCTGTGCCTGAAACTAAGCCAGCAGAGACTGGCGTCAGCACTTCCGACATTCTTCGCGATGTATGCGCTCAAGTGCTCAACCTCGAGGCCGCCGATCTGGACATGCAGCGTTCTTTCCTCAGCCTTGGTATGTATATCGTCAATACCTTAATCTTTCGAATTACTAATTCGTGTTTCTAGGCGGTGATAGTATTACTGGTATGGCAGTGGTCTCAAAGGCCAGAAAGCAGGGTCTTACCGTCCGACTTCAAGACATCATCCAGACCGAATCCATTGAGCAGCTTGCGGAGAGAGCGACAGTCACCGACAACAAGAAGAAGCAACAAGTTGGACGTCCTCGTGCAGCTTCTGGTACCCAATTCTCTCTGTCGCCCATCCAAGATCTATACTTCCAGCACGCTGCCAATGGGCACAAGGGTACCAGCCGATTCAACCAGAGCATCACTGTCCGTATCTCTCGCAAGATCGACAGCGCAAAGATCAGAGAAGCCCTTCAGACCATCGTACTACGCCACGGTATGCTCAGGGCCAGATTCAGTAAGGACAGCGATGGTACATGGAAGCAGCGCACTACAAGGGTAAGATCCAGCTGCCAATATATTAACGACCCGAAGCTAACACAACGATAGGACATCGAATCATCCTACGTTCTGCGTGTACACGCAACCAGTGATCGTGAGAAGATCAAGACTCAGATGGGAGACTCTCAGCGAGCACCGGACCCCGAAAATGGTCCTATTGTAGTCGCCGATGTCTTTGAGGCACCCGGACAAGACCAAGTCCTCTTCCTTGTGGCCAACCACCTTTGCATTGACATGGTTTCTTGGCGTGTCGTTCTCCAGGAGCTGGAAGAATATCTCCACACTGGAACCATCGCATCTGAAGTTCCTCTTTCTTTCCAGGCTTGGTGTCACTCTCAGTCACCTGGCGAGAAGGATGGGCACTCTCTGCAAATTCCCGATGGTCTTCCGAACGCCGACTACTGGGGCGTCGAAGGCTTTGAGAACACTTATGGACAAGTCAAGACTCGAGGCTTCTCTCTTGACGAGCAAGCGACCGGCATGCTGCTTGATGGCATGCACTCATCTGCCCAAATCGAGCCTCTGGATCTGCTCCTGGCTGTCGCCTTCCAATCATTCTCCCAGGTTTTCCCTGATTTGGCTGATCCTACAATCTACAACGAGAGCCATGGACGCCAATCTACAACGCAGGATGTATCGGAAACTGTCGGATGGTTCACATCTGTGAAGGCTCTCCGAATCACAAGGTCCACCAAGATCATGGACACCATCAAACAAGTCAAGGAACTCAGGAAACAGATCGGAGATCTCAAAGATCTCTCAAGCCGCACTGGGCCTATGGAAATCCTCTTCAACTATCTGGGAAAGCTCCAACAGCTCGAGCGCTCAGATTCCTTGTTCCAGCATTATGGCGACGTCTTCGCTGAAGGCGAACTGACTGAGTACGGTGACATGGGCTCCAGGACAGCGCGATTTGCGCTTTTCGAACTTTCCGCCATTGTCATCAAGGACAAATTGAGGATTGCATTCACGTTCAACAAGAAGCTCCAGCATCAAGACAACATCGCTCAGTGGATCTCAACCTTCGAGGCGATTCTGCGTGAGGCTCTTCCCGAATTCAGGAAGTTCGCCAACGAGTTAACGCCGGCATCGTTCCCTCTACTGCCCACCTCTTCGAAGGAGCTCAAACAACTAGTGGATCGTACCTTGCCACGTGTGGGCGTCCGAAGCATTGCTGAGGTTGAAGACATCTACCCTGTTGCGCCTGTGCAAGAGGGCATCCTTCTCAGCCAGCTCCGCGATTCTTCGAACTATATGTTCCACGCCATCTTCAAGGTCACTCAGAACAGATCCGGAAGCTCCGTAGACACCAAGATGCTCGCTACTGCTTGGCAAAGAGTGGTCGATCGCCACCCTATTCTACGCACAATTTTTGTCGAGAGCAACTACAAGAATGGTACATTTGACCAGATCGTACTCAGAAAGGTTAACGCCGCCCCGACAACGATCTCTTGCAACGAGGACCGCGGCGCAGCCAAGAAGCTCTCCGCAGTCCGACTAGAGGACGTCAACAAGCAAAGGTCGCCTCAGGTGCCTCACCACGTGACTATCTGCCGCGTCATCTCGACTGGAGAGGTATACATCAAGATGGAGATGAACCATGCTCTGATCGACGGCGCTTCCATCTCAATCATCCTGCGAGACTTCTCGGCCGCTTACGGCAACCAGCTCAATCCTACAGTGCCAGGTCCGGGCTACTCTCAGTTTGTGCGCTATCTTCAAGGACGCTCAGACATGAGCGGTTTGCAATACTGGGCTCACCACCTGCGCAACCTGCAGGTTTGCCACATGCCTGTCGCACAGGACCTTACCAAGACTCGTCGCCTAGGATCTCTCAAGGTGGCCTTCCACCGATTCGACGAACTGCAGGAACTTTGCAAGCAGGAGTCCATCACATTCGCCAGCCTGGCAATGGCAACTTGGGCTACAGTACTCAGCGCTCTCACTGGACAAGACGACGTTGCTTTCGGATATCTTTCCGCCGGTCGTGACGTTCCTGTGGCCGACATCCAGGACGCTGTTGGAGTGTTCATTAACATGCTCTGTTGCCGAGTCAAGCTTTCCTCCCGCCAGGGTTACGGCAGCTTGTTCCGTCAGGTCCAAAATGACTTCCTCCAGGGACTTCCTCACCAAGCGACCTCACTGGCAGAGATCCAGAACCACATTGGAATGGATGGACAGATGATGTTCAATACCACACTGTCGATCCAGAACCAGATGCCCTCGGATGCATCGCAAGCCGAGACTCTATCCTTTACCGCGAAGGAGGTTCACGATCCCAGCGAATACCCAATGACAGTCAACGTAATCACTGCACGTGACAACGAAGGCATCATGCTGAGGTATTGGTCAGACAAGATCTCTGACAGCCGCGCCCATGCCATCGCTGCTGCTATCACCCAGACCTTCGAGAATGCACTGCAAGACGACAAGGATGGTTCTGGCACGTCCACTCCTCTTGGACTTCGCTCGCCTATCCCTTCGACACCTATGCTTATTCCCGACCTCACTTCCGCTCCATCCACGCCCCAGCTAAGAGGCATCATGACGCCGCCGTACAGCGTCGACTCCATCGATCCTGCATCGCTGCACAGCCTCATTGACGAGCGTGTCCATGCGGTCGTCAGCCAGCTCCTCGCGAGCACAAGCATCGTGAAGCCGAGCGCTGCACAACCCAGCCATCTGGCAGCGGTTCGAAATATGCAGCCGACAATCCTTACACCACCACGAAGCGAGGAGAACCTGTCTGCTTCTCACTCTGGTCTTGCTCTCAAGAGTGTGCCAGCTGTCGCAGTCGATGCCCCAACTGAAGTTCCTGCCGCGGCGGTGTACGAGCCGAAGCTCTTGAGCATCTGGAGCCAGATTCTGGAGGTACCCATCGACACCATCGGTCGCGAAGACAGCTTCTTCCGTCTTGGTGGTGACAGCATCAAAGCGATGAAACTTGCCAGTGCAGCTCGAGAGCAGGAGATGGCTCTTCGTGTCTCCGACATTTTCCAAGCCCCCGTCTTCATGGAGATGCTCAACATCATCACTGCCAACTCGGATGAGCCAAAGGCTCCCGTTATCCCTCAGGCAACTGCAAAACTCACACCGGAACCCATTGTGAAAGACGAATCTGACAAGTCAGTAAGGCCGACTCAACGCCCACGTGCAAGGTCTGCCTTTGAGACCATGCAGCTAGACAGCGACTTCTTGCAACGCAGCATCTGTCCTCAGATCGGTATCTTCAAGGGTGCCGTGGCCGACCTTCTTCCTGTCACTGACTTCCAAGCATTCTCGCTCACCGCGCAGCAGTTCAAGTCTCGCTGGATGCTGAACTACTTCTTCTTCGAAGGCAACGGACCACTCGACGTTCGTCGCCTTCGTGAAGCCTGCAAGCGCGTCTTGGACACGTTCGACATTCTACGTTCAGTCTTCGTCTGCGCTGAAGGACAATTCTACCAGGTGGTACTCAAGAAGATGAAGGTTGATCTTGGTGTACATGACACTGAGATGGAGCTTGATGACTTCGTTGCCGACCTGCAACAGAAGGACCGCGATCACCCTCCAAAGAACGGCGAGCCTTTCGTCAAGTTCGCGGTTGTACGCAAGGCAGGCACAAACCTTCACCGTATCTTGGTCCGCATGTCGCATGCTCAATACGATGGTGTGTGCCTCTGGAAGCTACTCGATGCCATCAAGCAAGGCTACGAAGGTGGCACTCTGCCCAAGACATCTTCTTTCGCAAACCACATGCGTTTGATGTCCAGCAGTGTTACTCCCGATCACTATGAGCATTTCACTACCTTGCTAAAGGATTCGAAGATGCCTGAAATCATTCGTCGCAACGGCCCCAACACTTACTGCCATGTCGGCTCGTCCACCAATGTCAACAAGACAATCGACATCTCAATGGGCAGCAAGGGCAGCATCACAGTTGCCACTGTTGTGCAGGCAGCCTGGGCTGTGACCTTGGCTAAGATCTCGGCGCAGCCAGACGTTGTGTTCGGCTTGACCATCAACGGCCGCAACGCATCGGTCCCCGGTATTGAGACTGCAGTCGGTCCCTGTGTGAACATGATCCCTGTCAGAGTCGCCTTTGGCGATCAATGGAACGGTCTCGACCTCCTCCGCTACATTCAAGACCAATCGGTGGCAAACATGCCATACGAGAACCTTGGATTCCGCGAGATTATCCACCGCTGCACAGACTGGCCGAACTCGAGCTACTTCACCACATCCGTGTTCCACCAGAACGTCCACTACGAAGGCAACATCACGCTCGACGAGGAGCAGTACCGTATTGGTGGCGCCGGTGTCGTCGACAACCTCTCCGATCTCACTTTCGTCTCCACGCCTCTTGCTGAAGAGGGCAAGTACCACGTCTCCCTGCATTACTCCGACAAGGGTCCTATCGACTCAGCATTCGCGACTCGTGTTCTCGACATGGCCATCGATGCGATCAACAGCCTCACGACGAGCCCCAACTCAACCTTGCCTTCACCGACCACCTTGACCTCTCTCCCAGCACGCCAAATTGAAGAATCGCCTCGTCCATCTGACGGCGAATTCCTGGGAGAGCGCCTAAAGGGTACCAAGATCGATGATCTTCTGATCCACTCTCCTGCCCTGACCCATGCATGGAGCCAGGTGCTATCGCCCAACAAGAAGAACAATGACGCTTCGGCAAACAACGATGGCTTCGAGCTCCACTCCACTTTCTTCGAGCTTGGCGGCGATCTTCTGGATCTCGGCAAAGTCGTCTACATGCTGCACCAGGATGAGTTCAACGTGACCCTGGAGGACCTTCTCGAACACCCAACCTTCCTCGGACAATTGGCAGTACTCGCTTTGAACAACGAAGATGCCTTGGATGACGGGTACGAGACTGCTGGCGACGAAGTGGCTAATAAGAGGTCTTCGACCATTTCATCACGCGGAGTGAGACGCAACACAAGGCGCAAGTCTCGCCATAACAAGGGCACCGAAGATGACACGCCACCGCTTCCCAGCGCTCGCGAGAAGTTGCTCTTGCAAGCAGAACTCAACAAGAAAAACACCCCCGACACACCCCTCGCATCGAAACGCTCCTCCAGGCGTTGGTCCCGTCTCTCATTCTCCAGACGCAGCTCCGTAGGCACTATGGATGGCGAGAGACCACCCATGCCCGGCCCGGAGGAGAACCAACTCCTCCAAGACGAGCTCAACAAACGCGCCATCGCCTCAGGCGATGTCGCCGCTGGCGTCAACACCGCTCCTCCTCCCAAGCGCCGCAGATGGACGCTTTCCCGCCGCAACTCCGTGTCCGAGCCCGACACCGCCCTCCCTCCCATGCCAGGCCCTCTGGAACATCGCATGCTGCAAGAACAACTCAAGCACGCGCAAACGCAAAGGGACATGATGGAATCCCCATCCGGCTCCGAGCCAGCCTCTGAGAGAACCGAAGGAACGACCAAATCGGGCCCTCGTGGGCTCTGGAAGGCAATTGGCATGTCGAAGAACAAGCCGAAGAAGAGCGGGCTTCATGATTCGCAGTCTTGATTAAGACACTCAGTCACTCATTGACATTTTTTTCCTTTTGCTTTTCTGTTTTGGTTACTGTTACTAGATCAGCTTGATTGCTGATATGAGCCCTTCCGGCATGTTTTAATTTCCTATTTCATAGCTCTTGGATCCGTATATACGATAAAAATCTTCTTCTCACAACTAGTTTGCCTGCCTCTGAGACTTCCTCTGTGTGTTGAGACCTGCGTCGTGATATCGCCTCTCTTCTTCTCCTAGCATCACTTCTCCATCCTTGGACTTACAACCCACATTCATGTACAGTATCTGCGCATGAGTTTACGTACAGCGATTCTTCATGGCCACCGAAGCACTCCTAATCGATGTTAGCAACGTTCAGATAGTTCGTCCTCTGCTGTAATTCATGTGTAGTACAACAGATCATGAGTCAAAACAATGGGCACTTGTGGAGCCTGCTGGAAAGCAAACGGGGTATCATTCCAAAAAAAAAACCTAATCCAACAAGAGAGCAAGATCATAACAAGAGCCAAACGCTACTTAGGTGGTCGTAGTCCAATCCAGTTATTCAATCCCCCAGCAAGAAACCCTCACTTGCCCCTATTCATGCCCTTGACCCCACTGAGAACCCGTTCAGTGCTTTCGAACGCCCTGTCCAGCTTCGCGAGGGCTTCGTTCTTCTGCTTGTCAGTGACCAGCTTATCACCCAGTGGTAGGTCTCGCAGTGCGTTCTGCATGAGCTCTGCGGCTTTCTCGGCTGTGGTCTTGGTAGTTGGAATGCGAGGCTTGCTGACGCCGGCGCCTGTTGCTACGGCTGAGGCAGATGGAAAGCCGCTGTTTGATGCGCCGTAGCCAGTTGTACCGTGGATGTTCTGGGGCTCTTTGCGGCGCAGGCCGACTTGACCTCTGCCGTCCATAAAAGTCTCGTAGCCGTTGGTGTCAAGGACTTCTCTGGGGACGTCTTCGATTGCGCCGAGGGTCATGGCGCCGCCTTGGAGGTGCCTCACGCCAGCCATCTTCTTGATGACGCTGGCGTTTTCTTCACAGCCTTCCACCGCGAAGCGAAGACACATAATCGCGTGTTCGCGGATGTAAGGGTTGTGCTCGTCATGTCTGCAACATCCAACCAAAGCTTCCAGTCCGCCATAGTCGCGGACTTGGTCTTGGACCATGCGGTTCTTCCAGATGAGAGATGACAACACCAGGACCGTGAGCTTCTTGAGGTTGCGCCATTCGAAGTCTGAAGGTTCGTCTTGGGCATCCTCAGGGTATGCGAGCGGTGTCTCAGCCTCGAAGATTTGAGATTGCGGTTGCGGTGGTGGTACTGGCAATGGAAGAGGAGGCAGAGTTGGGTCGGGCATGTCGACGTCGAACGGCCTTTCTACTGCAACCGGCGCTGGGCTTTGTGCAGGCTGACTGGGAACACGAGCATCCGCCGAGGAGGATCTCTGAGGCACATGGCCGGCCGGAGCGCTCACTCTCCGTGTAGGGACAGGCTGCATCATGCTGGCCGCACCCATCTTGGGGATACCACCTTCCAGCTCTCGAAGCAACGTCACCAACTCCGATGCAATCTCCCAACCGCCTAGGATCTCTTTCCAGACTCCCTCCTCGGTGAGTACGGCAAAGAACTCCAGGTACTGGTAGACTCCTTCATACATCCTCTCCATGTCCCAGAGGTTCAGTGGGAAGTCCTCGGGTGATGCACGTCCCATGTGGATCTGGCCTTGCAAGAAGATGAGTGCGCAAGTTTGTGGTATGATGTGTTGACGGAACTCGGTGAAAATGAAGTTGAGGATGTGCAAGTCGACTCTTTGGGGTACGTTGGGAGGGAGAGGTGTGTCCGAACGTAGAGTTAGAAGAGTTTCGACGTCGACCATTGGTACAGGGGTTGATAAGTCGGCGGCAGCCGCAGCCTTGTTTCCTTCGCTGCGTGCGCGGAAGATGTTCGTCAGCAGCTTCATGATCACGGCCTGTGCGGGTGAGATGATATCCTTGCTGCGAGACCGGTCCCGGAAGGCGTGGTATGCGTATGGCATCAGCCCATTCTGTAGAATTGCTTCCATGATCTTCACCATGAACTTGAAGTACAGCTCCTCCTCTCTAAGGTCCCAAGCTGCCACAAATATGAGGAGCTCACGAAGGAGATTGCGGCCGTTATCCTGTGCCAGCAGCAGATGGCATCTTACTGTGTGCATATTAATCAACGCATTGCGCTCCTGCTGCGTCTTGCATTGGGCAAGCTGATTTGCGGGTGGAACGATGCCACTCATGACGATCATGGGCAGGACTTCAATCTCACTCGGGCCAAGAATTAGTGGAACGTCGGTCAAAAGTCCTCGGCCATCTTCGGTTGAGCCAGGGTACTCTTCCTCTTCATCCACTTCCTCCTCAGACTCTTCCTCATCCTCTTCACTGTCTGATGTCAAGCTTTCCTCGTCGAATGTTTCCGAGTCGAGCAATGCGCTTCGTAGACGTGGTTTGGGCTGGCTTGGTGGTAATCGAGGATCTGAAGGGTGAAGACGTGGAGGGCTACGACTCATGGTGCGCGTGCGTTCTATGGGGTTACCCACCATATCGGTCCTTTGTGGTCTCGTGTAAACTCCATCAGGATTCCTGCTGGCCGGAAGATTTGGATCTGGCGGTGGTGGGGGTTCATATCCTTCCAGTCGCTTCATGAGCTCCGACTTTCCAGATTCGAGGATTTTGGTGCCGGCATCAGCTGTGAAGAGCATTTTGAGGTCATCGTGGTTGATGGGTCGAGGTTGAGCACCTTGCTCGGTCCAGTTCAGCGAGCCATCACTGCCGTATACACCTGGCTCTATAGGCGCAACGCTTGGTGCTTCACCCTTGTAGCGTTCTGAGAGCACTTCTTCCAATTGTGCGATTCGCCTTTCAGCACTCCTGCTATTTTGTGCATTGTCGGCTGCGCGTGCTGCAGCTCGTTGCTTTTCAGCAGCGAGCGCCAGCTTCGCCTCGTATACTTTAACATCCGCCAGATATTTCTCTTGTGCATCTTCGTATTTTCGCTGGTAGTGGACCTTTGCAGGAACGTCAAGCTCCATCCACCTCCTAGGCATGTCGAGATGTACTTCTGCATATGTAGGGTCGCGCTGGTATGTGTCCAGATATTCTTCGACGCAGAAGTCCAGGTTTCTCTTTACGAACAGCACGTATCCATTGGGTGTCATGGTTTGCCTGCCTTCTTCCACCTCTTTGGGCATGGGCTTCCAGTCGTCCTTCATAAGCGGAACCGCGCCTTCCAGACTCAGAGTCTCTTCTCCGTTGGTGCCGAAAGCCATCAGCATGTGTCGCTTGGTGACTGGAGGTTCGGGTTCTCTGGTAGGATTTGAGGGAATATCCTTGAGACCTGTGGATGTTGTGTCTGGAATATCCTCTGGCGCAAGCACTGTTTCGGATGTGCTGTCGAATAGACTGACCCAAAGCATGAGTTTCCTGCGCTCATTCTGTGCCACCATATTGTTTAAAAATTGTAAGCTGGTGATGAGCAATTTCTTGTATGCATTCACGATCCACTGCCACTTCTCTTCCTCGCCCGTTCCTGCATCGCCATCATAGCCTCTAGCTGTGACCCGCACAGCGCAGTTGACCAGCTTGAACACCTCTTGCTCCACACTGTTTTCTGCTGCGAGGTCTTGTGCTCGGTCGCCAACCGTGAGCACGTTGCGACTAATGGAGATCAGGTCGTTCAGTCTTTCCAGGTCTTTCCATAGGCCAGGGTAGTGGCTGGCAATGAGCGCGCCACTGGTACTCTCATAGTCGACACTGGTGGGATCCCATATTGAAAAGCTCCTCCTTTCCAGACTGGTTATGGCGGCCTTGAACAGCGAAACGAGCTCCGACCAGAACTTTGGATCTGTGCCGATGGCTTCCCTGACTGCGGGATTCTGTGCCGTGCCTCGCAGTGTCTCTTTGCAGACTTTCTTGTCCAGCATGTCGAGAGTGCTCTCCTTCATGTATTTTGGCGCTTTGAAGTGGATGGTGTATGGAGGGAGGACGAGACGGACAAAGACGCTATGCGCCTTTGCCGCTCGGGCGAGATCGTCTTGGTCGCGCACCATGTTGTAAGTCATGTGATATGAGATGCGGTGTGTATTGCTGTTCCAGTGGTGGTATCGATGTTCAGTGGCCGCCGCCGGGCCCCATTGTATTCTTGTCGCGAAGATGTATGGCAGTGTCGAGGGTCGGGGCTCGTCTGCAAAGCGGACTTCGGAGGAACATCGAAGCTCGACGGAGCCAGCGGCTTGGCGTGACTTCATTTCTAATAACTACAGATTACTCTCGCTTCTTTTAGCCCTTCACAATGAGCATAGGACTAAATCGTTCTGCAGTATTTTGTGCTTCATACTTCGAAGCGCTGCTGATCTTATGATTTGGGTCCAGTTTTCAACAGGAACCTGTCTACTGGCACACTACAGACATGAGCACGTCGACTTCCACTGCACGATTGATCCTCAGTAGACATCATTATATTGTCTTCCACGATCATATTGATTATCATTTATCGCATCGAGCTTACGAAGAGACTTTCATGGCATTCACTGGCTTTTCGCAAGCCCAAGCCACAAGGTGGATACGAAAATGTGAATGGCTGACCTCCTCCCTTGCCGCCTCATCTCACAGGCGTCGATACGACACACTGTAAATTTACCTTGGTGTCTGTCCGGCTGTCCGATACGGCTCCATCGCATGGGATTTGGCGGATAACCAATGGCTCACTGCAAGCACACATGACGCCGAATCCTATAAGACAATCTTCATCGGCTCCGCTGCATAGCAGCTTACATGGCTGGCCGATGTCTGAAAGTGCACTCGAAGGTCCGGAGCACTATGAGGACTCGCAAGCAGACGATTACAACGTGATGATGAAACTGATGGTAAAAGGTCTAGTTGATCGACAACCTGCCTAAAACTATATACAAAATGCTTTTTCTTCTGCCAACTCTGACCGTCTTCGAGCCAAGCCGCCACACCACACTACCACAACAACTCCCACCACTCGCTCATTTCCTCAACATCCAGCCATATCAGCTAGAAAAATCTAGCAGGCAGCGGGGCTGGGAACGTTGGCGCACTTGCCGCTCTTCTTGCCGCCAGAGATGCTGACGCCAGACCACTTCCAGCCAGAGCAGGAGCCCTTGCCGCAGAGAATGTAGACGGGAGTAGCCTTGGAGCCGACGCTGCCCTTGACGTTGTCGATGGTCAGGCCAGTGATCGGGACGCCGGTGGTGGGCTTGCCGGTGGGAGAGCCGTTCTCGTAGTCCTGCTGGATCACGATTCCGTTCTTGGCGATCTGTGTCTTGTCAGTATTCTGGAATGGATGCTTGTGCTTTTGGGGACGGAATGATGATGCTTACGTTCTTGAGGGTGATGCCCTTGTAGGTGACGTTCTTGACAGAGCCCTTGGCGTTAGAGACGGTCTTGATGCGGACACCGTTGTCGGAGTCAACAATTTGAGAGTCAAGGATCTTCACGGTGTCAACGACGTTGTTGTCGCGGCCGCCGACGGAGCCGATGGAGAGACCGTGGCCACCGGAGCAATAGCCGCCGGTGAAGGTGATGTCAGTACCGCTGTTGACAGCAAGGCAGTCGTCCTGGTTGTAGACGGTAGCGCCGGAGATGGTGATGTGCTCCGAGTCACCGACATCGAAAGCGTCGGTGTTGTGGCCGCCCTTAGAGTCACCGTCCTTGTTGTTGATGGTGACGTCGTTGACGGCGAGGGTGTTGGCGTTGTTGATGGAGAAGACCTGAACGGGGGAGTTCTTGATTGTCTGTGCAGTAGGAGTCAGCAATTGTCAGTCTTAGGTAGGACTAGACAAAACATACGATGCCCTTGATGACGGAGTTGGTCATCTTGTGAGCGTAGAACATCTTGGGCTTGGTCTTGCCACCGTTGGTGCCCTTGGTGTCCCACCAACGGGA